>Ga0105106_10002330_pt1 | contig 13673 bp, 12 predicted proteins | sample PPLLaktember2015_5_FD_79109 | JGI IMG/M metagenome (GOLD analysis project Ga0105106, IMG submission 79109) | Freshwater sediment microbial communities from Prairie Pothole Lake near Jamestown, North Dakota, USA - PPLs Lake P8 Core (1) Depth... | ecosystem: Environmental > Aquatic > Freshwater >...
GCAAATGGTGATTTTGAAGACGGAGCTGGTGGTTGGAATTTTGTGAATGCTGGTTTGCCTGCCGGGATTATCCATGAGCCAGCTTTTAACCCCATAACGGGATTAGATGATCCGTACATCCCGGCTGGTACAAATACAGCTCTATTGGGAAACCCGGATTATCCCTGCAGTTCGACCGGTGTACCCTTTGGCTATGCGGCTGTTGAACAAATCATCACTGTGCCCGAAGGTCCGGGAGTTGGCCAGGTTGAGCTGACATTTGATTACATTATTTACACGCAGGATGCCAACCCGGAGGTTGGAGGTGAAGAATTTGATCAATTTGCAGTATATGTGTCCAGTGGAAATAACTTACAGATGTTGTTTGAAGACAATAATCGAGTGAATGATATAGGGTGTACGAAGTGGCGGCGTGTGCCTGGCATTGATAATGTGCGGGATGGTGAGATTGATGGCTGGGCAACCGGCAGTGTGGACCTTACTCCCTATTCCGGGATGGATGTCACCCTTTCGTTTCGCAATTACAGCCGCTTCGATAACTGGTATAACACCTATACTCACCTGGATAACGTTCAATTGGTGGTCACTCCCTGACGATAAGTGAACTAAATTCAACCGGGCTGGCTCAGAGCTGAGAGCCAGCCCGGTCTGTTTTCTAAAATGTTTACTGCTTAGAGATTCTGGCAGTAAACCTGGACTGCCTGGCGCATGAAGCTCGCCAGATCTAGGTGGATGCGCTGGAACGTGGCGTTGAATTCCGGGTCATCGTTATAGCCATCCGCCAATCCGAGCAAGATCTCTCTGGTCGGCTCGTAGAAGTAGCGCAGGTTCTGGTGCCAGCGTGCAACCCCATCCTGAGCCTGAGGGCTGGCAGGCCCATAAGGCATGGCTGCGACGATATCTTGATAAATCACACCAGCCTCTGCCAGGATACTCTGTTTCTTTTCAGCCGAATAGCTGCCCCAGCGTTTTTGAGATTCCTGCACTTCTTTCTCTCCCCAGCGGCGCTGGGCCTCTTCTGCATACGCCTGCTCTTGTTCTGCGCTAAAACCGGTAAATAAATCTTTGGCGTCCATATCAATCGATCCTTTCAAGTGTTGGATTGTACTTTCGACCGTGTGTACCAGCTGGTCCAATCGCTGTCTGCGTTCCAGCAAAGCCTGGCGATGCTGCTCTAAAGCAGATAACAGGCTGAAGTCAGGACTATCCAGCACAGACTGAATCTCATACAGGCTGAGTCCCAGCTCGCGCAGGAACAAAATCTGCTGCAGGCGCAGCAATGCGTCTGGTTGGTACACCCGGTAACCATTGGTCGGATTGCGAGTCGGTCGCAGCAATCCGATCTCGTCGTAATAATGCAGGGTCCGCGCGCTGACTCCAGCGATTACGGCGAGTTGTTTCACAGAATAACGCGTTTCTCTGAACATGCCCACATTCTAAACTATAACGTAACGTTAATGTCAAGAGGAATTTTGGAAGTGGTATATACATTCTGCAAAAAACCGCCGGAGATGGTGATCACTCTCAGGCGGTTTATCCTTGTAGTTTCCAGGACTATTCTCAGACCATACCACTGACTAGAGCCAGCAGAATGCCGCCTGCCATTACGCTGCCCAGCTGACCGGCGGTATTGGCGCCCATAGCGTGCATCAAGATGAAATTATCAAAGTCTTCTTCCTGGGCTACCTGGGCAACCAGCCGGCCGGCCATAGGGAAGGCGCTGATCCCGGCTGCGCCAATCAGGGGGTTGATCTTTCCGCGGCTCAGGAAAGTAAGGAATTTTCCAAAAAGCAGTCCGGCGATGGTGTCCAGAGCGAATGCCAGCAATCCCAGCAGCAGGATAGAGAGCGTATCCAGGTTCAGGAAACTCCCGGCAGTCATGGTAGATCCAATTGTGATCCCCAGGAAAAGGGTTGCGATGTTGGCAATTTCATTTTGGGCGGTTTTACTTAAGCGATCAACCACACCGCTTTCGCGTAATAAATTCCCAAGCATCAACATGCTGATCAGGGGGGTCGCATCGGGAACCAGGATACCCACGATCAGAGTCACCAGGACGGGGAATAGGATGCGGGCTCGCTTGGAAACGGGACGCGGCGCATATTCCATACGAATGCTCCGTTCCGCGCGGGTGGTCAGCAGCTTCATCAGCGGCGGCTGGATAATGGGAACCAGGCTCATGTAGGAATATGCCGCCACAGCAATAGGCGCTAACAACTCCGGCGCCAACTTGGAAGCGACGAAGATCGAGGTAGGTCCATCAATCGCCCCGATCACCCCGATGGAGGCGGCCTGATTGAGCGGAAAGCCGAGCAGAGTGGCCAGGATCAGCGTGCCAAAAATCCCAAATTGGCCGGCTGCCCCCAATAAGACCAGGTGTGGCATGGCAAGCAAGGGACTAAAATCGATCATCGCGCCCACACCGATGAAAATGAGCAGGGGGAATAGTTCTGTGCTGATCCCGGCATTGTAGAGCGTGGTAAACAATCCGCCACTCTCCAGCATGCCGGTCATGGGGATATTGGCAACCATACAGCCAAAGCCAATTGGCAGGAGCAGCACCGGCTCGTATTCTTTGAGCACTGCCAATGCAATCAGTATCCCACCGATCAGGATCATGAAGGCATTGCCCAGGGTGAAATTGGCTAGCCCTTTAGAAAGTTCCGTCAGCAATAGGGTCAAGTCCATTGGATTCCCACTAACTTTCGAATTCCATCAACAAATCATGGTGTTGGACCGTCTCGCCGACATTCACCAGGATGGTAGCTATCTTTCCGGCGCGTGTGGCGCGAATGATATTTTTCATTTTCATGGCTTCAATGGTACATAATTCCTCACCGGCCTGGACCGTGTCGCCGGCTTTGGCTTTGATGTTGATGATGACGCCTGGCAAAGGCGCTTTGATCGCTTTGGAGTCGCCATTGCCTGGTTTAATTGTGCTGGTTGCTCCTGCACTGATGGGCAAAACGCCTGCCGGACGAGCAGAACCCGATGATGTCTCTCTCTGGACCGGGGTAAGTTCAGGCCAGACTTCAATTTCAGTGCCGTCAACAACGACCTTGATCGGGATTGATTGGAGATCGAGGATCTTGACGTCATAGACTTTGCCATCGACTTTTATTGTATAGTTCATCGTGTTCGCCCTCTTTTGTTCAAAATGTTAGAGCGCATCACAGCCTGCCAGGCAGAGACAATCGCAGTAGGCGGCTCAGGAAATTCATGCGGTGTATTGATATCGAAGCGTGTCGCCAATGCAACCGCCACAGCAGCTGCAGCAGCCCGTTTTTTTCGCTCAATCTCCAGCATTTCCGGAACGGTAACAGTCTCAGTTTCTCTGGCCAGTCTCACCAAAGCAGCCATCACACCCCAGATCAGGATCAAGGCCATGAATACCAACCCCATGCCAATTAAAGTAATCAATAGCGAGATGGATAGATTATCAGTCATGGGGGCGCCTATACAGGTATATTGCCATGTTTACGCAATGGTGCCGACGAGTACTTGTCCCGCAGGGCAGCCAGCGAGGCGATGATCTTTGGACGTGTTTCGCGCGGCTCAATAATGTCGTCAACGTACCCGGCGCGGGCAGAGTAGTAGGGGTTGTTGAAGCGCTGCCGGTAATCATCTACCAGATTTTGCCGTTCTTGTACCGGATCGGGGGCGCTGGTGATTTGTTTTTTGAAAAGAATGTTGACCGCGCCCTCCGCTCCCATAACGGCAATTTCGGCGCTCGGCCAGGCATAGGTAACATCCGTGCCCAGGTACTTGCTGGACATCACGACATATGCTCCACCATAGGCTTTCCGAGTGATCACTGTGATTTTTGGAACCGTAGCCTCTGAATAGGCATACAGCAACTTTGCACCATGGCGGATAATCCCGCCATGTTCCTGGCCGACGCCTGGCAAGAAGCCTGGTGAATCGACGAAGGTGACGAGAGGAATATTGAAACAATCGCACATGCGCACAAAACGTGTCATTTTATCCGAGGCATTGATATCAATCACCCCTGCCATTACACTTGGCTCCTGGGCGACGATCCCTACACTGTGACCCCCAATGCGTGCCAGGCCAATGATCGCATTGGCTGCCCAGGTGGGCTGCAGCTCCAGGAAGCTCCCGTCATCAACCACATGTGTGAGGACATCATGCATCAAATAGGATTCCGTGGGATCCAGGGGGACAATATGATTGAGCATTTCATCCATGCGCAATGGATCGTCACTGGGCGGATGGTAGGGTGGATTTTCGACATTGTTCGAGGGAAAATAGCTCAAGATACGGCGCGCAAGCTGTAAGGCGTCTATCTCGGTGGCGACAGAAAAATGAACCGTGCCAGATATCCCCAGGTGTACATCTGCACCACCCAGGCTTTCAGCATCGATGACCTCGCCAGTGACGGCGCGGATCACTTCAGGTCCGGTCAGAAACATAAAGGATTTTTCATGAACCATGATGATCAGATCGGTCAGGGCGGGCGAGTAAGCTGCACCACCCGCACAGGGACCTAACATCAGGCTGATCTGGGGGATGACGCCCGAATATTGCGCATTCCGGCGAAAGATCTCGGCATACCCGCCCAGGCTTTTAACGCCCTCCTGAATACGCGCTCCACCCGAGTCGATCAGACCCAGGATAGGTGCGCCATTGCGCATGGCCAGGTCCATCACCCGGCAAATCTTGTGGCTTTGCATCTCGGAGAGTGTGCCGCCATACACAGTAAAATCCTGAGCATAAACATATACTGTACGGCCTTCGATCTGCCCGTATCCGGTGACAACCCCATCTCCCATGAATTTATCGATAGCAATACCCATTTCATCACCCTGATGGGTGATGAAAGGCTCTAATTCATTGAATGTGCCAGGATCAAGTAAATTATCAAGGCGCTCCCGTGCGGTAAGTTTGCCCTTTTCGTGCTGAGTTTCGATACGCGCCTGCCCACCGCCCAGGCGGACTTTCTCACGCATGGCGCGTAATTCCAGGACGCGCGGGTCCTCATGATTAGTGTCTTCTGGATTTATCATAATTCTCCTCGGATTTTGCCGACTATTGTTGTATTAACCAGCCAACAAATGCGGACAATCCTATCTTACCAATTAATTGATTGAAAGTCAGTGACTTTCATCATCAATTCAAGCACAGAAAAACATAACAAAATGCAGAATCCTGTGGTAGTATAGGCAAATAACTACCCGTAAGTCAAGGAGTTAGAAAGGATAAAATATGAACAAGATCAAACACATCGTTATTGTGACCCTGGTAATGCTGGCAATCCTGGCCGCGCCACTCACCAGCCCGGTAAAGGTCGCAGTAGCCCAAGATTGCGCGGTTCGTCATACCGTTGCTGCTGGTGAAACGCTCTCGTCCATCGCTTTGAAATACGATGTCGAGTGGACAGCGATTGCCACAGCCAATAGCCTGAAGGAGCCGTATGCAATCTTTGTCGGGCAGGTATTGTGCATACCTGCCAGCGCAACGACAACCACCACGACTGGTACCACCACAACCAGCACCACCAAGAAACCAACTTTCACGGTCTCAGTTGCAGGCACACGTTTGTATGTGGAAACGAGCAATTTCACCAAGAAAGCAGTTTACTTTGTTAAAATCGGCAGTGGTCCTGCTCGAGTAGCAGAGTATGTCAAACTCGGACGCTTACTGGTCCGTAAAGACACCACGGCTACAGCCTCCTACCGGATCATAAAGAAATATCAAGATGCGAGCATCCTGACGGTCTGCCTCAAGAACGTGCGTAGTGATGAATTGCAATGTAAGACGATATTCAATCCGAACGCACCTTAAATCTGTAATAACAGCAGAAGTTACACGATACGCCCTGGAAAAACCAGGGCGTTTTTTCTAATAGGACTTGCACACCTGGTTGGACTATTTTTCGCGGAACTGCATAACTGCTATCTATGGGATATGTGGTGTTGAAATTCCAGGCTTATAATGAGGCAAATAAACTAAGTAATTCGCTACCAGCGAATTACATGAGTAAAACGCCTGGAAACAAGTCAGGTTTGGCAAAGTTTCTTTTGGCGTTTTACTTAAATGGAGACCTGTTATGCTGGAATTTAACCTAAAACAAAACCGTTTAATGAACCTGCTCGAACAGAATCAACTGGATGGCATACTCTTGCGCAGAGTAAGCAGCTTTGCCTGGGCAACTTGCGGGGCGGCAGCCTATGTTAATGCAGCCACTTCCACGGCCACGGCAGCGCTGCTGGTCACCCACGCGCAGCGATATTTGATCACGGACAATATCGAAGCTCCCCGCTTTGAGAAAGAAGAAAAACTGCGCGCTCAAGGCTGGGAATTTTTAGTGACTCCCTGGCATACGCAAGATAATGCAATTGGAAAGCTTGCCGCAGGAAGGAAGATTGGCTCTGATCTGCCCTTAAGGGATGAATTCGATCTACGCGACGCGCTCCACCACCTACGGGCTCAATTTACCCCCGATGAAACTGTCCGCTTTCGTATGTTGGGTCATCTGTGCGCGGCAGCTATGCAAGCGGCAGTGAACAGAGTGAAACCGGGCATGACAGAACATGAAATCGCCGGCGTTCTGGCTCATGAAGCGGAGCATCGTGGCGTTCAGGCAGTGGTGAATCTGGTTGCCAGTGACGAGCGTATCTATACGTTTCGTCATCCACTACCCAGCTTGAAGAAATTGGAGAAATATGCCCTGCTGGTCTTGTGTGGGCGTCGCGGCGGGCTGGTGTGCTCGCTCAGCCGCCTGGTCCATTTTGGCAGCCTCTCTACCGATCTGCAAGATAAAGCGCGTGCGACTGCAGGCGTGGATGCGGCTTTCCATGTGACCACTCGTCCGGGAAAAACGTTAGACGCTGTACTGAGTGCGGCGATTCAGGCATATGCGGATTATGGCTATGCAGATGAATGGCTCTTACACCACCAGGGCGGCGTGGCAGGCTATGAACCACGTGAGATTTTGGCGCGGCCCGGATGCCAGGAGCTGATCGCGCTGGGGCAGGCCTGCGCCTGGAATCCCTCCATTACCGGAACAAAGTCCGAAGACTCTTTACTGGTCGATGAAAAGGGGAATGAGGTCGTGACGGAAATTTCTGGTTGGCCGAATTATGAGGTCGAATATAATGGGCAGGTCGTGCGGCGTCCGGCAATTCTGGAAATAAATTAGCCTTCGCCAGGGCGTTCCAAATATTTAACCAAAGCCTGTAATCCAAGCTCATAGGAGTGCGCGCCGAATCCACTGATCGTCCCAATACAAACTGGGGCGATCAGGGATTTTTGGCGGAATCCTTCGCGCTTGAAGATATTGGAGAGATGAACTTCAACGGTTGGCAGGCCGATGGCGGCGATGGCGTCGCGCAGGGCAACCGAGGTATGCGTGTAGCCTGCTGGATTGAAAACGATGCCGGCAGCCCATGTCCGGGCATCGTGCAAAATATCAATCAGCTGGCCTTCACTGTTGGATTGGCGCGCAAGGATGTTTACCCTCAGCTCGTCTCCCATCCGGGTGAGTGAGGCATTGATCTGGTCCAGGGTTTGACTTCCATAGATGGCGGGCTCACGCTGGCCCAGCAGGTTGAGATTGGGACCATGTAGAATTAATAGAGTGTGCATATCTCTGCCTCATCAATTTCGACGCCATACGTCATGGATCCGATCTTTTGGGGAAGAACAAAGCGGTGAGCGCCTGCGGCGCGTTTCTTATCCTTGCGCAGCGTTACGAGTATATTTTGGGCTGGAATAGACGTCAGCAGGTTAACCGGCAGCGAGAAACGCGTAAGCGTTTGTGTGATTTGTTCTACCAGGCCTGGTTCGGCAATATTACGTCGTTGGGCCAGGCGGGCGGCAGCAGCAATACCGGAAGCGATGGCTTCGCCATGCCGCACACGATAGCCAGATGCAGCTTCAATGGCATGCCCCAGGGTGTGCCCAAGATTTAAGACCGCCCGTAAACCCTCTTCAAAGGGATCTGCCTGGATGACCTTAATCTTTACAGAGATGGCGCGCGCAATCACCTCGGGTAATGCGCCCATCACTGGCGCGGGTCCGGCGCTGCACAGTGAAAATAGTTCTTCGTCTCCGATGATGGCGGCTTTGATCACCTCGGCCATGCCGTTGTTAAATTCTGCCTGCGGCAAGCTGCCCAGGAAATCGGGATCGATCAGCACCAGGCGCGGGGGGTGGAATGCCCCCACGATATTCTTGCCATTCATCAGATCCAGGCCTGTTTTGCCGCCAATGCTGGCATCTACCATACCTAGCAAACTGGTCGGTAAAGCTACCCACGGGATGCCGCGCATATAGGCAGCGGCTGCATAGCCGCCCAGATCGGTGGTAACCCCACCTCCCAGCGCGGCCAGCGTACTGCGCCTCTCGATGCCGTTTTCAAGCATATCTTGCCAGATTTGGGTGGCAGTTGCGATTGTTTTAGCTTGTTCACCTGCCGGAAATCTTAAATCTACTGCCTTGAAACCTGCTTGGATCAGGCTTTTGTGGATCGAGCCAGCGTGCAATGGCGCTACATGCTCATCCGCCAGCAGGGCAACCGGCTCATGCAGCCTGTGAGCAGCCAAGATTGCACCAGTTTGATCACTCAAACCGGAGCGAATCAGGACCTCGTAGGGCATGCCCATGCCGCGCACATGAAAGCGACCGAGTTTAATCTGCGTTAATTCGACCAGTTCCTCTGGGGTGCGTTTACCGGCGGTGACTGCCGCCGGAAAGGAGGCGTAATGGGCAGCGCGTTGCTCAAGTAAGGTCGATAACCGGTGAGCTGAATGCGATAAAGGCGCGTCGCTGCCCGGTAATTCACTCAGCAGTGGCCGGATGGTAGAACCTTTCTGGAAACGTTCCAGCAGCACCTCTTGGGGTGTGTCGATATAAATCACCTGCCCATGCTTTTCGACCATACGACGGTTATCCGCAGCTAGGAGGCTTCCGCCTCCCAGGGCGATCACTGCAGGGCCTGCCTGTACAAGCCTGTCTAACATTTCGCTCTCGTGCTGCCGGAAACCCTCTTCTCCCTCATCTTGAAAGATTTGTGGGATCAGGTGGCTGGTGCGTTTCTCGATCTCGTGATCCAAATCAATGAATGGTAAGTCAAGGGCAGCCGCCAGCAGCGCCCCGGTAGTTGACTTTCCCGAGAATGGAGGCCCGTACAGGTAGATCTGCTCGTCAAAGGGATTAGACATGCTCAGCTTCGTCTCCCCACCAGGTGTGCTCACCCCCGTCCAGATGCAAGTCCGAGAGCTGTGCAGCAGGCAGGCGGGCAAAACGTTCGCGCAGGGTATTCATATCGTCGCCGCCCAATTTCTCCAACAGGGCGTCGGCCAGCACAAAAGCCACCATGGCTTCCAGGATAGGCACGGCGCGTGGCACCGGGCAAAAGTCCGAACGCTCATAGCGGGTAGGCGTTTGTTCACCGCTGGCCAGGTCTACGGTAGCCTGTGGTGTAAGGGTCGTAGCAATGGGTTTCATGGCTGCGCGCAGGATCAGGGGTTCTCCGGTGGAAATCCCGCCTTCCACGCCACCCGCACGGTGAGAGCGGCGAGTAAGCTTATCTCCCTGGAGATAGATTGAATCCTGGGCCTGGGTGCCTGGCAGGCGTGCGTTCGCAAAGGCTTCGCCAATCTCCACACCTTTGATAGCCTGGACGCTGAGAATTGCAGCTCCCAGACGCGCCTCCAGGCGGCGATCCCAATGCACATGCGATCCCAGGCCGGGTGGCAGGCCCAGGGCGATGACCTCGACCAGTCCACCTAGCGTATCGCGCTGGTGGATGATCTGTTCAATCTGGTCGATCATTTTTTGGGACGCGCCTGGCTCCGGGCAGCGCACGGGGCTGCCTTCTGCGCCCTGGATACGCTCCTCGAAAGACAGCTGGCTGAGATCAGCTACTACCGGGCCAATGGCGCTCACATACCCGCCGACCTGAATGCCGAATTGGGCTAACAAATGTTTACAGATAGCGCCGGCAGCCACGCGCGCAGCAGTTTCGCGGGCCGAGGCTCTTTCTAACCCGGGCCGTAAATCCGTGTAGCCATATTTCAGGGCTGCGGCGAGATCGACATGCCCGGGACGGGGTGTGGTGAAGGCTGCAATGGGCTTATCTTTCCAGCGAGTATAATCGCGATTGTGAATGAGGATTCCCACAGGCGCTCCGATGGTCTTACCTTCCATCACGCCGCTGATGATCTGGGCGCGATCACGCTCGATCTTCATGCGCGGGCCGGCTCCATAGCCGGTCTGGCGGCGCAGCAAATCCTGGTCAATCACTTCTGCACTCAACGATAAGCCGGCAGGCATGCCTTCTAAAATCATCAGCAGGCCTGGTCCATGCGATTCCCCGGCGGTCAGAAAGCGTAAATTCATGAGGCGAATTCCTTTTCCATGCGTTGCATGGCTGCGGAGATTTCATCGAGTGGGGCGGTTAGAGCCAGGCGAACATACCCTTCGCCATACTGTCCGAAGACAGTTCCAGGGGTCAGGCTCACCCCACACTGCTCCAACAGCTGATCACAGAAGCTACGCGCAGGTAACTCATCTGGCGTGGCGAACCACACGTAAAGCGAGGCGTGCGGCAGGCAAAATTTCAAACCTGATCTTTCCAGAGCTTGGGCCACACGATCACGGCGCGCCTGATAGACCAGATTGCGCTCAGCAATCCAGCTCTGATCTCCGGTCATCGCCTCCACTGCAGCCTGCAGGATGGGTAAAAAGTGGCTGCTATCCACATTCGTTTTTAGTTGGTACAGGCAGCGCAGCGCATCAGCCTGACCGACTGCAGCGGCCACCCGCCACCCTGCCATGTTGTGAGATTTGGAGAGCGTGTTGAATTCGATGGCTACTTCTCTGGCCCCGGCGACTTCAAGCAAGCCTGGGGCGCGGTAGCCGTCAAACGTTACTTGCGTGTAGGCGGCGTCGTGACATAACAGGATATCATAGGATTTGGCAAAGTCTACCGCTTTCTGGAAGAACTCCAGACTGGCGGTCGCCGCCGTGGGATTGTTGGGATAATTCAGCCATAAGAGCTTGGCGTTGCGCGCAATATCAGCCGGGATATCCGCCAGGCGTGGCAGGTAATTGTTTTCGGCCAACAGCGGCATCCGGTACACCTCGCCGCCAGCAATCTGCGCTCCCCGCGAATAAGTGATATACCCCGGGTCTGGCACGAGGACAATATCTCCAGGGTTGATCAGGGCTTGCTGCAGATTGAAGATGCCCTCTTTAGACCCGATCAGGGGAACAATCTCGTGCTCGACATCCAGCTCAATCCCATGCAAGCGCCGGTACATGTCAGCCCACGCCAGGCGCAAAGCCTCAGGCCCGGCATGCGCCTGGTAACCGTGTGTATCAGGGCGGGAGGCGTACTCAGTCAGGCGCTCTATGACTGCTTGAGGAGGTGGCAAATCAGGCGAGCCAACATCCAGGCGAATGATTTGCTTACCAGAGGCGCTCAGGCGGGCTATTTTTGCATCCAAATCGGCAAAATAATGGCTGCTGATGGGTGCGAGCCGGTTGGCAGGTTGGGTCATATACGCTCCGAGCTAGGTATCGATGCTGGCCAGGTTCAGCCCCACGGCCTGGTAAAGTGGCTCCAGCGGGGGTTGGATACCGGTCCAGATGCTGAATGATCGTGCAGCCTGCTCCACCAGCATCCCCAGACCATTAATGGCAGGCAATCCTTGGCGCCTGGCTTCGTGCAGCAGTTGTGTCTCGGCTGGATTATAAATCATGTCGTACACCAGGCAGCCCTGCGGCAAAGGAATTTCCAGGGGCCAGGGAGATTGCTCCGTATTAGGGTGCATACCAACCGGGGTTGTATTCACAAAAATTTCGGGGGAGATTTGGCGCTGGATAAAATCTGGATCATAGTTCAGCGCCTCAATTGGTGTAGTTACGGCGGGAGAGCGGTTAAGATGTTCAGCCAGCTGAATGGCTTGTTCTATACGGCGTGCGGCAATGGTTACAGGGTGCCCTGCCTGTGCAAGGGCAAAAGCCGCGGCCCGGGCTGAGCCACCGGCGCCCAATATGAGACAGCGTTTTGGCTTGCCGGGGGTCAATAAATTCAGCCGGCTCAGATGGTCGAGAAAGCCCTGTACATCGGTGTTGTCACCAACTATTTGATTATTTTGAAGCGAGAGCGTATTGACAGCCCCTACCGCCTGGGCAGTGCCGGAGAGTCTATCCACCCAGCTCAAGGCGCGTTCTTTATGGGGTACGGTGACATTCAAGCCATGCAGGGTTGCATCGCGTAGTTTATCCAATATGGCATTCTGGATTTGCTCGTGAGTTGTGGCCGGGTCGATGGGATAGAGCCTGTACTCCCCGTGCAGTCCTGTCGCCTGAAATGCAGCCTGGTGGATGCGGGGCGATAGGCTGTGCGCCACGGGCCAGCCGATCAAGCCAAAACGGAACGCATGAACTGAGCTCGTGTTCATGTACTGATAACCACCTGCGCGCCCAGTTCTTGAAGGGCTGCGCTGAAACCAGGCAGGGACTCAGAGATAATCTCAGCACCCTCCACAGTGACCGGTTCTTTGGCTGCCAGCCCTGAAATGGCCAATGCCATCGCCATGCGGTGATCACCCTGCGCGTTTGCCTGACCGCCGGTTAATGCAGCCTGCCCGCGCACGTCAAAACCATCTGCTTGTTCATCGATCCCTGCTCCCAGGTGCGCCAGTTCTTCCAGGGCATGAATGCGATCACTCTCTTTGGCGCGCAGCTCGCTGGCATCGCGAACTTCGGTTTTCCCTTCGGCATATGCGGCAGCAACGGCAAAAGCAGGAAATTCGTCGATCATGCGCACGACCGTATCCCCCGATACACTCTGACCGTGCAGCTCAGAGTGGCGCACCCGCAAATTGCCGCTGGGTTCCCACTCGTTCGCAGCACCCATCTCGACCTGGATATCTGCACCCATGCTGAGTAGCACGTCGAGCATACCTGTCCTCCCCGGATTCAAGAGCACGTGCTCAATGAGTATATCTGAGCCCGGCGTGATCAGGGCGGCTACGATGAAAAATGCCGCAGCCGAGATATCCCCAGGCAGGCTGAGATGCAAGGGTTGCAGATCGCAATCGCAGGGGACTATGCGGGTGAGGCTTTTTGTAGTTCCGTCCATGCCAGCTATGGCGAGCTGGGTCTGTTGGACGCTGGCGCCCATCAGGCTCAGCATGCGTTCGGAGTGATCGCGGGAGGCAGCCGGCTCTACCACCTCGGTGGGGGCGTCTCCGGCCAGCCCCGCCAGGAGCAGGCAGGACTTCACCTGGGCGCTGGCAATGCTCAATTCATGGCGCATGCCGGTAAGCTTGCGTAAGGAGAGACGGTTTGCCAGGTGTAGGGGGGCTGTAAATCCTGCTCTGGCCTCCACCGGTACACCCATTTGCTGCAGCGGCTCAACGATGCGGCGCATCGGGCGGCGGCGTAAACCGGGGGAGCCATCTAAGATGCTCGGAATCCCCGAGGCGGCCAGCGCTCCCGCCAGCAAGCGCAGAGTTGTCGCCGAGTTGCCGCAATTTAGTGCCTCGGCAGGCGTGGTGAACCCACTTAAGCCTTTCCCTTCAAGGCGCAGGGTTTGACCATCCATCTGCCAGGCAATGCCCAGATCGGTTAGCGCCTCGAGCATGGCCCGCGTTACGCCTGCATTGAGGAAATTTTCGAATATGCTCTCGCCCTGC
>Ga0105106_10002331_pt1 | contig 13670 bp, 11 predicted proteins | sample PPLLaktember2015_5_FD_79109 | JGI IMG/M metagenome (GOLD analysis project Ga0105106, IMG submission 79109) | Freshwater sediment microbial communities from Prairie Pothole Lake near Jamestown, North Dakota, USA - PPLs Lake P8 Core (1) Depth... | ecosystem: Environmental > Aquatic > Freshwater >...
ACGGTGATAGGGAAGAGATATTGTGGCACCGCCGCGAAAGCAGGCGGCAACGGAGAAAACAAACTTCCTCCTGTAGTCACGGAAGGCTCCTGTCTACTCGAAAATAATAACTCAATCATCAGGTTCGGTTTCAAATTTGCATCCCAACATTCCAGTACTCCGATACTCCAGTAATCCAATCATTTAGGGTTCCCTTGATTCATTCTTTGCCTTGCGAGGATTTCCTCGGTACGGATTTTGTCTTTGAAAGCATTATTTCGATTCGCATCCTCCAGTCTGAGCGCTGCATCCGTGTTGCCCGACCAGCGTCTACACAGGTAGAGATTTTCATAAATCCTTCCGATCCGGTATTCTCGGCAGATTCGCAGCGCGGCGGCATAATCCTCGCCGTAACTCACGTTGAGAAATCCGATGTGACGCATGAGACCCGTATTGAAAGCTCGCGGAGCACCCAATCCGTTGATGCGCAATGCATTGTTGTGACCGTTCTCATCGGTCCATTCACGATGGTCGATGAGGCCAGGTGGAATCTCCCGCAACTCGAAATCAACAAGAGTATATGAGCCGATCACCATGGAGTAGCTGTTCTGGCGGAGCATATCGACCATCTTCTGCAACGCGTGAGGGATGGTGTAAAGATCGTCGGAATCAAGTTGGACAGCATATCGTCCGCAAGCTTCGGAGTGGATGGCTTCATTCCAGCAGCCACCGATCCCAAGATCGGTTCTTTTCGGGACAATGTGTTTGAGATTAGAATACTGCCTGGCGAGATCGGAAAGAACCACTGTTGTCCCATCCGTCGAGTGATTATCCAAAACGATGACGTTGAATGAAAAGTCTGTTTGCTGTGAGAGTGCGCTTTTCACCGCTTCAGAAATCGTCTCTTTCCGGTTCCGCACGGGGATGATGACAGAGGCCTCTACAGGGAAGGATTCTGTTGGTGGGTTGACTTCCCTCAGCTGATGGGGTGGCAGATAAGCTCCGATCTTCTTCAGGTATTCCGTGAAGACGGTCTCCATCTCCTTCTGTACAACCTGATGACGAGGATCAACGTAAGCAAAAAGTTTCTCATTGTAGGGGAACTTATCCGTCTTTATCACCGTATAGAGCGGTTCCGCAACATGCAATACAGAGTGTTCAACGGAAACCTTCAGACGGAGATCATAGAGGCCGGCAAACTTCACGTTCGGTATGGGACCGCATTCTTTCAGAGCTTTCCGGATCGCAGGGACGGAAAAGAGCATCATGGCGCCAAAGTCAAAATCATCACGCACGCTCCCTGGCTGGTAGTCATTCAGAGGGTGAAGCTTTTTCCCCTGGTCGTTTTCGTCATAGAAATCCGAATAGACCAGACCTGCCTCGGTGGTTCCCGCCATGTTGATGAGTTTATCGAGGGCTTCAGGCTCTATCGAAATTGGTTGGGCTTCCTGCAAGAGGAGAAGGTGTTTTGTTCGAATTCTATCCAAGATCAGACTCAGGGTTTTGCAGGAAGAGAGGGAGCCGATAAGAACATCACAATTTTTCATTTTGAGATGAACCGGCTCGTGACCGACGAGCACAACACGTTCGACGAGGTCTGAGTTCACAAGGGAAAGGAGGGTTTTTTCAAGGGAAGGTTCTAAGACACAAGGAGCGACTACGGTGAGAGGCTTCATTAATTCGAATTATGCTTAAAGTGCCCCCGTGAAGCAAGTAGGTTGGCCCGGTCCCATGAATCAGTTACCTTGATCGCTTCAACCTCCTGGAGACGTTCCTCCATCGTCTTCCCATCGAAGGGTTTTGCAAAAGGGATAAACCCATGGACGCGGTTCGTTATCTCACGGCAACTATGTTTGTACAAACCACGATACCGGCCTACGTAAGCTCAGCGGGTCAGGATAGGACTTCAGATATCCGATTCTCAGGATCCATTGAACTTCTCCGCCCACACCCAATTCTTTGGCAACTCTATTTTTCCAAGCTTCTTCTTCAAGCATCTGTGTCATAGGGTGAATGGCGATCATCTTTTCTCTGATTTTTAGAAGCATATTTTCGAAGACTCTCCCGTATTCGATCAGGGTCGGAATATTTGAATCCGTACTGGTTACCACAAGCCATCCACCACATGTTTTCACCTGCTTTGAGGTGATATCCACAGTCTGTTCTCGGAAACTCTTTTTCAGGACGGATTCACGATGATAAAAATTCCGAACATACCAGCCTGCCAACCCCTTGATCTCCATGCTTTCAGGTGTCAACCCATTGCGATATTGTCTCGCCTCTTTGTTCGACCAGCGGATCCAATTTGCCAGTTCCTCCTGAGCAGGGTCGCGAAACGCTTGAGTGCGGTTGGCTGCAATGGTTCCCTCTTGAAGATATTTTCCCTGGAGGGAGCTATTCGGAAAATAGAAGCTATGAGGGGAGGGAACATCTGAAACGATGCAGGATTTCGCGTCATGCCTGGTAATATATTTCAGATCCTCTGCCTTGATTTCCTGATCCGAGTAGCCACTTCGAACCGTTCGCCTTGTTTTGATTTTTTCAAGGGGGAAATCGACGGTTTTCCCTTTTTTAAGCCGAATCTCTGCAATGTCACGATCCAGGGGGTTTTTCGCTATGATTTGAATATCGACTTCATAGCCAAATGTCCCAGCAGCCATGACGAGGTTTTCAATGAAAGCACCTATTCCGAGTAATAACTCCCGATTGTCTGGATCAACGGCGGGCAACCAACGTTTCTTATCTGAGCCAATTACCCAGTGTTTCGGTTCCAGGATTCTGACAACCCAGGGTTGGGTATTGTGGCCGCTTGGTGCAAGGGAGGCGAGATAAAGAATTGCTATCTCGTCTTTTTCGAGTCCTTTCAGCGATTCTTTCTCGCCGTTCGATTGTGGAAGGTCGTCTCGTTTCAACCCGCCACAAGCGTTCAGCATAGACATTCCTCCCAACAAAAACATTCCTTCTCCTGAGAGTTTTAGAAAATCTCTGCGATTCATCCTCTTTCTTTTTCCTTCACCTTGTTGTGAATCTTCTGATGAACTTGTCCAAAAAAGGCTGTCGTCAAACCTCCCGTCCTGCACTCTGTGGGTCATCGCCCGTTTTTCATGAAGTCCGTGACCTTTTTCCCCCGCTTGGTCATGATGGCGTTGTGAGCTCTGAGCCGGATGGCGTTGACAACGATGAACCCATACGAATCCTGTTGATCGAAGCCGCCCTCAATGTCCATGCTCGAGAGGTCCTTATCATAGAGCGAACTCGGTGATTCCCGACCCGTGATGAGCACGTTGCCCTTGTATAGTGTCAAGTGGACGACTCCGTCAATAACCTCTTGGCTTTTATTGATAGCGGCCATGAGAAAGTCCATTTCCGGTGAGAACCAGAAACCATAGTAGACGATCTCAGCGAACTTGGGGGCTAACATGTCCCGTAGCCGCATGACCTCTCGGTCCATGGCGATTCCCTCGATGTCCATGTGGGCAGCGCGGAGGATTGTCAGTCCAGGCGTTTCGTAGACTCCTCGACTCTTGATCCCGACGAATCTGTTTTCGACCATGTCCACTCGGCCGATGCCATTCTCAGCGCCAACGGCGTTAAGATAAGTGAAAAGACCGTAAGGCGTTTCTTTCGTGACGTTATGGGTTCGATCGACGACCTTGATTGGGACGCCGTCCTTGAAATGGATAGTAAGACGCGTCTCCTCGTTCGGCGCATCCTTAGGGTTTTTTGTCCAAGAGAAGACGTTTTCTCCAGGTTCGGCCTCAGGGTCCTCAAGAATTCCCGACTCATGGCTGATGTGGATGAGGTTAGCGTCTTCGCTGAACGGTTTGGCCTTCGACACCTTCACATCAATGCCGTGGGCCGCTGCGTAGGAGAGGAGGTCGCTCCGGCCTTTGAATGTCGCAAGGAATTCCTTGTCCTTCCAGGGCGAGATGACCTTGATCCCCGGATCGAGGGCGTAATAGCTCAACTCGAAGCGAACTTGGTCATTGCCTTTTCCCGTCGCACCGTGAGCGATGAAGGGCGCCTTCTCGATATGGGCGATCTCAATTTGTCGCTTGGCGATGAGTGGTCGGGCGAGCGATGTGCCCAGAAGATAGCGGCCTTCGTAGATGGCATTTGCCTTGATAGCGGCAAACACGTAATCGGTGATGAGCTCGTTTTTCAGGTCTTCAACATAAACCTTGGAGGCCCCGGTCGCACGGGCCTTGGCTGCGACAGCCTCGAAATCCTCGCTCTGGCCGACGTCGGCCACGTAGGCAATGACGTCGTAGCCTTTCTCGACCAACCACTTCAGGATAACCGATGTGTCTAACCCACCCGAATAAGCAAGCACAAGTTTGTCCATAAAGGTCTCCTTTTAATTTCTTGTGGTTTCTGTCTCTGTGAGTAAAGGGACTGTCCGGTGGCTAAGCCGGAGGAAACAGGGGGATTTAGCGGCGCCTGGGGCGCCTGCGGAAAAGACTGACACGCTTCCATGGTCGCTCAGTGGGGCTGTTTGAAGTTTTGTTCAGCATCGAGTCTTTTTCCCTAAGTGTCCAAGACGATCAAGTTCCGTTGAAAGCCCATTAAATATAAGAAAAGAGGACTTCCGTGTCAAGGGATGACAGTGCCATAAAACATGGGAATGTTTAACCTGTTAAGCATAAGACACTCTATCCTCTCTGGTCGATTACTCTCTGACACTCTCCGGTGAGCTCGCGGAGCCGGCGTAGAGAAAGCACCTGTGTAGCTGCAAATTGAAGGCTGCGAAGACCGCCAGGGATGTGGTTGAGATAGGTTTTCAGTCCCTTTTTGAGGCCCAAAAATCCATAGGCTCCGAGGGCCTGCATGAGGCGCTGTGCCGAGGCTTCCCAGAAGGTGTCATGGAAGACAGTCAGGTCAATCTCCAACTTGGAGAGTTCATAGTAAAAGGATAGAAGTTCATGGCGCTCGCTGTCGGAGAAAGTCACATAGGGATCGCAAAGAAGCGAACCAAGATCGTAGAAGAAACTCCCAAAGCGCATTCCCTGGAAGTCGATGAAGAAGGGATCTCCATTTCGGACCATCACGTTCTGGGATTGCAGATCCCGGTGAACGAGAGAGCGTTTTGTTGCCATAAGTCGCTCTGCTAGTTTGGAGAGTTCGGCTTCAAGTTCACGCTCAAAGGAAGGCTCGAGTTTGATACCGCAAGCATCCCTGACAAAATGATGCCTGAAGTAGTCTCGCTCCCAGTGGTAGAGATCAGGGCCAAATCCTTCCATGGGCCTCACGCGGCTCGAGGGAAAGTCACCTTCGGGAAAAGCATGAAGTCTGTACGCGGCGGTAAGAGTCTTCTGGTAAAGAGATCTTCGAACCTCCCAGGGGTTTTCCCTGAGGGACCAGAGGTCCGTATCCCCGAGGTCTTCCATGACAACCAGACAGCGGGTTGAATCGTAGCGGATGAACCTCGGTACCGGCACATCAATGTCACGGAGAAATGTGGCAATGTCGACATAGTACGTATTCTCCACACGGTTCGGATCGTAAAGGATCAGGATGACCGAATCGTTATGACTCTGTTTCAATCGGAAGAAAACCCGATCTGATCCTCTCCCTTCCAAGGGAGAAAGTTCAATGGCGGCGGACTCCGAAAGCCCCAAGGCCTCTCGTGCAAAAAGAATCATGTCTTGATATGTCGCATTTCGGAATTCGGATTGTGGACTCATTTAGCTAAGATTCTCAATCCTGCGCGCCATTTTCTTTAATGGTTTTGGCACTCCATGCGCTTTGCCGTTTCTTGGTAGGCTTCGACAGTGCCAATCTCGTGCCACTCCCCTTCGTCAACAATTGTCCCACGGATCGATCCCGGTCTTTGGACCATTTTTCTGATGAACACATCAACAATGGATTCGATCCTCCCAGGTTCCAGAAACTGAAGGAACGATGTCTCCACCGCATAAATACCGGCAAAGAGGCAACTTTTGACTCCTGGTTTTTTCAACGTATGCCGAAGGTCGCAGATCTCAGCAGCCTCATTGATGTTCACATTCAATAAAGGGCCACTGCTTCTCAGAGCAAGCGTCACATCGGGTCGTTTCTGTTCATGGGCTTCCAGAAGATACTGCAAAGAAAGAGTAGTCATCACATCGCCATTGTAACAGAAGATAGCTTCGTCTTCGGTGAGGAGATCTTCGATGTTTTTCAGTCCTCCTGCTGTTTCCAGCAGAACGGGTTCATGGCGAAAGGTAACAGGTACACCGCGCCATTGCCTGTCAGGGAGTTTCTCCAAGTAAACCTCCGGACAGTGGTGGGTATTTACGATGAGGCGATCCACGCCGACGCTCAGGAGGTGATCCATGGCGTAAGTGATGATCGGGCGCCCCCCGATCTCGAGAAGCGGCTTCGGGATGCGTTCTGTTAACGGACGAAGCCGAGTTCCCAGACCAGCCCCCAAAATAAATGCTGTCTTGAATCGCCGTCGTTTGAGAGTCATAAAAAAATGCTCTCTCACAGAGCACTCAGAGAACACAGAGACCTTTATCCTCAGTGCACTCTGCGAGAGAAGGGTCTATGTCTTTTTCTTTCCGTACTCCGGATCGATCGTCACCAAAGCGGTCACGATAAATCCCGGAATGGTCGCGGCCATGACCCAGAGGAAGTAGTTCTGATAGCCTAGCTGCTCCTGAAGCCAACCGCTGAACATGGCGGGTAGCATCATGCCCAAAGCCATAATTCCTGTGGCGATGGCATAGTGGACTGTCTTAAACTCCCCCTCCGACACCATGATCATAAACATCGTGTAAGCGGTAAAGCCGAAACCGTAACCGAACTGCTCTACAGCAACGCAGAGGTTAATGACATGGATATTATTAGGCATGGCCTGTGACAGATAGACATATACGAGATCAGGCAGATGCATGGCACAGGCCATGACCCAAATCCAGAACTTCAGTCCCTTTCTGTAAATGGCATATCCGCCGAGAAGTCCTCCCAGTAAGAGCGCAATAACTCCCACTGTGCCATAGATGATCCCTACTTCGGATGTCGTAAGCCCCAATCCACCTTTTGAACCGGGGTCAAGCAGAAAGGGTGCCAGAATCTTGACAATCTGGGTCTCCGCGAACCGGTAAAGGAGAAAGAAAGCAAGAATGCTCACGATGTGTTTCTTCCTGAAGAAGAGGCCAAAGATGTGGGAGAAATCTGCGGAGAGAGACGTCGAGGAGCTGCGGCCAGCTGGACAGTCTGCAACAGGGGAGGGAAGAATAAACAAATGATAAAGCAGGAGAGCCCCAAAGGCAGCAGCCGCTACAAAGAGAGTAATCGACCAAGCAGTAGGGATAGTGTGGCCGCTTCCTTCGAGGTAACCTGCAAATATGATGAGTCCCCCTTTGGTGGCGATGGTGGCGATACGATAGAAAGTCGTCCGGACGCCGACAAAGGCAGCCTGTAGATCTTGTGACAGACCCAGCATATAAAAGCCGTCGGCAGCGATGTCGTGGGTTGCCGAGCTGAAGGCCATGAGCCAGAAGAAGGCGAGGGTATACTGGAAAAACCGAACAGTGGGGAGGGTGAATGCAATGCAGGCAAGGGATGTCCCGATGAGGAGCTGCATCAGGACAATCCAGTAACGCTTTGTCCTGAAGAGGTCAACCAACGGACTCCAGAGTGGTTTAATGACCCAAGGAAGATAGAGCCAGCTAGTGTAAAGGGCGATGTCCGTGTTCGAGATGCCGAGGCGCTTGTAGAGAACCACTGAAACCGTCATCGCCATGGTATAAGGGATTCCCTCGGCCATGTAGAGAGACGGAACCCAGGACCAGGGGTTTCGTGCTGTCGGTTTCTTTGTGGACATACCTACTTATGCTCCAAAGGGGTCTAGGGTTCTAGCAGGTTGCTGAAAAACGCCCATCTGCGTCGTTTCCCTCACCCTTCGTCGTTGCAGCGTACCTCCAAGTACGCCTCACTCCTCAGGATTTCGGGAGCCTAGCATCTGGACATTTTTGAGCAACCTGGGGAAAATGAGTTTTTCAGCAAACTGCTAGGATTCAAGGGTCCAAGGAATGACTTCGAGCTGGGAACTTAGGTTTGAAGAACCGACACTTGAACCCTTGACCCCTCGAATCCTTGAATCCTTGGCCAACATCAGGGTCAATAGCCCCTCTTGATTTCTACTCCCCGGAAATAATGCTTCAGGATCTCTTCGGCTGAAAATCCCTTTGTCGCCATTACAGCGGCGCCGATTTGGCAGAGCCCCACACCGTGTCCCCAACCCGCACCATGCAAGATAACTCGGCCGCCTTCAAATGTCACAACAAATGCGCTGCTGTAAAGATGACTCTGGGAAAGCCAGCGCCGTATTTCGAGTTCCTTTCCTACGACCATGCTTTTTTTCGACCCGACAATTTTTAACCGGGAGATCCTTCCTGAAGGGCCGCGACGAAGAGGTACGATGTCGTGGAGAGTTCCGAAATCAAAGCCAGAGTTTTCTCGCAGAATCTCTTCCAGTTCTTCACGGCGATATTCAACCGTCCAGCGGAAGAAAGTCTCCGTCTTGCGGTCAAAATCGGAAAGCACTTTGTCGAGAAGTGCCTTTTCTCTTGTGTTGCAGTAGGTTTCAGGGGTTGACAGTATCCAGCGCCGAGCTTCTTCCTCTGTCCTGATCGGCTGATGGAAGATAGATGCGTCGGAGATGCTTTCAAGATAGGGGACTCCTCTATTATCCCAGGCCGTCTCAAAATCCTCTGTGATCCCTCCACAACACTTCGAGTATCGAGCATCACAGATTTCACTTTGATAGGTGATGACTCTCCCGCGGGTTTCTCGGGTAGCTTCTTCAGCCTGCTGAGATAAGATCTTCGTGAGGCCCTGATAACGCTGGCAGTGGTCATCGGCACACACATCGAAGAGATCATGATCCTCCCTGTCATACCAGCGTATCACCTCCTCCTGCTCGGTGATGCTTGTCACAGGGTTAGAGGTCCTTTTTTTTTCTTTCTTTTGATTGAACGCTGCCAGAACCCAGCTTCTGGAGAGGATCGCGTGGACCTTTAGAAATTCCATCGGAGAATCGGCATTCATCTCCGAGGAGATGACACTCGTCAGATAATCCTCTATGGGGATTTCATTGATAACAGCGATTGTCCCGTCCTCGCGAAGCCGGAACATGAGATCCCCCTGAAAGGTTTCGTCCTCTGTCCTCTCCCAGTGAAACTGTTTTCCGATGGTGACGTTGGAGAGCGAAAAGGTTGACGCCTCCTCTGGCGTGAGCCTGATCGATGGAGAGCGGTGGATTTCACGACGGACCGCGTCAAGAAGCACGATCATTCCGGCTTCTGACTTTGCCGAAAAGCGACTTGATACGAACCCACCCCTTTCCACACGGAAAGTTCCGTTTAGGCAGCCGTTCATTTCGGTCCCGCCGTCCATGATGCCGACTGTGATTTTGGGTTGCTGTTTCATATTGAAGAAGGGTTCAAGGCCCAAAGGGTTCAGGGGTTCGAGGATTGAGTCCAAAACCCTTATCTTTGGAGTTCTTCGCCCGCCCAGCCGTGCTGCACCGGGGTCTTCAAAACCTACGCATCAACTTTCACACTGGCAGGCAAGGATTTCACCAAAATAGAGACGGTGAAAATCACCCTTTGGATACAATTCGGGAACGAAAGATTTTCTCAATTCCGATGGGATCAGATCATTTTTATTAACAACCTGGCACTCAAAATGGAGAATGCATTCCTTGATGACGGGTGTTTTTATCGTCTTCGATGGGAGTGGGGTTAGGTTTTTTTCCTTGAATTTGTTATGGTCTCGACCTGACACGCTGCCACAATATTGCACTACCTCTTTCAATTTCGGCGGCACAATATTGACTGTGAATTCTCCAGTCTCTTCAATCAGTGTGTAAGTATAACGGGAGGGACGTACCAACACGATAAAGATAGGTCTTCGCCAAATGATTCCCATGCTGCCCCATCCAATCGCCATGACATTGGGAAGACCTGCCTTTCCGCAGCTGGCAAGGAGCACGCGCCCTTCGTCAAAGGCTTTTACCGCTGCCTCCACATGATCCTGATAGTTAGTAACTGTTTTACCCATGACAAACCCTCCTCTCCATATTTCGTTGTCTTCATTCTAATCGAAAATAACGAAAAATTCCCTAGCGAAGCTCCCCGCCCTAAGAGACTGTGTCGTAATTGGGCTAGAGGGCAACTCCAAGTGGAAGAGGCAGTCGGGGTCCTAAGCTTCAGAATGCGGGTCACTTAGGTTATGGGTAACTGGCGTTTCTCAAAAATGAAATCATATCATGGAGTTTGCAGCTCTGAATCTAAACGCTGAGATGTTTCCGCTCTAAAGCTTATCCACCCGGCCGCCTCTTCCCCCTTTCTACGGGAGTGCTTTCTGGTAATTGTGACACAGTCTCTAAGGGGTGGGGTCAAGAGGCACGTGCTTGCCAACAAAAGAGGGTGAAAGTTGCAACAATGGGACAAGCCTGTCTTATCTGTGGTGGACTTGATCTGACTAGAACGTGACCGCGAGGAAAGTTCTTCCGTTTTTATATTTTTTAGTGTAACTATTACATTTATCACATTGCAGTCAGTCTGCTCGCGGGTTGGACCGATCGGACGAGCAGAGGGTAGTGTGAGAATTTTAATCACACGGTGCGGGAGGTGCCCTAATGTCGCAGATCGAAAAACGAACGAGAGCAGCAGATTTGGGGATCAGAATCGGGCGGCTGCCGCGGGGGCCATATAACGCCATCACCGATGTCCCTGGCGTCCTGGTCGGGCATGCGACGGTCATCGAAGGGCAACCAGAGACTGACAGGGTCGAGGGAATTGCCCGGACAGGGGTGACCGTCATCTTCCCTCACAAAAACATCTGGGAGGAATCCGTCTATGCGGGCGCATTCTCTCTGAACGGCAATGGCGAAATGACAGGTCTTCTTTGGGTAGAGGAATCAGGTTTACTCGGTACCCCCATCGGGATCACCAATACGCACAGCGTAGGTCTGGTGCGGGACGCGATCATCTCGTACTATTTCTCAAGGAATCCGGATTCCAAAAGTCGGTGGATGATCCCGGTTGTTGGTGAAACTTGGGACGGGTTCTTAAATGATGTGAATGGAATGCACGTCAAGCAAGAACATGTCCATCAGGCCCTTGATTCCGCTTCCTCTGGAGTGGTCACCGAAGGCTCTGTGGGTGGCGGTACCGGGATGGTCTGTTATGAGTTCAAGGGCGGCGTAGGAACCAGTTCCCGAGTGATATCGTTGAATGGTCGTCAGTTTTGCCTTGCGGCGTTGGTGCAAGCCAACTATGGGCGCCGTTACCAGTTGATAGTCGACGGTGTGCCCGTGGGGAGAGACATACCGGTCACTGAAGTACCCGGCAGGACAGACCTACAACAAACCGGCCTCAGTTCCAGTCGTGAAGGGTCCATCATCGTCATTATTGCTACAGACATCCCCTTGCTTGCAGACCAGTGCAAGAGACTGGCGCGGCGGGGAGCCCTGGGAATTGCACGCGCGGGCTCGATGGGCGCGGACAGCTCCGGTGACATCTTTCTCGCCTTTTCAACTGGGAATCGCATCCATTCGTCCCTGCATGCCGCGTCCAACGAGGGCTTTGCAGTTAGGACCTTGGGACACGAGGCTTTGACCCCTATCTTTGAGGCGGTAGTGGAGAGCGTTGAAGAGGCTGTACTGAACGCATTGTGCACGGCTGCGACATTAACCGGCATCCGAAAACAGACTGCCTATGCTCTTCCCCTCAACAAACTGGTTGGAATCATGCGCAAATACGGCAGACTGAAGTGAAACTCCTAACCCTGTGCCTGTCTTCCCGCCAGCGGTCGAAAGGGGGAGCGGCAGACAGGGGAGGAAAGCTTCAAGTCTCCTCCAAATGTCTTTGTTTTCCAAAGCGGTTGATTCCAAGGGGGCCTATGTCCAGGGTTGTGGTGTGTCCGTCCCTGATGTATTCCGCGACGAGCTGACCCGCGATCGGTGCCTGTATGATTCCCGTTCCACCCCATCCACAGTTCAGAATGAACCCGTCCAGGTATGGAACTGGCCCCAGAATAGGACGATCGTCGGGGGTCATGGGTCGAACTCCTACCCAGGATGTTAACACCGAAGCTTTCTCCATAACCGGCACGCGATGGATTCCCGCCTCTATGATCTTCTCCATCATTTCGTAGGTCATTTTCACATCCAACTCGTCAACCGGTTTCTTTCCCATACCCATCAAGACACCAGCGCCTTCAGGGCGGTAATACCACTCTGCTGTCATGTCCTCCACGAAGGGACTTGAAGAAGGAATTTCAGGAAAAGGGCCAGTCACCAAAATGCCCCTCGCCAGGTTGAGGATCGGGATGTCAATGCCTACCCATCTTCCAATCTCAATCGCCCAAGGTCCGCCAGCGTTTACGATCACCTTTGTGGAGACCAGGCCTTTATCTGTATAAACCCCTTCCACTTTCCCATTTTGAATTTTGATCCCCGTCGCGTGGACTCCTTGATACAAACGAACGCCCATCTCCGATGCCTTTTTGATGTACCCCCACATGATCATGTGGGGGTCAAAAGGTCCGTCGTCTTCCCCCCACGTGCCAAGGACCAGGTCTTCATTATAGATCTCTGGGTACCGTCGCTTGATTTCCTCCGGTGACAATACTTCTGTCCGTACCTCGAGGGACTGAAGAAGCTCTGCATTCCGGCGAAGAGTGTGAGCTGTTTCCTGTGTGGCCAGTGATAGCCACCCATTTCTCTTGAAGTCAATCGGAGCGCCGATCTCCTCTTCAAATTGCATGTATTTCCCAAAGGAGTACTTTGCCATCCGGACGCTCATTTCATCATGGCAGAATTGGAGACTAAGCATCGATGCTGATTTTCCTGAAGACCCAGTCCCCACCTGACCCATCTCAACAACCGCAATATCTGTGATGCCCATTCGGGCAAGATGATAAGCCGTGCTGCAGCCGATCACACCGGCTCCAATGATTACGACTTCTGCTGTCTGGTGCACAAAACCACCCTCTCGGATCAGCCCCATAGAACATCCAAGACCCCCGTGTCAGGTTGGAGGCCTTGTCTTCTTATAAACAATTTCCACTAAGTTGACTAGGGCCAAGTGACAGGTGGCAAGTGCAAATAGCGTAAGACAGATCCTCTCGGCATTCGAATGGGACTCCAAGCAGAAAAACACGGACTCAGTCCGGGGATAGGTGAAACGAAAAGCAGAAAGAGGATATAATAAGAATATAATAGGGATGGAGGTCATGAGATACCATAAACAGTTCCATTCGTGGCCGTTGCTCTATTGGGGTGCTCTTGCCTTCGGGGTCCTGTGTCTCTATTTTGCTTATTCCCTTTCTGAACTTAAGTTAAGAATGACTTTGCTTGCGAGCGGGCTTGTGGGCTTGTTTGGGGCCTGGGTTCTCCGAAAGGACCGGACACATTACCTTGATATCACCAACGATCGAATTACACACCGTGGATTTAGAAGCTGGACCCTCCTAAAAACCGAAGTGACCCGGGTGGAACCTGGTAGAAAGGGATGGACCGACGACTACGATCTTTTTCTGAAAATCTATGCAAGTGGAAAAGAGTATCCTGTCGATCCCGGCTTCCTCATCAATGAAGAATGCCTCAAGGAAATCGCAACAGCGATGCGGTCCCGGTAATCCGCCTGACCCAGAAATTGGAGCACCCTATTGAAAGCTTGCACGTTGAGACTCTC
>Ga0105106_10002332_pt1 | contig 13669 bp, 11 predicted proteins | sample PPLLaktember2015_5_FD_79109 | JGI IMG/M metagenome (GOLD analysis project Ga0105106, IMG submission 79109) | Freshwater sediment microbial communities from Prairie Pothole Lake near Jamestown, North Dakota, USA - PPLs Lake P8 Core (1) Depth... | ecosystem: Environmental > Aquatic > Freshwater >...
AACGCCGTCCACCTGCGCCGCCCTCTCGACCATCCGGACGCGTCGTGGGAGACGCTGATGAAGTCGGGCGCGACGCACGCGATCGTGCACACGGCCTATTACCGCGACGACGAGGGCAGCAAGATCGGCAGGTGGCTGGCCGCGCGCGGCGCCAGGCAGGTCGCCGACTTGGACGGCGATCGAGTATTTGTATTGCGAGACATCCGCCTGAAAGCGGACACTACGGACCGACATTATGCGCAAAGATCCTCTTTCTTTCCTCGGTGACGAGCTCGACGCACTCAAAGCACAGGGACTCTATCGGCGACTTCGCGTGCTCGACAGCGAACAGGCGGCACGGGCTCGCGTCGATGGCCGCGAGGTCGTCAACCTCTCGTCGAACAACTATCTCGGCCTCACGACACACCCGAAACTGAAAGAGAGAGCGCTTGCCGCGCTTCAGGAGTTGGGCGTCGGCACGGGCTCTGTGCGCACTATCGCGGGCACCATGACGATTCACATGGAGCTCGAGCGAAGGCTGGCAGAGTTCAAGAAAACAGAGGCGGCGGTTGTCTTTCAGAGCGGCTTCGCGGCCAACGCCGGCACCGTCGCCGCGATCCTGACCAAGGACGACTTCGTGGTGTCCGACGAGTTGAACCACGCCAGCATCATCGACGGCGCCCGGCTGAGCCGCGCGTCGATCAAGGTCTTCCCGCATCGCGACGTGAACGCCGCGCGCAACATCATCCGGGACCTTCCGAAGACCGCGCGGAAGCTGCTCATCACCGACGGTGTCTTCAGCATGGATGGCGACGTCGGCGCGCTGCCGGGCTTGTGCGAGGTCGCCGAAGAACACGGATGCATCATGATGGTGGACGACGCCCATGCGAGCGGCGTGTTCGGGCAGAACGGGCGCGGCACGGTCGACCACTTCGGACTGCACGGCCGGGTTGACGTGCAGGTTGGAACTCTGTCGAAGGCCATCGGCGCTCTCGGCGGCTATGTGGCGGGTACCAAGAATCTCATCGAATTTCTGTACCACCGTGGGCGGCCCTTCCTGTTCTCCACGTCTCACCCGCCTTCGGTGACCGCCACCTGTCTCGCCGCGCTCGACGTCCTCATCGACGAACCGCAGCGCATCGAGCAACTGTGGGCCAACACGAGGTTCTTCAAGGAGGGCCTCTAGAAGCTCGGATTCAACACGGGCGCGAGCGAGAGCCCGATCACGCCGGTGATCGTCGGAGAAGCGACGACGGCGATGAAGCTGTCGGATCGGCTGTTCGAGGAAGGCGTGTTCGCCCAGGGCATTGGCTTCCCGACAGTCGCCCGCGACAAGGCACGGGTCCGCACCATTGTCACCGCGACTCATACCCGGGCGGATCTCCAGTTTGCGCTCGACACCTTCGCGAAAGTCGGCCGCGAGCTCGCGCTGATTTAGGCCCCGAACACAGGCGTAGGGCGGGTCTTAAACTACAAGACCCGCCCTGCATGAGCCGGTACCGTGGTCTAATTGATATGTGGGGCGCTTTATTCTGCCCGCTCTCCTTATCATCCTGACTATTGCGCCGTCGGCTACGGCACAGACCACCTCTGTACCTGGCCAAACCACTTCTGTGCCTGGCGACGGCGTCACTCGAGTCATGCGCGAGCTCGAGCGGGTGCTCATGGCCGCCGATGCACGCGCGTATTCCGCGCTCCTGCTGCCTGGCGCCAATACCAGCGAGGAGTTACTCGACGAGTGGATTCAACCCGGCGTCACCCGCGCGGTTGTGCAGGAGCGTCTGCGGGCAGAGGCGCCGGACCTTCCCCAGGGCCAGGCTTACGACGTCTACGTTGACGCGCTCGCCGAGTCGGGCAGAAACGGGCGTGTCGGCACGTGGATGATCCGCCTGAGACGCGATTCGACATCGGCCGACAACTGGCGCATCAGAGAATTCAACGTCCTGACCACCGTGCGTGGCCTCTATCGGCTCACCTTGAATCCCGAGAAGCAGTACACCGTCGTCAACCTTGCGCTCAACGCGGAGGATTTCGACCTGCGCGTGCCCAACGGCACGGCGTTTCTCGCCGAGACCGACGCAGGCGTCACCGGCATCGTCATTCTGGGACGCGGCGAGATGACCTTTTCGCCGACACCCGAGCCCGAGAAGGGGCAGGTCAGGATTTACAGCGGCGGCGACACGCTCAACAGCCGCTTCGATTGGGTGTACCTGCGAGCCCATCCGGCCGAATTCGATCGGCGGCTCGACGTCACGGCGTTTCACGCGCGGGATGTGGACGCCCGGGATCTCCGGCGCGCAGAAACTGTGTTCCAGGAAAACCTGCCGCTGTCGTTCGGCATCGAGCTCGCCGATCTGAGCCGCGACCGGTGGTCGGTGATTCCGAAGTTCGGCGATATCGTTGCCGAAATGAACGCCGAGCGCGGGCACCTCACCTACATGAAGTCGGGCAGCGATCCGGAAGACCTCCGCTTCTTCGATCGCGCGCGCAACCGGACTATCGCCATCTACCCGTCAAAGGAGAAGCTGGCGGCGCGCGGACCGTTCTTCAGCGAAGACGACAATGCCGAGTTCGACATCCTCAACTACGACATCGAGGCCAGCTTCGATCCCCGGCGCGAGTGGATCGAGGGAAAGGCCACGGTGATGCTGACGGCCCGCTCCGGTCCGGTGACGACCTTGATCCTGAACCTTGCGGAACCGCTGACTCTGCGGTCGGTTCTCAGCGACCGTTATGGTTATCTTATGGCGCTGCGCGTCAGCGGCCAGGACGACATCCTCATCAATTTGCCGCAGCCTCTCCATCCGGACGAGCTGCTCGATCTCCAGTTCACCTACGGCGGCAGGCTGCCGGCGGTTCCGCCCGAGCGCGAGGCGCTGAGCATGGCGCAGCTTGGCAACGACTTCTTCAGCATCCAGCCGCTGCCGAGCTACATCTACACCGGCCGCTCGGGATGGTATCCGCAGGGGGAAGTCACCGACTACGCGACAGCCACCTTGAGCCTGCGTGTGCCCGAGAACTACACGGCGGTTGCGAGCGGGCTGCTCGACGAGGGGTATCCCCGGCAGCTTCCTGCGGAAGGGCGCGGAGTCTGGTGGGAATACCGGTTCAGCGCGACCCAGCCGGTGCGGTACCTCGGGTGGGCGACCAGCCGTTTCGTGCCCGTCGATTCCGCGTCGTTCTCCATCGAACCGCCAGAGGAAGACAATCTGACGCTGGCGGGATCGTCGTATACGTTCGGGCAGATCTCGGTGCAGTCGAGCGGCATGCTGGCGCGACGAGGCCGCGAGCTCTTCGTGGATACCCAGAACATCATGAAATTCTACGGCTCGCTCCTTTCGGATATCCCGTATCCGAGCTTCACGCTGGCCCTGGTCGAGCGGAATCAGCCGGGAGGACACAGCCCGCCGTACTTCGCGGCGCTCAGCCAGCCCCCGCCGGCCACGCCCATTGCATGGCGCGCCGATCCGGCGTACTTCGACGCGTTTCCGGAGTTCTTCCTGGCCCACGAAGCCGCCCACCAGTGGTGGGGACAGGCGGTCGGCTGGAAGAACTATCACGAGCAGTGGATTAGCGAAGGGTTCGCCCAGTACTTTGCGGCGCTCTACGCAGAGCACCAGAACAAGGAAGGCACCTTCCGGCAGGTGATCGCCCAGATGGCGCGCTGGACGCTTGATCGGTCGGACCAGGGTCCTGTCTATCTCGGGTACCGCCTCGGCCACATTCGCAATGACGGCCGCGTGTTCAGGGCGCTCGTCTACAACAAGGGCGCACTGACGCTGCACATGCTTCGCAAGCTGATTGGCGACGAGGCGTTCTTCCGAGGGCTCCGTCGCTTCTATGCGACCTGGCGGTTCAAGAAGGCGGGGACCGAAGACGTGAAGGCGGCGTTCGAGGCCGAGTCGAATCGCGAGCTCGACGATTACTTCGACAAATGGATCTACGGCTCGTCGCTGCCTCACATGAAGTTCAGCTACACGACCGACGGCGAAGCCGTGAACGTCCGCTTCGAACAGGTTGGCGAGCGATTCGAAGTGCCGGTCACGGTCACGGTGAAATACGGCACGACGCTCCGGGAGGTGACCGTGCCGGTCACCGAGCAGGTGACGACGCAGCGCATCCCGATCAAAGGCCCGCTTCGCGGCGTCGGCGTCAACGAAGACGGCGCCGCGCCGATCGTGCTGGTTCGGTAAAAAGGGGGTCGGGACCCTTTTTCCACTAGAATTGAACCTGAATGGAAACGGTCAAGGTCAATATCGACGGCCGGGAACTCACGGTCGAAAAAGGCAAGACAGTCCTTCAGGCGGCCATCGAAAACGGCATCGAGCTTCCCTATTACTGCTTTCACCCCGGGCTGGGCGTAGACGGCTCGTGCCGCGTCTGCATCGTCAAGATCGAGAAGATGCCGAAGCTGCAGACGTCGTGCTCGACGGTCTGCACCGAGGGCATGGTGGTTCACACCCAGGCCCCTGATGTCATCGAAGCTCGGGCGGGCGTGTTCGAATTCCTGCTGATCAACCATCCGCTCGACTGCCCCGTCTGCGACAAGGGCGGAGAGTGCCCCCTGCAGGATTTCTCCTACGAGTTCGGGCCCGACCGAAGCCGCATGGAATTTCCCCGGCGCACCTTCGACGGGGAAGGCGTCGAGGCAGACGTCGACTTCGGCCCTACGCTGATGCTCAACCGCAACCGCTGCATCCTGTGCACGCGATGCATCCGCTTCATGCGCGACATCGACGGCGACGCGCAGATCGGCGTCACCGACCGCGGCGCCGGCAGCGAGATCTCCACGTATAAAGAAGAAGGCGTCCACTCGCTGCTCTCGGGCAACCTGATGGACGTGTGCCCCGTCGGGGCCATCACGACGCGCGACTATCGGTTCAAGTCGCGCCCCTGGGACAACCCGCTCGCGGGCGACACGATCTGCACGTTCTGCTCAAAGGGCTGCAACACCACCGCGTGGATCAAGGCGAAGCCCGAGTGGGCCCGCGGCCCGCAAATGGCCCGCGTCACCCCGCGGTTCAATGCCGATGTGAACAGTTACTGGATGTGCGACATCGGCCGCTTCGACTATCACTGGGTCGAAAGCGATCGCCGCCTGGTACAGCCGCTCGTTCGCGCCTCCAACGGCGTGCAACAGCCGGTCAACTGGCACGATGTGTGGCGCGCGATGAAGGCGCGCTTCACCGACACCGCCGGCTTGCGATTCCTCACCTCGGCCCACGCATCGCTCGAAGAGCTGCACGTCCTGAAGCAGCTTGCGACGGGAATGGGCGCCGACGTGACGGTCACCTGGACCGTGTCGGAGAAACATCAGCCGGCAGGCGCGAAGTTCAAGGTGCCGTCCGTGAATGCGCCGAACGTCAACGGCGCCCGCGACCTCGGGCTCAACGTTCCTGCCGACAACGCCACGCCGCCCGACTCGAGCGATCTTCGCCGGGCGCTCGAAGGCGGCCAGGTGAAGGCGTTGTATGTGTTCGACCCGGGCCCGCCCGGATCGCTCGGCGATGTGTCCTTCATCGTTGCTGCGCGTGAAAGCGGGCAGCTGCCGCTGTTGATCGTGCAGGGCGTGGTTCATTCCGAACTGACCGCGGCTGCCGATTTCGTGCTGCCGGGCTCGACGTCGTTCGAAAAAGACGCATCCTATACCAACGACCAGGGTCGGGTTCAGGGTGCGGCGACGGTGATTGCCGCACCGGGCGACGCCCAGGACGACTGCCTCATCTTCGCCAACGTGGCCATGCTGTTTGGCGGCACCGTATCAACGCCCGATCGCGCGCGGACCGAGATTGCGGAGGAGCTCATCCATCTGCAGGCTTACGGCGTATTGCAGCAGATGATGTTCAGCCGCCCCGTCTCGGTGCGCACGTGGCTGCAGATGTCGAACCCGTCAGAGCGCTGGAAGTGGGACTTCCTCTTCCAGGACAACCCGCCCGTCAAAGGCAACCTGGATCCAAGTTCGCTCCCTGCCTCGCCAGAGCGCGGCCACGGTAAGCCGGGCGAAGGGGCTCCGAACGTGATAAGAGTGAAGCCGGTCGAATAATGCAGGAAGTCACACTGCTCGCGGCGTTTGTCGCAGGGGTGCTCTCGTTCATCTCCCCGTGCGTGCTCCCCTTGATTCCGGGATATCTGTCGTTTGTCTCGGGCGTCACACTCGACGAAATGCGCGGGACCGGCGCCGCGACGGCCGCGTCGGCCAGTGTCCGCCGCCGGGCGGTCATCATGTCGCTGGCCTTCGTGCTGGGATTCTCGCTGGTCTTCGTCAGCCTCGGCGCGTCGGCGACCGCCATCGGCTCGCTGCTGATGGAGCACCTGTCGCTGCTCGGCAAGATTGCCGGCGTCGTGATCATCCTGTTTGGCCTGCACATGATGGGCGTGCTGAAGATCGGGGTGCTCTACAGCGAGAAGCGGATGCAGACATCTGGCAAGCCTGCCGGATTTTTCGGCGCCATGCTCGTAGGCATCGCGTTCGCCTTCGGATGGACGCCCTGCATCGGCCCCATCCTGGCCGCGATACTTGCCGTCGCCGCTGCCCAGGAGTCGGTCGGCGAAGGCGTCAAGCTGCTCGCCGTGTATTCGGCGGGCCTCGGCGTGCCGTTTATCGCGACATCGCTGGCCATCAACAAGTTCTTCGCCGCTTCGGCGCGGATTCGCAAGCACTATCACGCCATCGAAGTCGTCTCGGGCGTGCTGCTGGTTGTGGTGGGCGTGCTGATTTTCACGAACCGCTTCACCGTGATCGCGCAACTGCTCACACCGTATCTCCCGACCTTCTAGACTGGTCTTCACAACGCTGTAGTACCGACATTGTGAAAACGCGTCGCCTGCAGCATTCTGAAAAACGCTCTTGAGTTCCCCACAACCAAGAACCGCTGTACTATTGCAAACCGCTTTGGTATAGTGGGCGCCTCGATGAATTCGCGTCTGATACGCGTCCTGATCGTCATCATTGGCATCGCCATCGCGTCTTCTGCGGTCTATCTTCTGTACGATCTCGATACACAAATCAGTTCGCGTCGATCTTCGATCGATACGTTGCACGAGCAGGCGTCCGCGCTGAACGCCTCCATCGCCGATGTGAGGAGCGGACAGTTCGCATATGTCGCGCGAGGGCAAAACGAGCCGTTCTGGATGTCGCGCGTCGCGGCCCTCATGCCTGCCCTCGAGCAGCAGACCGTGGAATTCTCGGCGGGCCTGACGTCGCCAGACGCGCAGAAAGCGTTCGAGGGCGCCTCGGCGGCGCTCGAGAACGTTCGGGCGCTCGACACGCGCGTCAGAGACTTCGTCAAGGGCGGCACTTCCCTTCTCGCGGCCGATCTCATCTTCTCGGATGGTCTCGAAGCGACCTCTGCCGCCTCGACGCAGGTGCAGGCAGCACTGAACGAAGAACTCCAGGCGCGCAACAACGAGATGGAGGCGCTCGCCGGCCGTCGAACGATGGTCGTCGGCGGCTCGGCCGTCGCGCTGCTTCTGCTGTTAATCGCTCTCGCACTCGCCGGCACCGCTCCCGCCACCTCCGCTGAACCGGCTGTTGCAGCTCCCCCACCGCTCGACCCGGTCAGGTTCGAAACGCCGTTGCCGAAGGCAAAGCCGGCTGTTACGCCCAAGCTCGTGACGACCGCCCAGCTCTGCGGAGAGCTGTCGCGCGTCGCCGACGAGGCACAGCTGCCGCACCTCCTCCAGCGCGCCGCGCGCGTCCTCGATGCCGCCGGCATCATCGTCTGGATGTTCGAGCCGTCACGGCAGTGCCTTCGGCCGGCGATGTCGCACGGCTACGACGAGAAGACCATCTTCAGGATGGGAAACATACACCGCGACGCGAACAACGCGGCGGCCGCGGCGTTTCGTTCGTCGGAAGTCCGCACGGTCGGAGGAGACGGGACGGCCAACGGCGCCGTGATTGTGCCGCTGATGACGAGCGGCGGGTGTGTGGGAGTGCTGTCGGCAGAAATGAAGGGCGGCTCAGAGAAAGACGAGAGCTCCCAGGCACTCGCCACTATCTTCGCCGCCCAGCTAGCGACGCTCGTCGCTACTCCAGATAGCTCCGACCCGGCTGACGCAACAGAAGCGCCGCCGGCGGCCACCCCGATGAAATCGGCCGCGCAAGCCTAATCGTAGGGCGGGTCTAAGACCCGCCAGAGCTACATCGACGCGCGCAGCGTCATTTCCTTCTTCTCGCGCACCACCGTCAGGCTCACCTCTTCCGCCCCTCCTCTTTCGGGAATGAGACTCAGGAGATCTTGTGGTGACGTGACGGGCTTGCCGTTGACGGCAGTGATGACGTCTCCGGCCTTCAACCCTGCTCTGGAGGCAGGCGTGTCGGGCCGAACCGTTGTCACGAGCACACCCGATTTCACGCCGAAGTACTCGGGAAGATCGCCAACGAGCGACTGGACGTCGACGCCGAGCCGGCTTCTCGAGCGGCTCGCGAGGCCGTCGCGAACACCCTGCACCAGAACATCGACGGTGTCGCCAAAGCGCGGATCGAACCATGTGCCGCCGGCTTCGGGCTTGATGCGCAAATCCGCCTTCCTGCCATCTCGCATCACGCTGAACGGCACTTCGCGTCCCGCGGGTGTTTCGTGGACGAGCCGCGTCAGGTGGCTCGCGCTTCGCACCCGCTCGCCATCGAACACGATAATCACGTCTTTTTCGCGAAGGCCCGCAGCGGCGGCGGGACTGTTGGGGTTGACCGACTCGACGAGCGCCCCTTCGGCTTTCGCAAGCTTCAGCGATTTCATGTTCTCTGCGGTGACGTCGCCAATCCGCACGCCAATCATCGTCACCCTGCCGGGCCGCGGCATCTGAACTGTGCCGGCGTCCTGGTTCTGCCTCCGCGTCCGACGCTCCTGGGCGTGCGCCTCGGGCACGGTGACCGCCGACACGAGCAATCCGATCAGCAACACTTTCGAATACATGAACATTCAGACGCCTCCACACGTTCTTTGGACGGCGACTGTCGACTTTCGACGACGGTCCGTGTCCCTGTTTTGAGACGGAAGTGCCTGATTTCAACCCGTTCCGCGCAGATCGCGCGGCACACCTTTTGGATTAGCAGGCGGCAGGGGTCGCGCCGTATCACCGGAATGCGTTACAGGCAGGCGCTGGCATCGCCGCATTCCGGGTTCGTTCACGATGCGTGCTCGGCCCCTCGTATCTGCGCCGAGCTTCTGGTTTCGGGTTCACCCCTTCTCCCGAAGCCAGGAGCTCGGAGCGTCTGGAGGCCCCGATGAAAATTCTCACGCGCGCGCTCGTTGCGCTGCTGGCTACCGCCATCGTGTCGGGCTGCGCCGGCATCCTGCGGAATCCCGATATCGCCGACGTCAGGCAGAACGCGGGCCACTATTCCGACCGCACCGTCACGCTCAATGGCACCGTGACGAGCTCGTGGGGCGTTCCGCTCGTGCCGTTCAAGATGTACAAGGTTGACGACGGAACGGGTGAGATCACCGTGCTTTCGCGCGGCGGCAACCGGACGCCGGTAAAAGGCAGCCACGTCAAAGTCAAGGGCGTCGTGCGCGACGTCGCCGTGTTCAACGGGATGCCGCTCGGGCTGCACCTCGAAGAACGAGACCTGGACATCAGGCGAAACTAGTGGCCTGGCCGCAACCAGCTAAGCCGTAATTTTCAACACCACCACCGTCATGTCGTCGGCGGCGGCGCCGTCCTGACGGAAGCCTTCGACCGCTTCGAAGATACCGTTCGCGATCACCTCCGCCGGCTGGTCGGCGAGCCGATCGATCACCTTTATCACGCGCGAGGCGCCGAACTCGTTCCCGAGGTGATCTTCGGCCTCGTAGATCCCGTCGGTGCAGAACACATAAAGATCGCCGGCTTTCAGATCGAATGTGAGCTCTTCGTACGTGGTGCCGGGAAACGACCCCAGCGGCACTCCCGGCAACCGAATCGGCTCCGACACACCCTCGCTGCGCCGGATCGGATAGGGCAGGCCCGAGTTTGCGATGGTGAGCTGGCGCTTCTTGAAATCAAACGAGGCATAGCAGAGCACGCAGAAGTACTCTTCGAGCCGCCGCTCGTGGAGAATGGCGTTCATCGACGCCAGCACGCCGGACGGATTCGATCGAATCGTCGTGAAGCGCCGCCGGAAGGTGCGCGACCGAACCAGCTCGCCCGCGAACGCGCCATAGAGCGCCGCCGGGACACCCTTGCCCGACACGTCGCCGACGGCAATGACGAGCGTGTTCGGGTCGGGCAGAAGGTAGTCGTACAAATCGCCGCCGATTTGCCTTGCCGGCTCGAATCGGGCGGCGAGGTCGACGCCCTTCATCCGCTTCGGCGGCTCTGTCGGCAAAAGCGCGCTCTGCACCCGGCGCGCGAATTCGATCTCGCGCTCGAGCCGCAGCTCGCTATCCCTTACCGTTTCATAGAGGCGCGCGTTCTCGATCGCCACGGCCACCTGGCTTGCGAGAATGCCGAGAAGCTCGGCATGGCGCTCGGTAAACGCCCCGAGCTCTGGGCTTTCGAGGTCGAACACCCCGATGCAGCGGTCCTTCAAGAGCAGCGGCACCACCAGCTCCGAGCGCACGTCGTCGAGCACCTTGATGTAGCGCGGGTCGGTGGAAACATCGTTCACGATGAGCGGCACTTTGTGCTGTGCCGAATAGCCGACGAGCCCCTCGCCGATGCGAATCGTGAGCATGCTGGTCTTCTCGCCGTACTGGAGCGCAACTTTCGGCTCGAGCAGCTGCTGCGCCTCGTTGACGAGCAGAATGCCGAAGGTCCTGTAGTCGATGACGCGCTTGGTGAGGATGGCAACGCGGCTGAGCAGCTCGTCGACGTCCAGAATCTCGGCGACCTCGCGCGCGATCTCGGTGAGCGTCTCGAGGGTGTCCGAATAGGCGCGCTCCTGCTCGAACATGCGCGCATTGGCAAGCGCCTGCGCGATATGGACGCCGAACTGCGAGAGGATTTGCTCGTCGCGTTCCGTGAAGGCGCCAATCTTGTCGCTGAGCAGGTTGAGGGCGCCGAGCACCCGGTTCTTGCGGCGGAGGGGCACGGCGAGCTGCGAGTTGACGCCGGGCACGAGCCCGAGATAACGGGGGTCCTTGTGGACGTCGTTCACCAGAATCGGCTTTTGCTCGGCGACCGCCGCGCCAACGATGCCTTCACCCACCTTGAGGCGGAAGTTCAGCACCAGATCGAGCGGATAGCCCTCGGCGTAGGCGATCTTCAGCTCCTGCCGGCGTTCGTCGAGCATGTAGACGGAGAACACCGTAAAGGACGTCAGCCGGGCGATGAGCCCGGGGATGCGTCGCAGCAGCTCGTCGAGATCGAGCACCGCCGACACTTCACGGCCGAGCTCGAACAGCGTCGCGACGAGTTCCTGATCCTGAGGACGAGAAGCTGTCTCGGTCATGGACTCGACTTGTATAATATCAGCCCGGATGGAACCCCTGACGCTTCCGCTCGAATGCGCGACGATCGAGAAGATCCTCCCGCATCGTTATCCGTTCCTGCTCGTCGATCGCATCACCGAGCTCGAGATGGACAAACGCATCGTCGGCGTGAAGAACATCTCGTCGAACGAGCCCTATCTCATGCGCTCGCCGTCGGGTGTCATGGCGCTTCCGCCGACGATTCTCACGGAAGTCATCGCGCAGGTCGGCGCCATCCTGATTCTCGCCAAGCCCGAAAATCAGGAGAAGCTGCCCTTCTTTGCCGGCATCGAGAAAGTTCGCTACCGCCGCCCCGTTCGTCCCGGCGACGTGGTCGTGGTCGAGGTGAACGTCAAGCGGCTGCGCAGCCGCATGGGCATCCTCAGCGGCTGCGCGCGCGTCGACGGCAAGGTCGTCGTCGAAGGCACCATGACGTTCGCGCTCGGCCCACGGGACGGACGATGAAGCTCACTTGACCACCAACGCCACGCTTCCCATCTTCACGCCGCGCGATGTCCATGTGGCCCAGCGTGCGTCCGGGTTGAAATAGCGGTACACGTCGAGCAGCGCGGGCGCGAGCATCATCACGCCAATCCAGCGCTCGTCGATGCGGCGCGATGTCGCCATTCCCCTCGTGTCGCGCTCGATCGGCCCGGTCCTGCCGAGCGCCGCACCTGCATAGACGAAAGACGTCGCGACGTGGAAGGTGAGCATGCCCTTGCGAAAGGGACTTCGTTCGTCTTTCAAGCCAGGGTGATGGGTGAGGATGTGCTCGCTGTAGAGGTACTGCGTCCATAAGCCCGCCGCCGAGACCGTATATTCACGGCGTGGGGAGAGATCCGGTGCGTGCGAGAGTGCGAAAAACGGAATGCCCTTGTAGTCGACTTTCTTGACCTTCACCTTCTCCTCGAAGGCCCAGTTGGCGATGAGATGGCCGGCCTCGTGAAGGCCGAGCCCTGCGGCGCCGCCGAGCAGAACCTTTCCGAACCTCGAAGCCGTGGAATCCTGCTGTGCGTGCGCGGGCGCGGCGAAAAAGACAACGGCGAGCGCGAGTATCACCCGCGCCAAAGCACCCGTCCCAACCGCGAGTGATAGGCGGTGAATTCACCTTCGCCTTCCTCTGCGAGCGCCTGCCGTACCTGGTTGATTCTGGCGTCCAAATCGTCGGCCGTTGACAGAATCATCGCTTCAATCGTCTTGGGCTCGACCGGCGCGCCGAACTCCTTGTGCCCATGGTGCGAGACGATGAGATGTTCGATCTGGGCGCGAAGCACGTCGGGAAAATCCGGTATGGCGGTCATGACGCCTCGAACCATGATCGCGCCGAGCGTGACGTGCCCGACGAGGTTGCCGTCGCGCGTGTAGCTCGTCGCGCGATCGTACTGGAGCTCTTCGAGCTTGCCGATATCGTGAAGCAGCGCTCCGGCGGTCAGCAAATCCTGGTTCGCGCCATACGCCGCTCCGAGCGTCAGCGCCGATCGCGCCACCGCAAGAATGTGCTCGAGGAACCCGCCCCGATACGCATGATGTACGGTCAGCGCGGCCGGCCAGACGCGCAGTTTCTCGCCGTGCTCCGACATGATGCGCTGCAGCAGCTCGCGGACAAACGGATCGCGCACGTGCTGGACGAGCTCCTCGAGCTCGCCCCACATCTCGTCAGCAGGACGAGGGGCCGAGAGCGTGCAGTCGGCCTCTCGAAATCCCTGCGTCCTGTCCTGATCGGGGTTGACGCGCCGGATATGGTCGACCGTCAACTGCATCCGCCCGTTGAAGAGGTCGGTTCGTCCGGTCGCCTTCACGAAATCGCCGATATCGAATTCGTCGCGGTACCGTACGGCCGGGTCGCCGACCATGCGCGCGTTGAGCGTACCGGTTCTGTCCTGGAGCGAAAGCGCGATGATGGACTCGCCGCTCCGCCCCTGGCGAAGGTCTTTCCGGGTGCACAGGAAGAAACCCCATCCGTCTAATTCGGGCGACAGGGCTCGAACCGAGGGGAGCCGACTGGAGGACATGCGTCCAGCCCATCATATCCCCTGGTTGAAGTAGAATTGAGCTTCACCATGTCGAAGCTTCCACTTGCTGTTGTTGCGCTCTGCGGCGTGCTTGCGCTGGGCGCTTGCTCGAACAACGACGCGGGCACACCGGCCGGCGGGACGGGCGATGCTGCCAGCGCAGGCGCCTTCGCGGGCGGCGCGGCGCCGCAGGCCGCCGTGGCGGCGACACCGGAACCCGACTACCCGCAGCCGGCCGTCGTCATTCCGCCCAGGCCCAAGCCTGGCGCGCCACACGGACCG
>Ga0105106_10002338_pt1 | contig 13652 bp, 9 predicted proteins | sample PPLLaktember2015_5_FD_79109 | JGI IMG/M metagenome (GOLD analysis project Ga0105106, IMG submission 79109) | Freshwater sediment microbial communities from Prairie Pothole Lake near Jamestown, North Dakota, USA - PPLs Lake P8 Core (1) Depth... | ecosystem: Environmental > Aquatic > Freshwater >...
AGGCGGCGCACTTTGTCGCTGTCGCGAAATTCGGCGAGGATCGCGCCGCGCGCGCTGGCGTGCGCTTCGTCGATTGCATACGCGAGCACCGTCGCCATCACCGCACCTTCTTCCGTGTCGGTCGCCGCGAAGCGCTGCCGGAACTCGCGGAGAACGGGCGCGAAGGCGGGATCGTCCCACTGCTCTTCGGTCACCTGGAGGCGAACAAAATTGTTCAGCACCGACAGGTACGCCGCGCTTGCCGGACGATGCCAGAAGGCGACGTCCGCGCCAAACTCCTTCACGTAGATGGGAAGGTACAGCGTGCCACCTGCCGGCACCTGCTTCAACAATGCGGGATTGAATCGGCGGACTTCGTCGGCCGAGAGGCGCGTGCGCCGCGTGATTTCGCTCAGAGGAATCGCGCGGCGTGTCCGCATCGCATGGATGCGCGACTGCGGTATCGACGCCAGCAGGTTCCTCACGTTTACCGTGTTGCCGAAGACCATCTCGGCATAGAGTGCCGACCGGGGCCCGTAAGTCCGGTAGATGTCGCGGTAGCCGTAGAGCGCGATCTTTCTGAGGTCGCGCGCGAGCTGCGAGCCGAGAAAATAACGGTCGCGCACGTCTTCGCCGCCGAGCCGCGCCCCGCTGATGATGATGCGGCCGACGTTGGTGCCGCCGCTGTGATGCTCCGACAACGCCGGGATGAACGACCCGTAGCGCGTAGCGAGAATCGTGAGGTACGCCGCGCAATACGCCGCCTGCGTCGTCTGGTTGTGCGCTTCGATGAGGTGCGGCGAGAGGCGTTTCAACCGGTTCCAGTTTGTGGCGAGCCATTGGCAGAAGCCGATAGCTCTCGCTCGCGATCGCCGCGTCCCGTTGAGGCCCGATTCGAGGATGGCCTGCGCGAGCCCGACCTCGGGGGGCGCGCCGAATCGCTCGTAGATGGCGCTCCATTCCTGGAGGAAGCCGCCATAGCGTTGTGCGTTCGGCAGCAGGAACCGGCCGCGGGTCGGATTGTGAACGATCGGGCCGGCGGCCTGCTCGAGGATCGATGCCACCTGATCGCGGCGCGTGTCGAGCTTCACGGCCAGCCGGCGCCCGTTCAGTAGATGCGCGAGCGACGGGTCCTTCCAATCGGCATCGCGTGTCCAGTCGCCCTTGGTCGGAAACACCACCAGCAGCCGGCCGTCGACGGCGCTGCCATAGGCGATGTGGCCGTCGGGAATGGTGAAGATGTACTGCCAGAATTCGTAGCCCGGGCGGTATCTCTTGATTGCGGCCATGTCCTCGGCGTGGCGGGTGAGGACCTGGTCGTAGGCGAGGGTCTCGTTCGAGGGCGCAGCGAGATTCTGCGCGCGCCCGCGCGCGGTGAACAAATCAGGCCATGCCACCAAGGCAACGGCCAGAGCGAGAGCCGGGATCGTCCGTGTCACTGGGGAGTGGCAGCTACATGATAGCGCCAGGCGCCCGGCCACAGTCAACGCCCAATGTTGTAAGTCGAAAATTGTAAGTCGAAAGTCGTGAGTCGAAAGACTATCGACTGTCGACTATGGATTTCTCGGGAAGTTCCGAATCTGCCTCGGATGGCTTCTTGCGCAGCAGTCCTGACACGAACCAGACAACCCCACCGACGACCGTCAGGGCAAGAAGCCATCGGACGACTGTGAGGAGCAGTTGCATATCCAGCGCAGGCCCGCCCGACATCTGCGCAATCGTGAAACGTTCCGTCATCCGGTGCCAGCCCACGTGGCCGACGAGCACCGACGCCGCGATGATGCCTGCCCGTTCGGCAACGACCTGCGTGAAGAGCAGGTTCAGCGCAGGCAGCACGATGGCGAGGATGATGACGGTGCCCAGCTCGAGGCCCACGTTGTAGGCCGCCAGCGCTGCGAACGGATGCGAACCGGCGAACTGCAGCGTCTCCTGCAGCGCAATTGCGAAGCCGAAGCCGTGGAGCAAGCCGAACACGAGCGCAACGATCCATCGATGCCTCAGGCTTGCGCCGACGCCGTTCTCGATTGACACATACACGAGTGATAGCGCCATCAGCGCGCCGATGGCCGGCGCAAACCAGGTGCCCACGGCGCCGGCAGGCGCCAGGCCGAACGCGGCGAGGGCGAGCGTGATTGAGTGCGCGATCGCGAACGCGGCGATCGGCTTCACCAGGTCGCGCGCGCGCCGGTACGGAATCGCCAACGCAATGACAAACAGCAGGTGATCGAGGCCGTCGAGGAACCGGTAAAAGCCGGCTGTCAGAAACACCCATGCGGCCTGGGCCGCTGACGGGTCGAGACGGACGAGCGGCGTATCGTCATGAATCCGGAACGCGCGCACGCCGCCGTCGGGCCGAATGAAATTGATGTAAGTGGCGGTCCGCTGCGCAAGTCCCCGCCCGAAGAGCACGCGCATCGAGAACAGCGAGTCCTGCGACTGAATCGGGAAATTCAGTTCGAGATCGAGAAATCCCTGGTTGTAATAGATCCTGGTCGTGTCGGGCAGCTTCGCGCCTCGCACACGACCGAGGGCGGCATCGTAAGTATCGAACGATCGGTCGGATGGCAGCGAGATGCGCGCGCCGGCCATGTTGTAGCTCGTGAGCCGCTGGGCGCCTTCCAGAAAGATGATGCCGTTCGAAATCTGGTTTGCGGCCTCGCGCAGCGCCGGATCCAGATAGGCCATCGCGAGATATCCTGTTCCGTCCTTCGGAAGATTCGCATCGGTGATGGCAATGAGCGGAACGCGGAGCAGCACCTGCAGCTCGTGCTGCTGCGGCCTGACGTAACTCTGTACAACGATCTCGTCGGGGATGTCGTGAGCGACGACCACGGCCTGCAGCGTCAACACAGCAAGCGACACTACGAGCGCGCGACAAACTCGGGCTTTCATGTGCTAATAGTGAAAATTGTATAATGACCGTCTTGGCTGATTCCAGTGAGGCGACATGAGTGTAGTTAGCGGAAGATGGGGACGGCTCGTGGGCATGGCAGCGGTGATCTTCGTGGGAAGCGCGGGCGCGGTGCTCACGTCGACCGTGCGCGTGTCGGCAAAGGCGCAGGATGCCAAGCCGGAAGCGACGACGGGCACCAGCGTGCTGGCCGGTGTTTACACCGAGGATCAGGCGAAACGTGGCGAGGCCGTGGCCGGCAAGATGTGCACGAGCTGCCACGGACCCGATCTGTCGGGCGGCGAAGCCGGACCGACGCTCGTTGGCCTCGAGTTCATCGGAAACTGGACCAACCTTACTTTGGCCGACTTCTTCGATCGTGTGCAGGCGACGATGCCTGCGGACGCCCCGGGAACGATGACCGCCCAACAGACGAGCGACGTAACGGCTTACGTGTTGAAGCTCAACAAATATCCCGCCGGCAGCGGCGAATTGGCGACGGAACTGGCGTCGCTGAAGGACGTGAAGATTGAGGGGCCTCGCTAACCGATGAGGAACATCGCTGCGGGTAACGTCGCCGACCTCGAATCGATCGAAACCAAGGAGTGGCTCGACTCGCTCGACTACGTGCTGCAGTCGAATGGGCCGGCGCGCGCGGGCCAGTTGCTGCAGCAGCTCAGCGAGCATGCCCGCCGGCGCGGCATCCGGCTGCCGTTCAGCGCGAACACCCCCTACGTCAACACGTTGACGCCCGAGCAGGAAGTGCCCTTTCCGGGCAGCCAGGAGATCGAACGCCGCATCAAGAGTCTGATTCGGTGGAATGCGATCGCCATGGTGCTGCGCGCCAACAAGAACGAGCCCGGCATCGGCGGGCACATCTCGACGTTTGCATCGGCCGCCACCCTGTACGAAGTCGGGTTCAATCACTTCTTCAGATCGGGCAGCGCCGGCGATCGCGACGTCGTCTATTACCAGGGGCATGCGGCGCCGGGCATCTACGCCCGCGCGTTCCTCGAAGGACGCCTCACCGAAAAGGACCTCGATAATTTCAGGCGAGAGCTCGCGCCCGGCGGCGGCCTGTCGTCGTATCCGCATCCGTGGTTGATGCCCGAGTTCTGGGAATACCCCACCGTGTCGATGGGCCTCGGCCCGATCATGGCGATCTATCAGGCGCGGTTCATCCGTTATCTCGAAGATCGCGGGCTGAAGCCGCCATCGAATTCCAAGGTCTGGGCGTTTCTCGGCGACGGCGAGACCGACGAGCCCGAGTCGCTCGGCGCCATCACGCTGCCGGCGCGCGAGAAGCTCGACAACCTTATCTTCGTCGTCAACTGCAACCTGCAGCGGCTCGACGGTCCGGTGCGCGGCAACGGCCAGATCATCCAGGAGCTCGAGGCGGTGTTCCGCGGCGCCGGATGGAACGTCATCAAGGTGCTGTGGGGCAAGGATTGGGATCCGCTGTTCGCCAAAGACAAAGACGGCCTGCTCGCAAAGCGCATGGGCGAGATCGTCGACGGCGAGTATCAGAAGTACACGGTCGAATCGGGCGAGTATCTGCGCAAGCACTTCTGGGGCAAGTACCCGGCGTTGCTCGACATGGTCAAGCACCTTTCAGACGACCAGCTGAAGAGGCTCAGGCTGGGCGGGCACGATCCGGTCAAGATTTACAACGCATACAAGGCCGCCGTCGAGCACCAGGGGCAGCCGACCGTTCTTCTCGTTCGCACCATCAAGGGCTATGGGCTGGGCGAGGCGGGCGAAGGCAAGAACATCACGCATCAACAGAAGAAGCTCACCGAAGACGAGCTGCGTGCGGTGCGATCCCGCTTCAGCATTCCGGTTCCCGAAGAGAAGCTGAGCGAGGCACCCTATTATCGTCCCGACGACAAAAGCCCCGAAGTGGCGTACCTGAAAGAGCGCCGCAAGGCGCTCGGCGGCTCGCTGCCGATCCGCAACGCCAAGACGACCCCGCTGCCGGCGCCCGCCAATCCCGAAATTTTCGAAGAGTTCGCCAAAGGCACCGAAGGACGCGCGGCGTCGACGACGATGGTGTTCGTGCGGTTGCTGTCGAAGCTGTTGCGCGACGCCGAGCTGGGAAAGATCGTCGTGCCGATCGTCCCCGACGAGGCGCGCACGTTCGGGATGGAAGCGCTGTTCCGCCAGGTGGGTATCTATTCCCACGTCGGCCAGCTATACGAGCCGGTCGACATGGACACGCTCCTTTATTACAAGGAGTCGACAGACGGCCAGATTCTCGAAGAAGGCATCAACGAGGCCGGCTCGCTCGCGTCGTTCATCGCCGCCGGTACGGCGTACTCGACGCACGGCGTCAACACTATTCCGTTCTTCATTTATTACTCGATGTTCGGATTCCAGCGCGTGGGCGATCTCATCTGGGCCGCCGGCGATTCGCGCACCCGCGGGTTCCTCCTGGGCGGGACGGCCGGACGCACGACGCTGGCCGGCGAAGGGTTGCAGCATCAGGACGGCCACAGCCACGTGCTGTCGCTGCCGGTGCCCAACTGCGTGTCCTACGACCCGGCGTTTGCCTACGAGCTCGCGGTGATTATCGAGGACGGCATCAAGCGGATGTACGTCGATCAGGAGAGCATCTTCTACTACCTGACGGTGATGAACGAGCAATACCCGATGCCGCCGATGCCCGAAGGAGCCGACGTAAGGGCCGGCATCCTGAAGGGCATGTATCGTTACAGCAAGGCCAGGAACACGGCGGCGAAGCTGAAGGCGCAGCTGATTGGAAGCGGCGCGATTCTGCCCGAGGTGATCAAGGCCGCGGCGCTTCTGGAGCAGTTCGGCGTGGCCGCCGATGTCTGGAGCGTGACGAGTTACGGCGAGCTGTATCGAGACGGCAACGCGTGCGATCGGTGGAACATGCTGCACCCGTCGCAGAAAGCGCGCGTGCCGTACGTCGCCGAATGCCTCAATAAGACCGAAGGGGTGATCGTCGCCGCCTCGGATTATCTGAAGGTGCTGCCAAGCGCCATCGATCGGTGGGTGTCGCGGCCGATGGTCTCCCTGGGCACCGACGGATTCGGCCGAAGCGAAGGACGCAAGGCGCTGCGCGACTTCTTCGAAGTGGACGCGCGGTTTGTCGCCGTCGGCGCGCTGTCTGCGCTGGCGCGCGAAAAGCAGATCGACGCCAAGCTCGTCGACAAGGCGATCAAGGATCTTGGAATCGATCCCGAGAAAAAGAATCCTGCAATCTCATAGGCGGGTCCGAAGAACAGGACCCGCCCTACACGCAGGCCGGGTCCTGCTCCCAGACCATATGTAGGCCGGGTCTTGTTCTATAGACCCGGCGAAAGCAACCTGATGCCAACCGATATGAAACTGCCCGAGCTGGGCGAGAACATCGAAGGTGGAGATGTTCTTCGCGTCATGGTGAAGCCGGGCGACTCGATCAAGAAGGATCAGCCCGTCCTCGAGCTCGAAACCGACAAAGCGACGATCGAAGTGCCTTCGTCGGCCGCGGGAGTCGTGAAGGAAATCAGGGTCAAGGCTGGAGAGAAGGTCAAAGTCGGCCAGACGATCTTCATCGTCGAGTCTTCGCCCGACAACGGATCGGATCGGGCTGCGGAGGACCAGTCTTCCGGGCCGGCGTCCGAGCCCGCGCAGGCGCAGGGCAGCAAAGCAGACGCCCCGCCTGCAGCACCCCAAGTGGTTGCCGCGAAGACCGAGAGGCGCAGAGCCGAGGTTGTCGAGATGAAGCCCTCGAGGGCTCAGGCGCCAGCCGAGCAGGAAAAGAAGCCAGCGCCTGCTGCGTCGCCGGGACAAGGGCTCGCCGTCGAACCTGCATCGATCGCTGCCGCGCCGTCCGCGCGCCGGCTCGCCCGCGAGCTCGGCGTGAACATCGCCGATATTCAGGGCTCGGGCGCCGGCGGTCGCATCTCGATGGACGACGTGACGGCATTTGCCCGGCGGCTGTTGTCGGGAGCGGGGGCTGGCCCCGGTCGTGCGGCTGCCGCTGTGGCGGAGGCGTTGCCCGACTTCAGCAAGTGGGGAACGGTCGAGCGCAAGCCGATGAACGGCGTGCGACGCACGACGGCGCACAGGCTGACGCAGGCATGGAATGCCGTGCCGCACGTGTTCCAGCAAGATCGCGCCGACATCACCAGCGTCGAGGCGTTGCGCAAGCGGCTGTCGAAAAAGTCCGAAGCGGAAGGGCGCGCGCCGATCACCATTACCGCGTTCCTGATGAAGACGCTCGCTGCGGCCCTCAGGAAGTTCCCGCAGCTCAACTCGTCGGTAGACATGCAGGCCGACGAGATCGTCTACAAGCAGTACGCCCACGTGGGTGTCGCGGTCGACACCGATCGCGGCCTGCTCGTGCCTGTCATCCGCGACGTCGATCAGAAGGACATCTTTCAAATCGCCGACGAGATCGCAGAGGCAGCCGAAAAAGCGCGCAACCGCAAGTTGTCGCTCGACGACATGCAGGGCGGCTCTGTCACCATCTCGAACCTGGGCAGCCTGGGCGGCGGTCCGTTCACGCCGATCGTCAACTGGCCCGAGGTGGCTATTCTCGGCGTCGCGCGGGCGCGCATGGAGCCCGTCTACAGCGATGGCGAGTTCGTGCCGCGCTTCATGATGCCGCTGACGCTCTCCTACGACCACCGGGTGGTTGATGGCGCCGACGGCGTGCGCATTCTGCGCTGGATCGTCGAGGCGATCGAACAGCCCGCCTTGATCTGGCTGGACACCTAGCGAGCGAGCACGTAGGGCGGGTCTCGTGTGAGATCAGTCGAGACCCGCCCTACTTCATCCAACTGAGTTATGACCACACGTTTAGCAGTCATAGGTGCCGGCCCGGGCGGCTACGTCGCCGCGTTTCACGCTGCCGACGCCGGCATGCAGGTTACGCTCATTGACGCCGATCCCAATCCGGGTGGCGTCTGCACGTTCCGCGGCTGCATTCCGTCGAAGGCCCTCCTTCACGCCGCGCGAGTGCTCGACGAAGCCAGGCACGCGGAGGCCTTCGGCGTGTCCTTCGGCAAACCGTCGATCGATGTCGACAAGCTGCGGGCATGGAAGGACGCAGTCGTCAAGAAGCAGACCGGCGGGCTGGGCCTTCTTGCGAGGGCGCGCAAGGTGAAGTTCATCCAGGGGCGCGCGTCGTTCGTCGATGCGAGGACGTTGAGCGTCGAAACATCAGCAGGGGAGCAGAAGGTCGAAGCCGACGCCATCATCATCGCCACCGGATCGCGTCCGACGACGGTGCCGAACGTGTCGATCGAGAGCCCGAAGGTGCTCGACTCGACGACGGCGCTCGAGCTGCCGGATGTTCCGAGTCGGCTGCTCGTTGTCGGCGGGGGCTACATCGGTCTCGAGCTGGGCACGGTATACGCGGCCCTGGGATCGAAAGTGACCGTGGTTGAGATGACCGACGGCCTGCTGCCAGGCGCCGATCGCGATCTCGCTGCCGTTGTCGCGAAGCGGATGGAGAGCTGCGCCGAAGCGATCCTGCTCGAGACGAAAGTCACGAGCGTCAGGGACGATAAGAAGGGCTTGAGCGTGGCGTTCGAAGGGAAGAACGCACCGGGCGGGTCGCAGGTGTTCGATCGTGTGCTCGTCGCGGTTGGACGTCGTCCGAACTCGAACATTGCCGGGCTCGACCGAACGAAGGTAAAGGTCAACCAGCGTGGCTTCATCGAGGTCGATGCGCAACGCCGGACGGCCGAGCCGTCGATTTTCGCCATCGGTGACGTGGCCGGCGATCCGATGCTGGCGCATAAGGCTTCGCATGAAGCGCGCGTGGCCGTCGAGGCGATTCACGGAAAACCGTCGGTGTTCGAGCCGCGCGCGATTCCAGCCGTCGTCTTCACAGACCCCGAGCTTGCCTGGACGGGCCTTACCGAAACCGACGCGAAGAGGCAGAACATCCCGGTCGAAATCGCGAAGTATCCGTGGGCTGCCTCGGGGCGAGCGACGACGCTCGATCGCCCTGACGGGATGACGAAGCTCGTCATCGATCCGGAGACAGAGCGCATCCTCGGCGTCGGGATCGTCGGCGTCGGCGCGGGTGAGCTGATCTCCGAGGGGACGCTCGCGATCGAGATGGGCGCGCTGGCATCAGATCTTAAGCTGACGATTCACCCGCACCCCACCTTGTCGGAGACGGTCATGGAAGCGGCCGACGTGTTCTACGGTGAAAGCGCGCACGTGTACAAGCCGAAGAAATCTAAAATCTAAGATCGAGAATCTGGAATGTGAACTACCACAGAGGATAAGTTTCTCTCCTCTGTTTTCTCTGTGTCCTCTGTGGTAGTTTTTGAGTCCAGCTTTTTTGATTCTGTGTCGCTCACAATCGTTCGGCAGGAAATCGTCAATTGTAACAAGTGCGCGCGATTGCGGAGTTACTGCACCGAAATCGCGCGGGTGAAGCGCGCGGCGTTTCGCAACGACACCTACTGGGCCAGGCCGGTCCCGGGCTTTGGAGATCCGAACGCGCGCGTTCTGATTCTCGGGCTTGCACCTGCGGCGCATGGCGCGAACCGCACGGGCCGTGTCTTCACCGGCGATGGCGGAGGCGGCTCGGGCGATTTTCTGATGACCGCCATGCATCGGAACGGCTTTGCGAGTATTCCCACATCGCAGTCCGTCAACGACGGCCTGACGCTCATCGATGCGTACATCGCCGCAACAGTCAGATGTGCGCCACCCGACAACAAGCCGACACCTGAAGAAATTCATGCCTGCCGGCCGCATCTGCATGCCGAACTCGACGAGCTGCCGAACGTGAAGGTCGTGGTAGCGCTTGGCAGGATTGCGTTCGACGTGTGGTGGCGGGTGATGCAGGAAAAAGGGATCGCCGTGAAGCCGCGGCCCGAGTTCGGCCACGGAATCGTCTGCAGAATTCCTGGCTCACCAGTGGTGATCGGGTCGTATCATCCGAGCCGGCAGAATACCAACACGGGAAAGCTCACGCCACAGATGATGTCGAGCGTGTTCAGGAAGGCGTCACGGCTGATCGCCTGCTCGCTCCAAGTTCCAGGTTCCGGTTCCGGGTTGCAGGTTCGCGCCTGAATTCTGGTGCGCATCGTTTTCAGACGACACGGAACCTGGAACGCATTGGTTCGCTATCGCCCGGCCCCCGCGGCTTTGAGCGCATCCGCCTGCTCGTGCGCGTGATACGAGCTGCGCACCAGCGGCCCCGATTCCACGTGCGTGAAGCCCATCTCCAAGGCGATGTCCTTGAGCTGACGGAACTCGTCCGGGTGGTAGTAACGCGTCATGGGCAGGTGAGCCTGTGACGGGCGCAGGTACTGGCCGAGCGTGAGGATGGCGCAACCGACGTGGCGCAGGTCGCGCAGGGTAGCGAGAATCTCATCCCATTCTTCACCAAGTCCGAGCATGATGCCCGACTTCGTGGCGATGTCGGGCGCGTAGCGGCGCGAGCGATCGAGCAGTTCAAGCGTCCGCTCGTATCGGCCTCCGGAGCGTGCCATGCGGTAGAGACGCGGCACCGTCTCCGTGTTGTGGTTGAGTATGTCGGGCCTGGCGTCGAGCACCGCTTGGAGCGGCGCCGCCTTGCCCTGGAAATCGGGAATCAGCACCTCGATCGTCGCCGATGGGGTGCGCTTGCGAATTTCTCGGATGGTTTCGGCGAAAACGGATGCGCCGCCATCCTTCACGTCATCGCGATCGACTGATGTGACGACAACGTGTGCGAGGTCGAGTTTAGCCACGGCTTCGGCGACGCGAACCGGTTCCGCTTCGTCAACCGGCTCGGGGCGGCCGTGACCGACCGCGCAATACCCGCACGCGCGTGTGCAGACGTCGCCGAGGATCATGAACGTGGCAGTGCCGCAGGTCCAGCACTCGCCGATGTTCGGGCAATGCGCCTCCTCGCAGACGGTATGCAGATTCAGGTCGCGCATCAGGCTCTTCAGCCTGAGATAGGACGGCGAACCGGGCGCTTTCACCTTGAGCCACTCGGGCTTCGGCAATCGCGCGGTAACCGGAGTAAGCGGGATGACTCTGGACACGTCACAGCGATCTTACCGGATAATCGCAGGTGGTGAAAATGGGCGAGGCGGGCCGTTTCTAATAGATAATTCGCTTGAATGCGTTTGCCTGCGGCCGACCCCAATCCCGTCGCCTCGCGCGCGGCACTGAAGAGCCTGAAGGTCAAATGGCTCGGACACGCGACGCTCGTCGTCACGTCTCCGAGGGGCGTGCGCATGCTGGTCGATCCGTTCCTCACCAGCAATCCGTCGTGCCCGCCCGCCGCAAAACGCGTCGGCGGCGTCGATCTCGTGCTCGTCACGCACGGCCATGCCGATCATTGCGAAGATGCGGTAGCGATTGCCCGCGAGTCGGGCGCCACAGTCGTCGCCTCACCTGAGCTGGCCGGTTGGCTCGAGCGCCAGGGCGTGAAGCATCTGCGGCCGATGAACATCGGCGGCCGCCAGACCGTTCTGGGCCTGCAGATTGCCATGGTGCCGGCGGTGCACAGCAGCAGCGCGCCGGATGGCACGTATCTCGGGCCGGCATCCGGGTTCGTTGTTCGATTCGAAGATGACATGTCCGTGTATTTCGCCGGCGACACGGCGCTCTTTGGCGATATGCGCCTTATCCGCGATCGCCATGCGCCGGAGGTCGCGTTTCTCCCCATCGGCGACCGCTTCACGATGGATCCGCAGGATGCCGCGATTGCGGCCGAATGGCTGGGCGTGAAAGCGGTCGTGCCCATCCATTACGGTACGTTTCCCGAGCTGACAGGAACGCCGGAAGAGCTGCGGCGGCATTGCGGTCCGAAAGGAATCGAGGTCATTGAACTGCGTGCGGGGGAGAGTGTTGGATAGCAGGTGGACTGCCCGACGCCTGAAGCCTTTGTTGGCCGCGCTCCTCCTCTGGGCGGCACCGGCCTTCGCGCAGACCCTCGAGCCGATCAAGTACACGCTCAGCTTTCCCGCGCCTCACACCCACTACGTCGAGATCGAAGCCTCGTACCCCACCGGCAGCCGCCCGCAAATCGAGCTGATGATGGCGGTGTGGACGCCGGGCTCGTACCTCGTTCGCGAGTACGCACGGCACGTCGAGGGGTTTACCGCTGCCGATCCCGCGCGCGCGGCGCTTTCGGTCGAGAAGACGCGAAAGAACCGCTGGCGCATTGCCACCAACGGCGCGAGAGCGGTCGTGGTGCGCTATCGCGTCTACGCGCACGAGATGAGCGTTCGCACCAACTGGGTGGACGACGAGATGGCCATCCTCAACGGGGCTCCGACGTTCATCACTCTGCTCGAGCCGCCGTCACGGCGCCCGCACGAAGTCCGGATGGTATTGCCGCGCACCTGGAAGGCGAGCTACTCCGGCATGCCTGCGGGATCTGGCGGGCCAAACACATATATCGCGGCCGACTACGACACGCTGGTTGATTCGCCCATCGTCGCGGGGTCGCCGTCGGTGTACGAATTCAGCGTCCAGGGAAGGCCGCACTATCTCGTGAATTTCCGCGAGCGCGGGGTATGGAATGGGCCGCAGGCCGCGCGCGATCTGGCGGCGGCGTCTGCGGCGATTGCGGCCTTCTGGGGCGCCGTGCCGTTCGAGCGCTTCTATTTCTTCAACGTCATCGGTTCGGCGAGAAACGGGCTCGAGCACAAGAACTCGACGCTCATGAACATTCCGCTCGAATCGAACGTGCGCGACGCCTATCTGGAGTGGCTGAGCCTGGCGAACCATGAGTACTTTCACGCCTGGAACGGCAAGCGTCTCCGCCCGATCGAGCTTGGCCCCTTCGACTACGAGAACGAGGTCTATACGAAAGCGCTCTGGTTCGTCGAAGGTGTCACCGACTACTACGCCGATCTCATGCTGGCGCGATCGGGTGTGGCGACCCGCGACGAGATGCTGGGGGCCCTGTCTTCGCAGATCCGTAACCTGCAGACCACTCCGGGCCGCCTCGAGCAGTCGGTCGAAATGGCGTCGTACGACGCCTGGATCAAGTACTACCGCTCAGACGAAAACACGCCGAACAGCGCGATCAGCTACTACGTGAAAGGCGCTGTCGTGGGGTTCCTGCTCGACGCGAACATCAGGCGGCTGACCGGCGGCGCTCGATCGCTCGACGATGTCATGCGGCTCATGCTGAAGCGCTTCTCGGCTGAAAGCGGGTTTACGGGCGACGATCTTCGCGCGGTGGTCGCCGAAGTCGTGGGTCCGGCGCAGGCTGGCGAAGTGCGCGCATGGCTGGAGCGCGCCCTCGAGTCGACAGCCGAGCTGGATTACGCCCTCGCTATCGAATGGTTCGGACTCCGCCTGACGCCTCCGAGTGGCACGTCGCGGGCGTGGTTGGGCGTAACGAGCAGAATAGAGAACCAGCGGACCATCGTGTCAGGGATTCGCCGTGGTTCGCCGGCTGCGGCCGCCGGCCTGTCGCTCCTCGACGAAATCGCCGCCGTAGACGGCCTGCCGCTGCAGGCCGGAGAGTTGACGCCACGCATCGGGCAGTTTGCGCCCGGAACAAAGGTGACGCTGTCGATTGTGAGACACGGCGTTACGACGCCTGTCGACGTCACGCTTGGCGCCGATCCTGCCTATGGCTGGGCGCTGAGCGTGTCGCCAGGAGCAACCCGCGTCCAACTGCAGCGATTGGCCGCCTGGCTGGCGGCAGGACCTTGATGGTCCGAACTCGTCCGACGATAATGTAAGGTGAGTATGCGGGTTATACGCAGTCGCGCCGGCTACATCGCCGCAATTGCCCTCACGTGGCACGTGGCGGCGATTGCGTCGGTGTCGACCATGCTGTGCTGCAAAGACGGGC
>Ga0105106_10002339_pt1 | contig 13650 bp, 10 predicted proteins | sample PPLLaktember2015_5_FD_79109 | JGI IMG/M metagenome (GOLD analysis project Ga0105106, IMG submission 79109) | Freshwater sediment microbial communities from Prairie Pothole Lake near Jamestown, North Dakota, USA - PPLs Lake P8 Core (1) Depth... | ecosystem: Environmental > Aquatic > Freshwater >...
GCGTGATGCCGAAGTGAATGCACGCGCGCAGGTCGTGCGACGACCGCACACCATGTCGTCGTCCGGACCGCCGCGAAGGTGATCGGGCGCGCGCGATCGGGTAGGATCCCCGACGATGCGAACGCTCGCTCGAGTCCTGATGGCGCTGGGTACGGGGATTCTGCTCGGCGCGTGCGGTCAACCGCAGGCCGCGGAAGACCCGGTCGCCACGATGCGCACCGAGCTCACGCAGCTGCGCACGCGCGTCGACACGCTCGAACAGGAGCAGGTCGTGTTGAAGAAGGAATCCCAGGAGTGCCGCGCCGACCTCGACGAGGTCAAGAACGGCAGCGAAGAGCCGTCGATCGCCGACGAGTTCGGCAGCGAGAAGAAGTCGTCGTCCTCGTCGTCGCGGCGCTCGTCGTCCTCGCGCAGCGGCGGGGGTGGTGGTGGCAGCGGCGGCGGCGGGTCGAAGGACGTCCGGATGCCGGGCGACGGCTGATCCGAGCGGATCCGTGAGTGCCCCCGCGCGTGCGCGGCTTCGCCCCGCTCGCATCGCGGTCGGGCGCCGTGCTATAGCCGCCCGACGTTGCGCCGGGGGGTCGTCATCGCGGTGTTCTCGATCGCGCTCGCGCCCGCCGTCGCGCGCGCGTCGGGCTTCGATGCCCCGCAGATCGGCAGCGCGCAGTCGGGTCCCGTCACGGCCGACGCGGCCGCCATCTGGTGGAATCCCGCCCAGCTCGCCAACCTCGAGCGCGCCGAGCTCGAGCTCGGCGTCGGCCTCATCGTCGGCACCATCTCGTACCAGCGCGAGCGGCTCGGGCAGTACCAGTTCGAGGACAACCTCGACTTCGCCGAGCCCGTCGATCCCAGCCAGATCGACCCGAGCAAGACCGGCACCGCGGCGAAGGTCCGATCGATCCCGGTGGGTCCGGCGGGCGACGTGTTCTTCGCGATCCCGGCGATCCGCGACCGGCTCGTCTTCGGGCTCGGGGTCGGCATCCCCTACGTGGCGCTGGTCGACTTCCCGAAGAACGGCCCGCAGCGCTTCGCCGGCCAGTCGATCTTCCTCGCCACCCCGCACCTCACGTTCGCGACGGCGGTGAAGCTGCACCGCGTGATCTCGCTCGGTGCCGGCGTGTCGTACGTGCTCGGCGCGATGAACCTGTCGCTGGTGCAGGACTTCGGGGCGCTCGACACGTTCGGCGACACGCTCTCGCGCGACCCCATCGGCCAGGAGAACGACTTCGGCGCGGATGCGCCGTCGACGGTGCGCGAGCTCGACGTGCTCGCGCGGCCGGTGAAGATCTCGAAGATGATCGCCCACGGCGTCAGCTTCCACGCCGGCGTGGCGCTGCAGCCGACGAAGAAGCTCTCGCTCGCGCTCGTGTACCACCACGGCGCCAACCTGCGGTTCCGCGGCCGGTTCCGCCTCGACACGGACGACGAGTTCTTCACGCAGGACCTCGCCGCCCAGGGCCTGCAGTACCCGCCCCTCGTCACCGGCAAGGCCCAGATCCGCCTGCGCCTGCCCAAGCGCATCACCCTGGGCGCGGGCTACCGCATCCACGAGAAGTTCGGCCTCGACGGATACGTCGCCTACGTGTTCTACAGCGACTTCGACAAGGTCCGGATCCGGTTCGACTCGCCCGATCTCGCCCAGCCCGCGCTCGGCGTCGGCTCCACCGTCGATCAGGATCTCGTGCGGAACTGGAAGGGCACCGTCAACACCGAGGTCAACGGCCGCATCTACGCGACGAAGAAGACGCTCGCGTCGGTCACGCTCGGCTACAACTCGCCGGCCTCGCCCGATTCGACGCTCGACGTCGTCTCACCCGACGGCCATCGCATGATCGTCGGCGCCGGCATGCGCCATCGCTTCAACGATCGGTTTGCCCTGCTCGTCGACGCCGAGGGCCAGTTCATCGTGCCGCGCAGGAACACCGGCTCGCGCAACGACGTCGGCAACGGCACCTACAACATGTTCATCGGCGCGGTGACACTGCACGGCCAGATCTTCTTCGGCGTGCGCGGCAAGGACCTCTCCAGACGCAAGCGCGAGCCCGCACCGCCGCCCGACGGCGCGCCTGCGAGCGGCGCGGAGACGCCCGCGACCGCGCCGGCACCCGCCACCGAGCCGAGCATGCCGAGCACTGCACCGGACGTGGCCCCGGATGCTCCACCGACGCCGCCCGATGCGACGTCGCCGAGCGAGCCGATTCCGCCGCCACCACCTCCACCACCGCCGGGTCGACTCGCGCGGTTTTGATCGACACGCACGCGCCGTTTTTCCCTCGTCTTCCGCCCGGGCCTGTAGGAGCATGTGTGCCGGGGCCATGATGCGACGGCGTTGCACGAGCTGGGTGTGGAGTGTGCTCGCGCTGTGCGGCTGCGCGGGCACGGACGAGGCATCGACGGTCACGGCGAGCTCGGGCTCGGAGTCGGGTGCCGACGACGAGGGCTCGGGCGACGACGACACCGAGCAACCCGGCGAGTTCGGTCCGGAGGACAGCTACGAGCTGCGGCTCACCGAGGACGAGCCGTCGCCGCTCGTGCTCGAGATGAACCGCGACGAGGTCGCCGAGCTCTTCGGGGACCGGGCCGCCGACGTGCTGCTGCTCGAGCTCGACTCGACCGTGCTCCTCACCGAGACGCTCGAGAACATCAAGATGGCCTGCGGCAGCGCGTGGCAGCAGGACAGCGCCGATCCGAACCACGACTGCTCGCTCACCCCGCTCGGCCAGACGTTCCAGGGCCCCGACGGCACCTGGCAGACGTCGGCCGAGTACGCGCTGGTCCGCATCCTCACCATGACGCCCGCCAACGTGGTCGTCACCGGCACGTCGAGCGAGGGCCTGCAGGAGCTCGCCGATCTGCTCGGCATCGGCGGCGGCTACGGATCGATCCTGGCAGAGGCGCTCGGCGTGCCGCGCACGGAGTCGATCGTGTCGACCGACGGCCTGGTCGAGACGTTCCAGACCAACTTCGTCGGCACCCACCCCAACGTCGGCCCGGGCGGCAGCCTCTCGATCACGCTGCAGGACGCGCTCACCGACATGGCGACGATGACCGACCGCTACGGACCGATCGACGGCCATCCCGGCGTCGTCGATCCGTCGTTCGTCGTGCACGGCGAGGTGCTCGGCCCCGACTTCCAGATGCGCGCGGTGGCCGAGTCCAACCTGCGGCTCGTCGACGGCATCGACGGCGATCAGGGCAAGGGCTTCATGTCGGTCATCGCCGACCGCACCGGGCCCGGCTACGACGACGAGCTCGAGTTCGACTTCACCGATCCCGAGAAGTTCGCGATCACCGGCCTCGTCGAGAGCCCCACGGTCGATCTCCGCTTCCGCACGCTGGAGGTCGACTGGTTCGTGCAGAGCTGCACCGGCGATCCGCCGTGCCAGTCGAACACGCCCGAGACGCCCGTCGACGCCGCGTCGGTGTGGAGCCTCGATCCGTGGATGCTCGAGTACAACGTCACCGCCGCCGCGCGGGCCGACTACGCCGAGCGGATCTTCTACGGCAGCTACGCGCTCGGCACGACCAAGGTGCTCATCGGCCAGGACGGCAATCCGCCCGGCTGGGTCGAGTACGACATCCCGTTCGACCTCGGCAATCCGCCGCTGCCGCAGTACCTCTGGGAGACGATCCTCGAGGTCGCCCAGGTCGCGCTGCACGAGCCGCCGTACGCGTCGATCCCCGAGGGCAATGCGAACGTCGCGTTCACGCTCTTCGACGTGCCGTGCGGCCTGTCCGGTCCGACCGCCGCCGAGGCGGTGCGACCGTACCTGCAGGAGCAGGCCTCCGAGCTGTCGGACTTCATCCTCGGCGACTACAAGAAGAACAACGACCGGCTCGACTTCTACTACGCGCGCGCCGACGACGGGCAGACGTACCTGTGGTTCGTCACGGAGGGCGACCTGAAGGACGGCGAGCCGTACACCTACGCGCGCCCGGGCTTCTACCGCACGAGCGCGCTCTCGCAGGACGACAAGCTGTCCGACACGGTGGTCGTGGGCGTGAGCGACACGACCCACGAAAAGCTCGCGATCGCCGAGGGCGAGACGGTCGTGTACTACGAAGACGACGGCGGCAACGTGTTCCGCGTACGGATCGAACGCAGCGCGGACGACGACACGCTGGACATCGGTCTCGCGCGGAAGGTGCAGTGATGCGCCGCCTGGCCTGGCTCGCGCTCGCGACGGTCCTCGCGGGCTGTCACGAGGACGGCGTGGTCGTCGACGACGCCGAGCCGCTGCCGATGCAGGTCGGCGAGACGAGGGCCCTCGAGCTGCGCTACCTGCGGCTCGACGTCGAGGACTTCTCGAAGACGAACTCACTCGAGCAGCTGCGCGCCATGCCACGCCGGGTGCTCGAGGACATCTGGGTGCTCGACCTCGACTGCACCCAGCTCATGACGAACTCGCTCGAGCAGCTGCGCGACCTGCCCGACGAGGACGTCGAGGCGCTGGCGCCCGCGGCCCAGAACATGCGACGGCTGCTCCTGATGACCCCCGACAGCGCCGAGCTCGAGGGCACGAACCTCGAGGAGCTCATCGCGCTGTCTGCTTCCGTGGGCATCCCGCCGGCGAAGGCGCTCGCGAACCTGCTCGATCGCAACGTGACCGACCCGTTCATCCCGACCGAGGTCGTCACGCAGATCATGCTCGAGGACGTCATCGGGACCCATCCCAACGCGCAGTGGCGCCGCGGACCGGTCGACGAGGAGCATCCCGACGGCATGTGGGAGGTCGCACCGAACGCCCTGCCCGTCACGATGGCCGACGTCGTCACGAACTTCGAGAGCATGTCCGAGCGCTTCGGACCGGTCGGCGAGCATCCCGGCTTCGTGCTCGAGGCCCACGGCGTGTCCGTGATCGAGGACGAGTTCGCGATGACGTCGCTCGTCAACGCGAACGCGTTGCCATACAAGGGCGTCGACGCCACGAACGCGTCGCCCGCGAGCGTGAACAGCATCGGCGGGCAGATCGAGACGGTCCACGACTTCTCCGATCCGGACTGGCTGCAGCTCGACGGGCTCGCCGAGGTGCCGATCGTCGAGGCGCTCACGTTCGGCGTCGTCGAGAACGACGCGTACATCCCCGGCGGCACGTCGCGCGAGCCGGCGCCGATCGGCGCATCGCCGGGCTGGGACCTGCCGCCGTGGGAGTTCGAGCGGTTGATCCTGCGCATGGCCCAGCTCGCGACCGACGGCACGCCGGCGCACTGCGACGACTACGAGCTCGGCACGGGCGTGGTCGCGTTCTCGGGCTGCATCGAGGCCGACGGCTGGGTCGAGCTGTCGACGTTCAACGACGTCGGCGCGCCGCCGGCTCCCGCGTACATGTGGGATCTCGAGCTGGAGATCGCCCAGGCCCGCCTGCACGACGGCGGGCTCGCCGAGGGCGAGGCCGACATCGCACTCGCGCTGCGCGACGTCGAGGTCGGCGTGGCGCCCGAGCAGGTCGTCGAGCAGGTCAAGGCGAACATCCAGGCGAACCCCGAGGCGCTGCGAGAGTTCGCGAGCCTGCTCACCGACAGCACCGTCGGCGACGCGGACTTCTACTACGTGCGCGGCATCGAGACGCTGCCGTCCGAGCAGCAGGGCGACTGGCTCGTGTTCGTGAGCGAGGACGACATCGCGATCGACGACGACGGCCAGCCCGTGCGGCCGTACGACTACGCGAGCCCGGGCTTCTTCGCGGACCAGGGCCTGTCCACGAAGATCTCGGACACCACGCTCGTCGACGGTGACGCGGCGCACGAGAAGGTCCGCATCGCGCCCGGCGACGAGCTGTTCTTCGGCGATGACGACGGGCGGGTGTACCGCGTGCTCGTGCTGGAGAAGCCGAGCCGGGCACGAATCGCGATCGAGCTGACCCGGGTGGAGTAGCGGGCCGGTCGCGGGTAGGCTCGGCCGATGCGGTTTCGTATCGTTTCGTGTGCGGCCTCGGCCGTGCTCACGCTCGTGGCCTGTCAGCAGGGCGACACCGACGCGCTGCTCGGACGCTCCGGCGATCTGACATCGGCGCCGTTCGTCGAGGGCAGCTTCGAGATGCGGATCGCGTCGATGCTCGACGGCAGCGAGCACCGCAGCTACCACGTCCGCACGCCCGCCGGCGTGGTCGAGATCGTCAGCGACGACCCCGCGCAGATCGCCGCGTGGGATGCCCTCGGGTACCAGAGCTTCGTGCGGGCGTACGGCGCGGCGGTCGACGAGCGCACCTACGCGACCGACGAGCTCGAGCTGATCGCGCCACCGCCCGAGCCGCTCGTCGATCCCACGCACCGTCCGCACCGCCGCATCGCGACCGTGCTGCTGCAGTTCCCGGGCACGGTCAGCGTCGACAACGACACGGCGAAGGAGAGCATGTTCTACGGCGACAAGTCGACGAACGTGTTCTACGGCGAGAACTCCTACGGCATGGAGAAGATCGCCGGCGACGTGTTCGGGCCCTACGAGATCCTGCCGCCCGACGCCTGCTATGCCGACCAGATCGCCGAGCGCGGTCGCGAGGCGTTCATCGCCAAGGGTCACGACCCCGACGAGTTCTTCCAGTTCATGTGGTACTTCCCCGGCGGCTTGGGCTGCGGCTGGGGCGGGCTCGGCACGTCGGGCAACGTCGAGAACCCGGGCAAGGACAGCTGGTACAACGGCAACTTCCAGTGCGTCGTGCGGGCCCAGGAGATCGGCCACAACTACGGCCTGGCCCACTCGCACGCGTACAACTGCGTCTCCCCCGAGGGCATGGCCACGCCGCTGTCGGACGACTGCGAGCACATCGAGTACGGCGATCCGTTCGATCCCATGGGCGGCGGCTGTGCCCACATGAACGTCGTGCAGAAGGGGTTCATGGGCTGGCTCGAGGGCTGCAACATCGTCACGACCACGAGCGACGGCATCTACAACATCTCGCCCACCGAGCTGCCGTGCAACGGCACGCAGGCGCTGCGATTCCCCAGCTATCGCGAGGATCGCCACTACTACCTCGAGTACCGCCGGCTGCTCGGCGTCGACGGCCTCAACGGCGTCAACGGCGTGCTCCTGCACGAGTCGAACGACTTCGACTACACGCCGAACGTGTACATCCTCGACGTCGGCACGAACGGCCAGATGCACGTCGGCGACGCGTACACCGATCCGATGGGTGTGGTGTCGTTCACGATCCTCGAGGAGCTCGAGACGCACGCGGTCGTCCAGGTCACGTTCCCCGACGGCGGCACCGGCTCGCCCACGTGCCACGACGGCACCGCGCCCGCGGTCGTCGACGGCAACATCGGCGCGATCGACTGCGCCGACGATCCCTATCCGCTCGACACGGTCGAGCCCACCGTCACGATCACCTATCCGAACGACGGCGACGTGTTCGAGCCCGGCGCGAGCTTCGTGGTCACCATCGACGCGCAGGACGACCGCGGCGTGACCGAGGCCGAGCTCTATCTGAACGGCGAGCCGCTGTACAAGGACTGGGAGCCGCCGTTCGAGTGGCCGGTCGAGCAGATCCCCGAGGGCGAGTACGAGTTCGGCGTGGTCGTGCGCGACGGCCCGAACCGCGGCCTCAGCCAGGTCGTGAACATCGAGGTGCGCGAGCTGCCCGACGCGACGACGGGCACCGCCGACGGCACCACGACCGACGTGGACCCGAGCGAGGAGTCCGACGACGGCGAGGCTTCGGGCGACGAGACGAGCACGGGCACGCCGGCAACGGGCGATCCGGGCGGCTGCGGATGCCGTGCGGACGGCAGCGGTGGACCGTGGTTCCTGCTCGCGCTGCCGGTGCTGCGTCGGCTCCGACGCCGCCTCACGACGCCTCGTCGGTCGCCGCGCCCACGTCTCGGTTCGGCTCCGTCGGCTTCGGGGTCGACGCCCAGTTCCCCGAGCTGACCTGCGACTCGCCGAGCACGAGCTCGCCGCCGCACACCCGACAGTAGCGGCTGTCGGGAGAGTGTCCGCGCGCGCCGCACTCGGGACACTCCAGCCGACGGCGGAACGCTTCGACCGTCTGGGCGATGTCCGACGAGACGATCCCGACCGGCACCGCGATGACGCCGTAGCCGAGCACCATGACCACGGCCGCCAGGGTGCGCCCCGCCACCGTGGTCGGGACGACGTCGCCGTAGCCGACCGTCGTGAGCGTCGCGACCGCCCAGTACATGCCCTTGGGGATGCTCGTGAACCCCGCGTTCGGACCCTCGACGAGGAACATCGCCGCGCCCAGCACGACGGTGACGAGCGTGACGGCCCCGATGAACAGGCCGATCTTCGGCACGCTGGTCCGCACGGCGACCCAGATGAGCCCGCCGTGATCCGCCCAGCGGCTGCGGCCGAACAGGCGGAACAGCCGGATCAGTCGCAGGGCGCGGAGCACCGCCACCGATGCGGCGCCCGGCACGAAGATCGCGAGGTACAGGGGCAGCGTCGAGACGAGATCGACGATGCCGAAGAACGAGAGCGCGTACGCGCGCCGCGACGGTGCCGCGTACAGCCGCAGCACATAGTCGAGCGTGAACGCGATCGTGATCGTCCACTCGAGCGCCCCGAACAGCCGCGGATGGGCGCCGCCGATCTCCGGCACGCTCTCGAGGACCACGACGACGACGCTGACGAAGATCAGCGCGGTCACGAACAGATCGAACGTGTGCGCGGTCTTCGTGGCGGGCCGGTGCAGGAACTCGTAGAGTCGCTCCCGCGCCGCGCGATCACGCACCATCGCGCCATCCTATCACGAGGGGCCCGAAGCCCATCGCGTAGTCGAACCCACACGCTGTTCTGTTCGGACGATGGCTCGGTCGGATCTCGGCGTTCGTTCACCCGGATGTCGCATCGTCGGTCTCTCTCGATGGGCATGGGCGGGGCACGGATCATCGACCTCCGAACGGCGCGCATCCTCGGCCTCGCGCTGGCCCAGATGTGGCTCGCCGGCTGCTATCGCGGCGCGGATGACGACGCGACCGGAGCGGCGACGGGCGCCGACGGCGGCACCGCGGACGACGACGCGGGATCGGGCGAGGAATCGGGCGACACGGGGGTGGCCGGCTGCGAGGGCGTACAGGCCGCGACCGCGCCGCTGCGACGGCTGAACGATCGCCAGTATCGCAACACCGTCGTCGATCTGTTCGGCGGCGTCGTCGAGCCGAGCGCGCACTTCCCCGAGACCGCCGCAGATCAGGGCTACACGAACGACCCCGATGCGAACGGCGTGTCGCTCATGAACGCCGAGGAGATCCTGCTCGCGGCCGAGGGGGCGGCCGCGCAGGCGGTCGATCGCTTCGCCGAGATCTGGACGTGCGAGCCGGGCCAGGCCGAGTCCGACTGCGCCGCGGCGTTCATCGCCGACCTCGCCGACCGCGCGTATCGGCGGCCGCCGACGGCCGACGAGCTCGCGGCCCTCGTCGCGCTGTACGACGCGCATCGGGTGGAGCACGGCTTCACCGATGCGATCGGGGCCGTGATCGTCGCGGTGCTGCAGATGCCGCAGTTCCTCTACCTCGTCGAGGAGGGCACGAGCGATCCGGAGCTGCCGGCCGGCGTGATCGCGCTGCGCGATCACGAGATCGCGAGCCGCCTGTCGTATCTCGTGTGGGACACGATGCCCGACGCCGAGCTGCGTGCGGCCGCCGATGCCGGCGAGCTGCACACGGCCGCGCAGATCGACACCCAGGTGCGGCGCCTGCTCGCCGATCGCGAGCGCTCGGCCCCTGCCCTCGTTCGGTTCTATCGCGAATGGATGGAGGTCCGCGAGCTGCTCGCGGTCGACAAGGACCAGGACGCGTTCCCGCAGTTCGACGACGCCCTCGCGACCGCGATGGACGAGGAGTACTCGCGCTTCGTCGAGCGCGTGCTGTTCGGCGAGACGCCGACGCTGGCCGAGCTGCTCACGTCGCCACGCACCGAGGTCGACGCCACGATGGCCGCGTTCTACGGCGTCGCGGCACCGACCGAGGGCTGGGGTGAGGTCGAGCTGCCGGCGGATCGGCGCGCCGGACTGCTCACGCGTGCGGGCCTGCTCGCCGAGCACTCGACCCGCGTCGCGAGCTCGGCCACGTTCCGCGGCAAGCTCGTGCGCACGCGGCTGATGTGCGATCCGATCCCGCCGCCGCCGCCGGGCGCGATGGCGATGGCGCCGGAGTTCCCGCCAGACTCGACCGCGCGCGAGCGCACGGAGATCCTGCTGCAGGAGCCGTCGTGCGGGGGCTGCCACCAGCTCATGAACCCGATCGGCCTCGGGTTCGAGCACTACGACGCGATCGGCAGCTGGCGCGACCTCGACGTCGACGGCGGGCCGGTCGACGCGAGCGGCATCGTGAACGGCGGCGCCGAGCCGCTCACCGGCGAATTCGACGGGCTCGTCGAGCTCGGCGACATGCTCGCCGGCAGCACGCTCGTGCGCGACTGCGTGGCCGAGCAGTGGACGCGCCACGCCCTCGGTGTCGACGAGGCCCAGCTCGACACGTGCACCGTCGACACGCTGGCGCAGCGCTTCGCCGCGACCGACGGGGACCTGCTCGAGCTCGTCGTCGCGTTCACGACGGCCGACGCGTTCCGCCACCGCCGCGTGGAGGAGGGCTGACATGGCACGTCCCGCATCGATTCCGAACCTCCGCGTCACCTCGCGTCGCACGTTCTTGCGCGGCGCCGGCGGGATCGCGATCGCGCTGCCGTGGCTCGAGTCGATCGCGACGCGTCGCGCCCACGCCGGCGGCACGGCGGGCAACGCCGGCTACCTGCAGTTCATCCACCCGCAGGGGACGCTCGTCGATCGCTGGGCACCGGCGGCCGGCAACGCACTCGTGCTCTCGCAGATGCTGCAGCCGCTCGCGGGGCTCGAGCCCGAGCTCGTGGTCGTCTCGGGCGTGGCGAACACGACCAGCGGCCTCAACCAGATGTCGAACGGGCACAACTCCGCCGGCCGCACGCTGCTCACGTGCATGCCGTTCGCGGACAATCTCTCGAACGGCGCGTTGTTGCCCGCCGACCAGCAGGTCGACAACGGACCGGCGGGCGGACCGTCGATCGATCAGGTGCTCGCCGACCGCATCGGCACGAGCACGCCGTATCGCAGCGTCGACTTCGGCGTCGGCGGTGCGGAGGTCGGCGAGTACCAGATGCAGTGGGCCGGCGCGAACGACCCGGTCACGCTCGAGGGCGATCCGCTGCTCGCGTTCGACCGGCTGTTCTCCGACCTCGATCCCGAGATGCCGACCACGATGACGCGGCTGCGGGCCGCACGAAAAAGCGTGCTCGACACGGTCGACGGCGCGTTCGGGCAGCTCACCGTTCGCGTGAGCGCGGCCGATCGGCTGCGACTCGAAGCGCATGCCGAGAAGATCCGCGAGCTCGAGGATCGCCTCGACAACCTCGGCGGCGGCGGGGCGAGCTGCGGCGTGCCGGTGCTCGAGGTGCCGCCGGACTTCGCGGCGTGGGATCCCGCGCTCGACGATCAGGCCGCCAAGGCGTTCATCGACATGATGGTGATGAGCTTCGCGTGCGATCTGACCCGCGTGGGCACGCTGCAGTTCACCGACTACCACGACCCGCACTTCCCGTGGCTCGGCCTGCCGATCCCCGGCACGTACGACAGCTGGCACACGATGATCCACGAGGTGCCCAACGGCGGCGATCCGGCGCCGGTGCAGGGCGCGATGGACTGGTACATGCTTCAGCTCGCGTACCTGATCACGAGCCTCGCGAACACAATCGACGGCCCCGACGGCACGGGTCGACTGCTCGATCGCATGCTCGTCGTCTCGCTGTCCGAGTTCGGCAACGGCGGCACGCACTCGACGCAGCAGCTGCCCGTCGTGCTCGCGGGCCAGGTCGGAGGTGCGCTCGCGACGGGGCGACATGTCGCGGCCGAGGGCGCGACGAGCGGGGAGCTGTTCGCGGGGATTTTGGGGTTGTTCGGGTTCGAGGATCAGTGTTTTGGATGGGCGGAGGAGTGTAGTGGGCCGCTGGGGTTGTGAGGCTGCGGCGTTCAGTCGATCACGATCACGATCACGACTACGACTACGACGACGACTACGACTACGTCGCCGGTCGTCGTAGTCGTAGTCGTAGTCGTAGTCGTAGTCGTGATCGAATCCCAGCGCCCTACCCCGCCTCACAAACAAACGGATGCTCCCGCTCGCAGTCGAAATCATCCCAAGCCTCCGCAGGCCATGCCTGGAACATCCCCCCAATCACCCGCAAACAATCCTGCCGCCCCTCGAAGTCGTCGGGCTGATCCATCCCCCACTTCATCAACACCATCGGACTGCCGTCGATCCACTCCCACGTGCCCTCGACCGCCGCATCGGTGCCGCCGAGCCAGCGTCCGCCCTCGATCCCCGCGGCGAACAGCGCGTTCTCGGCGACGTCGTCGGGCACGGCGAGATCGGCCCCGTGATCCATGCAGAAGGCCCGCGCGTCGGGCCACGTGCGCGGCGCGGTGTCGCAGAACCAGTAGGTCGATCCACCGACCTCTTCGAGCCGACAGTCGTCGCACATCGCGTTGTCGACCGCGGCCTCGTCGAGCAGCCCGTCGCCGTCGTCGTCGATGCCGTTGCACACCTCGGCATCGCTGAACTCGCCGACGATCTCGTCGCCACACCCGCTCGCGAGCAACAGGACGAGGATCCGCGCCGTCACTTCCGATCCTCGGCCAGCGCCCGCGCCTTCGGCAGGTACACGCTGCCCGGCACACTGCGCGCGAGCGCGGCCGTGGCCGCATCGCGCTCGGCCGCCCGACCCATCGCGTGCAACGCCTGGATGCGCCCCCACTGCGCCTCCTCGGCCAGCGTGCCGCTGCCGCCCGCGAGGTAGCGATCGAACGCGCGCAACGCTGCACTCGCGCGGCCGCGGGCGAGCTGCAGACGGCCGATCGATACCCAGGCCGCCCGCGCCTCGGCGCTGTCGGGCCACGCCTCGACGACGTCCTCGTAGGCCGCGACCGCCGGGCCGAGCTTGCGCGCCTGGGCGAGCGCGCGGGCCTTCGCGAGCATCTCGCCCGCGGTGGCGCGCGGCGTCGGCTTGGCGCTGGGCTTGCGCGGCGTCGGCTCGACGGCGGTCGGCGGATCGGCGGGAGCCGGCGGCTCGATCGTCGGCGGAGGCACGACCGTCTCGGTCGGCGTCGATGTCCCCGGCGGTCGTGCGCGCGCCGGCATCTCGATCGCGCCCTCGATCGCCGCCTCGGGCGTGCGCTCGGGGGTCGTCAGCTCCGACTGGCCATGGGACGCCTCGCCGCGCAGGTCGGCCCAGAGCTCGGGGCGCACGCGCACGAGCGCGAGCACGGCGACGGCCGCGAGGGCGGTGGCGAGGAGCGCGGTGCGTCCGACGATCGCCTTGCGTCGGCGTCGACGGAATGCGGCGATCGTCGCCCGTCCGCGCGCGAGATCCTCGGATGCGATCGGTGCCTCGCGCCCGAGCTCGGCGATCGCCGCCGCGATCGCGGCGTCTTCGTGCTCAGCCGCGGCCATGGGCCCCCCGTTTCGCCGCCGGCGACTCGGCGATGGTCCGCTCGCGCACGATCAGCTTGCGCAGCGCTCGACGGCCGAACGCGAGCCGCGACTTGACCGTCTCGGTCGGCACGCCGAGCAGCTCGGCGATCTCCGGCACCGAGTAGTCGAGCGCGTGGTGCAGCACCAGTGCCTCGCGCTGCGCTTCCGAGATCCGCGCGAGGTACTGCTCGA
>Ga0105106_10002340_pt1 | contig 13647 bp, 13 predicted proteins | sample PPLLaktember2015_5_FD_79109 | JGI IMG/M metagenome (GOLD analysis project Ga0105106, IMG submission 79109) | Freshwater sediment microbial communities from Prairie Pothole Lake near Jamestown, North Dakota, USA - PPLs Lake P8 Core (1) Depth... | ecosystem: Environmental > Aquatic > Freshwater >...
CCGCATTCCGCACCGTCCGGTGGGAAAGGGCCTGATCGGTGAGATGCAGCGCGTCGGACGGAGCATCCGCGTGCCCGAGATCGCCGACCACCCCGCCTCGATCGGCTTCCCACCCGGGCATCCCCCCATGCACTCGTTTCTGGGGGTGCCGATCGCGGCTTTTGGCCGACCCCTGGGCCAGATCTACCTGACGGACAAGCGCGACGCCCCGGCCTTCAGCGAAGAGGATCAGCAGCTGATCGAGATGCTGGCGGCACACGCCGCGGCGGCGATCGAGAATTCCAAGCTTCACAACCAGGTCGTCAAGAGCCAGGCGGAGCTGAGCCAGCGCAACGAGGAACTCGGGCTGATCAACACCATGGCCACGGCCGTCGGCTCGACGATGGACCTGGACACCCTGCTGGACACGATGCTGCAGCGCGTGATCGACCAGTTCGAGGCGGGGGTGGGAGAGATCTTCCTGCGCGAGGAAATGGGGGCGAGCTACGCTCGAGCCGTCCATCGCGGCTCGAGTGTCACCTCCTTGTGGAAGGTCGACCGGCTGCGCGGGGCGGAAGGCATCCTCGGTCTGGTGGCCAAGAGCGGTGAGCCGGTCTGGACCAACAGCCTGGCTTCGGAAGTGGAGTTCCTGGCCGACGAAGCGATTGCGGCCGGATTGGGAACCCTGGTGGCGGTGCCGCTGACCGCGCGCGGCCAGGTGGTCGGCGTCCTCAGCCTCGGCTTCAGCGGCCAGCGTTCCCTGTCGGATTCGGACCTCGGGCTGCTGACGGCGGTCGGGGCCGGGGTGGGGATCGCGGTCGAGAACGCGCGCCTGTACCGCCAGGCCCGGCGGCTGGCGGTCCTGGAAGAGCGCGAACGGATCGGCATGGATCTGCACGACGGCATCATCCAGTCGATCTACGCCGTGGGGCTGACCCTGGAATACACGCGCATGCTGGTGAATGATGATCCCGCCTCGGTCGCGCCCAAACTGGCCGAAGCCGTGGACGGGCTGAACGCGGTCATTCGTGACATCCGCGCCTACATCCTCGACCTCCAGCCGACGCGCTTCGACAAAGGCACGCTGGATGAGGGACTGCGTCTGCTCCTGCGCGAGTTCAAGGCCAACACCCTGGCCGAGACCGAGCTGAACGTGGACATCGAAGCCCTGGAGGCCCTGAATCGAGAGTCCTCGGCCGTGCTGTTCCATATCACACAGGAGGCGCTGGCGAACGCGGGGAAGCATGCACGCGCTTCGCGGGTCGTGGTCAATCTGCAGCGCCGCAACGCGCGCATCGAACTGGAAGTGCGCGACAACGGGCGCGGCTTCAGCATCGACGAGAAGCAATCGACACTGGGTCACGGTCTGTCCAATATGAGCGAGCGCGCGCGGCAGGCAGGCGGGGAGTTCGAGATCGCTTCGTCGCCCGGAAGCGGGACCGTGGTGACCGTCCGCCTGCCGGCGATGGGCAAGCGCAAAGTCGGGCCGAGGCCGAGGCCGAGATCGGCGGCCGGGCGTCGGCCGGCGTAGGCAGCGGACAGAGAGCGGTTGCCGCGCGTGACAGGTAGCCCGGCAGGCAAGGAAAGAGGTCACTGGAGCGGCCGCCTGGCCGCCCCTATACTGGCAACAGGATCGCAGGCCTGAGTGAGCACGGTGGCGCGCGTCTACATCATCGAGGAGCATCCGGTCGTCCGGCAGGCGCTGGTCGAGAGGCTCAGCCACGACCCGGATATCAAGGTGATCGGGCAGACCGGAGAGGCGGAACGGGTCCTGCCTGAGGTCGAGGAGATGCGCCCCAACGTCGTGCTGCTGGAGGTCAAACGCAGCGACGGGATGGGCCTGGAGATCCTGCGTCAGATCACCGCCCTGGCCAATGGGCCGCGCACCGTCGTCCTGACCTCCTACGAATCGGATTGGGAGGTCGAGGCGGCCCGGCGCGCGGGCGCCTCGGGCTACCTGCTCAAAGACCTCGACTCGGACGAACTCCTGCGCAACATCCGCGCCATGGCTGCCAGCTGAATCCGGCTCTGACAGAGACGAAGACCGGGCGCCCCAGGATTGGGGCGCCCGGTTCGCTTTCGAGGCGGCGCGCCGCCGGCGCTCCGCTAGGTGCTGAGCGCCTCGACGATCTCCGTGGCCGCGCGGACGAAGCCCGGGCACAGGTCCGTGAAGAGGCCGCGCTGCTCGGCCGCTTCCAAACTGCCTGGCCGGCTCAGGTCAAGACCGAGCAGCCCGCGGCATTCGAGCGACCCGCAGCGCGCCTCGAACTGCCTGAGGAAGTCCTGCGCCACCGAGTACAGCCTGCGCTTGGCTTCCGCGTCTTGCGCCTCCACCGATCCATGACGCAGGCCGAGCGCCATGAGCCCGCCGCTGACGGCTCCGCACATCTCCCCGCGCCGCGCAACGCCTGCGCCAAACGGGCCGGCGATCCGCAAGGCAAGCCCCGCCTCCAGCCCATGTCGACTGGCAAAGGCGGAGAGGACCGACTGCGCGCAGTTGAATCCCTGCTGGAACCGCTGCGCGGACGACTCGGTGGCGAACTCCATGCGCATGGGGTCGGCCGACTAGCGGCGCAGGTAGCTGGTCTTCAGGAGGTAGTCGAGCCAGATGAAGGCCAGTGCGCCGAGCGCCAGAAACACCAGCAACGCGTTCGCGTACGAAAACCGTTCGAGGGTGGTGCGGAAGGCGAGAATGATACCGGCGGCCCCGGCAGCGCCGATCAGGGCGGAGAGAATCCAGACAGCAACGCGACGACCGGTCATTGGAACATGTCTCCTGTTGGCGAGGTCGACGAATTCTAACCGACGCCGCTGGAGAGCGTCAAGCGAGGTCGCCGCGGACTAGAGGCCGAGAGCCGGCGGACCCCCGCTTTGCGCCGGGCGAGATCGCCGGGGCGCCGTCTGACTGCATCAAGCCGCTGTGACGAAGGACTTGACCGTCTCCCGCAGCTCGCGGGCGGAGAAGGGTTTGGTCAGGTACGCGTTGGCGCCGGCATCTCGGGCGGCGGCGATGTCCTGCGCCGTACCCTTGGCGCTGACCACGACAGCTGGGACGGTGCTCAAGGATTGCTTGGCGCGCACCTCGCGCAAGAAGGCCAGCCCATCCATGCCCGGCATCATCAGGTCCGTCAGGATCAGGTCGGGAAGGAGGTTCTCAAGCAGGATCAGCGCCGCCAGCGCGTTGGGCGCCTGATGGACATCGTAGCCGTCGCTCTCCAAGATGTCGTGCAGGGCGGCGCAGAAGTCAGGTTCGTCGTCGACTACCAGGATTCGATGTACCACGAGTCACCTATACAGCGCCGGCGCATGGGGACCGGCCGGCATGAACATCTCGATTCTAACCCGGCCAAGGGGCGCGTGCCACCGTTACCGAAGGGCCAGACCACCTTCTGGCCACCCGCACCGGCAGATGTAATACATACTTGACATCGCCGGAAATCGGCGTAGAATGTAAGGCGAACTTTACATTGGAGGTGGACATGCCGGTCAAGAATCACGTGCGCGAAGCCCGCCAGGCGGCGAGTTTGACCCAAGAGGCGCTGGCGGCGCAGGTCGGCGTGACGCGCCAATCGATCATCGCCATCGAGCAAGGCAAGTACGGGCCCTCCGTCAAGCTGGCCCTGGAGTTGGCCGCCGCGCTGGGGGTGCGGGTGGAGGACCTTTTCGAGCTTGAGGGCGGACGGGAAAGGGGAAGCCGATGAGTGGAATGCGCAGTTACTACATCAGCCGGATCGTCGTGGCCGTGGGGTTCGGGGCCCTGTTCTTCCTGGGAGGGGCGCCGTGGTGGCAGGCCGCGCTCGTGGCGCTGGCTGTGATCGCCTGGTTCTGGTGGGCGCCGCGCAGTGGGCGCTACCAGGTCAATCCGGAATTAGGGATGACGCCGCTGCGCCGCGATGAGCGCAGTCAGGGAATCAACGATACGGCCGGGCGCAACGCATTCATCGTGGTCATGCTGGTGACGGGAGCGACAGCCGTGTATGCCGGACTGACGGGATCGACGCAGGTGCCGGTGCGAGCGCTGAATTGGCTGCTGATCCTGGGGGTCGTCGTCTACTACGGCAGCGATTTCTGGCTTCGCCGGCGCGGCCGCTAGGCGCCGAAACCGGCATCATTCAGCGATCCGATCGAGAGATGGGGCCACCCTGGCGGTGGCCCCGCCCGCGTCCAGCGCCCGGATTTGCCGGAGGGGGATTTCCGGCGACAATCGGCCCTGATTCTTTGTGAGGAGGTCAATATGGACCTGAAGGGACAGGTGGCGATCGTCACCGGTGGTGGGACCGGCATTGGACGGGCGATGGCATTTGCCCTGGCGGCACAGGGCGCGAGCGTCGTGGTCGCCGGTCGGCGGCTGCGCCGGGTGCAGGAGGTGTCGCGGGCGATCCAGGCAGCCGGCGGACTCTGCCTGCCCGTCCGCGCCGACGTCGCCCGGGCAGGCGATGTCTCCGTACTCGTGGCTGCGGCCCGCCAGCGCTTCGGCCGGATCGACATCCTGGTCAACAACGCGGGCATCGGCGGCGGCGGACCGATTCACGCGCACGACGTTCGGGACTGGGATCGGGTCATGGCGGTCAACCTGCGTGGGCCGTTTCTGATGGCGCGCGCTGTGCTGCCCGGGATGCGCCGGCGGCGGCGCGGGCACATCCTCAACATCAGCTCCGAATCGGGCCTGGAGCATTACGAGTCCGACGGCGCCTACGGGGTCTCGAAACACGCACTCATCGCCCTGGGCGAATACATCCAGCGTGAGAACCAGAGCCTGGGAATTCGCGTGAACACGATCTGCCCCGGCATGGTGGTGACCGAGATGACCGCCGGCTCGCGCGGCCTGGTGCACGAGAAGTGCCTGGCGCCAGAGGAGATCGCCGAGCTGGGGATCTGGCTGCTCACCCGCCAGCCGAACCTCAAGATCGGGACGCCCGTCCTGATCCAGACAATGGAGAATCCCTGGACTGGCTAGAGTCGCCCCAAGCCTCAGGACAGCGCTTCCAACTGCGTCAACAGCTGGTCGAAGGTATCCATGGCCTGTTGGATCGGCTCGGGAGTGGTCATGTCGACCCCGGCCTCGCGCAGCAGATCGATCGGCGAGCGCGACGATCCGCCGCCCAAGAAGCGTAGATAGCGCTCGACCGCCGGGCGGCCCTCGCTCAAGATCTGCCGGCTGAGCGCCAGCGCCGCCGAGAGCCCGGTGGCGTACTGGTAGACGTAGAAGTTGTAGTAGAAGTGCGGGATACGCGCCCACTCGATGGCCACGTCATCGTCCAGCTTCAGCTCGGCTTCGTAGTACAGCCGCACAATGTCGAAGTAGCGCTGGCTCATGGACTCGGCCGTCAGCGGGAGTCCGGCTTCGGCCATCTGATGGATGGCCAACTCGAAGTTGGCGAACATCGTCTGGCGGATGATCGTGGTGCGGATATCTTCCATCTGCTGGACGATCAGGTGCTTGCGCAGCGCCGGGTCCGGGCGTGTGCGCAGCAGGTAATCGGTCAGCAAGGTCTCGTTCAATGTCGAAGCGACCTCGGCGACGAAGATGCTGTAGTCGCCGTACACGAACGGCTGCGTGCGCCGGGTGAAGTACGAATGCCCGGTGTGGCCGAGTTCGTGCGCCAGCGTGAACATATCGTTCAGCCGGTCCTGATAGTTGAGCAGGATGAACGGCGCCGTTTCGTAGGCGCCGCCGCTGTAGGCGCCGCTGCGCTTGCCGGCGTTCTCGTAGACGTCGATCCATCGGCTTCGGAATGCCTGATCGAGGACCTCCACATAGCCGGCGCCCATCGGCTCGAGCGCCGCGCGGATCGTGCGCGTGGCTTCGGCGTACGGGACCTTCAGATCCACCTCGGCCACCAGCGGCGCGTACAGGTCGTAGTAGCGCAGGTCGTCCAGGCCGAGCAGGCGTCGCCGAAGTTGCAGGTAGCGGTGCAGCCGCGGCAGGTTGGCCTGCACCGTCGCCAGCAGGTTGTGATACACCTCGACCGGGATGTCATTCGGGTGCAGAGATGCTTCCAGCGCCGATGCGAAGTTATGCAGGCGCGCCTGCACGACGTGGTGGCGCACGGCGGCCGAAAGCGTGGTGCCGAGTGTGTTGCGCACCGATCGGAATGCCCCGTGCAGTCCCTGGAAGGTCTCCCGGCGCACCCGCCGGTCGCCGCTCTCCATAAAGCGCAGGTAGCGGCCCTGTGAGAGGCCGACCGATTGACCGTTTTCGTCTTGAATGGTGGGGAAGGTCAGATCGGCATTGGTCAGGATGTTGAAGATCTCGCCCGGGGCGCGTGTGACGTCGCTCAGCTGGGCCACGGCGTTCTCGACCTCGGCCGAACGTACGTGCGGCCGCTTGCGCAGGATCTCTTCCACGGCGTAGATGTAAACCGCCAGCTGCGGGTCGGTCTTCATCCAGGCACGCACGGTCTCATCCGAAAGCGAGAGGATCTCCGGATCGAGGAAAGCGAACGCCGCCCGCAGCTGGGCGAGCAGCGTGCCGGCCCGCTCGGTCAGGCCCTGCGCCGCAGCGTCGGCGCTGTCGGAATCCTTGCGCATCGAGGCGTAGACATGAATGCGCTCCATCCGACGGTAGAGTTCATCTCGGAACTGGAGAGCCTTGAGGAGCCCGGCCGGGCCGCTGGCGACGCTGCCCTTCAGCCGCTCGGCCTCCGGGAGTCGAGCCTGTAGAGCCTCGGCCGCCTGTCCCCAGGCGTCGTCGTCGGCGTAGACCGTTGTCAGGTCCCAGGTGTATTCCGTCGGGATCTCGCTCCGCAGCGGGACTCGGGTGGTGGTCTCCATGTGGGTCCTCGTGGGCTTGTGCTGGACGCTCGGGCGTTCGCTTGGGACGCAGATGGACGGGAGCCATCGCGGCCCGGGATCGTGGTGCCCCCACGGGGATTCGAACCCCGGTTTAGGCCTTGAAAGGGCCGCGTCCTGGTCCACTAGACGATGGGGGCAGGGCGGCGTCATTCTAACATGCGCGCACACGCAGGGTCAACAGCGATGTGTCATGGGAGTGGCTGCGGCTGTCGCGCGTCACCGGAACGGCCGTATACTCATGTGTGGGGGCACGGGACCGTTGCTGCCCTCACCGCGAACCAACCCTCATCCCACCATCACCGAAGTCCCGTGCAAGGGTCACGTCCGCCAAGTAGTAGCGCCGCGGGCGCGGGCCGGGCGTTGCCGGCCGCGTGGACAGAACCGCATCACAGTCGGCCGTGGCGCGCCGGATCCCGCAGCCTGTCACGAACGGGCGCGGCGGTGCGTTCCAGAGATCGAAGGCGGGTACGGCCCGCCTGCGGAATTGGGCAGCCGCCGGCTGCCTGGCGCGACGGGGGAGGGGCGGAACCATGTTCACAGCAACACGGTCCACCGGGCATCGGAAACCGCTAACTCGGCAGGTCGCCCTGCGCATCGGGCTGCTCGGGATGCTCGGGCCGCTGTTGGCCTGCGGCTTCCCGTCGCTCGAGGCGACGACCGAGGCGATCGAGCCGCAGCCCGAGGAGGTGGAGGAGCCGGAGGCTACCACGCCAGCGCCTCCCGAGGCGCGCCCGGCCGAGGCCGAGACGCCGACTTGGACGGCCTCGCCCACGGCCACGGCAACGGCCTTCGCCCCGCGGTTCACGGCGACCGTGAACGCCAACTGCCGAGGCGGCCCCGGGACCGTCTATGGGATCGTGGGCAACCTGCCGAGCGGGACGACGGTCGCGATCACCGGGAAGGATGTCACCGGAACGTGGTGGTATGTCGCGCACGAGGTCGCTTGCTGGGTTTCCTCGACGACGGGTGTCGCCGAAGGGGATCTGGCCTCGTTGCCGGTGATCCCCTCGCCGCCGACGCCCTCGGCGACCTACACGCCCACCCCGACTCGCACGGCCACGCCGGGCGTGATCATCAACCCTCGGATCGGGACCATCGTGATCCCGCGTTTGGCCGTGGTCAGCGGGGCGTCGGTATCGGCTTCCCCAACGTCCTACGAAGGTCCCTGCCCCTTCACCGTGACGTGGCACGGCGCCATCACGGCGACCGGGGCTCTGACCGCGACCTACGTGTGGGAGATCGGGTACCTGGATGGGACCTGGACGCCGGTCACGTCCACCAGTCTGACCTTCTCAGGCGCGGGGACGATGAACACGGTTGACCAGGGGATTCGGGCCAGCTTCAGCCAGTTGGGGAAGTTCCGCCTGCATGTGACGGCGCCCAACAGCCTCTACTCCAACGAGGTGTCGGTGACGATCCAGTGCGTTCCGTGAGGGACTCCTGGATGCAGGGCGCGCGGGTCTAGCTGGGTGTGTTTCCGGCGCGACATCTCCGTGCGGTGAGAGTCGCTTGACCCCGCCGGACCGAGGCAGGCCGCGCGAACCTTCAGGGTAGGGCAGAGACCTTCCCGCGAGCTAGAGCTCGCGGGAAGGTTCTTGGTCCGGTATTGGCGCGACCTCCCCCGGGGGCCCGATAACAGGGAACCTACCGGCGTCGGGAGGCCCCGGCACAGCGCTGCCCAACGAGCCGGTCTACTTCCGCCTCGGCCTCGCGCCGCGGAATGCCGGCGCGGTGATGGCGTGGATCGTACACAGTCGTTGATCCAGCATCCGCGATTGCAGGCGGGGATCGATCTTCTCGATCTCATCCGCCGTGGTGATGACCGTCGGCAGCGCGGCGTTGTAGCGGTGGTTGAAGAGCTGATACAGCTTCTCGCGCACCCAGGGGGTGGCGGCCTGCGTCCCCAGGTCGTCCAGGACCAGCAGGTCAGCCGTGCGCACCTCTTCGAAGCGGCGATCATAGCGGACGCTGCTGGCGGGGTTGAAAGTCGCGCGCAGGTGGTCCAGGAAGTCGGGGACGACGACAAAGACGGCCGGATGCCCCTGGCTGGCACGGTAGTTGGCGATCGCCGCGGCCAGGAAGGTCTTGCCGCATCCGTACGGCCCGGCGAGGACCAGCCAGCCTTGCGGTTTCTCGGCGAACTGGCGCGCCTTTTCGAAGGCGCGCTCCAGGCTCTTCAGCTCGCCGGGGGCGAGTTTCTCGGCTCGCCGGTCGCTGAAGTTACCGAAGGTCTGGTGGCTGTGAAGCCCGAGCGAGGACAGCTCGTGCTGGCTGGTGTCCTCCTCGGGACGCCGGTAGTCGGGCGCGTGCAGGACGACCTGCGTCACCAGGCTGGTGTCCAACAGGCGCGAGCGCATACGCCCGTCGATCTCCTCCAACGCCAGGTTGGTTGTCAGGACCGTCGGCATGCGGTTGGTGTAGCGGTGGTTGAGCAGCTGGTACAGCTTCTCGCGCGCCCAATCGGTTCCACTCTGCGTTCCGAAGTCGTCCAAGATCAGAAGCGGTGCGTCACGGATCTGCTCGAAGCGCTCCTCGAAGGTCACGTCCTGCGAGTCGAAACTCGAGCGTAGTGCGTCAAGCAGGTCGGGTACGGTCAGGAACAGCGTTGGGACGCCCAGATTGACGCACTCGTTGCCGATGGCGGCCGCCAGGTGTGTCTTGCCGCAGCCGTAGCCGCCGCGCAGGAACAGCCAGCCCTGGAGCGAGCCGGCGTAGGTTCGGGCAGCGTTGAAGGCGGCTTCGATCGAGGCCTGCTGCTCATCGCCCAACCCGACGCGGCCGCGCGGCTGGAACGTGTCGAAGGTCATGCCTTCCAGCTCACCCAGCCGGCTAAGGCTGAACAAACGGCTGCGGATCTGCGCTCGGACGGCGGCCTGGCGGCAGGTGCAGATCTCCAGGCGGCCGAAGTCGGCATGGTCGACCGGGAGGTCGCGTCGCAGGTAGCCGACGCCGTGGCAGCGCGGGCAGTCGGGATCGCCGAGGCTGGCGTGGGCGGCCGGCGAGGCCGCGCCGTCAGTGCTCGATGAAGTCGGCGAACTTGCCTTCGATGTACCGGCGGCGAGCCTTCTCAGAGTCTCCTCGATCTTCTCGTTCATCCCTTCCCCTGGTGCGCCAGTCTTCCAGGATGGCCTGCACGTAGCGCCATTTGCGAACATTGTTTTCGACGGCGATGCGCACAGCCTCCTCGATCCATCCGGCCGGGTACGTTTCCTCGGCGTCACGCAGCGTATCGGCGATCAGCGGGGTCAACGGCCCGATGTTCTCCTCATACAGGCGGAACACGTTGGGGCGGTCAGCGGCCTGATATACGGCTTCTGTGTCCGGGCGCCACTCGCCGCGCTCGACGGCCTGAACGCCGGCGCGGCCTTTGGGCGTGTTGAGGAAATAGACCGCCTGCGCGCCTTCAGCGGCGTCGAAAGACGCCTGCAGGAAGGTCCCCCGAGCGACGGCACGGTCGAGCGCCTCCCGCAAAGCCTGTTCCGGCGACGTGCCCTGGGTGCGGAGGCCCTCCAGCAGCAGTGCGTCGGCAGCAAGTTCGGCCTGGCGCAGGCAGCGGAACGTCCCTTCCTTCTGATTCAGGGCCCAGAATGCATACAGCGTGACCTTGAGCTCCGCCAGGTCGTCGATCGCCGGCAGGAGCTCGCGGAAAAACAGACTGGGGACGGGGATCAGCCTTTGCCGGCCTTCGGGAAATCCGCCGAACACCGCCGGGGTCATCGGCGCGCCGGCCCCGCCGCGCCGCCATCGGGCATACGGGCGGCGTTCTCGAACTTGGCCAGTTCGCGGCGGAAGACCAGCCCGATCCCGGAGTGGGTCGGCCCGTTGCGGTGTTTGGCGACGATGATCTCGGCCATGTTCTGCAGCGGGGTGTCCGCGTCGTAGGTGTCCGGGCGGTAGATGAACATGACCACGTCGGCATCCTGTTCCAGGCTGCCGGACTCGCGCAGGTCGGATAGCACCGGGCGCTTGTCGGTGCGCTGCTCCACCGCCCGGGAGAGCTGTGCCGCCGCCAGGACCGGGACGCGCAGTTCGCGGGCCAGCACCTTCAGGTTGCGCGAGATGTAAGAGACTTCCTGGACGCGATTGTCCATGCGCGCATCGCCGGTCATCAGCTGCAGGTAGTCGACGATGACCAGATCCAGGCCGACCTCCATATGCAGGCGCCGGCATTTGGTGCGCAGCTGCAGCGGCGTGATGGCCGGGGTGTCGTCCAGGTAGATCTGCGTGCCGCTCAAGGCGCTGACGGCCTGCGTGAACAGCGGCCACTCCTCGTCGCGGATCTCGCCCAGACGCAGCCGCTGCGAGTCGATGGCCGTCTCCTGGGCGATCAGCCGCTGGGCGAGCTGCTCGTTGGACATCTCCAACGAGAACAGGGCGACATGCTTCTTGTGGATCTGGGCCGCGTTCTTGGCGGCCGACAGGCAGAAGCCCGACTTCCCCTGTCCGGGCCGCCCGGCGATGATGAGCAGATCGCTCGGCTGCATCCCGCCCAGCAGGCGGTCGAGATCGATGAATCCGGTCGGCACGCCGACGGTCTCGTCGCGATGGCGGGCCAGGTAGTCGACCCGGTCGTAGTACGAGCTGAGCACCTGCTTGATCGGCTGCAGCTCGTGGGTCAGACGACGCTCGCTGACGGCGAAGATCGCCTTCTCGGCGTCGTTGACGACCTCTTCGATCATGGTCTCCGTCTGATAAGCCAGGCGGGCGACCTGGTTGGCGGCTTCCAGCAGGCGCCGGCGCGTGGCCGTGTGTTCGACGAGGTGGCCGTAAGCTTCGGCGTGCAGGGAGGTCGGGACGCTGTTGAGCAGCCCGGTCAAGTAGGCCGGGCCGCCGATCTCGGCCAGACGCCCTTGCCGATCAAGCTCCTCGGAGACCGTCAGCAGGTCGATCGGCAGGCGTTGATCGTGCAGGCTGGTGAAGGATTCCCAGACCCAGCGGTTGCGGTGCAGGTAGAAATCATCCGCCGCCAGGAACTGGGCGACGTCGTAGTAGGCCTCTGGATTGACGAGCACGGCGCCGAGCACGGCCTCTTCGGCCTCCCGGCTGTAGGGCACACCTTGGCTTGACCTTCCGTCGCCCGGCGGCGCTGCGGGCGCAGGGTAGGGGGCGTCGCTCATGGGGGGTTGTACCGTGGAACGATGGTCCGCCCCTTCGGCGGGCGGAGAGGCGGATCAGTTGTCCGGTTCCTTGTCGGGCGAGTCGGCCTCTTCATCCAGGTCGAGCTTGTCGACAAAGTTCTTGAAGACTTCCAGCCGGCTGTCTTCCTCGGGGGCCTCTCCGCCCTCGCCAGGCTGTATTTCCTTCTCCGGCTCGGCCGCGGCTTCCTGCATCACGCGTTCCTCGACGAATACCGGGGCATGCACCCGCACCGCCAGCGCCAGCGCGTCCGAGGGCCGCGAATCGATCTCCAGCTCCTTGCCGTTGACGCGCACGACGATGCGGGCATAGAAGACGTCATCGCGCAGGTCGACGATGTTGATGCGCTGGACTTCGGCGCCGAGGGTCTGCAGGACGATGCGCAGCAGGTCGTGGGTCAGCGGGCGCGGGACTTCCACTTCCTGCAGGCTGACCGTGATGGCCTCCGCCTCGAACTGGCCGATCCAGATGGGCAGGAAGCGTTCCGAGTCGACATCCTTGAGGATGACGATCCGGTGATGCGACATCAGGCTGACACGGATACTGTCAATGGTCACTTCAACCATCGCCCGACCTCCGACCCTGATACCTGTCGCTCTTCCGGCATTCTAACACACGCTCTGGCCGGGGTGCAACCAGACGCCCGGCCGAGGGGTTCCACCGGTGACTGGATGGCCGTCTGGCAGTATGCTTGTGGACAGGTGGAGGCCGACATGCTGGAAGCGTTCTTCTCGCCGCGCGGGGTGGCTGTTGTCGGTGCGTCGCAGAACCCGGGCAAACTCGGCTACGGGGTCGCCCGGAACCTGGTCCTGTCTGGGTACGCCGGGGCGATCCACTTCGTCAACCCTCATCAAGGCAGGCTCTTTGAGCGGCCGATCTATGCCGACCTTGCCAGCGTGCCGGATCCGGTCGACCTGGCGATGATCCTCATCCCGGGGGCGGCTGTTCCCGAAGCCTTGCAGGCCTGCGGCCGCCGGGGCATCAAGGCGGTCATCATCGGCTCAGGTGGTTTTCGTGAGACGGGCCCGGATGGGCTGGCCCTCGAGCAGCGCTGCCTCGAGGTGGCGCGCCGCGAGGGGATCCGAGTCCTGGGGCCGAACTGCATCGGCCTGCTGGACACGCATCTGCCGATCGACACCACCTTCCTGCCGCTCCCCGGGCCGATCCCCGGCGACATCGCCTTCCTGTCCCACTCCGGGGCGATCTGCGAGGCGGTGATCGACTGGGCGCGCGGCCAGGGCTTCGGCCTGTCTCGCCTGGTCAGCCTGGGGAACCAGATGGACCTGACCGAGGGCGAAGTCCTTGGCCCGACCGCGGCCGATCCGCTGACGCGCGTGGTGGCCATGTACCTGGAAGGCGTCGGCGACGGCCGCGCCTTCGTCGAGCAAGTGCGGCAGGTGACGCGCCTCAAGCCGGTGATCGCCATCAAGGTCGGGCGCTCGCGCAGCGGCCGGGAGGCGGTGGCCTCGCACACCGGCGCGCTGGCCGGGCAGGACGCCGCCTACCAGGCCGCCTTCCGCAAAGCCGGGGTCATTCGGGCGGATACGACCGAAGAGGTCTTCGACTGGGCCCGGGCACTGGCCTGGTGTCCGTTGCCCGCCGGGCGGCGGGTGGCGGTGCTGACCAACGCCGGAGGTCCGGGGGCGATCGCCGCCGACGCGATCGAAGCCAACGGCCTCGAGCGAGCCCGGCTCTCGGAGGCGACCCAGACCCAGTTGCAGCGGCTGCTGCCGGCAG
>Ga0105106_10002343_pt1 | contig 13642 bp, 9 predicted proteins | sample PPLLaktember2015_5_FD_79109 | JGI IMG/M metagenome (GOLD analysis project Ga0105106, IMG submission 79109) | Freshwater sediment microbial communities from Prairie Pothole Lake near Jamestown, North Dakota, USA - PPLs Lake P8 Core (1) Depth... | ecosystem: Environmental > Aquatic > Freshwater >...
CCGAGCATCACCGGCGCCGTCACGGCCCCCGGATCGACGATGCCCTTGGCGAGGGTCGCTGCCACGTGGGTCGAGACCAGCGCGCCGAGCACGTTCAGCACCGCCGCGCCGAAGAGCGCCACGTTCGGCGGCAACGCGCGCGTCGAGATCGAGGTGGCGACCGCGTTCGCCGCGTCGTGGAAGCCGTTGGTGTAGTCGAAGAACAGGGCGGTGACGACCACCGCGATCAGGAGGCCGTCCATCAGGCGTTCTCGACGACCACGCCTTCGACGACGTTCGCCACGTCCTCGCACAGGTCGACGGCCGTCTCGACGGTGTCGTAGATCTCCATCCACTTGATCAGCGTCTTGGCGTCGTCCTCTTCGCGGAACAGCTTGGCGATGGCGCGCCGCAGCAGCCGGTCGTTCTCCTTCTCGACGGCCTTCACCCGGGCGCATTGCTCGTGGATGCGCTGGGGATGGCGCCGATCGGCCAGCGCGTCGACCGTGTCGCGCATCGCCTCGGCAGCCTGGCGCAGGAAGCCGCACATCTCGCGCATCTCCGGGGTCGCCTCGCGGATGTCGTACAGCCAGAGTCGCTGGGCTGCGGACTCGATGTGGTCCATGACATCGTCGAGGCGGCCGGAGAGCTCGTGGATGTCGCCGCGCTCGATGGGCGTCACGAAGGTCTTGTGCAGCGTGTCCATCGTTTCCTGATGGAGGGCGTCGGCCTGGTGCTCGAGCGCGCGGATGCGTTCGGACTCCGCCTGCGCGTCCTGGAGACGATCGAGCAGCGCCTCGAGCGCCCGCGCGGCCTCGACGCTGAGCGCGGCCTGCCGCGAGAAGAGTGCGAAGAAGTCGGCCTTCTTCGGCAGGAGCTTGCCGAGCACTAGGTCCTCCTCCTGCGCGCCTTGCGCGTGGCGCACTCTAACACGGGCGGCGGCCGCCGCAGGGCCCGAGCCTACGCGAGCGTGCCGCCGTCGACCCGCACCGACTCGCCGTTCACGTGGGCGCCGTCCTCGGAGGCGAGCAGGGCGATCACGGCCGCCACCGCTTCGGGGCCGCGCGGCTTGTCGAGGGGCATCGCGCGCCGCAGCAGCTCGAAGTCGATGCCTTCGGGCAGATGGGTGCGGCTCCCCATCGCGGTCTTGATCGAGCCGGGGCAGACCGCGTTGGCGCGCAGCCCGCGCTTCGCGTACTCGACGGCCAGCGTGCGCGTCAGCGCCAGGATGCCGGCCTTGCTCGCCCCGTAGGCGGCGGCGTAGGGCATGCCGGCGAGCGCGGAGGTGGACGAGGTGTTGACGATCGCGCCGCCGCGCTCCAGCAGGTGAGGCAGCGCGGCGCGGCAGAACAGGAAGGTGCCGGTCAGGTTCACCGCGAGGATCTGGTTCCAGCGCTCGAGGGCGACCTCGTGGGTGTGGTCGAGGCTCAGGATGCCGGCGATGTTCACCAGCGCGTCGAGGCGCCCGAAGCGCGCGATGCAGGCCGCGACGGCGGCGTCGACGTCCTCCGGGCGGCTGACGTCGCAGCGCACGCCGAGGGCGGCGCCCCCGAGCTCCGTGCAGCGCTTGGCGGTCTCCTCCACGCCCTCGGCCGAGAGGTCGACGCAGCAGACGCTCGCGCCCTCCGAGGCCAGGCGCTCGGCGGTCGCCCGGCCGATGCCGGCGGCGGCGCCGGTCACCAGCGCCACCTTGCCTTCGAATCGCCGCAGGGCCGCGCTCATTCGCCGCTCACCTGGGCGCGGGCCCAGCGGTAGTCGGCCTTGCCGCTCGGGCTGCGCTGGATGGAGCTCCGGAACACGAATGCCTTGGGCAGCTTGTAGCGCGCCAGGTGCTTGGCGGCCTCGGCGAGCAGCTCCGCCTCGCCCGCATTCGCCCCCGCGCGGAGCTGCACGATCGCCACCACCTCCTGGCCCCAGCGGTCGCTCGCGCGGCCCGCCACCACGGTGTCGTACACCGCGGGATGCTGCTTCAGCGCGTGCTCCACCTCCTCGGCGAAGATCTTCTCGCCGCCGGAGTTGATCGTGACCGAGTCGCGGCCGAGCACCTCGATGCTGCCGTCCGCCCGGTAGCGCGCGCGGTCGCCGGGCACGGACCAGCGCGTGCCGTCGATCACCGGGAAGGTGCGCGCGGTCTTCTCCGCGTCGTCCAGGTAGCCGAGCGGCACGCGGCCGGTCTGCGAGAACCAGCCGAGCTCGTCGTCGCCGGGCTGGAGCACGCGGCGCAGGTCCTCGGAGACGACGCCGGCGCCGCTCAGCGGACGGAAGTCGCCGGTGGAGACGCCCGCGCCCTTGTTGCTCGGATTGCTGGCCTGGGCGCCGGTCTCGGACGAGCCGATCGAGTCCATGATCGTGATGTGCGGAATGCGCTCGATGAACTCGCGCTTGTGCGCGGTGGAGAGCGGGGCGCCGCCCGAGCCGATCACGAACAGGGTCGAGAGGTCGTAGCTCTGCCTCGCGAGCTCGTCGAGCAGCGGCCGCGCGAAGGCGTCGCCCACGATCGTGCAGGTGAGCGCCTTCTCGCGCGCGATGGCGGCGAGGAACGTCGGGGGATCGAAGCGGCGCGGCTCGTCCGGGATGATCACCGCGCTGCCGGCCCCGAGCGTCGTGAAGCTCGCCCACTGGGCGGCGCCGTGCATCAGCGGCGGCCCGATCACGGCGCGCATCTTTCCGCCGCCGGCGCGCGCGTTCTCGACGAGCTCCTCGATCGACGTGAGCTCCGGGCCGCCGAGCACGCGGCGTCCGCCCATCGCGGCCATGTGGATGTCCGCGGAGCGCCACAGCACGCCCTTCGGCATGCCGGTGGTGCCGCCGGTGTAGAGGATGTAGAGGTCGTCCGGCGAGGCCTCCACGGGCGGCGGCTCGGGCGACGCCCCGGCGAGCGCGGTCTCGTAGTCGATCGCGCCCGGAAGCAGGGCGTTCCCGGACTCGTCGGGCACCTGGATCAGCACGTCGAGCTCGGGGATCGCGCGGCGCAGCGCGTCGACGTGGGGCGCGAACTCGGCGTGGTAGACCACCCCGCGCGCCCGGGAGTTGCGGAACAGGTAGAGGAGCTCTTCCTCCACGTAGCGGTAGTTGACGTTCAGCGGCGCGACGCGCGCCATGAACGCCCCGAGCATGCCCTCCAGGTACTCGTTGCCGTTGTAGAGGTAGAGCGCCAGGTGGTCCTGGCCGGACTCGTGGCCCTGCAGCTCCGACCGCTCGCGGCGCACCCGCATGCCGCGCGACAGCAGGTAGTTGGCCAGCCGCCGCGAGCGCTGCACGAAGTCGGGGTAGCTCAGCCGGCGCTCGCGGAAGACGATGGCCTCGCGCTCGGGCAGGGCGGCGGCCAGGGCCTCGTAGACCTGGGGGAACGAGAAGTCCACGCGGTGTCTCCTGTGCGTCGGGAGGGCCCGACAGAGTGCTGGATCGAGCGCGGGCCGTCGACGAGCCGGCGGGGGCGAGGGTCTCCGGGGATCCGGGAACGCGCGAGTGGCCGGGGGCTGGCGGGAGCCGACCTCAGTGCCGGTCGAGAGGCCGCAAGCGCCGCCCGGGAGGGGTCTCGCGGTCTGTAAAAGCTTTCGACGGAGAGCACTTAGGGGCGGCGCTCTCGAAACAGCTCGAGTTTCTTCGCGGGTGAGGCACTGGCGCCCGCGGGTCCGGGACGTCGAATCAGGATCGCGGGCGGCCGTCCGGAAGCCAGGCCCACGCCCGCCGCAGCGCTTCGCGCCCGCCGCGCTCGAGCACTTCGCCGTGGGTGAGCGTCACCCGATCGAAGTCCCACGCGAGCACGCGGTCGAGCGAGGCGCGCAGCGCGGCGCGGTCGCGGATCAGGAGGCGCACCACGGCGTTCGGGCCGAAGCCGTCCTTCACGCGCGTGAGCCAGGTCCAGCGCCGCAGGCCCGGGGACGACGCGGCAGTCGGGTGGAAGGCGAGGTCCGTGAGCAGCAGCGTGCGGCTCGCGGCGTGGAAGAAGGCGACTTCGTTCAGGTGCGGGATGCCCCGCACCAGGTGGCACTCGAGCGCGCCGGCGAAGCTCGCGTCGAGCGCGTCGCCGAGCTCCCCGTCGAAGGCGAGGTCCCGGCGCTTCGCCGCCAGCCCGGGAGGGCCGAGCAGGCGGGCCTCCGGGAAGGCGTCCTTCCAGCCGCCGGCGAACAGATGGTGGACGTTGTTCGGGCAGACGATGGCGGACACGCGGCCGAGGGACTCGACGGCCGCGCGGGTCGCGGCGTCGGCTTCGACCGGCGAGTGCAGCAGCAGGCCGCCGTCCGGGGCGCGCACCACGCTCATGCGCGTTCCGATCTCGAGGAGCGGCAGGGCGCGGAAGGGTCGCTCCGTCACCCAGAGGCCGGGCGCCAGGGCGCGCAGCGGGGCCTTCACGCGTCGACGCGCCGCGTGGCCCGGCCGCGCGAGCGCGGCGAGGGGCCGTGCGCGGCGCGGCGCCGGGGCCGGAGACGTCGGAGCATGCGCCGACGTTACCGCGCCCGCCGGCCCGCGACCGGTTCACACCCCCCCGTCGCTGGCGTAGAATCCGCGCGAGGGGCTCGCGAGGGAGGTGCCGGGATGAGGGGGCGCACGGGCGGGGAGGCGCGGCGGGGAGCGCCGCCGGCGCGAACCTGGCTCTGGCTGCTCGCGGCGGCGCTGCTGCTGGCGGCCGCGCCTGCCGAGGCGCGCGTGTGCCGCGGCGGTCGCTCGTCGGGCACCGCGATCTGGTACTCCGTCGCCCACCCGGGCCTCGGCGAGTGGTACCTGCGCGGCTGGGGCCCGTTCTCGCGCGTTCCGCCCCGGAAGTTCTGGCTCGGCTTCATTCCCGGCTTCGGCTGGCCCGGCTATCTCCAGTACAAGAGTGCGCGCGACGTCAGCCGGTGCCGGGTGAACGACGAGCTGTTCTGAGCGCCCCCCACCGGTCGCTCTTGGGGCTCGCCCTGCTGCTGGCGCTCGCAGCGGCGGGCGGCGCCTCCGCCGAACGCCTCGAGCCGTCGGAGGTTCCGGAGCCGCTGCGCCCGTGGGTCGAGTGGGCGCTGGGAGACGCCGGAACGGCGCTGTGTCCCGCGCTCGAGGCGCGGAGCCAGCGGATCTGCCAGTGGCCGGGCCGGCTGGCCCTCGACCTCGGCGAGACCGGCGGCGAGTTCCGGCTCGAGGTGCACGCCGATCGGCGCGGCGCCTTCGCGCTGCCCGGCGGCCCGGTGGGCTGGCCGGAGGACGTGCGCGTCGACGGCCGCCCCGCGGCCGTGGTGGAGAAGGCGGACAGCCCCTCGGTCGAGCTCGAGGCCGGCAGCCACGAGGTGCGCGGCCGCTTCGTGTGGCCGCGCCTGCCGGCGCTGCTGCGCGTGCCGCCGGAGCTCGGTCTGGTCTCGCTGCGCCTCGCCGGCGGACCGGTGACGTTCCCGGCGCGCGACGGAGTCGGCCGGCTGTGGCTGCGCGCGGGCCCGGAGGAGGCCGGCGCCGGCGAGCGCCGCATCGACCTCGAGGTACACCGGAAGGTGACGGACGAGGTGCCCCTCGAGCTCGAGACGCGCGTCGCGCTCCAGGTCTCGGGCCCGGGGCGCGAGGAGCGCATCGGCCCGGCCCTGCCGCCGGGCTTCGTACCGCTCGGCCTGGTGAGCCCGCTCCCCGCCCGCATCGAGCCCGACGGCCGGCTGCGCGTCCAGGTTCGCGCGGGGCGCCACGAGCTCTTGCTGCGGGCCCGGCACGTGGGGCCGGTCGAGTCGCTCGCGGCGCCGCCGCTCGGCGAAGGGAGCCTCTGGCCGGCGAGCGAGGTGTGGGTGTTCGAGGCGCGGCCGGCGCTCCGCCTGGTGACCGTGGAGGGGGTCGCGGTCGACCCCCAGCAGACGAGCCTCCCGGGCGAGTGGCGCGCCCTGCCGGCCTACCGGCTCGAGCCGGGGGGAAGCGCGCTGCGCTTCGTCGAGCGGCGGCGCGGCGACGCCGAGCCGGCGCCCGACGAGCTGCACCTCTCGCGGCGCTTCAGCCTCGACTTCGACGGCGGCGGCGCGACGGTCTCCGATCGGCTGACCGGCGCGGTGCACGCGCGGCGGAGGCTCGAGATGGGCCCGGGCACCGAGCTTGGCCGCGCCGCGGTGAACGGCGTCGACCAGTTCCTGACCCGGCTCGGAGACGCCGCCCAGCCGGGCATCCAGGTGTCGCCCGGCACGGTGCAGGTCGATGCGGACAGCCGCGTGGCGGGCTCGGCGCGCGCGCTTCCGGCCGTGGGGTGGGCGCAGGACGTCGCCAGCCTCGCCGCCACGCTCGAGCTGCCGCCGGGCTACGAGCTCGTCCACGCATCCGGGGTCGACCGCGCGCGCTGGACCTGGCTCAACCGCTGGACGCTGCTCGATCTCTTCGTGGCGCTGGTGGTGGCGGTCGCCTTCCTGCGCCTCTACGGCCCGGGCTTCGGCGCGCTCGCCGCGCTCGCGCTCGCGCTCACCACCACGGAGCCCGGCGCGCCGCGCTGGGTCTGGGTGGCGGTGCTCGCCGTCGAGGCGCTGCGGCGGGCGGTGCCAGAGGGGCGCTTCGCGCGCACGCTGCTCGCGGCGCGGGTGCTCGCGCTGTCGGCGCTGGTGGCCTTCGCCGTGCCGTTCGCCGTCGCCGCGCTGCGCGCGGGCCTCTATCCGGCCCTGGCGCAGCCGGGGCCGCAGCCGCTCCTCGAGGCGCGCGTCGCCGAGGAGGCTGCCGACGCGTCGCTCGCGCTGCCGGAAGAGGCTCCCGCCGCGCCGGAGCCCGCGCGCCGTCCGTCCGGCAAGCTGCGCCGCTACGTCGACGTCGATCGGCTCAGCCAGGGGACCGCGCCGGCCGAGGAGGCGCGGGCCGCCCTGCCGAAGATCGACCCGAACGCCCGCATCACCACGGGCCCCGGCATTCCGACCTGGTCGTGGCGCCGCGTCGACCTCGAGTGGAGCGGCCCCGTCGAGAAGGACGCCGTGCTGCGCCTGGTGCTGCTGCCGCCCTGGGGCAGCGCCTTCCTCGCGGTGCTGCGGGCGCTGCTGCTGGGCGCGCTCGTGGCGCGCGTGCTCGGCGTGCGCCTCGCCCGGCCGGTGCTCCCCGGCGTGCCGGGCGCGGCGATCGCGCTGCTGGCGCTCCCGCTGCTCGGGGCGCCGGCGCGAGCCGCCGAGTTCCCGCCGCAGGAGCTCCTCGACGCGCTGCGCGAGCGCCTCACCGAGACGCCCGCCTGCACGCCGGCGTGCGCGGCGATCGCGACGCTCCGGGTCGACGCGCGCGGCGATCGTCTGCAGCTCTCCCTCGACGTCTCCGCCGCGGCCGCGACGGCGGTCCCGCTGCCGGGCAACGCGTCGAGCTGGCTGCCGTCCGACGTGCGCGTGGGCGGCACTCCCGCCCGCGCGTTGCTCCGCGATCCGGAAGGGACGCTCTGGCTGCGCCTCGCACCCGGCAGCCACGCGATCGAACTCGACGGCCCGCTGCCCCCCGGCGCGAGCGTGGCGCTGCCGCTTCCGCTCGCCCCGCACCGCGCGGAGGCGCGGCTCGAGGGCTGGACGCTCGAGGGCATCCGCCCCGACGGCAGCACCGAGCCGACGCTGCAGCTCGTGCGCGCTGCCGCGGCGCCGGGCGCCGGGGCGGGCGCGGAGGAGGCGCCCGAGCTCCCTCCCTTCGTGCGCGTCCGCCGCTCGCTCCTGCTCGGCCTCACCTGGGAGGTGCGCAGCGAGGTCGAGCGCCTCTCGCCGCCCGAGGCGGCGCTGGTGGTCGAGATCCCGCTCCTCGCCGGGGAGTCGGTGACGACGCCCGGCGTGGAGGTGCGCGAGGGCCGGGCGCGGATCGCGCTGGCGCCGGGCGCCGCGCGCGCGGCGTTCGCCTCGCACCTCGCGATCGCCGGCGAGATCGCGCTCCGCGCGCCCGAGGACGTGCCCTGGACCGAGGTCTGGGAGCTCTCGGCGAGCCCGATCTGGCACCTCTCGCCGCAGGGCCTCGCGCCGGTGCAGGCCGACGCCGCGGGCGGGCGCGGCGCCGACCTCGCCTGGCGGCCCTGGCCCGGCGAGTCGGTGCGCATCGGCGTGGCGCGGCCGGAGGGCGTCGGCGGGGCGACCCTCACCCTCGATGGGAGCCAGCTCGCGCTGCGCCCGGGGCTGCGCAGCACCGACGCCGCGCTGAGCCTCGCGCTGCGCAGCAGCCAGGGCGGCGAGCATCGCGTGACGCTGCCGGAGGGAGCGACACTCCAGCGCGTCGCCGTCGAAGGCGCCGAGCTGCCGCTCCGCCAGGAGGGCCGCGCCGTGGTGCTGCCGGTGCGGCCGGGCACGCAGCGCGTCGAGCTCGGTTGGCGCGAGGCGTCGGGCATCGGCGCCTTCTGGCGCGCCGCGCCGGTCGACCTCGGCGCGCCCTCGGTGAACGCGGAGACGAGCGTCGAGCCGCCGGCCGGGCGCTGGCTGCTCTTCGTCTCGGGCCCGCCGCTCGGTCCGGCGGTGCTCTTCTGGCCGGTGCTGGTCGCCTACCTGGGGCTCGCCGTGGCCCTCGGCCGGGTGCGCGGCACGCCGCTCCGCACCCGGCAGTGGGCGCTGCTGGCGGTCGGGCTGACGCAGGTCGGTGTCGTCGGCGCCGCGACGGTCGCGCTCTGGCTGCTGGCCCTCGGCGCGCGCGGCGAGTACGGTCCGCGCGTTCGCCAGCCCTGGTTCAACCTGATGCAGCTGGCGCTGGCCGCGCTGACCCTCGCCGCCTTCGCCGCGCTCTTCGAGGCGATCCGCGCCGGGCTGCTGGGCCAGCCGGACATGCAGATCGCCGGGAACGCGTCCCACGCGGGCCTGCTGCGCTGGTACCAGGATCGCAGCGAGGCGCTGCTGCCGCGGCCGCGCATCGTCTCGCTGCCGCTCCTCGTCTACCGGCTGGCGATGCTGGCCTGGGCGCTCTGGATCGCCCAGGCGCTGGTGGGCTGGCTGCGTTTCGGCTGGCGGGCGTTCTCGACGGGCGACCTCTGGCTTCCCTTCCGGCGGCCCGCGGCCCCGAGCGACGTGCAATGAGGCGGCGCGCTCTCCTCGCGCTCGCGCTCTCGCTCGGATGCGGGCTCGCCGCAGCGCTCCCGGCGAGCGGCCAGGGAACCGTGGCGGAGAAGCTCGCCCCCGCCAAGGAGGAGGAAGCGCCCCCCGCCGAGCTTTCGATCGCCGAGCTGAAGGCGCAGCTCTCGGAGCGGCGCGCCGCCCTCGAGAAGGAGCGCGCCGAGCTCGCCGCCCGGCGCGAGGCGACACTCTCACCGGACGACGCGAGCGCGCTGGCCGCCGAGCTCGACGTCGTCGATCGGACGCTCGGCGTGATGAGCGACTACGCGCAGATCCTGGCGCGCGAGGAGCTCCTCGCCGAGCGGCTGAAGGCGAACCAGCCGCCGGAGGCGGTGGCGAAGCTCGGCGCGCCTCCCTATGGGCTCGGCGACCTCGACGCCGTCGAGGACGCCCTGGCCGCGGTTCGCCAGACGCTCGCGGGCCTCGAACGCACCCAGACGTTGATCCGGGACGAGGACGAGGCCTCGCGCGCCGACCTCGCGGAGCGCGAGGAGGAGCGCCGGAAGGCGCGCGAGGCGCTGGCGCTGGTCGACGGCGCGCAGGATCCCGCCGGGGCGGTCGCCGCCCGGCGTGCACTGCGCCTGGCCGAGCTCGAGAGCCGCCGCGCCGAGCTCCGGCGCGAGCTGGTGCAGCGCGTGGTGAAGATGAGCGCGCCCGAGATGGAGGCGACCCGCGCCGACGCCGAAGCGCTGCGCGCGGCGGCCGCGCGGGTGCGAGCCAACCTCCATGTGCCTCCGGACGAGATCGAAGCGCGCATCGCCGAGCTCGACGCGCGCGAGGCGAAGCTCGCTCGCGAGCAGGAGCGCGCGGCCACGCGCGTGGCCGAACGCGAGACGCGCCTCGCGCGCGCCCAGCGCGCGCTCGAGGCGACGCCGGAATCGGCCCCGGCTCTGGCGGCGGAGGTCGCGGCCTATCGGGTCGAGCTCCAGACGGAGCAGTGGCGCGCGACCCAGCTCGCGGAGCGGATGACGCGCGTCGCGGCGGCCCGCGAGCTGGTGCGGGGGCGTGGCCGCGTGCTGCGCGGCGAGCTGACGCGCGACGAGCTGCGCGCGGCGGGCGAGAAGCTCGGCCACGCGCTGGACGAGACACAGCGGAACCTCCGGATCCAGGAGGCGCGTCTCGGCAGCCTGCGCGACGAGCTGGAACGCGCGAGCGCCGATGCGGCGCGCGCGCAGGCCGCGGGCAGCGAGACGGCTCCCTGGAAGGAGCGCGAGGCGCGCGCGCTCGCCGACGCGGTCGACGGCTTCGAGGCCGAGGTCGCCGGCCTGTCCGAGCTGCGCGCGCTCCAGCAGCGTGCGGCGGAAGACGTCGGCCAGCGGGTGACGGGGCGCGGCTTCGCCGGCGCGTTGCGCACCGTGGCCGACGGCCTCGTCGGCTTCTGGGGCCAGGAGCTGACCGCGGTCGACGACCGGCCGATCACGGTCGGCAAGGTCGTGATCGCCCTCGCCGTGCTGGGGGTCGGCTGGCTGGCCGCGGGCGTGCTCTCGCGGCTGGTGGGGCGCGTGATGCGACACCGCAGGGGCGTCGCGGCCGGCGCGGTGAAGTCGATCGAGCGGCTCGTCTTCTACGTGCTGCTGGCGCTCTTCTTCCTGGCCGCCCTGCGCTCGATGAACGTCCCGCTGACAGCCTTCACGCTGGCGGGCGGCGCGCTGGCGGTCGGCATCGGCTTCGGCAGCCAGAACATCCTCAACAACTTCATCAGCGGCCTCATCCTGCTCAGCGAGCGGCCGATCCAGGTGGGCGACATCATCGAGGTCGACGGCGTCCAGGGCGCGGTCGAGCGCATCGGCCCGCGCAGCACCCGCATCCGCACCTTCGCGAGCGTGCACCTGATCGTCCCGAACAGCGCCTTCCTCGAGAAGACCGTGGTGAACCTCACCATCTCGGACGACGTGGCGCGCGGGATGGTCGAGGTGGGGGTGGCCTACGGCTCCGACACGCGCGAGGTGGAGCGGCTGCTGCAGAAGGTCCTCCACGAGCACGAGCTGGTGCTCGACGAGCCGGCGCCGGCCGTGCTGTTCCAGTCGTTCGGCGAGAGCGCCCTGCTGTTCCGCTGCCTGTTCTGGATCCGCGACGTGCTGCAGCGCGGCAAGGTGGAGAGCGATCTGCGCTTCCGCATCGACGACGTGTTTCGCGAGGCGCGCGTCGAGATGGCCTTCCCGCAGCGCGACGTGCACCTGGGCGCGCGCAGCGCGCTGCCGGTGCGCATCGTGCGGGACGGCGGCGCCGGCGACGACGGGGTCTAGAAGGGAGGGGCGGTGGGGGCGAGCCCGGAGGAGCGCGCACGGCTTCTGGAAGCCGTGGAGCGCGAGCTTCCCGATGCGCTGGCGCTCGCGCGCTGGATGGCCGCGCATCCCGAGCTGTCCCTCGCCGAGCGGGAGACCTCGGCGCGCTACGCCGAGCGCCTCGCCGCGCGCGGCTTCAGGGTGGAGCGCGGGGCAGCGGGCCTCGAGACGGCGCTGATCGCCGGCTGGGGCGCGCGGGACGCCCCGCTACGCGCCGCGCTGCTGGCGGAGATGGATGCGCTGCCCGAGATCGGACACGCCTGCGGCCACAACCTCTCGGGCCCGGCGAGCCTGTGCGCGGCCTTCGCGCTCGCCTCGTGCCTCGCGCCGGAGGAGGCGCGCCTCGTCGTGGTGGGCTCGCCGGCGGAGGAGATTGGCGTCGGCAAGCGGCGGCTGGTCGAAGCGGGCGTCTTTCGCGGGCTCGACGTCGCGATGATGGCCCACGCCTCGGACATGCGGCGCGCCCACCGGCTGTTCCTTGGGAACCGCAAGTTCCGCTTCGTCTACCGCGGACGCGCGGCCCACGCCGCCGCCTACCCCGAGCGGGGCGTGAACGCCCTCGACGCGGTGATCGCGCTGTTCGTCGCGGTGGGCCTGCTGCGCCAGCAGCTTCCGCCGGGGGTGCGGCTGCACGGGATCGTCACCGACGGCGGCAGCGCGCCGAACGTGATTCCCGAGCGCGCCGCCGCCGAGCTCTGGGTGCGCGCCCTCGATCCGGCGGCCCTCGACGCTGCGGCCGCGCGCCTGCAGCGCGCCGCCGAGGGCGCCGCCACCGCCACGGGCACGCAGCTCGAGGCCGAGGAGCTCGAGAGCTCCTCGCCGGCGATGAAGCCGAACCTGGCGCTCGCCGCCTGCTACCGCAGGCAGCTCGAGCAGCTCGGCCTGCCGGAGTCGGAGCACGGGCCCGAGCAGGCGATCGGATCGAGCGACGTCACCCACGTCTCGCGCGCGCTGCCGACGATCCACCCGAACTTCCCGATCGGCCGCGAGCTGCAGCTCCACACGCGGGCCTTCGCGCAGGCGGCGGCGGGCGCGGCAGGGGAGGCGGGCCTCGCCGAAGCGGCGCGTGCGCTCGCCCTCACCGTGCTCGAGCTGGCGCGCGATCCGGCGCTGCGCGTTCAGGTCGCCGAGGAGTTCCGCCGTCCGTAGCGCGGGGGGAGGGGTCGCGCGGCGCCTCGCGCGCGCGCTGCTGGCCGCCGGCCTCGTCGCGCTCGGCTGCGCGGGTCCGCCGCCCGTGGTGCACACCGTGAAGCCGGGCGAGAACCTCTACCGCATCTCCAGCTACTACGGCGTTCCGCTCTCGGACATCATGGACGCGAACGGCATCGACGACCCGCGGGCCCTCGAGCCGGGCGCGCGCCTGCGCATTCCGAACGCGCGGCGCGCCGCGGCGGACGAGCCGCTGCTGCCGCCGCCCGGCCTTCGCCCCACGGAGGACTCGCCCCTCGAGCGGCCGCGCTCCCAGTTCGGAGGCCTAGGCGAGATGCGCCCGAACGCGGCGGTCCGGCTGCGCGCGCGGCTCGAGGCGCGGGTGGCGGGCAACGTCTTCGTCTGGCCGCTGTCGGGGGCGGTGAGCTCGGGCTTCGGACGGCGGAACGGGCGGCCCCACGAAGGCATCGACGTGCGCGGGGCGGAGGGCGCGCCGTTCCGCGCGGCGGAGGGCGGGCGCGTGGCGCACAGCGGGCCGCTCGGCGACTACGGCAACACGGTGGTGCTGATCCACGGCGGCGGCTTCGCCACGGTCTACGCCCACGCGCTCCGGCTCGGCGTCGCGCGCGGCGAGCGCGTCCGCAAGGGGCAGGTGATGGGCGAGGTCGGCGCGACGGGCAACGCCAGCGGGCCGCACCTCCACTTCGAGATCCGCCGCCGCGATCGCCCGCGCAACCCGCTACTGTACCTGCCCGCCGAGCCCTGATGGCTGGAGACCCATGGACGCCGAAGCCCTGCGCCGCCTGGTCCGCGACATTCCGGACTTCCCGAAGCCCGGCATCTTGTTCCGCGACGTCACGCCGCTGCTGCTCGACGGCGCGGCGCTGCGCGCGGCGGTCGAAGCCGTGGCGGCGCCGTTCCGGGACGCCGGCATCGAGCGCGTGCTCGGCATCGAGTCGCGCGGCTTCCTGCTCGGCCCGGCGGTGGCGCTCTCCCTCGGCGTGGGCTTCGGCCTGGTGCGCAAGCAGGGCAAGCTCCCCTACGAGACCCACCGCGTGGAGTACGCCCTCGAGTACGGCAGCGACGTGGTGGAGATGCACGTCGACGCCGTCGAGCGCGGGCAGCGGGTGCTGCTGGTCGACGACCTGATCGCCACCGGCGGCACCGCCGCCGCCGCCGCCAAGCTGGTCGAGCGCGCGGGCGGCCGCTGCGTCGGCGCGAGCTTCCTGATCGAGCTCACGGCCCTCGGCGGGCGCG
>Ga0105106_10002345_pt1 | contig 13642 bp, 6 predicted proteins | sample PPLLaktember2015_5_FD_79109 | JGI IMG/M metagenome (GOLD analysis project Ga0105106, IMG submission 79109) | Freshwater sediment microbial communities from Prairie Pothole Lake near Jamestown, North Dakota, USA - PPLs Lake P8 Core (1) Depth... | ecosystem: Environmental > Aquatic > Freshwater >...
GCAGAAGTTTAAATTGAAGTAAGAACATTTGAACAAACGAAGTATGAATGCAGAAGTTTAAATTGAAGTAAGAACATTTGAACAAACGAAGTATGAATGCAGAAGTTATTTCTTTAATGCGGTAACGATACTTTTTACAAAAATCGCGATTAATTCGTTGCATTCCTTTATGAGGTAAAGAACCAACTGTTCGTCGGGTGAAATTTTAGCTCTGTCAATAATTCGCAGACAATTATATGATTCCCGCAATTCTTTGAGGCAAACCTTCATCTTGTGAATAAAATCATTTTTTGACTCACCGCTTTTTGCTTCACCATAGTTTAAAGATGGTGATGTACCGGATCTTAAAAGCTGTCCTCCTAAATGAGTTGCCGATTTGGTATTTGGTAAACTTTCAACAAGCTTGATTACCGATACTGCAAAATAAATCAATCGATCTTCCAGATCATATTTCTTTTCAACTATCACTTCGCTGTTCATCATTCGTTTGTTCTTCGTTCTTACTTCTTCTTCCTTCTTCTTCTAAAATTATTGCGCGATTTTGTCAGCCACTTTTCCTCTGATATCAACTCTTATCACCGAAGCCATCGGGTCGGGAGCGGCTGAAGGAAGAGAGATTGTCAGCACACCGGATTTTGAAGTTGATGTTTTTACTTTCACACCGGTTCCCAAAAGTTTTGCAGAAATAACACTATTCTTAATACCGGGAACCGTGATCTTCCCATCGGAAGGCCATTCAAATACTGAGAAATAGAGGCTGGTGCCGCTTCTGGTCTCTTTCCTTGTGCATCGTCCCCACGGGAACAGGCCCCAGGGGCTGGCGTTGGTCCCATATACTGCTTCTCCGTTGACCTTCATCCATTCTCCCATCTTTGAAAGGATATCGATACTCTGCTGCGGAAACTCGCCCTCTGCGGTGGGACCGACATTGAGTAAAAAGTTACCGCCCTTTGAAGCAATATCCAGCAGGTTACGGATAAGTGTCTGCGGTGATTTGTAATTAAGATCATAACTCTTGTAACCCCAGGTACCGTTCATTGTCATACAGGTTTCCCAGTCGGTGCCATCAAGATCGGCCAGGTTGGGAATCCTTTGCTCGGGAGTTTTATGATCGCCGGGGAAATTTGGGCGTTTCAGCCGGTCATTGGTGATAATCTGCGGCTGCACAGCAAGCAAAGATTGTAATTTTGTTGCGGCCTCATCAGTCATACCCGTTGGGGTATCCCACCACAGAACAGCAAGCTCACCATAATTTGTCAGTAATTCCCTTACCTGGGGTACTGCAACATCGTCGATATACTGATCGAAAGTTCTCTTTTCCTGTCGCGGATCCCAATGACCGTTATGTTCTTTGGTATAGGCATCAATAATAACAGAATCAGGATTAGCCCAGCCTTCTTTAGTCGGACGACGCGCTGCTGATCCTCCCGGATTATTCCAGTCCTGTGCCTGCGAATAGTAGAACCCAAGCTTTATACCATGTTTTTTACAGGCTTCAGCCAGCGGCTTAAGCAGGTCTTTACCGTAAACTGTGTGGTCAACAACATTCCATTTACTGGCTTTGGTTTCGAAAAGAGCAAAACCATCATGATGCTTTGAAGTTATGACGATATATTTCATACCTGCATCCTTTGCCATTCTTACCCAGGCATCCGGATCATACCTTACAGGATTGAACTGCTTCGCCATAGCCTGATAGTCATTTACGGGGATTTTTCCCCGGTTCATGATCCATTCGCCGATTCCGCCTATTGGCCGGCCATTCCATGAACCGGCCGGGATGGCATAAACTCCCCAGTGGATGAACATCCCGAAGCGTGCTTCGCGCCACCATGCCATACGTTCATCCCTGGTCAGGGTTGTTTCCTGTGCAGGGACTATGCCCGTGAGGAGCAGTAAAAGCGTCAATGAAATAATCGTACTTTTCATATTTATCAAATTTTAATTAAGAAATTCTTCACCATTGTGCCGTTGCGCCCTTTGGCCACCGTAGCTTTAGCGAAGGTGGCTTGTGACATTGAGCCGTTGTGCCGTTGTGCCGTTGTGCCTTTTCGCCATTGAGCCTATAAATATAAGATATAGAACAAACAAGTGCAAGCGAATACGCATATCTCAGGAATTCAGTTTTTGAGTACATATAAGTAGCTATGTAAAAATTCATGTAATAATTTTATACTCTGGAAGCTGATATTTAGCATCTCGTCAAAAAAAAAAAATCACAAGTTGTATTTCATATTATAATTTTATAATATTGTCTTCACTAAATGCTACCCTAACTTAAATACCCCTGACCTGGTATTCACGAAGCGTTTATATGGGTTTTGATGGGCCTGAAGGGCTCTGATTTTACAGAGTTTTCCTTCAGATGTTGCTGTATTGTGTTTTTTTAAAACACTGGGCAGTCTATTGATTTGAAATTTTTTATTCGAAGCCGGTTGTGACGCCCGGAGTCTATTAGACGTTCATTTATTTGCTATCCGGAATGATTATTTACTAACTAACCTGAGTATTATGATTCCAAAGCGAAAAAAGAAGAAACCGGGATAATGAAAATCCTGAAACCCGCATGATGATAACACCTATCTGATTTAATTAATTAATGTTTAAATTATTCTAAATGCATGAAAAAAAATAACGAAAAGCGGTTGCATTTTGTCAGGAGTCGCTGGGTAAAACCACTGATCATGACAAAATTGTGCATAATTTTTCTGTTATGCTCAATTGCATCTGTCAAAGCGGTCCCTCCGACCCCGGATCCGGATTCATTCCAGCAGTTATTGATATCCGGAACAGTCACAGATGCAGCCACGGGTGAAGCTCTGATCGGAGTTTCTGTTGTGGTAAAAGGCACTACTGTCGGTGCGCTAACCGACATTAACGGTAAATTCAATATCCCTGTTGCAGGCAGGGATCAGGTTACCCTTCAGCTTTCATTTATCGGTTATGCCACTCAGGAAACCCCGGCAGTACCCGGAACGCCTGTCACTATTGCACTGGTGCTTGAAGTTACTGAAATACAGGAAGTTGTGGTTGTAGGATATGGTACCCAGAAAAAAGAGAGTGTTGTTGGCGCCATCACTCAGGTAAACAGCTCAACTCTGATGCAGGCCGGACAAACAACAATCACCAACGCTATTTCCGGAAAACTCTCGGGTGTGCTAACAATTCAGACAGATGCTGAGCCGGGTTCCGATGCTGCTGCCCTTTATGTAAGAGGGCTTTCAAGCTGGAACGGAAGTGCTCCGCTTGTTCTGGTTGATGGTGTTGAACGTGATTTCGCCTCGATGAACCCGAATGAGATCAATACAATTTCGGTTCTTAAAGATGCATCAGCCACAGCAGTGTTCGGTGCAAAGGGTGCAAACGGAGTTATCGTGGTTACGACAAAGCGCGGTACACTGGGTAAACCACATATGAGCTTCACCGGTGCCACCGGTCTTCAGTTTGCATCGAGGATCCCTCCGCATGTTGATTCCTACACCACAATGTCGATGTACAATGTTGCATTGATGAATAACCAGAACTTTCCGGGACTCATATCGGAGGAAGTTCTTCAGGAATATAAAAATCCGTCCACCCCTCTGAAAGCGATACAGTACCCCGATGTAAACTGGTTCGACGTTAGTACGGAACCCTATGCACCGGTAAGCAATGCCACCCTGAACGTGGCCGGTGGTACAGAATTCGCTAAGTACTTCCTCTCATTTGGCTACGATTACACAGGCGACTTCTTTAAAGGTACCAAAGAAGGATACTATGACATGAGGTACTACAACCACAAATTCAATTACAGGATAAACCTGGATTTCAATGTCACACAGGCAACTGTTCTGACTTTGAACGTTGGTGGTGTGCTGAATATGAAGAACAACCCGAACAGCTCACCCTGGAGGAACCTTTACTCAACGGGAGGTACCAGGTGTCCGGCTTTTTATCCTGCATGGGTCCTTGAAATGGTTCCCGATCTGGATTATCCGGATGCTGCAGGCGACAGGCTCGCTTATCCGATTGGAGAATACACCGGAAACCCATATATCTCACTTCACTCAGGACAATTCAATAAGGAGCTTGGTTCAACACTCTATACCGACCTGGTTCTCAAGCAGGGACTTGATTTCATTACAAAGGGTCTTTCGGTCGGAGGCAAAGTGTCCCTGAGCAGCTATTACCGCAACAGGCAGATGCAAGCTTCACAGACATTCCCTGATTACATCCTGCTTTTCGAACGAATCGGGGTTGATAAAATAATAAATGCCACCGGTGAACCTGGTAAAGACGGAATTGTTGACGACAATCCATGGTTAAGACATGCTCCGGAGGAAGGTAATGAGGTATGGACGATGCCTCCGCTGGATGTAAATACTTCGGGATTGCAGGGAGGTTATTATGTTGATCTTTATTATGAATTATCGGCCAACTATTCGAGATCATTCGGCCGGCACAATGTTTCCGTCCTTGGTCTGTTCAACCGTCAGGAGCAGAACAGCGGAACTGACTTCCCTTATTATAATGAAGGTCTTGTCGGAAGGCTTACCTATGATTACAACCGTAAATATCTTTTTGAGTTTAACGTTGGATATACCGGTTCCGAAAGGTTTGCACCCGATAACAGGTTCGGTTTCTTCCCGTCAGCCGCTTTCGGGTGGGTTGTATCTGAAGAGCAGTTCTTCAAGGATGCCATTCCATCGATCAACAGGCTGAAGCTGAGATATTCAGACGGTCTTGTAGGTTCCGATTATGCCAAAAGCCGCTGGCTCTACAGTGGCTCCTACTTCAAGGATAACGGGAACTATATCCGCGAGGATATGATGGCCAATACATTGGCTCAGTGGGAACAGGCTCACAAACGGGACATTGGTTTTGAAATGGGGATATTTAAAGATGTTATATCGATCACAGTCGACTTCTTTGATGAGTACCGTAACAAAATGCTGCTGACTCCCAAAAGTACCACTATGCTTATCGGGAACTCGTTCAAGGAGATCAACCTTGGTGAAGTCAAGAAACATGGTTTCGAGACGGAAGTCGAATTCAGAAAAAGCCCGACACCGAATTTCGAATACTTTTTCAGAGGTGTTTTCGGATGGAACGAGAACAGGGTTATTTTCAAGGATGACCCGGCTGCGTTTCCCGATCACATGAAGCTTGCCGGTAAGCCTCTGACCGAAATGCTTAATGCCGAATACTCCATTGAGGGACTTGAAATAAATGGTGTCGAGCTGACCAATTCAGGTTACTATACAACTATTGACGATATACACAATAATGTATCTCCGATCGATTATCAAAAGCTGTATGTAGGTGACTACCTGTACCTGGATTACAATGCAGATGGTACAATAAACACGCTTGACAAGCATGCAATCCCGGGGCTGACCTATCCCCCGATCACGTATGCATTTTCGGGAGGATTCACATGGAAGAACCTTAGTTTCAATGCGCTTTTCTCAGGTAACCAGGGTAAATACGTTCAGTACAACCAGTCATTTGAAATTGAGTTTATCAAGGGGGACTGGCGAGTTCACTCCTCACAGCTCGATTACTGGAGGCCTGATAACCCGGATGCAACTCATGCAACCATGCACTACAGCGGAAGCTCCAGCCAGGATAACCTGGTGTGGGGTGGCGGCGAGGCAGACAGGGGATACCAGACGATCATCGAAGACAGGTTCTTCAGGAACGCCTCCTATCTCAGGCTGAAAGATGTTTACCTTGGATATACGATACATTCGAGGGCTCTGGCAAATGCGCTTGGAGTTTCCATGATGAACGTGTATGTAAGCGGAGCCAACCTTCTGACCTTCACACCACTGATAGAGGGTGACCCGGAGGCAACGAACTTCTACCAGGGATTTTACCCGCAGATGACCACTGTAAGGGCCGGTTTAAGGATTGAATTTTAATTTATAAAGAGAGCTATTATGAAAAAATATATCATACTGCTTCTGATTGCCGGGACGAGCCTGGTATTAACCACCTCCTGTCTCAAGGAATATCTCGACAAGGCTCCTGAATCGGGTCTTACCGAAGACATCGTCTTCACCAAATTACAAAACTTCAGGATGTTCTTTGATGCTGTTTATGACGGAAGGAAGTATTATAATAACGGATGGCGTGCTACGTGGAATTACAAAACCTGTACTCCTCTCTACATGGATTTCTGGGATCAGAAATATTGCCTTAACTCCACAACTGATATGTGCGACCAGGGCCGTTATATGGAAGGGCAGGCCTGGAAGAGCGGTAATATGTCCGAGACCATTGTTTCAAAATTATGTTATGACGGTCAGAGGCGGCCGGTGCTCGGAGCCTGCTTTGACGATATCAGGATCTGTAATATAACGCTGGATAATGTTCACAGGGTGGAAGATGCTTCTGATGATATCAAGAATGATTTCAGGGGTCAGGCACATTTTTTCAGGGCTTATTTTCACTGGACGCTCTTCAGGTTATGGGGCCCGATGCCATACCTCAACTATGTAATGGGTCCGTATGACGAGACCTGGGACCTGGCGCGTTTGCCCAAGAATGACTATCTGCAGATGATTGCAAAGGATCTTGATTCCGCGTACCTCTATTTCGAACTCTGCGACAAAATACGGAGGGATCCGATGCCTGATGTGTCGGGATCACTCAACTATTCGGCTTATGAGATGCACCGTCCCAACGGGATGGCCTGCAAGGCATTAAAATCAAAAGTCCTGCTCTATGCAGCAAGTCCGCTTAACAACAAAAACGGGGCAGCCGACTGGCAGGCAGCTGCTGTAGCAGCATGGGAAGCAATCCAGAAAGCAGAATCAAAGGGTGTTATAATTCTTCCACTCATTGATCCGGGATCCGAAGACGACAGGCACCTTAATTATTACGATAAGGCTGCCTGCGACGAAAGCATCTGGACATACTCCTTCGGGAGCCTATCATGGAACAATGGTAACTTTGCAACTACCCTCTGTGGTGTGATCGGCGCCAATACTGGTTCATGGTCGGGGATTTGCCCGACACAGAACTGGGTTGATAAATACGAGACCATCTGGGGAGATCCGCTGAACACCCAGGCAGAAAGGGATGCTGCAACTGCTTTAGGCCACTACAATGAGCAGGATCCGTTCGCAAACCGTGATCCCCGGCTCGCCACAGATGTCATATACAACCAGGGTCCATGTCCGGGTTGGGCAAACGACAAGGCACAGATCTATTTTGAAGGAACAACACCATCTGAACTGCTCAGTACAACTTACCTTGGCAGAACACAGACAGGGTACATGGTCAGGAAGATTTGGGCCAAAAACAGCACAAAGAGCAGGAAATCTGCAATCCATGCTGATCCCTTGCTGCGACTTTCAGAGCTTTATCTCAACTATGCTGAAGCAGTAAATGAAGCTTACGGACCGTCAGGTACGGCTCCCGGATCAACATTGACCGCAATTGCAGCGATCAACAGGATCAGAACAAAATCAGGCATGCCTGATGTTCAGGCTGTATTTACAGCTTCCAAAGATGCTTTCAGACCAAGGATACAGAATGAAAGGAATATTGAGATGGCATTTGAGGGACAGTGTTACTATGATGATATCCGCAGATGGATGCAACTGCAGCAGGTAATGTCAGGCAGGCTTATCGCCATGATCGCCCAGAAAGTTCCGGCGGATGCTACCTATCCGACAGGATTCAGGTATGACCGCACAGAGCTTCCTCCCGACCGGCAGCCGGCATGGGAAGAAGGTATGTACTATCTTCCATTCCTGAATGCGGATGCGCTGAAGATGAAAAACTTTGTTGCAAATCCGGTCTGGTAACATAAACCATTAAAATAAAAGTTTATGAGAGTTAATAATATATATAAGAGAATCAGATATACCGGACTTATTGTTCTGGTAATCCTGCTTTCCTGGCCGGCAAACGGGCAGGGCCAGAGAGAGAAAAAGGTCAGGCAGGTGTTCGACGTCGTTCTGAAGGTTGTGGATGAGAGCGGCACTCCGATTCCAGGTGCTACAATTGTTGTAGGTGAGGGAATTACACATGCCACGACCGATGCAAATGGTTCAACATCGTTTAAGGGATACCCTGAAGATATTGTAACCGTATCCGCTTTCCGCTTTGAAAAATATATCGGAATTGTACTTGATGTTGTCAACAGTAAGACAGTCACATTGCTGCAGGCAAAGACACATATGAGTGCCAATGATGATGTTCCTCTTCCATTTAATACAATTAAAAGGCGCAACCTGACAGGACCCGAAATCGTAATTCCGGGCTCATATTTTGCAAAATACCCGTCAACGGACATTCGAAACGTTCTGACAGGGATCTCATCAATGTACGATGTCAGGGAACAGGAAGGTTCTCCGGGCATGAGTCCTCTTGAAGGACTCCAGAATTATTCGGGACTTTCCAATGCTTATGGCGCTACCGATAAATTCAGCAATATGCCGTATGTAATGGTTGATAACATGCCAGTGGAGATACAGGAGCTCGTTATCGATCCGGCCGAGATTGAATCGGTGACCCTGGTGAAAGGTATCCTGGCAACTACTTTGTACGGACCGGCAGCAACCGGAGGCGTTATTTACATCAAAACAAAACTCGGACAGAAGAACGAGCGTTCGCTTCATGTCGATGTGGAAAACGGCGTAAGTGTTGTTGACCGTATGGCGGGCTTTGTTTCAGGTAGTGAATATGCCCACCTGAATAATGCTGCAAGGTATTACGACGGAATATCTACACTTTATACGCATGAGGATTTTGACGCTTATGCAAAAAATGACGGCTATGATCTGCGGAATCCAAGTACTGACTATGCTGATTTGATGCTGAAGAAAACAATGCCAATGAGGCGGGCCAATGTGTCATCTTCAGGCGGCAATGATATAGTTCAGTATTACTCATACCTTGGATACGCAGGTGAAGGTGATATTATTGAACTGGGGGCGAAATCAGATTACAACAGGATAACCGCACGCCAGAATGTGAATGTGAAGATCAATGACATGCTTGAGGCGCGGTTTGGTTTTGCTGGTAACCTTACATACCGCCGTTCACCAAATTACGGGTACGATTCCGACTATACAACTGAAGCAACAGGCAATGCTGCACTTACACTGACAGAATTACCTTCCATACTGACTGATATCCGTACAGTTCCACCGATAGCTTACCCGATCTGGGCAGCATTTGATTCATCGAGTATGACCCCGTGGTACGGAGTATCGACAACTTATACGAATAACCTTGTGGGAAACCTTGTCGACCAGGGTTTTTATACCGACAGGGGTCGTACAGGAACATCGAATTTTGCACTTAATTTTGACATGGGAAAATGGATATCCGGACTCAGATCAACCACTTATTTTGGCTTTAATATCCATAACACTGTTCGTGTAGGGAAAGCCAATGACTATCTGGCATACACGGTTAACCCGAATACCCTTGCCCTTACACGTCATTCCGGTCACTCACTGGCAAAAATGGCTGACCTGTATAAGCTGATGGACTACTATTTCCAACGCTATATATTTTACCAGAGGTTCAATTATGCAAGGACCTTCGGGGAAAGCAGCATTCAGTCATCACTTACCTACAACCAGGTAGTTACATATATCAATGGTATTGAAGAACCTCACCGTTTCCGAAGTTCCATAGGATCACTCCTCTATTCATTCAGGGACAAATATTCTCTTCACGGAGTATTGAATTATTCAGGGAATTCAACGTTTGCCGAGGATTTCCGGTACATGCTGAACTGGGCAGTCGGCGGAAATGTAGTACTTATGGATGAAGGTACAAGCCTTGTGAATTACCTGAAAATCCGTGCTCAGGGGGGTGTTGCCGGGAATGAGACATACCAGTCTCCATGGCTCTTCCGTGACGACTGGAGCTCGACTTCGACCACAAGTACAACTTCCCCTTACGGGTTCGGACCGCTGACAACCGGCGCACCGACATGGTTCGGAACAACCCGTGAGGATGCTGTTCTGAGGGTCAATCTCAGCAGGACAGGCAACCCTATTCTCACATGGGAGACGAGAAACGAATTCAATGCCGGTATCGATGCAGTTTTATTCAATAACAGGGTCACTTTTGATCTGACCTATTACAACTGGCTTGTTGACGGTGCAATCTCACAGGTATCCAACATATTGCCATTACTTGCCGGATACAACGGAGCAAGACCGCGGCTCAACTACAACACCACCAGGTATAATGCCCTGGCTGCTGATGTTACCTTCACCCAGAGGGTTGGTGATGTTATTTTTAAACTTGGGGTAAATGCCACTACCTCAAGGGGAACAAGGGAAAAATATGATGAACCCGCCTACAGGGATGAATACCAGATCAGAACAGGCAAGGTTTCTGATGCCATCTTCGGCCTGAAGTACCTCGGAAAGTTTGAATCAGATGAAGATGCACAGGCAGGAAATGGTACCCCGGTCCAGATGTATGATGAGAAGCTATATAAAGGTGATCTGAAATATGCCGATATGAATGAGGATGGAGTCGTTGATGACCTTGACCAGACAATGATCGGCCACTCATCACCGCGACTTTACTATGCTCTGAATCTTTCCGTCAGATACGGGAACTTCGATCTGTTCCTTCTTGGAAACGGAAGAGCTTTTTACGATATCGCTCTTACCAATGCATATTACTGGAACGGATGGGGTGACAATAACTACTCGGAATTTGTGAGGGACAATATTGGCGGAGACTATCCGCGTCTTACCTATTACAAAGTGAACAATAACTTTGTAACATCCAATTTCTGGCTGAGGAAAGGAGACTATTTCAAGATCCAGAATGTGGAACTTGCCTATACGATACCATCAAACATGCTTCAGTTCATAGGAGGCCGTGCAGTTCGAATCTATTTAAGAGGTGCTAATCTGCTTACCTTCACCGGTATCAAGGATGTTGATCCTGAGTCGATAAATTCAGGAGTCACACTCTACCCGTTATTCAGGACATTCTCAGGCGGTGTTAAATTTAATTTCTAAACCATTGCAATTATGAAGACCAAGAAAAATTTAATATTCGGACTCATTTTAATTCTGCTGACCGCGTCCTGTAATGATATACTTGAGCCATGGCCTAATGGCGACTACGACAGTGAAGTTGTGTGGGAATACCAGAATTATATCCAGGGGCTGATAAACAGGTGCTACGATAATGTTGCTGCCAGTTCAATAAACAGTTCGGCACGGAATTACAACGATAATGAAGGTGTTTACCTTGACGGAGTAACTGATGACGCAGTCATAACAAACTCTACAAATGTCATGCGCAGGTACGCCGTAAATACAATGACAACCTCGCTGGATCCGTTTGATACATACTGGGACCGTGATTACAGGTCAATCTCACAGTGTAACTACTTTCTGCAGGACAGGAGAGGTATCAATGTGAGGTACATGGTAAGAAAGGATTATAATGACCAGGTCAGGTATCGTCTTCAGGGTGAAGCCTTTGCTTTGCGTGCTTACTTTGAATGGGCGCTTCTTCAGAAATTCGGAGGAAAAGGCACCGATGGGCAGATGCTCGGATTCCCGATAGTTCTGGACCCTATTGATGTGAATGATGTGATCAACTATCCTCGCAATACTTACGATGAATGTGTGGCCCGGATCCTTGCCGACTGTGATTCAGCCCTGAAATATCTGCCTCTTGCTCACAGGGATTTCCTTTATCCGGCAGGCACCGACCTCCAATACCTCGGCGGTAAATTCTGGAACCGGTTTGACGATACCGGCGTATGGGCCATCAAAGCTTCTGTTTATCTGACATGGGCAAGCCCGAGGTTCAATCCGGGCAACATTACCGCACGCTGGGACAGTGCTGCCAAAATCTCGAAGCAAATCATCGATTTCAAGCTTAATGTGGACCAGATTGCCAGCGAGAACAGCTTCAGACCAGCTAATGCGGTTGTTTGGACCAACCCGAATTCGCCGGAGATCGTTTTTTCCACCCGTTATAACACAGGCAATACATCAATGGAAAGATTGTTCTATCCGAGCGGATTCCAGGGCGACGGTGCAGTTGGTCCTACCCAGGAACTGGTTGACGCATTTGGTGATGAGAACGGCTACCCGATCAACCATGATTCCACTGTTTATGATCCGGCTAAACCTTATGCAAAACGTGATCCCAGGTTCTACAGCGTCATCTGGTACAATACCGCACAGGCAAGAAGGCTCAGTAACAACAACGTAATGTACACCTTCGAAAATGCAAATGAAGGTACTGCCGCAGGAAAAGATGCAGCCGGTGCAAATGCTGAAAACAGCCGGACGAACTACCATATTAAGAAATATGTGTATATGGCCGTTAACTTCTCGGATAATCCGATAGTATCAGCGCCGCATTCGAAATTCATTCACCGCTGGTCACACTTCGTTCTTGCTTTTGCTGAAGCTGCAAATCATGTAACGCATGATCCGAATGTTGCACTTTACGGCCTTACCCCGAAAGATGCCATCAAGTTCATGAGGGCAAGAAAGACCTATGACGGCACAACTCCAAAATTCGACGTTACCGACCCGTACCTGAATGAAATTACAGCAGCAGGTGAAGATGCATTCGATGCTTTTGTTAAGAATGAGCGCAGGATAGAGACCTGTTTCGAAGGAATGAGGTTTTATGATCTGCGCAGGTGGACAACCGGTGACAATCGTGGCGAAGGTAACTGGGAATCTGTCATAAACAAACCGGTACATGGTGCTTATATTACGAGGACTGGCGCTTCATCCTATGAATATGATTTCGACTGGGAGGTGGAAGTGCGCGCTCTTCCTTCACCTTATAATCCCATACCCTACAGTGAAATGCTGAGGATGGATGCGCTTGTCCAGAATGAGGGCTGGCCTTCATGGAACTAAAACTTAAAAGAGATAATGATGAAAAAGATATTAGCATTAATAGTTCTTTCGATAGCGATGGTTTCATGCTACGAAGAGTATCTCCTTGATTACGTCTACACAGGTATTTACTTCCCGTATCAACAGGATGTACGTACCTTTGTAGTGGGCGAAGGGATGAAATTTCAGGTAGGTGTCACACTTGGTGGAGTTAAGGATAATACCAGGGACAGGAATGTTGCTTTCACTCTTGATAATGAACTGATCACGCCTGCACGTCTGGCAAGCATGAAATCGGCTTCACAGGGGTACATTAAAAACGCAACAATACCTGTAGCCGCCCTTGAACTCCTGCCGGCGAACTTCTACCAGATGACTCCCAGCACCACGACAATGGTAATAAAGAAAGGCTGGTATACAGGTACAGTGGTAATCAAGGCTGATTCTGCAAGTTTCCTTGCTGACTCCGTTAAAACCAGAATGTCGTCATATGTATTGCCATTCAGAATCACCTCAGCTGATGCCGATACAATCCTGGAATCCAAAAGGATCAATGTCGTCGGCACCATGTATGAAAATATGTTGTTCGGTAATTACTGGCACGGCGGCTCGGCACTGGTAAAACGTCCAGGTAAGGCTGATACCACTTACAAATACTACACAGAGATACCGACTCTTGAAAACCGGATATGGTCATTAAAGACTGAAGGACCAACAACTCTGATTTGCAACGGTTACTCAAATGCAACAACTTCCGCCAGTGCAACTCAGATGAAGCTTGTTCTTAAAGGTAC
>Ga0105106_10002347_pt1 | contig 13638 bp, 15 predicted proteins | sample PPLLaktember2015_5_FD_79109 | JGI IMG/M metagenome (GOLD analysis project Ga0105106, IMG submission 79109) | Freshwater sediment microbial communities from Prairie Pothole Lake near Jamestown, North Dakota, USA - PPLs Lake P8 Core (1) Depth... | ecosystem: Environmental > Aquatic > Freshwater >...
CGGTCGTGCACACGAGCACCTTCAGGCCGCGTTCGAAGGCGATGCGCGCGTACTCGTCCACCGCGTCAGGGCTACGAGACGCGGACATGACCCGCGTTTCGTGCGGGACGCCGAGCTTCTCGAGGATCGCGGTCGCCTGCTGCATCACCGCGAGCTCTGCGGGGGATGCGACCAACACGCCCACGATGGGTGCCGCCTCGCTCACCGTCGATCCCCCTCCGCCGCCCGCTGCGCGATGTCCCGGCGGTAGTAGATGCCCTCGAACCCGATGTGGGAACAGGCCTCATACGCTCGCGATCTCGCCTCCGCGATCGTGGTTCCGAGACCGCTCACGGCCAGGACCCGTCCCCCAGACGTGACCACTCTACCCCCTCGCTCCGCCGTGCCGGAGTGGAACACGTGCGCACCATCGACCGCCGAGGCCGCGTCCAGACCCGACACCTCAACCCCGCTCCGGTATGGCCCCGGGTACCCACCCGAGGCGACGACCACGGTCACGCAGGCATCGCTGGAGAGCTCGACCCGAGCCCCGCCCAGGTCCCCCACCGCGACGGCCAGCAGCACCTCGGCGAGCCCGGCGGTGATCCGCGGCATGATGACCTGGGTCTCGGGATCGCCGAAGCGGCAGTTGTACTCGAGCAGCTTGGGGCCCTCGTCGGTGAGCATCAGCCCCGCGTACAGCACCCCTCGATAGTCGACCCCGTCGTCGGCAAGCGCCCGCACCGTTCGCTCCAACACGTCCGTCCAGATGCGCTCGGCCATCGCGTCGTCGACCATCGGCACCGGCGAGTAGGCGCCCATCCCGCCCGTGTTCGGTCCCGCGTCGCCCTCGCCGATCCGCTTGAAGTCCTGCGCCATGATGAGCCGGACGAGATGCCGGCCGTCGGTGAGGCCGAACACCGATACCTCCGGGCCCGACAGGTGCTCTTCGAGAAGGACGGTGGCCCCTGCGTCCCCGAACTCGCGCCTCACGAGGCACGCTTCGAGCGCAGACACGGCGGCGGCACGATCCTCCGCGATCACGACGCCCTTCCCGGCCGCCAGACCGTCGGCCTTGACGACGTACGGGGCGTCGAAAGACTCGAGCGCTCCGAGCGCATCCTCCATCCGGTCCACCGCGTGCGATCGAGCGGCGGGGATGCCATGTCGCTCGCACAACGACTTGGTCCATGCCTTGGAGCCCTCGAGACGAGCACCCTCACGTGTCGGACCGAACACCGCCAGCTCTCGCTCGCGGAGCACGTCGGCGAGCCCGGCGACGAGCGGCGCCTCGGGCCCGACCACCGTCAGATCCACGCCCTCGGCCTCGACCAGCCCCGCGATCGCCTCGACGTCGTCGGCCGCCACGGGCAGGCACCGGACCTCGGCGGCGATCCCGGCGTTCCCCGGCGCGGCCACGATGTCGGACACGGTGGGGTCGCGGAGCAAGCGCCAGACCAGGGCGTGCTCACGCCCGCCTCCGCCCACGACGAGGACCCTCATGGGACGGCCAGGCTCTGATCGCGGGCCGGGCCCACCGAGACCACGGTGATCGGCACCCCCGCGAGATCGCGGACCCGCTCCACGTACGCGCGCGCCGACTCCGGGAGGTCCTCGAACGAGCGCACGTCGCCGATCTCCTCGTGCCAGCCCTCGAGCTCCTCGAAGACCGGCTCGGCCCGATGGAACAGCGACTGGTGCGGTGGGAAGTCCTCGAAGGTCGCGCCCCCCGCCCGGTACCCCGTGCAGATCCTCACGCTGGGGAACCCAGACAGGACGTCCAGCTTGGTGAGCAGGATTTCGGTGAGCCCGTTGACACGTACGGCGTAGCGCAGGATCACCGCGTCCAGCCACCCGCATCGACGCTTGCGGCCGGTGGTGGTCCCGAACTCGTTGCCCCGCTCGCCCAACCGCTCGCCGGCGTCGCCGAACTCCTCCGTCGGGAACGGGCCGGCACCGACGCGTGTGACGTACGCCTTCGTGACGCCGATCACGCGGTCGACCTCCAGCGGGCCGATGCCGGCGGACGCAAGCGCGTAGCCCGCCACCGGGTTCGAGGACGTGACGAACGGATACGTGCCCTTGTCGAGGTCCAGGAGGGTGCCCTGTGCGCCTTCGAGGAGCACGTTCCTCCCCTCCCGCAGCCCGTCGTACAGCAGCTTGGACGTGTCCGTCACGAAGAGCCGGAGGCGCTCCGCGTACCGCAGGTAATCGTCGACGATGAGCTCGGCCGACAGGGGCAGCCTGCCGTACACCCGCGTGAGCACGAGGTTCTTCTCCTTGAGCGCCACGTCGAGCTTCTGGCGGAAGATCCGCTCATCGAAGAGGTCCTGGATGCGCAGACCGATCCTGGCAGCCTTGTCCCCGTACGCGGGCCCGATCCCGCGCTTGGTCGTCCCCAGCGCGTTCTTGCCCAGGAAGCGCTCGGTCACCTTCTCGAGCTCGAGGTGGTACGGCATGATCATGTGGCAGTTGCCCGAGAGGCGCAGGTGCGATGGGTCGATCCCGAGAGCCTCGAGACCGTCCATCTCCTCGAGCAGCACACGGGGGTCCACCACGACCCCGTCCGCGATCACCGAGGTGATGTGGCGGTACAGGATCCCCGAGGGCACGAGGTGGAGCTTGAGCTCGTGGCCCTCCGCCACGATGGTGTGGCCGGCGTTGTTCCCCCCCTGGTACCGGACCACGAAGTCCATCTGGTCGGCCAGGTAGTCGGTCGCCTTGCCCTTGCCCTCGTCCCCCCACTGGGTCCCGATCACGATCGAGGCCGGCATGACGCGCTCAGTCTATCCACGCCCCGGTGCCGCCTCGGACCGCGCCGGAGCCTACCGCTCGATGCGGAAGCTCAGCCTGATCTCCGTGTGGTATTCGGAGATCTTCCCGTCCGCCACCACGGCGCTGGTGCTGAGGATGTCCATCCGCTCGATGTGGCGGATCGTCTTCGAGGCCTCCGCCAGCGCCGATTCGGCGGCGTCGCGCCAGGACTGCCCCGAGACCCCCACCAGATCGATCGTCTTGATGACCGCCATCGTCCCCTCCTAGGCTCCGGTGTAGACGTCGATGAAACGCTTGTAGTTGGACGCGATAAGCTCGGCGGCCTCCTCCCGTGCACTCGAGCCGTCCACGAAGGCCTTCAGCGGGTTCCACCAGATCGAGCGTCCGATCGCGAAGCCGATGTAGCCGGGCACCCCGCTCCCCGTCCGGAGCCAGTGATCGACGGCCGCGTCGTCGGCACCGCGGCCGAGCACCACGCAGGCCACGCCGTCGCGGCCGCCCGTGCGACACTCGGCGGCTAGGACCTCGCAGTCCTCGCGCCGGTCGATGCCCTCGATCTTCCAGATGTCGGGCTCAACCCCGGCCTCGTGCAGCTGCTCGATCGCGCCGCGCATGAGCTTGGGTCGCTCCTCGCTGTCCCAGCGCCGCTCGTCACCGCCGACGGCCTCGAGCTGGTGCGGCTCGGCGGGCACGAGGAGCTCGAACAGGAAGATGCGCCCGCGCTCGTGCAGCCAGTCGCCGAGCTCCTTCAGACGGGCGCCCTGACGGGCGTTCATCCCGGCATCACCCTCGGGGTTCCACCGGACGAGCACCTTCGTGAACGTCGGGTCGAACGTCTCGATGTGCGCCCCGTAGTCCGCGCCGTACTGGAAGTCGAACTCGTTCTGACCGCTCTTCTCCACCGGCATCGCCAGCGTGAGAGCCCTCGCCTTCGCGTCGCGGGCGATGTCCGCCCCGAACTGCTCGTCGACCAGGCCTCCGGCCGCCTCGGTGGGAACGCCCATGTCCAGGGCGCGGAGCAAGCCCTCGTAGATCACTCGCTTCGCGTCAGAGATCCGTGCCGTCTCCTCGGCGCTCGGCTCGCCCGTGACGCCGAAGAACTTCTTCTGGAACGATCCACGGTGGTCGAACGCCAGGATGTACAGCGGCTTGTCGTAGCCGAGCGCCATGCGTTCCGCTCCTTTCGTCGTGCCTACGGTTGCTCGAACGGGTTGGTCGGCGTGAGCTCCTCCACGGGGACCGGCGCGGCCGCCTTGCGGAACGCGACGGCGCGGGAGGGCGAGCACACCACGAACCCGTAGTGCATCGGGACCGCGAGTCGAGGAGACATCGTACGCACGAAGGCGCCCGCCTCCTCGGCGTCCATCGTGTAGGTGCCGCCGATCGGCACCATCGCCACGTCCGTGGTCAGCCGCTCGAGCTCCGGGAGCGCGTCCGTGTCGCCGCCGTGGTAGTAGCGGCGTCCCTCGAACTCGAGCACGTATCCGACCCACCCCTTGGCCCTGGGGTGCATGTCGATGCGCTCCTCCGCGACGTTGTACGCCGGGACCGTCTCGAACTTGAGCCCGCCGACGTCGTGGGACTCGCCCGGCGCGACCGCCGTCACGTCGCCCGACAGCTCGCGCGCCACGTCGTGTGGGGCCACCAGTCGGGTCGAGGCCTTTCGGAGCCGGTCGATCTCGTGCGGCTGGAAGTGGTCGTAGTGCGCGTGGGTGATGAGGATCACGTCCGCGGGAACGTCGTCGGTGACACCCCAGGGATCGACGTAGACGACCAGGTCGTCGCCGTGCCAACGGAACGCGGACTGGCGGAACCAGGTCAGCCGCTCGAGCATGCCGCCTCACCCCTTCGCTCGCGGTCTCCCCTGTAGTCTGGCAAATCACCGTGTCGACGCGCGAACCCGTCGAGGATCGAGAGGGCTTCCGGGCCGCCCTCGCCCTCCTCCGCAGCAACCGGGACTTCCGGCGCCTCTACGTGGCGTCCGTCATCTCGCTCGGCGGCGACTGGTTCCTCCTCGTGGCGCTCTTCGGGTTGGCGCTGGAGCTCACCTCGTCCCCGATCTCGCTGGCGTTGCTCATCGTCGCGCAGGACATCCCCTTCTTCTTCCTCTCGCCGGTCGGAGGTCACCTCGCGGATCGGCTGGATCGCAAGAAGCTGATGGTCGTGTGCGACCTCGCCCGCGCGGTGCTGTGCCTCGGGTTCCTCCTGGTCCAGGACGCGGGAACGATGTGGCTCGTCTACCTCCTGCTGGCGACGATCTCCGGCTTCGCCGCCGCGTTCGACCCCGCCTCCTCCGCGGCGTTCCCCAACCTGGTGGAGGAGCGCGACCTCGGCCCTGCGAACGCCTTGTTCGGCTCGCTCTGGGGGACGATGCTCGCGGTCGGCGCCGCCCTGGGAGGCGTGGTGTCGGCGGCCCTGGGGCGGGATGCGGCGTTCGCCATCGACGCGGTCTCATTCGCCCTGTCGGCGGTGCTGATCTGGCGGATCCGGTCGTCGTTGAACGAGGATCGCCGATCCGTCGACGAGCCGGGTCTCGTGCGAGCCACGGTGGAGACGGCCCGCTACGCGAGGAGGGATCATCGGGTCCTCGCCCTGCTCGGCGTGAAGGCAGGGTTCGGACTCGCGGCGGGGGTGCTGGTGCTGATCTCGATCTTCGCCGTCGAGGTCTTCGACAGCGGCGAGATCGGGATCGGCATCCTCATGTCCGCTCGGGGGCTCGGGGCCCTGATCGGTCCCTTCCTCGGGAGACGGTTCGCCGGCCCCGAGGACCGCTACCTGTTCACCGCCATCGGCGGGGCCCTGGTGGTGTTCGGATCCGGGTACGCGCTCCTGGGTGTGATGCCCTCGCTGGTCCTCGCGGCGGCGGCGGTCGCGTTCGCTCACCTGGGGGGAGGGGCGCAGTGGACCTTGTCGTCGTACGGCCTGCAACGGGTGGTACCGGACCGGATCCGCGGCCGGATCTTCTCGTTCGACAACGCGCTGGTCACGCTCACGTTCACGATCTCCAGCGTGGTGACGGGATGGGCGGCGTCCGAGTTCGGGCCGAGGCCGACGGCGGTCGGGCTCGGCCTCGTTGCGGTCGCGTACGCGGCCGCCTGGGCCTGGCTCACGACCGACGTGCGCCGAGCCACGATGCTGGAGGGCTGCGGCGTCGCCTCCGCCGACGGCCCCGAGCCGGCCGCCGAGGTCGAGCCCGCCTGACTACGTCGTCGCGTCCTCTCCCGGCGGGGGCGGCATCGACGGCGTCGGCTCCGGCTGCGCGGACTCACGAGGGGCCTCGGTGGACGCGGTGGGGGGGGACCCGGGTGCCGGCGAGCGCTCGGACGGCTGGGCTCCCGGATCACCGAACGAGACCGAGGGTCCGGGCTCGGTGAAGTTGACCTGCGGCGGACCGGCCTCGCGGAGAACCTCCTCGACCTCGAAGTACTCCTCCTCCTTGAAACCGAACATCCGAGCGACGAACACGGATGGGAACTGCTGCACGCGCTGGTTGTAGTCGCGCACGTTCGCGTTGTAGAAGCGTCTGGCGGTCTGCAGGCGGTCCTCGGTGTTGGTCAGCTCGCCCTGCAGGGCAAGGAAGTTCTGGTTCGCCTTCAGGTCCGGGTAGTTCTCGACGACCGCGAACAGCTGGCGCAGCGCGGCGACGAAGGGACCTTCGGCGGCGGCCTGTTCGGCCGGGGAGCCGGTCGACGCGGCCGCGGCTGCGCGGGCCCGGGTGACGTTCTCGAAGACGGCCCGCTCGTGCGCGGCGTAGCCCCTGACCGTCTCGACCAGGTTCGGGATCAAGTCGTACCGGCGGCGGAGCTCCGTGTCGATGTTCGCCCAGCTGTCTTTGATCAGCTGCCGCTGCGAGATGAACCGGTTGTAGCTGACGATGCCGAACACGACGCCGAGCACCAGCAGACCCAGCACGACCCAGAGGACCCACATCGCGTTCCCCGTTCCTTTCCGTCGACCCCGTGGAGCCTACCCGCTCGGGTGCATCCCGTACAGGCTGGACGCGCCCGGTGGAGCGGTCCCGCTCAGACGGGCGGTGCGGGAGGGTCGGCGGACGTGGGGGCCTCGGGGGGCGGGGTCCCCTTGGACCGGGCGCCGAGCAGGACGCCCAGGCCGAGGGCGATCAGGAGGATCGGGAGCACGTAGGCGCCCCTCAGTCGCCACACGTCGAGCCGGTCGAGGAGGAACAGGACGCCAACGACGATGAACGCGACACCGAACGCCAGCGCCACCCGGTCGAGCGGTCGCTCAGCCACGGCGGACCTCCACCTGCCCGAGCCCGACCGAGAGGTCGAGCTGAAGGAGCGGCGCCGCCAGGCACACGGCCTCCGTCCGGTAGTCGGGACCGATACCTCCCTGCGTGTCGCCGAACACGTTCAGCTCGCCCATCCCCGCTCGCGCATGCGTGGAGACGCACGGGATGGTCTCAGGCACGATGACGACGAGCTGTCCGATACCCACACGCGCGGCGACCCTGACCTCGCTGATGTCGCCCGAGACCTCCGCGCGGCGCAGGTCCACCGTGAGCTTGCCGACCGACAACTCGTACGTGTGGTCGCGGAGCTGAAGAGGTCGCTCCGTCCGGTCCCCGACCCCGCCGCCGAGCGGGATGCTGACGACGGTCCCGATCGTGAGCAGCACGGTCAGGACGATCCCGAGGGCGACCAGCCCGCCGCGTCCCGCGCCTCGCTTCGCGGCGACGACGAGCGCGACCCCCACTGCGATGAGCCCGATCGGCAGGATGAGATCCCAGTCGAGCGAGATCCCGCCGAAGGAATCGAGCAGCCACCCGATGCCGAGCAGGATCAGCAGCACGCCGAAGAGCAGGCGCCCGACCGGCGCGGACCGTTCGTCCCTCGCGGGTGGAGGCGGCAGCGCGCTCATCGCCTCGCCGAGGCCTGGACGATCACCGCGATCCCGATCGCCACGAGCGCGAGCGGCCACAGGTACTTGCCGATCCTCGGGATGCTGAGGTTCAGCAGAAGGATCACGCCGACGGCGATCAGCACGCCTCCCGCCACCAACCTGAGGGTCTCCGTGCTCGACGGGGGTACGGATCCGAGCTCCTCACCCGGCTTCTCCTCCGGGATGAGGATCCAGCCGACGATGTACAGGACCACGCCACCACCACCCGCGAGCGCGAGGATCACGAACGCGATCCGCAGCAGCACAGGGTCGATGCCGAGGTAGCGACCGAGGCCCGAGCAGACGCCGGCGATCACGCGGTCCGTGCCACGGCGCAGGACCCGTTCCCGGCCCGTCTGGTCGTCGGTCACGCGACCACGCTACGACGGGGACTGAGGTTCGGGCAACGGCCCGGGGGCGATCCCGTCGGCTCGCGAGGTCTCGGTCCGCGCGTCGATGGCGTCCCTGGACGGGATCTGGTCCAACAGCTCGCGCAGCGCGTCGAGCACCTCGCGCCGACCGTCCCGCCCGGCTCCCGGCGCGAACAGCATGACGAGGTCGCCGCTGACCTCGAACCCCCACCGCTCACCCTGCGCGAGCAGCCACGAGGTCAGGTCCTGGTCCAGGAGCGCCCGGGCGAACCCCGCATCGTCGGAGCGGACGTCGAACGCAGCGTCGAACCGCTCCATCCCGAGCTCGACCTCGGCGAGCTGGGCGCGGTCGGGCGCTGGGGTCAGGAACGCCTCCGGCTCGACGACCAGACGAGGACCGCCGCGCGCCGCCCTGGTCAGCGCGCAGGTGAAGGTGCGCTCGCTCGGGGTTCCATCGATCGTGACCGACGGCGCGTACGTATGGTCGAAGACCCGGACGTCGAGCGATCCCCATCGCCCATCCATCACGTCGGTCTGCCGGCCACCGCCCGCGCGGGTGAGCAGCGCGAGCGGGTACCCGCCGAGGCCCGAAGGGAGGGGTGGGGCGGCTCGAAGGCCGAGCATCTCGGCTGCCCCGCCCGACGGCTCCCGTTCGTGCGTGGAGCGAAGGATCCGGTACACGACCACGACGGCGGCTCCGAACGCGACCAGCACGATGGGGCCGGGCAGCATCCGCAGCACGAACACGCCGCCGACGAGCACGAAGAGCAACATGAGCAGGCGCAGCCACGGGTTCATCCCTTCGTGTATCGGAGCCGGCGGCGTCGCGGCTGAGGGGGGGATCGCGCGTACGCCCAGATCCCCGGCTAGCCGCTAGCTTCTGGATGCGTCGTGCGGAAGAGGAGTCCCGACGCATCGGCAGCGACCTCGACCGTATCGCCCTCGTGGATCTCACTGGAGAGCAGCTTGAGCGCCAGCGGGTCCTGGACCTCTCGCTGGATCACCCGCTTGAGCGGCCGTGCCCCGTACGCCGGATCGTAGCCCTCTCGCGCCAGGTAGGCTCGGGCGTCCTCGGTCAGGACGAGCGTGAGCTTGCGCTCGGCGAGACGTCCGGCCAGCAGATCGACCTGGATGCCGACGATGCGCTCGATCTCGCCGCGGCCGAGCGGCTCGAAGACGACGATCTCGTCGATGCGGTTGACGAACTCGGGCCGGAAGTACCCCTGGACATCCGCGAGGACCCCCGCCTTGCGCTTCTCGAGCGGCATCGAGTCGTCCTGGAAGATCGTGCTCCCCAGGTTGGACGTCATGATCACGATCGCGTTGCGGAAGTCGACGGTTCGGCCGTGCCCGTCCGTGAGCCGCCCGTCGTCCAGGAGCTGCAGCAGGATGTTGAAGACGTCGCCGTGCGCCTTCTCCATCTCATCCAGCAGCACGACCGAATAGGGACGACGCCGGATGGCCTCGGTGAGCTGCCCGCCCTCCTCGTACCCCACGTACCCGGGCGGGGCGCCGACGAGGCGCGACACGGCGTGGCGCTCCTGGTACTCGCTCATGTCGACCCGGACGATGGCGCGCTCGTCGTCGAACAGGTACTCGGCGAGCGCCCGCGCGAGCTCGGTCTTCCCGACACCGGTCGGTCCGAGGAACAGGAACGAGCCGATGGGCCGGTTGGGATCCGAGAGTCCGGCCCGCGACCGCCGGATCGCGTTCGCGACCGCGTTCACGGCCTCGTCCTGCCCGACCACCCGCCTGTGCAGCGCCTCCTCGAGGTGCACCAGCTTCTGCATCTCGCCCTCCATCAGGCGCGACACGGGTATACCCGTCCAGCTGGAGACGACCTCGGCGACGTCCTCCTCCGCTACCTCCTCCTTCAGCATCTTGCGGTCGCGCTGGATCTCCGCGAGCCGTGCGTTCTCGGCCTCCATCTCCCGCTGGAGCTCCACGATCCTCCCGTACCGGAGCTCGGCGGCTCGCTCGAGATCGCCATCGCGCTCAGCGCGGTCCGCCTCTCCCCTAGCCTCCTCGATCTGGGAGTTCAGCTGGCGGATCCGATCGATCCGTTCCTTCTCCTGCTGCCAGTGCGCCCGCATCCCCGCCGAGCGCTCCTGCAGGTCCGCGAGCTCCCTCTCGAGGCGCTCGAGCCGGTCCTTGGAGGCGGGGTCCATCTCCTTGCGAAGCGCGGCACGCTCGATCTCGAGCTGCTTGATGCGGCGTTCCACCTCGTCGATCTCGACCGGCATCGAATCGATCTCGATCCGCAGTCGGCTCGCGGCCTCATCGACCAGGTCGATCGCCTTGTCCGGGAGGAATCGCCCGCTCACGTACCGGTCCGAGAGCACCGCGGCCGCGACGAGCGCGGGATCCTGGATCCGAACGCCGTGGTGGACCTCGTACCGCTCCTTCAGACCGCGCAGGATGGCGATCGTGTCCTCCACGCTCGGCTCGTCCACGAGCACCGGCTGGAACCTCCGTTCCAGGGCGGGGTCCTTCTCGATGTGCTCGCGGTACTCGTCCAGCGTGGTCGCGCCGATCGCTCGGAGCTCCCCCCGGGCCAGCATGGGCTTGAGCATGTTGCCGGCATCCATCGCGCCCTCGGCCGCCCCGGCACCGACGATCGTGTGGAGCTCGTCGACGAATGTGACGATCTCCCCCTCACTGTCCGCGATCTCGCGCAGCACCGCCTTCAGGCGTTCCTCGAACTCGCCCCGGTACTTCGATCCAGCGACCATCGCACCCAGGTCGAGGGCCACCACCCGCTTCCCCTTCAACCCCTCCGGCACGTCGCCCGCGACGATCCGTTGCGCGAGACCCTCGACGATCGCCGTCTTGCCCACGCCGGGCTCGCCGATCAGCACCGGGTTGTTCTTCGTCCGGCGCGACAGGACCTGGATCACTCGGCGGACCTCCTCGTCACGCCCGATGACCGGGTCGAGCTTGCCGAGCCGGGCCTGCTCTGTGAGGTCGCGGCCGTACCGCTCGAGGGCCTGGTACTTCTCCTCCGGGTTCTGATCGGTGACCCGCTGCCGGCCACGCACCTCCGCGAGCGCCGCCAGGAGTGTGTCCCGGTCCAGCCCGTCCTCGCGCAGGATGTCCGCCGCCACCGTGTCGCCCTGGAGCAGCGCCAGGAGCAGGTGCTCCGTGGAGACGTACTCGTCCGTGAGCGAGGCCGCCTCGCGGAACGCAGCATCCAGCACCGTGGCCGTGGCGGGCGCGATCCGAACGTCCTGCGCCCCGGGCGCGTACACCTTCGGGAGTCGGTCCAGCGCGGTGTCGACCCGGTCCCGCAGCGGCTTCGGCGCGACCCCCACTTGGTGCAGCAGCGGGTACACGACCCCCTCGGCATCGGAGAGAAGCGCGAAGAGCAGGTGCTCGGGCTCGATCGCCTGGTGGCTGCGCGCGATGGCCTGCTCCCGGGCTCCCTCCAGCGCCGCCTGTGACTTCAGGGTCAGCTTGTTGATGTCCATGTGTCCCTCGTGGTTCTCCAGTCCGTGGCCGTCATCCCGTACATCGCGTAGTCCCTGGAGCCATCAGGTGAGGGCATGAACCCCCGCAGGACCCCTTCGAGCGTGAAGCCGCACTTCTCGAGCGAGCGCCGCATCGCGACGTTCTCGACGTCGGTGGACGCCTGGAAGCGCATCGCGCCCTCGTGCTCGAACAGGTGTGACGAGAGCACCCGAACGACCTCGGACCCGAGACCGCGCCCCCGGTCGCTCTCGTCGTACAGCTCGATCCCCAGCTCGAAGACCCCCGGCGGGGCGGCGTCCTCCGGGCAACGCGCCTGGACCTCGCCGGCCAGACGCCCTTCGACCTCGATCGCGAGGAGCAGCTCGAAGGCCGTGCGCGTTCCGGACAGGTGCAGGCGCCGCCGGCGGGCCTGGCTCCGATCCGGACCCTCGGCCGCGTACCGGCGGAGGACCAGGTCGAACTCGTCCGCGTGGAAGGGTCGAAGCGTCACACGCGAGCCGTGGAGCGTGGTCACGAGCCTCGCTCCTCCCACGGGAAGATGAAGACGCTGCGGCGCGGGACGATGGCGCCCGTCCCTCGACGCCCCGGAGCCGCGATCGGCCGGCGGGCGAGCTGCTCCTCGAGGTCGAGGATGCGCTCTCGCATCCGCTCGAGCTCGAGCTGCATCTGCATGATGCGCTTGACCCCGGCCAGGTTCACGCCTTCCTCCTGCGTGAGCTCGTGGATCCTCCGCAGCCGGTCGATGTCTCGCTGCGAGTAGCGTCGCGTGTTCCCCGAGGTGCGCTTCGGCCGCAGGAGCCCCTTACGCTCGTAGATCCGGAGCGTCTGTGGATGGACGCCGGCCAGCTCGGCCGCCACGCTGATGATGTAGACGGCGCGCTCCTCGGGTCCCTCGCCCCGCGCTCGGTCGCTCATGTCTCGTCTTCGCCTTCCCCTCGGCACCTCAACGCTCCACGCCGAAACCCCGACGGGGCGACCGGGTCTGAACCTCACTCAGGCGCTGGACGACCTCCCGCTCCTCCCGCGAGAGCTTCTGCGGGATCTCGACCGTCACGGTCGCCAGCAGGTCCCCCGCACCGCCCTTCTTCGGCGCACCCTTGCCCTTGAGGCGGAAGGTCTTCCCGGACGGTGTACCGGCAGGAACCTTCATCGTGACGGTGCCGTTGAGGGTGGGGATCTCCACGTTCGCGCCGAGCGCCGCCTCCGCGAAGGTGACCGGGACCTCGATCGTGAGATCGCTGCCCTTTCGCCCGAAGAACCTGTGCGGCTTCACGTGCACGCGGACGTAGAGGTCGCCTGGTGGCGCGCCCGCGGGACCCGGCTCCCCACGACCCGCGAGCTTGATGCGGGCGCCATCCTTCACGCCGACGGGTATCTGGACCTGGAAGCGGCGCGTCCGTCGTTCGTTCCCGGTGCCGCGACACGTCGCGCAGGCCTGCTCGACCGCCCGTCCGGTCCCGTTGCAGCGGGGGCACGGCTGCTCGATCTGGAAGAATCCCTGGTTGACCCCGATCTCACCGGTGCCGCCGCACTGCGGACAGACGACCGGGCTGGTCCCGGGCGCAGCGCCGCTCCCCCCGCAGGTCGAGCACGGAGCGGGCCCCTGGATGCGCACCGGCACGCGTGTGCCGGCCATCGCCTCGTCGAAGGAGACCGTGACGTCGGTCTCGAGATCGGTGCCTCGGGCCACCCTGGAACGCCCCGGCCCTCTCCGGCCGCCGCCGAACAGGCCACCGAACAGATCGCCAAGGTCGCCGAGGTCCTCGAACCGGACCCGTCCCCCGGCGGCCCCCGAGCCACCACCTGGGACGCCAGAGGCACCGAAGCCGGAGGCAGCCATGTCGCGCACCTGGTCGTACCGCTTGCGCTTGTCTTCGTCACCCAGGACGTCGTGTGCGGCGGAGATCTCCTTGAAACGCTCCTCAGCCTCCTTGCTCCCAGGGTTCGCGTCGGGGTGGTGGCGGCGGGCCAGCTTGCGGTAGGCCTTTTTGATCTCGGCCGCGGTGGCGTTCTTGGCGACGCCGAGCACCTGGTAGTAGTCCTTCTCGAACCACTCGCGCTTGACGTCGCCGTTCACGACGTCACCTCAGGAACGCTCGACGCGGACGCTGGCCGGGCGGATCACCGAGCCCTTCAGCCGGTA
>Ga0105106_10002348_pt1 | contig 13636 bp, 14 predicted proteins | sample PPLLaktember2015_5_FD_79109 | JGI IMG/M metagenome (GOLD analysis project Ga0105106, IMG submission 79109) | Freshwater sediment microbial communities from Prairie Pothole Lake near Jamestown, North Dakota, USA - PPLs Lake P8 Core (1) Depth... | ecosystem: Environmental > Aquatic > Freshwater >...
GGCGGCCTGGTCGTGGTCGCGGCCGTGATCAACTTCCTGGTCAAGTGATGAAACGAGAGGAGGCCCCTTGATCTTCCTTTACATCGGATTGCCGCTCCTCGTCGCCGCGATCCTCCCGCTCGTCGGCAAGATTTCCAAGAAATTCCTGCCCGACCTGCTGGCCAACGGCGTCTTCCTTACCCTCTTCGTCCTGGCTTTGACGTCCGGGCGCCGGCTCATCGGCTCCGGCCCCGTCCTCCAGCAGTTCCGCTGGATGGGCGAGGACACCGGCATCGCCCTCGCCGTCGACGGCTTCAGCCTGTTCATGCTCATGGCCATCGCCCTCGTCACCCTCTGCGTCGGGCTGTACTCGATCAACTACATGGAGCACTACGGCTCCAAGTCCGTGTACTACGCCCTCCTGCTGATGATGATGACGGGCATGAACGGCCTCGTCCTCGCCGCGGACCTCTTCCAGGTCTACCTCTTCCTCGAGGTCGCCGCGATCGCCTCGTACGCCCTGGTCGCCTACGGGCTCGAATACGACGAGCTCGAGGCGTCCTTCAAGTACCTGATGCTCTCGGTCGTCGCCTCGGCGGCCGTCCTCATCTCGATCGCCGTCATCTTCGGGATGACGGGGAGCGTCGGGTTCGCCGCCGTGGCCGAAGGGCTGCGGGCCCTCGATTCCCGCGCCGCGGTCGGCTTCTGCTCGGCCCTGTTCATCATGGGCTTCGGGCTCAAGGCCGCCCTCGTCCCCTTCCACGCCTGGCTCCCGGACGCCCACCCGTCGGCGCCGGCGCCCATCTCGGCCATCCTGTCCGGGCTGCTCATCAAGGTCTCGGGCGTCTACGCCCTGACCCGGATCTTCTTCAACGTCTTCGGGCTGACCCCGGCCCTGTCCGAGGTCCTCATGTGGACCGGTATGGTCTCGATCATCGTGGCCGCCATGCTCGCCGTCGGCCAGCCGGACATGAAAAGGATGCTGGCCTACTCCTCGATCAGCCAGGTCGGCTACGTCGTCCTGGGGATCGGCCTCGGGACGCCGCTCGGCATCGCCGGAGGCCTCTTCCACCTCTTCAACCACGCCGTGGCCAAGGGCTTGCTCTTCCTGAACTCCGGCGCCGTCCAGCAGGCGACGGGAACGCGCGAGCTGGACCAGATGGGCGGGCTGGCCAAGCGCATGCCGCTCACGGCCGGAACGAGCATTGTCGGCGCGCTCTCGATCACCGGCGTTCCGCCCCTGGCCGGGTTCTGGTCGAAGCTCCTGATCATCATGGCCCTCGTCCAGGCCCGCCAGGGGCTCCTGGCGGTGCTGGCCGTCCTGGCCAGCGTCGTCACCCTGTGGTACTACCTCATCCTCCAGCGCAAGGCCTTCTTCGGGAAGCTCGAAGAGCGCTGGAACAGCGTCAAGGAAGCGCCGTTCTGGATGTCGGCCGCGACCGTCCTGCTCGCCCTGATCGCCATCGGGGTCGGGATCTTCTTCGCGGCGATGCTCAAGACCTGGATTCAGCCCGCCTCGGACGCGCTGTCCCAGGGCGTCCAGGCGCTTTCGATCGGGGGATTCTGACCATGATCGGACAAATCCTTCTCCTCTGCGGGCTCCTCCTCTTCTCGATCTTCGCCGTCCTGGCCAAGGACCTCATCAAGTCGGCCATCAGCCTGGCCCTCGCCAGCCTCTTCCTCGGGATCATCTTCTTCGTCATGGGCGCCCCCTACGCGGGCGTCTTCGAGATCTCGGTCGTGGCCGGCCTGATCACGGTCCTGTTCATGCTGACGATCGCCTTGACCAAGTCCGGCGGCGACGTGCGCGAGTCCAAGGCGGCCACGCTCGTCTTCCCGGTCTTTTTCATCCTCGTCGCCCTGATCGACATCTTCGTCATGAAGGGCCTCCTGCCCAAGCTCCAGGTCCTCCAGTCCGGGGCCGAGAGCGGGACCTTCGCCGAAGTCCTGTGGAAGCAGCGGACCTTCGACCTCGTCGGGCAGCTCGCCGTCATCCTGGCCGGCGTCTTCGCCGTCCTGGCCCTCTTCCGAAAGAAGGACAACCATGATTGAGAACTGGTTCCTCATTCTCGGCTTCTCCGCGGCCCTCCTGGCCGTCGGGCTCTACACCCTCCTGACGATGCGGAACGTCATCAAGCTCTTCATCGGCTTCGAGGTCATCAGCAAGGGGGTCAGCCTGGCCCTGGTCGGCACCGGGTTCGCCCGGGGCCACGTCCTCCTGGCCCAGAGCCTGGTCATCACCTTCATCGTCGTCGAGGTCAGCATCGTCGCGACGGCCCTGGCCCTGATCATCAACATCGTCCGGAAGACGAACTCCCTGGACGTCCGGAAGCTCACCAAGCTGCGAGGATAACCCATGAACGCCATCGCCATCCTCCTCTCCCCGCCGGTCGCCTTCGTCCTCTTCCTGGCCGCGGCCGGCCTCCTCTATCTCCTGGGCAAGCGCATGGCCCCCAAGCTGACCCGCGTCGGCGGGAAGCTCGAAACCTACGCCTGCGGCGAGAACATCCCGGGAACGAAGGTCCAGTTCGGCTACCGGCTGTTCTTCTTCGTCGCCCTGTTCTTCACCATCATGCACGTGGCGGCCCTGATGATCGCGACCGTGCCGGCGGGGAAGATCGCCCTGTTCGCCATCCTCTACCTGGCCGTGATCTTCCTGTCCATCATGGCCCTCGTCACAAGGAGCTGACATGCTGAAACGTCTGACGCGCTGGTCCCGGATCAAATCTCCGTGGATCCTGCATCTCAACTCGGGGGCGTGCAACGCCTGCGACATCGAGATCGTCGCGGCCTTGACGCCCCGTTACGACCTCGAGCGGCTGGGCGTTCTCCTCCGGGCGACGCCGCGCCACGCCGACGTCATCATCGCCACGGGCCCGGTCACCCGCCAGATGAAGGACCGGATCCTCCGGATCTACGAGCAAACCCCCGACCCGAAGTTCGTTGTGGCCGTCGGCGCCTGCGCCATGTCCGGCTGCGTCTACCGCGGGGCTTACAACGTCATGGGCGGGCTCGACCAGGTCATCCCGGTGAACGCCTACGTCCCCGGCTGCCCGGCCCGGCCGGACGCGATCCTGGACGGCGTCGTAAAGCTGCTGGGGACGCTCTGAGGGGGACGACATGAACGACGCGCAAATCATCGACATCCTCAACACGCGGTTCTCCGGCCAGGTCCGGGACGTCACGAACCCGGCCGTCCGGCGCATCTTCTTCACCGTCGAGCCCAAGGACCTCCTCGCCGTCGTCGGCGGGCTCAAGGAGGCCATGGGCCTGTGGTTCCTCTCCACGATCAGCGGGGTGGACGCGGGCGAGTCCTTCGAGATCGTCTACCACTTCGGACACGACCACGGCAACCTCAACCTCCGGACCCGGATCCCCAAGGCCGACCCGCACGTCGAAAGCATCACCCGCACATCCCGGGGCGATCCTCTACGAACGCGAGCTCCAGGACATGTTCGGAATGGTCATCGATCATATCCCCGACCCGCGTCCTCTCCTCACGTCCGACGACTGGCCGGCCGGGAACTTCCCCCTCCGCAAGGACTGGAAGTTCGAGCGGCCCGCGGAGGTCATCCCCGGAGGTAAGAAATGAAGTTCCAAATCCCCATCGGCCCGCAGCACCCGGCCCTCAAGGAGCCGATCAGCCTGCGGATGACCGTCGAAGGCGAGGTCATCCGCGACGCCGACATCCGGCTCGGCTACAACCACCGGGGCGTGGAGAAGCTGGCCGAGCAGAAGAACTGGATCCAGAACATCTACCTGATGGAGCGGATCTGCGGCATCTGCTCCCACTCCCACTCCACCTGCTACGTCCAGGGCGTGGAGAAGCTCATGGAGATCGAGCCGCCCCGGCGGGGGATCTTCATCCGCTACCTCGTCTCCGAGCTCGAGCGCGTCCACAGCCACCTCCTCTGGCTCGGCGTGGCCGCGCACGAAGCCGGCTTCGACTCCTTCTTCATGTACACCTGGCGCGACCGCGAGGTCGTCATGGACCTCCTCGAGATGATCTCGGGGAACCGGGTCCACTACGCCATCAACACGATCGGCGGGGTCCGGCGGGACCTGGACGAGGGCCAGATCAAGAAGATCCGGGACGGGATCAAGATCCTCAGGGAGCGGAGCGAGTTCTACCTCAAGATCGGGTCGACCGAGCCGACGTTCGTCGGCCGGCTGGCGGGCGTCGGCTATCTTTCCAAGGCGGACGCCATCGCCCTCTGCGCGGTCGGCCCGACGACCAGGGCCTCCGGCGTGGCCATCGACGTCCGCAAGGACGACCCCCACGCCTTCTACGACGAGGTCCCCTTCGACCTCATCACGGCCGACACCTGCGACGTCCTGGGACGGACGGTCGTCCGGATCAAGGAGGTCCTCGAGTCCTACAAGATCTGCGAGTACATCGTCGACAACCTCCCCGCCGGCGACATCGCGGTCAAGGCCCCTAAGAAGGCCAAGCCCAACGAGGTCGTCAGCCGATACGAAGCCCCGCGCGGCGAGAACATCCACTACATCAAGGCCAACGGCACGGACAAGCCGGAGCGGGTCAAGGTCCGGGCCCCGACGCTCGGCAACTATGCGGCCACGGTCGTGATGCTCCGCAACGGCTTCATCGCCGACATCCCCCTCATCTTTGCCGCGATCGACCCGTGCATCTGCTGCGCCGAGCGGGTGGTCGAGCTCGTCGACGCCCGGAGCGGAGAGGAGTCCGTCGTCCGCTTCAGCGACCTGAGGGCCCTGGCCGCGAAACGCCGGCCGGTCCGGTCCGTGAAAGGGAACGTTCCATGGCCGCTCTGAAAACCGTCCTCTACCTCCTCGTCTACCCGGGGCTCATCTTCCTCTTCGTCTACTCGACCTTCGCCGAGTGGTTCGACCGGAAGGTTTACGCCCGGCTGCAGAACCGGATGGGCCCGACCCACACCGGCCGCTTCGGGCTCCTCCAGCCCATCGCCGACTTCGTCAAGCTCCTGTCCAAGGAGGACGTCGTCCCGGACCGGGCGGATAAGACGCTCTTCAGCGTCCTGCCGGTCGTGGGCCTCGCCGTCGTCATCACCGCCGGGCTCCTCCTCCCCGTCTGGTACTTCGAGGGATCGGCCACGGCCATGGTCTCCTTCTCGGGCGACATCATCATCCTCCTCTACCTCCTCAGCCTCCCGACCCTGATCCTCTTCCTGGCCGCCTGGTCCTCGACGAATCTCTTCTCGACCATCGGCGGGACGCGGGTCCTGACCATGCTCTTCGGCTACGAGGTGCCGCTCTTCATGTCCGTGCTCAGCCCGGCCATCCTGGCCAATTCCTGGCGGCTGTCCGAGATCGCCCTGTTCTACCAGCACAGGCCGCTTCTCATCCTGCCGAATCTCCTCGGGTTCGTCGTGGCCCTGATCTGCGTCCAGGCCAAGCTCGAGCGGACGCCCTTCGACATCCCCCACGCCGAGACCGAGATCGTCGGCGGGACGTTCACCGAGTACTCGGGCAAGAAGCTCGGCTTCTTCCGGCTCATGACCGACATCGAGATGGTCGTCTCGAGCGGCCTCCTGGCGACGGTCTTCCTGGGCGGGTTCCCCGGCGGCTTATGGCTGGGCCTCCTCCAATTCGTGGGCAAGACGCTCTTCATCATCTTCCTTCTGTCCGCGATGCGGGCCATGACTTCGCGGATCCGGGTCGACCAAGTGGTCCACTTCGCCTGGCGCTGGCTGGCTCCGCTGGCCGTGCTTCAGCTCCTCATCGTCATCCTGATCAAGGGGTTGCTGTTATGAGAGTCGCCGTCTTCCTTCCCGAGCTCCTCCGCCACCTGTTCAAGAAGCCCAACACCGTCGATTATCCGTTCGAGAAGCTCCAGGTCCCCCCCGGCTTCCGCGGCACGCCGTTCCTCCACCCGGAGATCTGCATCGCCTGTCGAGCCTGCGAACGGGATTGCCCGGCCGAGGCCATCGTCATCACCCAGGTGAGCGACGTGGAGAAGAAGTTCCGGCTGGAGATCCACAACGACCGCTGCGTCCACTGCGCCCAGTGCGTGGACTCCTGCCCGACGACGCCCAAGGCCATGGACATCGACAACCTCTACGAGATCGCCGATTTCGACCGCCACAATCTCAAGAAGGATTGGACCTTCGTCCGGGCCATGCCCAAGAAGGAGCCCAAGCCGGCAGCCCCTGCCGGCGGGGCGGTGCCGCAGGGCTGATTCGCTCTCCGGTTATTCAGGGTCGTTTTCCCTCCGTCCGGCGGAGGGGGAACGCCCCTTTTTTTATCCTGCTTTGGGCCGATCTCAGCGTTTGGGCTTGATTTCGATATTAACTTTGATCGAGCGGACGGGGACGGCGCCGGCATATTCGATAAAAACCAGCTCGTACACCCCGACGAACCCCGGCCCCGGCATCCAGGAGAAGCGGCCGGCGCGGCGGTCGAGGGTCGAGCCGACGGGAAGCGGACGCGGCTCGTCACCGGCGACCATGAAACCGCCGAAGCGCTGCCGGTTCGGAGCGACGGCAGCCGCCTCGGCCCCGTTTCCCAGCTCGATCCGGATGAGGCTCACCTCGGGAATCTCGATCCGGAGGATCCCGTCCCCGTCAGGGAGCCGCGGCTGGAAAACCGCATCGAGGTCGAGTCCGGTCTTGACCCGGACCGGCTGGAACGAGAGCGGCGGCATCGAGAGAGCCGAGGCCGGCTCCGGCTGAGCTTCGGCCGCGGGGGCCGGCTCCGGCGCTCCGCCCACGTTCAGGATGTTGAAGAACCGGGAGCCGATCCCCTCGCCCCGTCCCAGGTCGTCGTAGGCGATCCAGAAGATGGTGTGGACGCCGTCGGCATAGCCGGTCGTGTCGAGAAAGAACGCCCCGACCGGGCCGCCCTCTCCCGGTCCCGGCCCGCCCGTGTTGTTCAGGCCGGGGAAATTCCCCGAGACGTCCGGACGGTAGGCGTTGTAGAGGTTCGGCGGCGTGCTCAGATTCCCCAGCAATACGCCATCCACATAGACCGTGATGGTCGAGCCGTCCTTGGGAACCGTCCCAATCAGCGGCGTCAGGACCCAGCCGAAGTTCACGAAACCGCTCCCCGAAGCCGTCCCCCCCTGCGTCGGCGTGTCGATCGTGCCGAACGGCTTTGCCGCGTTGGCGTTGTCGCAGGTGATCGTCCTCGTCCCCAGGGTGAAGACATTCCCTTCCTTGTCCGTGGCGATGGCATAGAGCTTGTAGGTCCCGTTTCCCTGGTTGGGGAGGAAGTTGGTCAGGAGCATATAGCCCCAGCCGGCCTTATAGCTCATCGGATACGCCGGATAGTCATTTTCAACATCCGGCCGCGCGCCCTCGACAAAGAGCCCGTTGCCGATGAAATAGAGGGAATTGTCCTCGCCCACGGAGAGGACGGGATCGCGCCAGATCTCGACCTTGATCACACCGATGTCGTCCAGGGCCCAGCCGGTGACCGGGATCGCTCCCGTGACGTCGATCGCCCCGTCGAGCGGCGTGGCGAAGTCTCCGAATGGGGGCAGGGTCCCCGAGGCCTCATAAACGGTCAGGTTGACCGTGACGGCTTGGGGCGAGTTGGAAGCCGAGAGATCAGAGATGGATACTGAGCCGCTGAACGCTCCGGCCCCCAAACCCGTCGTGTCCACGCCGATATTGACGGTCCCGCTCCCGATCCCATGGTCCAGGGAAACGGTGATCCACGAGGACGATCGCGCGGCCGCCCAGTAAAGCGTCCCCGTCCCCGCGTTGGTGATCACGACTGCCTGCCCCGGCGTCGCGTTCCCCGCTTGCGCGCCGAAGTTCATCGTCGTCCGGCTCAAACGGAGGACCGGCGTCCCGGAAGAGATCGTGAACGGCGCGTCGCTCGTGTCCGTAGGCGCGCCGCCGGCGGCCGGACTGATCCGGATGAGACAAACGGTCGAGGCGATGTCCGGAACGGTCCATGAATAGCTCCCGTCGTTCGCCGTCGAGGCGATGATCGTCGTCCAGCCCGTTCCGCCGTTCGACGAATATTCGATTTTGACGTCTCCGACCGTCCCCGTCGTCGTCCACTGGACGTTATGGACGGTGCCTCCCGGCCAATCCTCTCCGCCGTTGGGTGTGGTCACGGCGATCGTCGGCGGGCTCACGATCGAAAAAGGCGCGGCGCTCACGGCCGTCGGAAGCCCGGAGGAGGCCTCGCTGACCCGGACGAAACAAGCGGTCGACACACTGTTCGGGACGGTCCAGGGGTAGGTTCCCGCGTTGGTGATCGAGGCGGCGATCGCCGTCCAGCCCGCTCCGCCGTTCGTGGAATATTCGAGCCTGACGTTGGCGACCGGGCCGGTCGTCGTCCAGGTGATGGAGTGGGCGCTTCCCGCCGCCCAAGATTCCCCCCCGGCGGGAGACGTCACGGCCAGGGTGGGAAGGGCGGTCGGAGTGAATTCGACCTTGTCCAGCCACGCGGCATCGGCGCCCGAATAGAAAGCGGAGTTTTTCCAATATACCCACCGGAGCGTGTGGGATCCGGCGGCGATCGGATATTGTCCTTGGGCCCAGGCGCCCTCCCCGCTGCGGGAGCCCAGCGGCGTGCCGTCGATCAGGAAGTCGACCCAATCAAAATACGAATCCGACGACACCTTCCAGGTAAAGCTGAGATCGCCCGGGCCGGTGACGGTCGTTTGGAGCCAGGTCGATTGGCCGTCGCCGATCGCCCCGCTCTGGGCGGCGCTCCCCCCGAAATAGACGTACCAGCTCTGGGGCTTCCAGGCCGCGTCCCCGCCGGTCTCCCAGGTCAAGGACGGATGATCCAGCGACTCGGCCAGGGTCATCGGGATGGAAAAGACATGATCGCTTTGGTCGAAGGTCAAAGGCTCCCCGGCATCGCTGACCCTGACCAGGCAGGTCGTGGACTTCGTGTTCGGAACGGTCCAGGAATACGAGCCGTCGTTGGGGGTCGAGTCGATGATGGTCGTCCACGTCGAGCCGGCGGTCGTCGAGTATTCGATCTTCACATGGGCGATGGGGCCGACATGGTCCCAGGTGATGTCATGGACGCCGCCGACGGGCCAGATCTCGCCGCCGTCGGGGGATGTCACCGAGATCGGCGGCGTCGGATCGTCGAAAACCGCGATGGACCAGGGATTGTAGAAAAAAACGAAGACGCGCTCGTTCACCTGATCGACATCGATGTCCCAGACGGTCCCCCCTCCGGCCTCCGGAAAGGATTTGGCGATCTCAAGGGTCTTCTCATCGAGGACGTAGACCGTTTTATTATAACCGCCGAAATAGGCGTGGCGCGGGCCGTTGACGAAATCGATCTTATCGAGCGCTCCCGACGGCATGGGGATGTTCTGACATACGTCCGTGGCGCCGTCGATAACCGTCGTGTCCTGGTTGACCTCGGAGGACGTATAGACCCGGTTCGTCGTCGGGTTGAAATACAGGGAGGTCGCGTCGTTGACGCAGGAAGTGATCTGCGACTGCCCCGTGTCCCGGTCATAGATGAGATACCCGGCCCAATTGATGGTCGTGATATAGATCTTGTTCTCCAGATAGTTCCATTCCCCGGTCCAGCCCCGGGAGCCCGCGACTGAATAGAGCCGGCTCGTCAGGTTGGGTCCGTCGACCACTAGAAATTTATCGTAATGCAGGTTGGTGTAAAGAAACTCCCCCGTCTGGGGGTTCATCGCCCCTCCAGACAAGATCCCGTCTCCCATCAGGCCCCTGAGTTCGAGGCTGCCCAGGACGCCGTAGGTCACCGTTTCGACCGAAGTCAGGAACTCGGAGACGAATTCATCATGGAATAAATAAAGGCGTTGATGGGCCGCGTCCAGGATCAGGGACCCCGCGACGGCCATGGGGACGGTCGCCGTGACGGCGTATGTCTCGGCGTTCATCACCAGGATCGTCCCCCCGCCGGTGAGATCCTCTTTTCTCAAGTTGACATAGAGGAGCCCGCGGGCTTCGTCGACCGCGATATTGCCCGGGCCGTACGGGGCATACGCGGCAAAGCCGATCTCTCCGAGAGGGGCGAGCGTCCGGGAATGATAGACGAGGATCCGGTCGTTCGGATCGTCGACGACGAACAATTTCGATCCCGCTTGATAAAGCTCCATGCCCGAGATCTGCGTCCCCGTCGGAAGGCTGATCGTTCCGACGAGCGTTTGGGCGGACAGCGTCCCGGCCAGGAAAAGGATCAGGAAGAAGAGGCCGAAGGGGCGGGTTTTTGGCATAGGATCCTTTCTGCGCCGATCCCCGCCCCCCGTTTTGGAATCGCCGCCCTGATCATGGATGGGAGGATATGCTCAGCCGCCGAGCGGTGTCAAGGCCAAAAAGGAGCGCTAGGATTCTCTACTTGCCCTTGAGCTCGGCCAGCAAACCGGCTAATTCCTCGGCCAGGATGCGGGACAGGACCACGGGCAGCTCGGCTACGTCTTTTTTCGTCAGCGGCTCCCGGCGATCGAATCGCCGGGCCGCCAGGACGGTTCCGCTTTTGGCCTCGGCGATCTCGAGATCCATGGCCAGGCGGGCGGCCCAGGCCGCTTCGGAGTCGATCTCCTCGATCTTGTGCAGCGCGCACCGCAGGATCCAATCGGCGTCGGCCCCGGCCGGATTCGAGATGACTCGAGCGAAGACCTTCCGGGCGGCGAGATCATTCGCCAGCGATTGGTGGATCATCTTGGACGGCTTCTCCGCCCAGAAGCTGAGGGTGTAGTAATTGACTTCGTAGGGCGAAAGGCGGTACAGAATCCGAAAATCGTCGTACAGGTCGTCGGCGAGGATGGGGACGATGAGCAGGGATTTCTCGAACCGGGCGGCCGGCTCCGTCCCCTCCTCCAGGTGGATCTGGAGATAGGTCTTGCCCGGCGCGGAGGAAAAACAGCCCCAGCAGGCGACGGTGACGGCGGCGAGGGCGGCCATTTTCTTGATCATTTCTTCACCTTCCGGCTTCGGAGGAACAGGGTCGGGTCCTCCATGAGCTCCCTCAGGAATTTGGACAGGTTTTCGATGGCCTCGCCCAGGCTGTCCACCGTCGTCCCCAGGCCGGTCTGCTGGACGAGGAGGACGTTCTCGATCTTTTGCAGGCTGGACGAAGCGGTCGCGATGAACGCCTCCAGGTTTTGGAGGACCTTGCCCATTTCGGCGTCCGAGAAACGCTTGTTGAAGTTTTCCAGGGCCTCCCCGGCGTTGGCGTCGAGCTTGGACGTCAATCCGCTCAGGTCGCCCGAAATCCGGCGCAGGTTCTCCGTGACGGCCCCGAAATCCAGGGCCGCCTTCTCGATATTGGTGATGGCGTTGCCCAGGTTTTCCTTCTTGGCCTCCAGGACGCCGGAGATGACGACCGCGCTCTTCTCGGTGTTCTCCAGGAACGCGGAAAGGCGGCCCTGGTTCTCCGGCCCCAGCACTTCGTTGATGTTGCGCACGGCGCGGTCGATATTGGCCAGGATGTCTTCGGCCTTTTCGCCCAGGCCCCGGGCGAGCGGGATCTCTCCGCCCGGGGCGAGGCCCCTCGCTTCATTCGTCCCCCCGGCGAGCTCGATGAACTTCGAGCCCGTGATGCCGGCGAACGTCATGGTGGCCGACATGTCCGTCTTGACCGGGAAAGCCTTGCTGATCTCGAGCTCGACCAGGATCGAAGCCAGATCGTCGGGATGGACCGCGATCTCCCTCACCGACCCCACCTCCACCCCCTGATATTTGACGGGGGCGCCGACGAGAAGGCCGTTGACCGAGGTGCCTTTGAAATTGATCAGATACAGGGATCCCCGGGATCTGAGCTTGGGGGCGATGAGGAGGGCCAGAAGCAGAACCAGCAGGCCCAGGGAAACCGTCGTGAAGACGGACAAACGGAATTTTTGTTCTTTGGTGATCATGGCTCCGCCTTCCTCAGGAAAAAGGCCTGAACATAGGGATCGGGACTGGCCGGGACGTCCTCGATCCGTCCGATGAATCGGATCGCCCCGTCGCGGAGGACCAGGACCTGGTCGGCGATCCGGGCGATCGAGCGCAGCTCGTGGGTCACGACGACGAAGGTGACACCGTGGGCCGTCCGCAGCTCGCTCAGGAGCTCGTCCAGTCCGGCCGACGTGAGGGGATCGAGCCCGGCGGACGGCTCGTCGCAAAAGATGAGGTCGGGGTCGAGGACCATGGCCCGGGCCAAGGCGGCCCGTTTACGCATGCCGCCGGAAAGCTCGAAGGGAACCTTGTCTTCGTGTTCGTGAAGGCCGACCCGGCCCAGCATGTCCCGAACCCGGCCCGCCGTTTTTTCGGCCGGCCAGTCGCGATGATGCATCCGGATGGGCAGGGCGATGTTTTCGAACAAGGTCAGGGAGTTGAGCAGGGCGCCGGTCTGGTAGAGGACGCCGATCCTCCGGTAAAGCTTGTGCAGGTCCCGTTCGGAGCCGAAGTCGATCCGCTCTCCGGCCAGGCTGATCTCGCCCCGCAAGGGGGGAAGGAGGCCGATCATCGTTTTCAGCAGGGTCGATTTGCCGGACCCGCTCTCGCCGACGATGACGGTGATCCGGCCCTTGAGGACGGCGAAATCCAGTCCGTGGAGGATCACGGTATCGCCGTATCCGACATCGAGGCCGCGGACGCGGATGATTTCCATGCCGGTCTCAATACAGGGCGAAGGCGAAGACGCAGTCCAGCCCGATGATCAGGGAGATGGACAGGACGACGGCTTCGGTCGTCGCTTTCCCGACGCCTTCGGCGCCGGCTTCGATGGTGAAGGCCTTGAAGCCGGCGGCGATGACGACGGCCCAGCCGAAAACCAGAGTTTTCCCCAGCCCGGTCAGAAAATCGCTGAGGGTGACGACGGACAGGACCTCGCGGAGGAAGACCGGGGGCGGCGTCCCCAGGGCGATTTTCGCCACCACCACGCCGCCGGCGATCCCGACGGAGTCGGCCAGGGCGACGAGGAGCGGGACGGCCAGGGTGATGGCGATCAGCCGGGGCGTCATCAGGAATTTGACCGGAACGATCCCCATGGTCGTCAGGGCGTCGAGCTCGTCCATGACCTTCATCGTTCCGATCTCGGCCGTGATCGAGGCTCCGATCTTGCCGGCCAGCATGATCCCGACCATGAGAGGGACCAGCTCCTTGATCATGGCGAGGCCGATGAGGTCGGCCAGGTAGATATCGGCTCCGAACTGCCTCAATTGGGCGGCCGAGGTGAGGGAGATGGTGATGCCGATCAGGAACGTGATCAGGCACACGATGGGGGCCGAGCGGGTGCCCATGGCGAAAAGCTGATGGAAGATCTCCCCGGGCAGGACCCCGCGCCGGCGCCGCAGGTATTGAAACGTGTGATAGACCTCGTCGCCGAGGAGGAGACTGAACGCCTTGATTTGGGCGAAGGGCTGCACGCTCAATGATCTCTTTCGGCCCTATTATAGCGCAACGGACCGAACTTCTCGCCGGGTCGGGAAATCATTGAGGCGGCGGAAGGTTCCGTATAAAGGCCGGAGGGCCCGCCTTGACAAGACCCCGGCGGCGGGCTATCAATGGGCTGCGGCGATGACGAAAGACAGCTGGAAGAAGGAAGCCGGGGAGGCCGTTGCGGCCGCCTCGAGGATCGTCGTTTTGGGCGTCGGGAATCCCGACAAGGGCGACGACGGGGCGGGGATCGCGGCGGCGGAATCCCTCCGCAAGCGCCTCTCTCCGGCCCAGAAGCGCCGCGCTCATGTCCTCATCGGGGGCACGGCGCCGGAGAATCTGAC
>Ga0105106_10002349_pt1 | contig 13633 bp, 16 predicted proteins | sample PPLLaktember2015_5_FD_79109 | JGI IMG/M metagenome (GOLD analysis project Ga0105106, IMG submission 79109) | Freshwater sediment microbial communities from Prairie Pothole Lake near Jamestown, North Dakota, USA - PPLs Lake P8 Core (1) Depth... | ecosystem: Environmental > Aquatic > Freshwater >...
AGAAATGAACCATAAAAAAAGTAAATAGGACTAATACCAAGATATCAGAATAAAACAGCGGGGAATCACGAATCACCGGGTGATTTATATGCATGAATTGGCAACCGGAAAGAGAGAGCCTGCATGTTTGCGAATACATTTGAGATCCTGATGATGATGGCACTCGGTACCTTGGCCGGGACAGGAATCGGTCTGTTTATAGGATTTATTGCAAAGAAACAAAAAACCGAGTGGTCTGAAATGACCTGGAAGGAACACACCATAACCATTGGTCTGGTGTGCGTGTCCTGTTGTATCTGTATTGCCGGATTGGGCTATTATTACCTCACCTGAGTAAGGAATTTATCAGATATACATTTTTTCCGGCGAAATGTACCCCCAGGGAGGAGAGCGAACTTTAACCCTGAAAGTAAATCTTCCGAAAAACAAAAAGATTATAGTTAAATTATTATGGAGTGATAAATAACGTAACGTAAAGCAGTTAAGCCGTAAAATGCGCTACCTTACATAGTCATGAGCGGCGAAAACAAATCATGGGTGGAAACAACAGAGGTAGTTTTTTAAACACGGTTAAAATGAGGAGAAGTGAGAAAAGCGATGTTAAAAGCAACGATTGATGCAGATATCTTCAGGGAATTTATCGATGCAATTTCGGCTCTCGTGCCTGAGTGCCGGCTGCATACGGATGAACAGGGGATATCTACGAGAGCTGTAGACACGGCTAATGTGGCGATGATCGGAATTGATCTGAAAAAAGAGGCATTCGATTCTTTTAAAGCGACAAAAAGCCAGTTAGGAATTGATATTTCCAAAATGAAAAATATTTTCGGTATGGCAGGTAAAGGCGATCTCATCAGTCTTGAACTTGCTGATAACGCCCAGAAGATGTCGGTATCAGCTCACGGGTATCATTATTCCATCACCCTTCTGGATACCAACACGATCAGGAAGGACCCCAATCCCCCCACTATCAATCTTCCGGGCAAGATTGTCATTACCGGTGATGATTTCAACAATGCCATGAAGGCAGCGGCAGTGATCTCCGATAAAATTGCTCTTGGAATCAACCCAAAGGATCAGACATTCTATCTCATTGCTGAGGGGGATACTGATACAATCCGGCGCGAGTTTGGAAAAGACGAACTTAAATCCCTTACCCCGGTAGAGGCCCGGTCACTCTTTTCCCTTGATTATTTGAAAGATATGGGCAAGGTTATGAGTAAGGCCGCTGAGGTCGAAATTTATCTGGGTATCGATCATCCGGTCAGGTTTTCCTTTGTTATTGCCGGTGGCAATGGGCATGTGGAGTATCTCCTCGCACCCCGTATAGAGGCTGACTGATGGATTTTGTGCCATCAGCAAAGGAACTTTCCCACTTCCCGTTTTTAAAAAAAGCCCAAAACCTTATCAAGGCAAGATTCTCATCGCTCGATTCTCTCCTGAAAGATCCCCGGGGAGAGGTATTGATTTCCCGTGCCATTGAACGTATCAGCGAAGCCATAATCCAAAAAAAAATATTTGCACCAGAGATATCTGGTTCGGTCGAGGATGAGATTGCCGCATATGCGCTCGCCCGGATTATTGTGTCCTGTGTGAATGACAAACAGCTCATCGACCGATTGACCCGGTATGAGGCCGAACGGGTGTATTATTTTTTAGTCAATGAAGAAGAGTGGAACCAGAATTATAAACTGGAAGATACGGGATATTCCCGGCTCTGTATCACTCTGGCCGACGAACTGGGAATCCAGATCACCCGGGACCGTATACCGCTTGCTGATTATGTGGAACTGGTTGCTCCTCTGCATGAAGATCGGTTCAAGCTTGTGAACCGTCGTCTGGACCGGGGATTTGTCGAGATCAGAAAAGAGGAGCGGTATGAATTATTACGGGAACAGACACGCGTGATCCTGCGTCACGATCTCCCCCATAAAGTACCGGGTTCCTTCTGTGAACAGCTTGCTCCGAAAGTATCATCGATAAAAAAAGTGTACCAGGAGCAGATGGTCCAGCAGTTCGGTGCAATCAATGAAAGTGCCTTTCCGCCCTGTATGCAGGCACTTGTTTTAGCGCTGACCGCCGGGACTAACCTCACCCACGCCGGCCGCTTCGCCCTCACCACGTTCATTCATACAATTGGTATGAATGTGACAGAGATTGCCCAGATGTATGCAAGGTCACCGGATTTTGATCCGGAAAAAACGATGTATCAGGTAGAACATATCACCGGGCGGGGCGGATCTGGTACGGAATACATAGCGCCGGCATGTGCTGCAATGAAGACAACCGGACTCTGCGTTAAACGGGATAAACTATGCGAATACGTGAATCATCCGTTGAATTATTACCGGCAAAAAAAGCATTATTTACTCAAAACAAAAAAAGAGGGGGACCCGACAACAAATATTTCCCCGGGATCAGCCGGATAATTTTCTCGGGCGAATATTCCCTGTCCCGTGGGTGTACCCCCTACATCTAACTTCCCCGCAAAATATAGATTCCCAGCTCCCGAAAGGGATGAGGGCTTCAGGTGTAGGACATACGTGTTGTCAGTCTGCAATCAGGATCGGATTCTCCTCTGTATTACGTGGGACGCGAGCTCCTTGCTCTGACCTGTGTTTGCTTCACACAAGTGTGTATCCTCCGCATTCATTCTAATGAGCTGCAATCATAATCGGACTGTATCTATCGACTATCTGGTAGAGGCAATCAGACAAAAAATTAAAGAGATTGAAAGAGAGGATGGAAACCAGATATCCTGTTACAGTATCTTTTCATTGACCAGATACCCGGCCCCTGAAAGGAACAGAATAAAGATAACAATAGCGGTAAGGTAGGCTACTCCTGAAATCATCATCATGGGAAGTACAGCGAGCATAACGATCAGGAGAAGAAAACCTGACAAACCAATGATCACATCAAGGAGTCGTGCATCCATTACAGAAATCTTCGCCGTAAAAGGATATATGTATATCCGAACAAATCGGGTTTTGCATGGATGACAAAAGGCACCCTTAATATCAACCCTGTCCATCATTGGTACCGTATGAAAGATTCGAGCAGGGAACGTAATGACGTGCTTGAAAAACTTACCGCTGCAGTAGTACTGCTCGAACGATCCCTGGATATCCGGCTCATTCCGCAAAACGGGGCTAGGCTGGCATACGCCACTCAGGGGGCACGGGATAAAAATGGTGTTGCGGCAGTCAAAGGGGGGATAATTCAGGAACACGGAAAACCACATGCATCTGGTCCCTGTACTTTTGGCGCGGACGAGGTAATCGCACGAATTGTTCTTACGGTCATGAAATTTGATCCCCGTATTCGTTGTGTTGCAACCCTGCGTTTTTATGGAGATGTTCTTGGTGTTACCGAAAGCCTGCTCCTTGAGAGCTCTTCTTTTGACCCGGCATCAGAACCACCGGGGATCAGTACCATGGACTGGGGGGTTGCAGCCTGCTGCAAAGACGGTGTTCCTGACGTGTGTTACGAAAGCAGAGTGAAGGAAAGAGAAGCTAAAATCTATTTTTTTGGTGAAGATCCAATCGACGTGACGAACAATATTATTATGATATCGAACCGCATTATACATATAGAACTTTGAGGAAATGCACATGGGAATCAAACCGTCATATATCAAATCTCTCGGTACTGAACTTCTGGCCAAGCAGCGGGACTATTTCTCAAGCAGCTTTGATGAAAACAAGCAGCAGCTTGGTAAATCTGCAGTTATTGAAAGCAAGCGTGTCCGGAACCGCGTCGCCGGGTATATCACGAGAAAAATAAATACCAAGAGACGCTCATAACCTTATTCATGTTCGAAGGTGTCCTTCCAGCAATCATAACCCCTTTTAAAAGAAACTCTGCGATGGGCCTTGATGTCCAGGGTCTGGAGCATAACATCGGGTTTCTCCTTTCCTGTGGTATACACGGGATTGTGCCCTGCGGATCTACTGGAGAATCTGCTACCCTTACGTTCGAAGAGCATGAAAAAGTTATTGAAATTGCCGTTGACAAGGTGAACGGGAGAATTCCCGTACTGGCCGGTACAGGTTCTAACAACACGGCAGAAGCGGTACGGCTCACGAAGGCTGCAAAGGACATCGGTGCGGACGGTGTTCTGGTAATAAGTCCGTACTACAACAAGCCGAACCGTTCTGGGCTCATCAAGCACTACACAAAACTTGCCGACCTTGATGTACCTGTTGTCATGTACAATGTCCCGGGACGGACCGGACAGAACCTCGAACCTGACCTGGTGGCAGAGCTCGCCAGGCATCCGAATATTGTTGCAATAAAGGAAGCGAGTGGCAATATCGGGCAGATCTCGCGGATCATTGAAGAAACCCAGGATGAGGATTTCGTAGTGATTTCCGGTGATGACAATATAACCCTCCCCATCATGGCGCTGGGCGGCGCCGGTGTCATATCAGTTGCTGCGAATGTTGACCCAAAACGTATGGTCGCAATGTATGAGGCCATGAAGCAGGGAGACTATCAGAAAGCCCTTGTCCTCCACTACGCACTGTCACCTCTCTTGCGGGCGATGTTCATCGATACGAATCCGATTCCCGTTAAAAAAGCAGTGGAACTAATTGGCATGGCAGGAGGACCGGTCAGGCTTCCGCTTGACGATCTTGATGACAAGAAGACCGAACAGCTCAAAAAAATTCTTGCTACACTACCTAAAAAAAATGATGTGAAATTCTCAGCACCTATAAAGAAACCAGCAAAATCCGGATCCGGAAATGCCAAGCCATCAATAAAAAAACGGGCGCGGTGACCTGAATTATGATAAAGGTGGTAGTATGTGGCGCCTCCGGCCGCATGGGGCAGACACTAGGCCGCATGGTCAACGAATCATCCGATCTTGAACTCGTGGGAGGTATCAACCTCAGACAGGGTTCATTTTTTGGCATCGACATAGTAGAATCAAAAAATGCGGAATCGCTCCTCCAGAAAACGAGGCCTGATGTCCTTATCGATTTCACCATAGCACAGGCTGCAGTCGGGAATGTAAAGATGGCTGCCCGCAACAAGGTAGCACTGGTCGTAGGTACGACCGGGTTTACCAGCGAACAGAGGACAGAGATGGAAAAAGCAATTCATGGCAATGTCCCGGCGGTTATCTCCAGCAACTTCTCATTGGGTGTGAATATCTTCTGGCAGCTTTTACGGGATGCAGGAAAACTCCTGAAAGATTACGATATAGAAGTGATCGAAGCACATCACCGGAACAAGAAGGATGCACCCAGTGGCACGGCAAAAACCATCCTCCAGATCCTTGATGAAGAAGTCGGATCCCGAAAAAAGCTGTACGGTCGTGAAGGTATGATGGAGCGTTCAGATGAGATCGGTGTTCATGTCATACGGGGCGGTGATATTGTCGGTGATCACAAGGTTATGTTCTCGAAGAATTTTGAGACCATCGAACTCTCCCACCGGGCATATGACCGGTCTGTGTTTGCTACCGGCGCTCTTCACGCCGCCCGCTGGGTTGTCGGTAAAAAACCCGGTATTTATGGTATGAGTGATGTTCTCAATCTCGGGAAATAAACTATTTTCCTGAAGAGATATCCAGGTGAGAACGCTCTTAACGCTCCTGAGGGTTTGGGGTAAATGGGGCATCTCGCTCCGGTCGCTGGGACAACTCCCTCCCAAAGACTGTGCTAAAAGAAGTAATTCACCATAAATCACATAGACGGGGTACCAGATTCTCCACCAGTGATGATTTATCTGTTTTTTAACAACAGAACATGGTTTTTTCCAGAGCTCCACTCTTATGATTCGTCGGGTATCGGATTTTGTTGTGCTTCGGGCACTGCAATGATAGTTTTCACCCTTACCGGACCAGTAACCTCTTCTGAATAATCCAAAAATTCTTCCTATTCGCGTGTTGCATCGGGAAAAACCAGAAAGTGCCGATTTTATTCTTTTAAATGAAGGGTACTATCGAAACCTATTTTTTATCTTTTGTTTAACATATACGATGGAGTGAAAAAGTTGGTTGCAATCGTTGACACCAGTAAATGCACCGGGTGCGAAACCTGCGTGGATGAATGTCCCGCATCAGCCATCGCACTGGAAAACGAAAAGGCGAAAGTTGACAAGGATTTATGCGTAGACTGCCAGACCTGTGTTGACGTCTGCCCTTCTGAAGCTATCCTCGTGGAGTAAACCTTATGGTAGCAGTAGTGGACAAGGATAAATGCACCGGATGTGAAACCTGTGTCAGCGAATGCCCGGCGTCGGCTATCGCAATGGAGAACGAAAAGGCGAAAGTTGACAAGGATATGTGTGTAGACTGCGAAACCTGTGTTGACGTCTGCCCTTCTGAAGCTATTCACATGGAATAAGGCGGATATTTTTATCGGGTTTGAAATTCCTCTTTTTGCAGAATTCCTATTTTCAGGAAATGAAAATACCAAATCTCAGGAAAGATAAGAGAGTGGAACTGTGCCTGTCCTCATCGACCGCCCATTCTCTTGCATGGAAAATGCGGTGTTACCTGTGAAGGGGAGTATAGCATTTCTGGGGGAACACATATCGGAGGGGTTGAAACTCCAGGTGGGCGAAAAATTTTTTAGAACATTTTTTACGTCTTTTTTGAGGAATCCACGATTTTCTGCATACCCGGAATCAGTATCCATTGATATCAGGTTGTGCGTTTTTTTCCATGATAACCCGGGTTTTTGTACCTGCCTGGTAAAGAAAATTTTGTCATATGGAATAAAAATGTAAAAAACAACGTTTTTATTATCACAGGAGAAATGGGATTTTATAACCCGCCAAATTTCAACGGGAAACAGTACACACAGGACCTGACACACATGATCAATGTTGGAGTGCTCGGAGCTACGGGTGCAGTTGGCCAGCGATTTGTTGAACTGTTAGCGGATCATCCCTGGTTCAATTTATCGACGCTTGCTGCTTCTGAACGCAGTGCGGGACAGCCTTATGGGAAGATTGTGAACTGGCGTCTTGACACGCCATTTCCCGAAAAAATCGCAAAAATTAAAGTGACATCCACTTCACCAAAAGCGATGAAGGATGTTGATTTGGTCTTCTCCGCTCTTCCTGCAGATATCGCAACAGATATTGAAAACAAATTTGCTGACGCGGGGATAGCTGTCTGCAGTAACGCGAGTTCTCACCGGATGGAACCTGCCATCCCACTCGTTATTCCGGAAGTGAATCCCGAGCACCTTGGCCTTATTGATGTCCAGCGTGATTCCGGCAGAGACGGGTTTATTGTGACCAACCCGAACTGCTCCACTATCGTGATGGTAACTGCCCTTGCCCCTTTGAGGAAATTCAAATTTTCCGATATCAGGGTAGCAACGATGCAGGCTATCTCCGGTGCCGGGTTTGCCGGTGTAGCAGCGATGGCAATTTACGATAATGTCATCCCATATATCGGCCAGGAAGAGGAAAAGATGGAGTCCGAAACGCTTAAGATTATGGGTACCCTGAAGGGCAGCAAGGTGGTAAATGCCCCATTTAAGGTAAGTGCAAGTTGTCACCGCGTTCCGGTGATTGACGGTCATACCATGGCAGTCTGGGCCGACATCAAAGAACCGGTGGAAAAACTGAAAACTGCTTTCCGTGACTATAAACCCCCTATCAAAGGTCTCCCCACACAACCTGAAGAATCCGTTCACTTCTTTGAAGAAGAGAAGGATCGCCCTCAGCCTCGTCTGGACCGGATGCGGGGCAAGGGAATGACCGTATCGGTTGGGAGGCTCCGCGAGGGTGTCCGCTTTGTTGCAATGGGGCATAACACTATTCGTGGCGCCGCTGGTGCAAGTGTACTGAATGCAGAACTGATTACCAAGAAGAAATATCTCTGATACGGGAGACGAAGGATGCAACTCAAAGAGAACACAGTATTCGTTGGTAACAAGCCCGTAATGAACTACGTACTTGCTGTCATCACGCAGTTTAACAATGGTGCAGAAGAGGTTGCCATCAAAGCCAGAGGTAAGGCAATTTCCCGGGCTGTAGATACGGCAGAGATTGCTCTCAACCGGTTCTTGGAAGGCGTAATAAAAAAAGAGATTATCACTTCAACGGAGGTTATTGACACTGACTCTGGCAAGACCAATGTTTCCTCCATCGAAATTATTCTGGCCAACAACAAATAATTTTTTTAGCCCATGAGAATTCTTCATACCATTCTATGAAATACAAAAGTACTGTCAGGAAGACGGAAGCAACAGTCCTGTCCCCCCCCATGATGCCACAGCGCCAAATTCGATGATGGCGTTTCACCCTTTGAGGAATTCGCATCGGAGGTGAAAACCTCAGTAGAGCGTTCAGCCTGGTATTGAATAATGCTCCAGAGCTTTTATTTTAATCATTAATAAAAATTCAAGTACAAACAGGAAAAATATGGCGTTTAATCAGGTGTTCTGACCCAAAACGATTTAAGCGGATTTGTTGAATGTACTATTCTATGCGAGCTTATGCTGTCGTGCTCCTGAACTTTATCACAATAAGCATGGCAGTTCCGGTTATGGCTGCAAATGAAGATCGTTATAGCTATATAACCGTACAGGATGTTCAAATCAGACTCTCTAATGGAAGTGCCAATATCCATGTAAATTATAAGGTTGATGAAGGCACGCGATTTATTTTTTTTATCTTAGGTAAACAGGATCTCAAGAACAAACTGGTGAAGATCCTTAATTATGAAGGTGCCCAGATGAACCGGATCGATCTCTCAAGTGCTGATTTTACTGTTGAAGATGCTGCGCTCTCGTATGGAAATGGGATATTCTGGTACCCGTCACACGAATTCAATATAGTAATTCCCCTGCTTTCTGTAAAAACACCGCAGGCAACCCGGAACTTCACCATGACCAAAGAATTCCCCAGCGGGATGGGGTACTTTACGATAGCCACGCAGGATTTGCCACCAAACGATATATGACAGCGGAGAAAATGAGATCCCTGTCTGATTAACCTATAAAAAGGTTAAATAAATATTATTGAATTCCTGCTATTATGAAAGTAAAGAATATGCATCGTTCAGATGATGGAAGGGATAGTGCCTGTTTCCCCCATTCCGCCCCTGCGCTCGAAGAATGATGATTATGTGTTACCTGAGTTATCACATTTTTAGGTGAGCTTAAAGAGGTCGGGGTAAAATCCCTTTTGAACGTTCACGTTTTTTTAAACATTCTCCAGAGGCGTTTAATAAACCTTCAGGCACCAGCGATTTCTCTCCTGTCACTTGAAGTACCCGAATACAGCAATCCCAAAAACGGAATAATACCTCCTCAAATACTCTTCGTAACGACCAGAAATCGGGGAAGACATTTCGGTGAATGAAGTAACAACCATTTCGGTTTCGGGAAAAAGAGGGAAAAACCCGTGTGTTGAAGGTCCTTAAGCCAAGGGATCCTGTAATCTCAGCTGGCTTATTATTTTTCCCCTTTTCCCCTTCTCCTTATTTTCTTGGGAGAGGGGAATTACAGAAGAAGTCAAAAATGAAACGGGTTGTAGTTTACATGACCTCAATAATTTCCTGTTTGCGAAGTTCCGCCATCTTTCTGTTGACGAAAAATTGCGAGATAACTCCTATAATCGCAGAAATTATGCCGATAATAGTTGAATACAGAATATTTTTTGATGCTTCATCAGAGGTCAGGGGGAAATCAGGAACTCCACTGACCGAGATGATATAAACACTGGCACCATAGAGAAGGAAACCGAGGGCAATGACAAAGAAGGGGAAGACAATCACCTTTCCAAGTCCTTCGCGTTCATTTGCATAAACATCGATGATAACACCAACAGAGGTCACGAGTCCAGCAAGGATGAACCATTCAATTGAGCCATAAATAAAAGTCATGAGGTAAAGAAGAAGTCCCAGACTCCCATCTGTGGAGTAAAATTTCAGGACATTGATAAAACCTACCGTAAACCCAATGATGATAAGAAGAATTGTTGTTGTATACGTGATAAATGAGAATCGTCCCCGTGAGAGTGATGTCCGTAGAGCATCGACGATACTATGGACGATCTCATCAAATCCAAAACCCTTGTACAACATGTAGGATCCGATAACGCCGATCACAATAATCGTTGCAATTCCCGGAGCATCCAACAGGTAGGCAATAGCATACAGGAGCATTGCAAGACCGAGCGGGATGAAAATCATCCGGGAAATCTTCGGGTCATCTAAAAATTTTTTCAGGATGTAATAGGTGCCTTCGAGATTAGGCATCTGGTTTACAATGACCCTGCGTATACTGGAAACCGGAATCTTGGACTGGATGATGGGGATGACATACTCGTCTTCTGCACCATCAGTAACAAGGATACAATTGGTTGCCTGGGTCTCTTTGATTACCTGTTCGAGTGAACTTGCAATCCTGCGATCCCCTTCAATCATGTGCAGATGGTTACCAGCAATTACTGCAACTGCAGTCTCCTCTCCTTTCTCAGTCAGTTCATCGTAGATCTTGACTGCTGAAAATATGGCATTGACATCAGAGTCCTCAGGGTCTGCCAGTGCTAACGTAGTTGCTGCCTTCAGGCAAGCTGCGCGGCCGATAACCGGGCTTTCAACTTTCGCTTTCCACCCGATATCATCGTCCCGGTCAACACTGAGCACTAACGTACGACCCAACGTCATTATTAGTATAGTCACCCTGTATACTGCAACATTATAGATGAATCTCTCTTAAACGGGCACCATTTGGCAATCTCCCGATGATGGCGCATAAGAGAGAACATTGGGTAAATAATTAGCGGATTATCCATATAATTGTGACGTTGGTTTTAACTTTTCGCACGGGTTCATACAATTAGTGCTTTTTTATTATTCAAATCTGATTATAAATTATGACTGGTGGCTGTGTAATTGTGTCTGTAAGTGCTAGACGTATCGAGATAATGGAAAATATTGAGAGAAATGGTCCTCTTATAGTACAGATCAAGCACGCCGGATAATCTACGAATCTCCCGTAGGTGTTAATGAATCAACAGCACAATATGAAGCAGTGTTATTTTGTAAATATAACCAACTAAAAATTAAGCAAGTTGATGGATTATTCTTATTCCTGAAATTGGCCTTCTTTTCACTTGCCGCGAACCGTACCCCACCATTTGAGATTTGCCAACAGAATGTGAGTATGATCTTTATACCTTGACCAAAAAAGTGAGGAAAAAATCATCGGCGTTTATTGATAATAACTGAAATCAGACCTATTATGGAGAGAACTGCAATAATTGTGAGCGGGGAAAGAGGGGACTGTGTCGTCATAGAGGGGGATGCAAGAGCAGTTGTCAGTGGATGTGTGGTAACCGTTGTTGCGGGGACTGTTGTCTGTACTGGTGTTGCCGCGGCGACAACTTTGAAAGTTTTCACACCGAGATATCCTTTTGCATCCTTGAACGTTACATCGTAATCTCCGGGCTGCGTCACAGTAACCTTTTGTGTGAATTCTCCCGCTCCATCCTGGATACGAAGTTTTGTATCGATCCTTTGGGGACCGAAGACAACACCATCCGATCCCCTGACCTCTATCTCAACTCCTTTATCTCCGGCTTTTGTTATCGATCCCTCAATCCGGAGCGCTTGGTCGATAGTCTGGGAGATGGAGGAAGTGATCGTGATTTCCTCCGAACGGTCAATAAGTACGGGCAGTTGCCAGGTCGTTGAATCAGATGACAACTTTTGTTCATCAGCACGGGACAGGAGGGCTTCCACTTTATATCGGCCTCCTTGCAACCCTTTCGTGTCAAATGACTGATAAATGGTGGCATGATTTTTCTGGATTGTAGCGTTCTGGCGACTGAGCGGTGTTGCCGTGTATGCGGACGACTGATAAAAAACAAATTCAAATGGAGTCCCGGCAGGGAAATTGCTGTCAACTGAACAATTTAACGGAAGACCAATCTGTACGGATTCCGGACATCTGAGATAAAGCTGGTATGCAGATACCGACCCCACCATACACAGCAAGCATAATACGATGAGTATGATCCTTTTCATATCAACAGCATTTAATGGAAAGAGTATAAATTTTATCCTACTGGGCAACGGGAAAATAATCTGTGCTTGGCGATCTGGAAACAGAACGCGAATATGAATGTCTGTATAACGTCTGCAAAGAGAAAGGCCGGTACCGCGCCGCCTCACGTGTCTCCAATCCTTTGAGAACAGACAGCTTATAAGACCTTTTTTCTTTTCGGATCCGTATTCTTTTTCACGTATTCATAGAATACGAACGATAGATGCAAGCCCAAAATTATGAAACCCAAAATAAGAATAACTACAATCATCGCACCGATTTCTCCTTGGGAAATGCCGATAACAGTACCTAATAAATAAACCCCCCAACTATTACCATAATCCAAAGAACAGCCCGAAAAATCGTATCCATATGCAGGACTTCCTTGATAGACATTACTATTCCGCCTTAGATGATAAAATCCAGCGAAGCACAGGTTAAGTACAGGGCGATATACCCCTGCCTATTATCTGCCAACAGAACGTGAATTCAAGGGTCTGTTTTCAATCAATACACTTACACCCCGCCCTTGCTATCATGCTCTTCAAGGTTCCAGGTAAAATCAGTATCATGGAATCTTACTGGTGCGAAAAGAAGAATTCAATTATGGATTTAATGAACGGAAAAGAAATACCCCTTGTATTAACACCTTGCCTCAAGTCTGAATGTGAACAGTGGAGGAGGGGAGAGTGTATCCAGATCCGTAAAGCAGGGAAACCCGAACGTCCCCTGGTCTTCAGCAGATAATCATCGCTTCTTCAAGCGCCTAACCCTAAAATTAGTGTTGGATTGCCAGATACTAGCGCTGATTGTCAAGTATGGCACCTCATGAAGGAGTATATAAAGAAATGCTATAATGTTGCACTAAGCTAAGTAATAATTCGTACGAAATTGCGGTGAACCTATTGAGTAATTACTGACGGTAAAAAAAAGAATCAGATAAGTTTTGACCGCTGGAGGAGCAATATATCATCGGTTGTAAGTTTTTCTCCTGCCCTGAAGTTTTTAAAGAGACTCTCTGCCTCTTTTCGCACTGCTTTTTGTTCTTTGGTGACCTTAACCTTCTTTGTCTTTTTACGGAGACCGGAAATTACCTTGTCGTAATCGCGAAGTTCCTTCTGGCAGGCGATAAAAAACTTATGTTCGGAGTCTGCAGATTCCTGAGCCTCAACAAAACTCTTGTGTGCTGCATCCGCCGCTTCGCGCGATTTATCTGCCTTTCTGTAAGACTCAACCATGAGATCGTGGTGTTTCTGGGCAAGCTCAGCAAACTCAGTTACCTGTGCATGAAGATCAGATGCAAGTTTCCGAAAATCACGAGCTTCGGTGACCTTCGCGCGCATTTCCTTGTTCTGCTCAAGCTCGGCTTCCTGCTCCCGTACCTGGGCCATCATCTGTTTGATCTTTTCGATCAGTTCCCGTTCTTTATCCGTGGTAAAAACTTCGGTCTGTTGCCGGTACTCCATGAATTCAATCTGTTTCTGGAGTTCCTTGACACCCCGGTTCTTCAGAGTACCGTGCTCTTTTTTGAATCCCTCGATCTCTTCAAACAGGACATTTGCCTTATCATTCATGTCGTTGCGCTGCGCTTTTAAGTCAAGGACATCCTG
>Ga0105106_10002350_pt1 | contig 13631 bp, 10 predicted proteins | sample PPLLaktember2015_5_FD_79109 | JGI IMG/M metagenome (GOLD analysis project Ga0105106, IMG submission 79109) | Freshwater sediment microbial communities from Prairie Pothole Lake near Jamestown, North Dakota, USA - PPLs Lake P8 Core (1) Depth... | ecosystem: Environmental > Aquatic > Freshwater >...
AGAGCCCAGAGATCCACCGTGTCGTCCCGGGCCAGGGCGCGCAGTTTTTTTATATGCCGCCTGCCGGGCGGGATCGGCATGAGCCATCTTCGGCCGGGGCTTGCGCAGCCGGAACCCCAACTGGCGAAACAGGCGCTGACACTGCCGGACCCCCAGGGAGATGTCCCATTGCCGCTGCAGATACTGCGACAGGGTCTTGCCGTCCCATGGCCCCGACAGACCCACGGTACCCGGGGGCTTGCGCAAGACCCCTTCGAGGGCCTGCAGCTGCGAGGGGCTGAGGCTCGGGGTTCGGCCCGGACGGGCTTCGTCCATCAGGCCCGAAAACCCCCGCTCCTCGAATCGCGTCACCCAGTACGCAACCGTTCGGGGGGCATCGCCGAGCATCTGGGCCACCTGGTGTCCGCTCATTCCCTGGGCGACCAGCAGCACGGCATGGAGCCGATGATCGTAGCGGGACTCTTCGGTTCGTCGGATCTCGTCCTGTAGGGACAAGATGGCACTCTGCGGATCGGATATCGTTAGTCGTTTCATGAATAGCAGCATAGCACAAAGCAGCAATATGCGCAATTAATTATGTCGTAGTGTATAAGATGCCAAGAATCTTCCTTTTGCCATCCAAGTCTTTCAAGTTGGATTCCCAGTCTGGTCAGAATCTCGGAAAGATGCGCATGATGACCTCATATTCTCATTCGGTGCGGGCGGGAAGGATAAAGATCGCAGCTCCTGTCATGGGACAACCCTGTCTCGAACATTCATTCGCAGAGAAAGAAGCAGACTCCGGGGAAAAAGGTACGAGAGGCTCGGGAAGCAAGGGCGGCCTGCTATTAACTGGCTTTCGTTTCCGGACAAAGCAATTCCCGATATAGACATTCTAAGCCCGAATATTCGTTATCCCAGGTGAGGAATTTGCTCAATTGCCTTGAATTTGATTTATACCGATTCATCTGATCCCTGTGCTCAATCAGGTATCGCATTTTCAGAGCTAAATCATTGGGATCTCGATCTTTAAAGTTCAGTCCAATGCCGTTTTCCTGAACCAGATAAGACATTTCCTTCAAGTCGGTACACAGGACACCGAGTCCGGCATGGACATATTCGAACAGCTTGTTCGGTAAGCAGTATTCGTGGTTCAGGCAGGTGTTCGATATGGCATGCACGCCGATATCTCCACTGCTCAAACATTTTAGTAATTCATCTTGGGGCACCGCGTCAGAGAGGATAACCTTTGATTCCATATCATGTTCGTGGACAAATTTCTCGATTTCCTTCAAGTATGGTCCACTTCCCAAGAACAGAAATCTGAACTCGTCATGATTAAGTCGCTCGATGGCTTCCAATATCACGCCAACACCACGAGCCTTGCTGATAGCACCATGGTAAATGAAAATCGGGATGTTCGAAGGGATCGAATACCTTGCCCGCAGGACGTTTGACTGACTGGAAGACGTGTAAGAAGGTATGTTACGGATGGTGGTAATCTTTGAATTTTCGAAATACTGTTGAAGAAACGCATTGATTGAGTCCGATACCGTTACAATGTGCTCCGCTCGTTTCGCAAGATACCTTTCGATCCGGTATGCCAACCTGAGCATCAGCTCCGGGTAGTCCTCGTGTTCCGATTCGGACCAGAGTTCGTGCGTGTCGTAAATCAGTGGGATACGCTTGAGCCGGGACAGGAGGAATCCGACGGGCAATGCCGTAAAATCATGGGCATGCACCAAGCGGTAGTTCTTCCGTACGGCCGCATAGAGAAATCCAAGATAGGCTGTCAGGATCTGCAGAATCTTACTATCATCAAATATGCCGAATCTTGCAATCCGGACGCCGTTCCTGCGTTCTGTTTTTTCCGTATCACCGCTTTTCAGGCAAAAGACATCGATTTCGTAACCTCTGTTCTTCAGGCTCTCTGTCTCATTCCGGACTCTGGAATCGACCCTGTAGTCGGACATCAGCAGGTGAAGGACGCTTGTCGTCGTCATGCATTCCTTTGCCGTTATAGCAGGATCACACACGGCCATACCTTCTCCGGGCTGTTGCGGTATCCACGCTCAATGCAATGATCAAGGTCACCGCAAATCCATGCGTAACCAATACAGTCGTATAATCACTGCTGATAAAAGACAAAGTCGACAGGCTTACTGCCGATACGCAGGGAATGAGAAATGAGTGGCTCAGCTTTTCGTATACATAAACGGCCATATCGAGCAGCCACAGAGCGATCAGCGAGATCAGGAGTGATGCGACTCCAAAGTAGCTGTAGTATGTCAAAAGATATCCTGCACCGGCACTGACCGTCGGACCGGCATTAGGCTGATAGCGAAGGCCGATATAATTTGGCACATTCAGCGCATCGAAGCCTGTGAGGGCTGCTAATTTAGGCAGTGCGGGGATACCGAAAAAGCCGTATGTCTGAGCGTGATGAATATACCACGATCCGACTTCGAGAGGGTCCTGCAGGATCCGTCGGCCGATAAAATCCCACAGATACTGCAGGTACAAATCGAAGCCGAAAGCCTTTCCTTCCCGATACATTCCGATCAGGACTCCCGGCGTTACGATCAGTATAAACAGAAGAAACAGTCGGGCAGGGTGAAAAGGAATCCCCTTGATCAGAAAAAAGGAAATGCAAATGACGAACAACAGGTTCACAGCCGATACTCGTGCCCCCGGCAGACTCACCGCAAGCATGAGAGAAATGATGGCGAGACTGATTATGGCCAAAGAAAAGAATCGTCTTTCAAAAAATAAGTGTGTACCGAGCGCCGATAGCATAACCGCCAGCATCGGTGCTATGGATGATGTCATAAGGGAAAAAGCATATACGAGAGCCTGATTGTCAAGCAACTTGAGGGAATGTTCTCTCGCAACGACCGCCATGGAGGGGTTCGCAAATACGGCATAGAGACCGGTTTCACGGACAGGCACAGGGACAAGGTAAATGGAAACAATACAAATAACAGCTCCGGTGAGAATGACGATGGCACGCTCATTCACGCGAGGATCTGAAACCCGGCCCTCCGTGATACGCTTCCACACAGTCCTCGATGTATCTTGGAAGGTGTATAGGCTTACGGCAAGCCCCATAAGAATGTATCCATGGATCAAGAAACTCAGGATGTAGGGATCCGGAACGGCAACTTCTTGCGTTTCGGAGAAAATGGCCAACGGGAATTGGAAAAAGAGGATACTGAATGTGATCAGCTGGATGCTCGGTTTTACGAAATAATACCTGCGACTGTAAAAGATGAATCCGAGCAGCGATACGCAGGTGATGAAAAAAAACCAGTTGATTATCGCGTACAAAGACATATCTCCACCGCATATATCATCGAGGGCTATGCATGCAAAAATGCACGGGCACCCAACCTGTCAAGCACAGGCTCAACGTATCGAGATTCCGCCAGGGGCAACAGAGGGGTGTGCTTTGATTGAAGCAGCAGCAATGCAGTCGATGCAATCGTTTCCCTGCCCTCTGTAGACCGACCTTTTCAATGGCTGTGGATCTTCACGCCGGCTTTCCGGACATATTTAAGAGACGCGAACAAGAACCTGAATACTCCATAGTTATTGGGGTAATCGGAAAAGGATTTGACCGGCAGGGACATGATATTTTCAAACTCTTCCTCGGTAATGCCCAGCTTCTTGGCGACGTATTCCCGATCCTGCTGCTGCAGCTGCGGTGGGTAGGTGTCATCCTTCAATTTTTCCAGGGCCTCCTGTCGTGTCATTTGACCCGCGCAGATCAGTGAAGAAAGATGGCACTTCCGCTTGTCGATGTTGAATTTCCTGGGTAATACATACCCTTGGTAGAAACGCGTGTACACCGATTCATAATGCTTGCCGCCGTAATATTTCCAGCAGAGCTCCTTCTCGAGGACCTGCATGGCCTCATTTTTGTTGTAGGAAAGATATTCCAGGATACGGATACTTTTAATTCGCTTGACGAAAACATAGTAGAAATAGTCTATAAGACTGAAATGCGGCCACGTCTTGATTCTGACGCCTCCGAATTTCTTGATGATGTTCTTCGTGTATCGCCAGTCCTTGGATCCATAGGCCCAGCTGACAGGCAGGATGCCCTCCGAAGAATGATTCCCTCCCACGATGATGTATTCCAGCCCGTGCTCCATCGCTGCGCGATAAAGAACCGCCAATATGGCATGATCGGTTGGCAATTCCCCTTCTGTAGTGGATGCACGCAAAAATGCAAGCTGTATCTTCTTGAATTCTTCCCAATCAATGACGTGGGTATATAAATCGATCTTGAGCACATTGAGCGTTTTTTCGATGTTATTTACTGCCAGTTCTGAATTCCATCCGTTATCCAGGTGGACAGCCAGGGGCCGCAACCCGAGTTCTTTGACCTTATAAGCGACATAGGTGCTGTCTACCCCGCCGCTGACACCGATGATGCAGTCGTACGCCTTATTCTTGCCCTTGTCCTTGATCTCTTTCACAATCGCATTGACGATTTGCTCTCCCCCTTCCGCGTAAGGGACCGACGTTGCGCGAGCGACCGTTGGGTAGGTCCTGCAATGATTGCAGACGCCGTTCTCATCGAACTGGATGTCCGGATCGGTTGTATCCATAACGCAGTTTGTGCAGATTCTGTAATGGTTCGTCATGCAACGTCCTCGTTCATTTTGTTTTTGGTTGCCTTCGGGTCAAGGGATGGATCGTCCTTCTCGAATGCTCTTTCCAACTCATCGGGCGTGGGTACGTTAATGAGGACTGCCCGGTGAGGTCCGTGGAACACGAAGAAACTTCCGGCGGCTACGGCGGAAGCGCCTCCCTCGTGAACGGCCTGCGCAAAATCTGCTATTTTACCCGCGCCTCCGCTGGCAATGACAGGGATTCCGACCGCTTCGGTTACTTTCTTGACGAGGGCGATGTCATAGCCCTGCATCGTGCCGTCTCTGTCAATGGAATTCACGATCAACTCCCCCGCCCCCATTTCCTCCATGAGCACGGCAAAGCCGACAGGCTCCTTCTTCGTTCCCGTTCTGCCTCCATGTGTGAATAGCTCGTATTTGCCCCAAATGCTTTTTTTGACATCCATGGAAACGACAATGCTTTGACTGCCGAAGACATCAGCCGCTTCTCTGACGAAGGTCGGATTTTCTATAGCGTATGTGTTCAGAGTCACCTTTTCGATCCCGACACTGAAGATCTCCTTGATGTCCTGCAAATTTCGGATTCCTCCGCCATACCCCAGGGGCATGAAGCATTCGCTTGCAATTTGTGACAGCAGCTCAATGGGCGGTTTGCCGTTTTCCACAGAGGCCGTAATATCAAGAAAAAGCAGCTCGTCGACTTCCTTGTCATTGAAAAGTTTGACAATATTGATTGGATCTCCAAGATACTTGGGTTCTTTGAATTTCACCGTTTTGACCAGTCCCTGGTTTCTGAGCAGCAAACAGGGGATCACTCTTGTTTTAAGCATGTCTGTTCCCCGGCGGCAGATTGTCCGAACGAAAAAGCTCGTGATCTTGCACGGCGAAGCCGGTCACGTGTTCAGCAGGTCACGGCAGGAAATGGCCACCGCCCGTTCCCTGGCAATGGCCGCAAGCAAATGATCGTAGAGGCCCGCTGTCTCGGGAAATTCAGGATTGCAATACAAGCCGGGATGAAAGAGAACACTCAAAGCCCCCCCAACCTTGCTTACATGGCGAAGCATACTAGAAAACGCTTCAACGGCCCCCCCCTGATATTGTTCGACGAGATTACTCTCCATGATGGCCAGCGGAATTTCCCAGATAGGCAATGCCTTTCCCTGCGTTTCATCGAATGGCTGAAAAAAGCCGGCAATGCCGCATCTGTAGCCGATGCGATCCGCATATCCTGCCGTTTCGTCACAGAGAATACCCTGACCGAGAAGAAACCTGAATGATTCTCTGGCATCGAATCGAAGATAATGTCCTCGCCCGGAAACCGGTCTTGCCCTCAGGATATCCGAAAGCTCCGACACCTGCCTCTGAAATCGATCTTCAGAAAGGAACGTGTCATAATTGTAGTGCATCCCGGTGTTCCATCCGTTCGGGATCTTTTTTACAGCCTCGGAAATCATGCTGGATCCGCTGCGTGCGCCGAACCGGCCGGCGGCACCATTTAATAAATAGAAAGATGATCTTGCACCATGGAGACGTTCCGCATCGACGAGGCGCTTTATGTCATCCAGGTAATATTTCCCGGGCTGTTTGAAATTGGCCACGATCCATTTCGCATTGGCGAGATTGGGCCTTTTCAAGCGGCCAAGGGGCGCGAATATGCGATAAAATCGGATGCCCTGTGTCCATAGGTCGTTGCCCAGGAGGATATCGACATCGTGGGAAAGAATCACTCCGGGACTCGTGAGACAATTTGTCAGATCGAAGACCGGCCGATTTTCCCTTTCCAGGCCGAGGCAACCCGCAATGACAAGCGCGACAGCTTCGTTAAATGCGGGAACTTCCAGCAAGCCGGTCTTGCAGCGAGGGCTCATTTCCGCCACGAACCTGCCATGAGAGTCCCTCGTCGCAATCTCCATTTCTTCCCTGAATGTGAGAAGACCAAAAACATTCGCGAACAGGTTCCAGGCGGGAACAACAGCCCCTTTTTCATGCTGATACCAGACGGGTGCCTCTTCGTCCGGTAAGCCGACCCATTGGCTGCCTTCAGGCCTCGGGAGCTTATTCCACAATGTCACCTGCGTTCCGTTAAAGGCTACCGTGTATATGTCACGGGGCGCGATGGTCGAGGGCAAGTCGGTCGGTATCGCGATGGCCTTTTCCCTTAAGGCCAGCATTTCCTTATAGGGTCCAAAATAAATCTTCGCCCTTTGTAAGCTGCGAGCGGCTTCGGACGTGAAAAACCTCGACGCATGGCGCTTCATCTGATCCCAGAGATATTGCGCTTCCACAGTCATCATCAGTCGACGCTCCCTGCCGCTTGGTTACACGGATGGCGGGTGTTTTCCATGCTCTCTTTCCTGCTTAGCTCTTCGTTACCAATCGGTACACCCTGCCGATGATCGCGGGAAGCTTCTTGAAGTAGTAACCGGGCCAGCATCGCATATTGTAATAAAGCCCACCCCGACAAAACTCGCAGTTGTCATTGTCGCACAGGGCGACTCTGGGATCTTTCTTCAACAGGTCGAACTCGATGCCGTAGGCATCTCTTGTCTTGATCAGGACGCTGTAGGCATCTCCAATGAAGCCCGTCCTCAAATGGCCAGCCTTCACATAATGCGTATAAAAATTGCTGAATCCCATACTGCAGCCGGGAAAATCCTTTTTCCGGAAAAGGGAAACCGTTCCATTTTCTCTGTGAAAATATACACCGAACAGATTTTTGAAAATCGTTCGAGTTGTTAATCCCAACCGGTCCTGTGCGAGATGGACCGTGCTGAACCCCGGGCTATCCTCCACGCATCCGATTAAAATCATCTTCGAATCCCGCTCACAGAGCTTTTCCATAGGGAAGAAGCAGGTGGCGTTCTCGTCATGTCCCTTCAGAACATCTCCAGCGTCTTGGCCGATCGCAACAAACGAGTTCGACGGATGCTGACTTCGCACGGCTCCCGGCCAGTGGATCATGGCATTGGCAAAACCGCCGCTTGTGGCCGGGGTGTACCGGTCGTAAACATAGTCGCGATGTTTCTTCGGAAACAGGAAGGTTTTCGTAAAGGCCAGACTGACGATGGTGCCTGTCTCGCCGACCGCCATCAACAGTGCCCTGATCAATTGGTCCGATTTTTTATCCCCCGGCCCGACGATAGTACCGATCTTGCTCACAGATGCCCTGACAAGAAGCACGTCGCCCTGTTCCACGCCCAAAGACCGTAAATAGCCTGCGATCTCGTCAATGGTGTAACTGGCCATGATTTCCTGTCATCCGTGAATGAATTTCAGTCCTGATTCCCGATCGTCACAGCGGTATGAAGTGGAAGGCTGTCTCCGCCTGAAATCGCAAAGTGCATCGCCTCCTGCTCGAGTCGCTTCTTTTTCAGGGCAGGTTGGCGAAATTAAGCAGAAGACGCATGCCGTACTTGTGGCTCTTTTCCGGGTGAAATTGCGTGCCGAGAATGTTGTCTCTTCGGATGGCCGACGTAAATTTATAGCCATGAGTGCTGGTGGCCAGCACATTGGAGGGATCGTCGCAGCATACATGGTAAGAGTGTACGAAATAGAATCGCGGCGGTTCCTCAAATCCGGCAAAAATCCCCGTTGTGTCCATCACATCGACGAGGTTCCATCCCATATGGGGTGTTTTCAGATGACCCTGCTCCGGACCCAAGTGGAAACGTCTCGTATCCGCTTCAATCCATCCCAGACCGGGCAGCCTTCCCTCCTCACTCCGCCTGGACATCAATTGCATCCCGAGACAAATGCCCAGTATAGGACAACGATCTTCCAAGGCACGCTGGTTCAGCAAGGGTACGAGACGGCTCTGCTGCAAGTTGCTCATGGCCTCATCGAAAGCCCCAACACCCGGTAAAATGAGCTTGTCGGCTTTCATGATTTCATTGGGATCGGCAGAGATCGCCGCCTGGTATCCTATTTTTTTCAGCATGTTCAAAATAGAGCCCACGTTCCCCATGCCGTAATCGATGATGACGATCATGTAACTTCACCCGGATCCGTCTGCCTGTAAATCTTCCACTGCCGCAACAGATAAACGGCAACAAGAGCTGAGAAAATAGCCGTGCTGATGGCAAATGAAACCAAAATAGGGGCGACAGATCGAATTACCCATGAAATCAAGGAGGACACCGTTCCGATAGCGACAATGATCACCAGCAGACGAAGCAGTTCGTTGCGGCGGAAGTCTGCTGCATGAAAGAGGGCCACAAGCCAGTAGCAATAATAAATCGTCAGAACACTAGCCTGCAAGCAGATGGCGATAAGTACGTTCTTGAAATACAGTACACCAAATGCCAGCGCGATGATGGAAAAAAAGGAAAAAACGAGCTCCAGCGCAAAAGCGAGACGCTGTCTTCCCAGCGCATCAAACGCCCGATCGAGCCAATTGCTCAGGAGTAGCGGAACGGCTGGGACGGATAGAATAATGGCATAAACAGCTGCTCCCCTCCATGGCTCGCCGAAAAACAGAGCAAATAGTGCCTCGGCGTGAAAGATGAAAGTCACCCAGAACGGGACCAGGCAGACAGCCAGAAGGCGCAATGCCCGATTAACCGGTGTCTCAAGCAGCCGAAAATCCGTGCTGGCCGCGTGCTGGAAAAAAACCGGCCTGACTGCGCTGCTCACCAGACTATTCGGGATGTTCATCACCCTGCTGGAAAGATTATAGAACCCGAGGCTCGAACGCTCGCCGTAGGTCGCGAAGAGAAAGTAGACAAGTCGCTCACGGATGGTACCCACCAAGGTGTATGGGGTCATGTACAATGGGTAAGCCTTGTATTTGACAAGAGTTTCCCGGATTCTCGGTCCCGACACGGCCCTCAGGATGAGGTTCCCGTATCTGGTGTAAATGAGGGACACTAAGAGCAACGCGGCAAAGAACTGCCCCAGAAGGGTTCCGAGAATCAGACCGGAGGAGGTGTTCATGCCCCAAAGGGCCGCCAAAATCTGACAGCCGATGGTCATGAAAGGCAGAGCGAACTGCGACAGGGAATACCACTTGAATTCCTGGGTTCTGGTGCACCAAGCATTAACGGCTTGATAGATGCCGATGCAGACGATCAGCAGCGGTATGCTCCACAGCCAGCCGTGAAGCTCGTCATAAAAAGACTCGCCGATCAGCCAAGCGCCGCCGAGAGGGATAAATGCACCTACGAGAAGAGCAATCGCACAGGATATTCCAACACAGCCCGCCATGACATTGGCCGCTTCTTCATGCGAGCCCGGAAGGACGATTGCCAGTTCATAGCGAAGCGTGGAAATGGAGGCCACAATCAACACGACACTCATGAGCAGTGCCCACCCGGCATAAGCCGAAGGCATGTAAAGCCGGGTCAGCAGAGGCATCGTTGCTACAGTCAGCAATTGAGCGGAAAGACTGCCGAACCCGACCGAAAAGATGTGATGAAGAAATCTTGGGTGAATAAGAACCTCAGCGGATCCGGATCGATTCGTTTTTGATTCTGTTCCTTAATTTCTATTTGATAATTCGCCAGGGAAAACGAGCACATTAGCAAGTCGAGAAGATAGATGTCGGTCTGGAGACTCATGTTGGGGCAATCATCGATATTCCAAGCCCACTATTCCGGGTCGAAGGAGCAGCAGATGGCGTTGAGCGGGTTCTTGGTGAGTAGGGACAGAACCCGATCGGTGATTGCGAGGATCTTTCGAGTCAAGATTTTCCCGAGTATGATGTGACCGGCCGCATCCTCATGCCCGCAAATGGAACGCCTCGACGAGAAGGTTCAAAATGTTCTCCGCAGTCCGCCCGTTGCCGTAAAGGCCGGGGCGTGATTCCGGTCTCGCAAAGGAGCGAATGGTGTGGACGATCTTGTCCTCCTCCGCCCCCGCCAGCTGGTTCCACCCGGATTCGATTGTTTCCACCCACTCTGTCTCATCTCTCAGAGTCACACAGGGGACCCCCAACCAGTATGCTTCTTTCTGAATGCCGCCGGAATCGGTCAGGATCATGCGGGCTGACTTCTCCAGGGCGATCATGTCCAAGTACCCGACAGGTTTGATGACCTTGACCTGCCTGGGCACGGTCAACCCCAGAGAATCGATCACCTTCTTGGTCCTTGGATGCAGCGGCAAAACAATACGCTCATCCGCTTGGCCGAAGGCCGACAAGATGCCGGCAAGGCGTTCCGGGTCGTCCGTGTTTTCTGCGCGGTGCACGGTCGCCAGCAGATAGGCGCCTTTTACAAGGCCCAGCCGTTCGTGGATGTCGGAGCCAGAATCCGCCAACGCGGAAAAGAGGGAAAGGGCATCCGCCATCACGTCGCCAACCAGGTGCACACCGGCGGTGATCCCCTCGGTGTGGAGATGGTCAATCGCCACTTGACTGGGGCAAAGCAGCAGGGACGAGACATGATCGACGACGACCCGGTTGATCTCTTCCGGCATGAGGCGATTGAAGCTTCTCAGGCCGGCCTCGACGTGTGCCAGGGGGATATTTAGCTTGGCTGCCGCCAGGGCGCCCGCGAGGGTTGAATTCGTATCCCCATACACGAGAACCCCGTCCGGCTTTTCGTGCAACAACACTTCCTCGATGCGCTGCAACATCTGCCCCGTCTGCTGTCCATGCGATCCCGATGCAACGCCGAGATGATATTGAGGTTCCGGGATGGACATCTCGCGAAAGAAGACGGCCGACATCTCATCGTCGTAATGCTGGCCGGTATGGATGATGACCTCCCGGACCGGCCGTTCCGGATGATCTGCGCAATATGTCTGAAACGCGCGGGACACGGGCGCCGCCTTGATGAACTGGGGACGTGCACCCAGGACGGTGGCGATTTTCATGAGAGGTGCTTTTCCGTAATCCCGGATTTTGTTTTCTTGTATCTCGTCCCGCAGGCAGTACACTGCAGATTGCCTTCCAAGCGCTCCCCACAGTTGCATACCCATCCTGCGTGACGGGCCGGATTTCCGGTGACAAGCGAATGGCTGGTCACGTCTTTCGTCACAACCGCCCCGGCGCCGACGAAGGCATACTCCCCGATCGTGTGCCCGCAGACGATCGTCGCATTGGCACCGATGGTCGCCCCTCGCCGGATCAAGGTGGGCCGGAGCTGATCCATTTTACGTATTTCCGCCCTGGGGTTGTAAACATTGGTAAAGACCATGGAAGGCCCGCAGAACACGCTATCTTCCAGGGTCACGCCCGGGTACACGCTGATATTGTTCTGAATCTTGCAGCGGTTCCCTATGGTCACGTCGGGGCCGATCACCACATTTTGGCCGATATTGCACTGTTCGCCTATCCGGCTGCCCTTGAGGACATGCGAGAAATGCCAGATCTTCGTACTGCTGCCGATCTCGCACCCCTCGTCGATAACCGCCGTCTCGTGTGCATGGTAGCCCACAGGAGCCCCAGCTGAAGTGGATGGAGCGGTCGAACTGCCGTCGATTCCGGCATCGGATCCTTTCAGGTAAATCTTTTTCCCTTTCTGGTCCAGTGACTGCTGGCTGGCATTGAGAACCCTGAGGACGCGCAGTCCTTCATCTCCGTCTGTTAAGGGCCTGGATGCATTCGAAATGCAAGACAGGAAATGCTCGCACTCCAGTCGCAGGGGTTCCTCCTCGGGGATGTCGCTGACGCGTTCGGGTTCGCCCTTGGCCGGGACCGGGAGGTTGTTTTTCCAGACGATCTCGTGGGGGTAGAGCAGGAGCTTTTCCGGCCAGGGCATGGTGTCGTCGAAAACGGCCATCTTGCGATCGCCGACGACGACGAGTTTCTGGTCCTTGAACGGATGAAGCCACGAGACGAAGACATGGCCCTTGATCCCCGATGGGAAATCGAGGTGCGTCGTGGTCACATCGGCGATCTTCCGGTGCAGGTAATTACCGCCAGTTGCCTGGACGCTTTCCGGCTCCTCTCCGGTCAGCGAAAGGATCATGGAGATGTCATGTGGGGCAAAAGACCATAGGGCGTTTTCTTCACGCCGGATCTTGCCGAGATTCAAGCGGTGGGAGTAAATGTAGTTGATTCGCCCGAGGCAGCCCGTGTCGGCCAGCTTTTTCAACCGGACGAAAACGGGATGGTACTGCAGGAGATGGCCGACCATGAGGATCTGATTATTCTCCTGTGCAATGCGGATGAGTTCCCCCCCTTCCACATCGCTAAGCGCAAGCGGCTTTTCGACATAGACGTGCTTGCCTGCAAGCAGGCACTCACGGGCAAGCGAGAAGTGGGTTTCCGCGGGAGTTGAGATCACTATCCCTTGAATGTCTCGGGCGGAAAAGACATCCGCCGGGGACAGGCATGTCTCGATTTGAGGATACTGCGTTTTCAACTGTGCCAGAACCAGTTCGTTCGAGTCGCAGACCAGCCGCAACGCACCCAGTTCAGCATGGTTGCGAACGAGGTTTCTGCCCCAGGCGCCTGCGCCAATCACGGCGACTCCTGTCGATTCAAAGGTTTTCGGTAAAACTTTCTTCATGTCGAAATCTTCCCCCGAAAAGGATTTCCGGGCAAAGTGAGGATAAGCCTTTTACCCTCTCATTTTGCTCGGAGATGCAGATATTTCTTGAGCTGTTCAAATCGTTCCGGATCTTCTCGTTTTGCCTTCCGGAGTTTTTCTATGCAGAAGGCGAGAAAGACAGCGAGCATGAAAGACGCCAGCATGAAAAGAACAACGATCATGACATAATTCGGATGGGTTTTTCCGGACCGCTGCTTCGGGTCGGTCTGCATCATGGGAGGTGTAGGTGGATCGATGACGGTAAACCCATAATATGGAGCATCTTTTGTTTTTTGAGCCACTTCAACGAAATAAATGATCCGATCGGACATTCTGGCTTTCAAAACAGGGTCTGTCTCATATTGCAACTGCCGAGAAAGAGCCCTCTTTCTGTTCTCAATGCCCGACAGAACTCCTTCACGAAAAACATCACTTGATGCTTTGAGATAGTAATTCAGCATCCTGGCGGGGTATTCACCGGATGGCGAAATGAAAGTCAACGTAATGATTCCTTTTTCATTTTTGAACCCCAGTTGTTTTGACA
>Ga0105106_10002351_pt1 | contig 13631 bp, 10 predicted proteins | sample PPLLaktember2015_5_FD_79109 | JGI IMG/M metagenome (GOLD analysis project Ga0105106, IMG submission 79109) | Freshwater sediment microbial communities from Prairie Pothole Lake near Jamestown, North Dakota, USA - PPLs Lake P8 Core (1) Depth... | ecosystem: Environmental > Aquatic > Freshwater >...
CGGCGTGCGGGGCGCGCCTGCACATGTCGGCGCGTCGCCATGACCCGCCTCCGGCCGCGGCGTGCCCGGTTTCGCGCTCACCCGCTCGCTGCGGATCGAGTAGAGGAGTTGGAGGAGCAGCGCCCGCAGCAGGCGCTCGGGAGCGATCGAGGGCCGGCCGGTCGTGGCGTACAGGTCGTCGATCTGCGGTGAGATCTCCCGCAGCGCGCCACGAAGGAGGCTCGACGGGTGTTCTTCAGCGGTTTGCTAGGGAGCGGCGCTCCCGATCGGCGGCGGTGTCACGTTGCGCGCGGTGTTCGCATTCGCGCCGCGTAGCGCGGTCATGGCCTTGCTCGCGAGACCACGCCAATTCCGCAGCTCGAAACCGCCCGCGCGAAGGGCCATCATCGCCTGGAGCCGCCGAGCCCGACGGTAGAGCGCGGAGAACTCGGTGCGCGTGACGCCGGGAACGTAGGGCGACGGATCCCAGGCGTCGTTCGGCACGAACGGCGCCTGGATCATGCCGTGGCGCAGCGCGAGGTCGTAGAGCTCCGATCCCTGGACGGGGATCGCAAACATCCAGCTCGAGTAGTGCAGCACGCCTTCGCGCCAGAGGCGTCGGGCGAAACGGAGGCTCTCTTCCACCTCGTCGGGGCGCTCGCACGCGAGGCGTCCGTCTTCCTCCCAGAACTGGAACATCATGAAGTAGCCGAAGACGCGAACGCCGGCGCCGGCCACCAGGCGGCAGGCGTGCTCGGTCTGCTCCATCGCCATCTTCTTCTTGATCCCGCGGAGCACGCGTTGGCTCCCGCTCTCGATGCCGAAGCGCACCAGCCAGAAGTTCGCGCGGCGCAGCCATTCGGCGAGGCGGGGCGACATGGGCGCGACCCGGAGGTTCGCCTGGAAGAAGAGGTCCGGATGTCCGAGCGCCGCGAGCGCTTTGCAGACGTCGATCGACCACTCGTGCCGGACGTTGAGCTCGTCGGAGTGGAGGTAGATCTCCCGGTAGCCCTGCCGGTACAGGAGCTCGGCCTCGCGGGCGATGCACTCGGGGGAGCGGGCGCGATAGAGCGGGCCGTCCACGCGGAACACCGGGTTCGCACAGAACACGCAGCGGAACGGACAGCCGCGAGTCACGATCATCTCGATGTTCGGGCGACCGCGGCGATGCGAGATGCCGACGAAATCGCGGCGCTGGGCAAGGTCGTACGCCGGCAGCGGAATCTCGTCGATCTCGTCGATCAGGGCACGCGGCGGCGTCGTGCGTACTCCACTCGCGCTTCGATACGCGATCCCCGGGATCGTCGGGAGCGCCGCCTCGAGCTCGTGCCGGTGCTGCAAGAGCGCGACGAACGTGCGCTCGCCCTCGCCGATCACGCAGACGTCTGCGCCGCCGCGGTCGATCACCTCCGCGGGCACCGCGCTCGCATGGGCCCCGCCGGCCACGAGGAGCATCTCCGGACGGCGGGCCTTGAGCTCGCGCAGGAGCGAGTAGGCGATGCCGGCGCCGTAAGACGTGAACGAGATCCCATAGACCGACGGCTTCACGCGATCGACGAGGGCGAAATGGTCCTCGCGTCGGCGCCGTTGCGGCAGGTAGTGGAAGCGGACGCCCGGCAGACGCTCACGTGCGTAAGACGCGAGATAGAGCAGCCCGAGATTCGGCGCCGGCTGGGCCTTCCCGAGGATCGGGCCATGCGTGTCTGCGAGGACGACGTCCACGTCCGCGTTCGCTGCGCCGTCCACCCACGGCCTCCCGTCTGCCCGAGGCGCAATCGTTCGCACCGAGGGGCTGTGCGCTCGTCTCCCGGCCCGTTCCCCTGGCGCCGTGCGAGAGGCAGTCGACCCTATCACGACACGTCCGGCGGTAGGCCGGCAAAAGCGCTCCCGCGGCCCGACGCTGGCCGTGCCGGCGCGCGGGCTCCCGGCCTCTCGCCCGATCTGCCACAATCGCCTCGTCAGCCGTCGCGGCGTCGCGACGGGGGGGGCGCAACGATGACGATCCCCGGCGAGACCGAGCCGACCACGAGCGAGGCGCGAGCCCGGCTGCGGGTCGTGGGCCAGGAGCCGGACACCGCTGGCGAGGGGCCGCCCGCGCGACACCGGTGGCCGCGCTCGTTCTGGATCGCCTGCGCGCTCGCCCTCGCGGTCGTCGTGCTCTGGCTCTGGCTCGGCTCGAGCCTGGCGAAGGTGCGCGCTCTCGAGGCCGACAACGCAGCCTTGAGCGCGGAGCTCGCGACCACGCGCGAGGCGCTCGCGGCCCATCGGGCGCGCCTCGACGATGTCCGCAGCCAGGTCGGCGAGCTGCGCCAACGGATCGGCTCCCTGGACGCGCTGCTCGCGACCGAGCCCGGCGCGCACGCTCCCCCGCAGGCTCCCCAGGCCGCGCCCCGCGCGCGCTGAGCACCCTCGCCACGTCGCCGCCCGGGAGGGGAGGCATGTCGGACGAGCCCTACGACCTCGTCGTGATCGGAGGCGGGCCCGCCGGCGTCGCCGGAGCCTGCACGGCCGCCCACTTCGGGAGGCGGGTCGCGCTGATCGAGAAATGCCGCGAGCTCGGCGGCGCCTGCACGAACACCGGAACGCTCCCGAGCAAGACGCTGCGCGAGACGGCCCTCGCCCTCCGCGGGCTGCGCTCGCGAAACCTCTACGGCGTAGACCTCTCGCTGCGGCGCGAGGTGACGGTGCGCGACCTGATGCACCACGAGGCGAACGTCGTGGAGGGCGCACGCGAGGAGATGGCCGAGCGTCTCCGGCGCGAGGGCGTTGCGCTGCACCTCGGCGCCGGTCGCTTCGTCGATCCCCACACCGTGGCCGTCGCGGGCGACGGCGGCGCAGAGACGCGGCTGCGCGCGCGGCACGTGCTGGTCGCGATCGGCTCGCAGCCCCTCCGGCCTCGAGAGTTCCCGTTCGACGACGAGCGCGTCTGGGACTCCGACGAGATCCTCCAGATCCGGAAGCTCCCGCGCTCGCTCGCGGTGGTCGGGGCGGGCGTGATCGGGGCCGAGTACGCCTGCACCTTCGCTGTGCTGGGCGTGCGCGTGCACCTGGTGGACGGCCGCGACGAGCTGCTCTCGTTCCTCGACGCCGAGATCTCGCGCGGGCTCGAGGCAGCGATGCGGGCGCGCCTCGGCATCGCGTTCCACTGGCACGAGCGGGTGGCGGAATGCCGCGCGCCGGCCGATCCGGACGCGCCCGTGACGCTCGTGCTCGGCTCCGGCGAGGTGATCGAGGCGGAGGCCGTGCTCGTCGCGGCGGGCCGAACCAGCCCGACCGACGCGATCGGCATCGCGGCCGCCGGCGTAGAGAGCGCCAAGCATGGCCTGCTCGCGGTCGATGCCCAGTTCCGTACCAACGTTCCCCACGTCTACGCCGCCGGCGACGTGATCGGCTTCCCGGCCCTCGCGGCGACCGGGATCGAGCAGGCTCGCGTCGCCATGGCGCGCGCCTTCGACATCGCGCTGAAGGAGGACCTCGCGACGATCCTGCCGTTCGGCGTCTACACCATCCCCGAAGCGAGCATGGCCGGGCGGAGCGAGGAGGATCTGCGTCGGGAAGGCGTCGACTGCGTGGTCGGGCGCGCGCACTACGGGCGGAACCCGCGCGGGCGGATCCTCGGCGAGTCCACAGGCCTCGTGAAGCTCGTCTTCCGGCGCGAGGACATGCGCCTGCTCGGCGTGCACATCCTCGGCGAGCATGCGACCGAGCTCGTGCACGTCGGGCTCACGGCGCTCCTCGTCGGGGCCGATGCCTCGCTCTTCAACCGCATGTGCTTCAACTACCCGACGCTCGGCGACCTCTACAAAGAGGCGACCTACGACGCGCTCGTCACGCGCGCTGCATCCTAGGCGGCGCCCGCGGCGGTGCGTTCGAAAGGGGCTCCGTCGGATCGAGCCTAGGGTGTCGGGGGCGGAGCCGGCGTCGGGGCCGCCGGCGCGGCGCCCGCTGCGGGCTGCCACTCCTCGTCGGGAAGGCTCCAGCCGCCGCCGAGGGCGCGGTAGAGCGCGACGATCGCGACCTGGCGGCCGAGCTCGAGCTGCGCGAGCCGGAGCTCCGCCGGGAAGAGCTGCTGCTGCGCGTCGAGAACCTCGAAGTACGACGAGAGCCCGCCGTCGTAGCGGACGCGCGCGAGGCGCACCGACTCGTCGAGGGCGAAAACGGCCTTCGCCTGCTCCGCCTGGGCGCGGGCGAGCTGGTCGCGGGCGGTCAGCGCGTTCGACACGTCGCGGAAGCCGTCGAGCACCGCCAGCTCGTAGCGTGCGATCTGCTCCGCGAGCTGCTCCTTGCGCAGCTGGTAGGTGTACCAGACCTGACCGCCGCGGAAGAGCGGACCCGAGAGGGTGGCGCCGATCGACCAGATGCCGGCGCCGGCCGACACGATGTCGCCCAGCTCCGTGCTCTCCTTGCCATAGAGCGCCGTGAGCCCGAGGCGCGGGAAGAAGTCGGCGAGAGCCGCGCCGATCAGCGCGTTCGCCGCGGCCAACTCGTGCTCGGCCTGGAGGATGTCGGGCCGTCGCTCGAGGAGCTGCGACGGCAGGCCTTCGGGCACCTCGGGCGGGTAGCGCTGCTCGAGCAGCGTCGCGCCGCGCGGAATCGGCCCGGGCGGGCGCGCGAGCAGGACGGCGAGCACGTTCTCCACGGCGACGATGTCGCGCTCGATCTGCGGCTCCCGCGCGGTCGCGTCGTAGAGCGCGGCCTGGGCGCGCGTTACCTCGAGCTTCGAGGCGATGCCGCGCTCGAAGCGGCGCTCGAACAGGGTCAACGTCTCCTGGAACGCGACGATGCTGCGCCGCGTGATCGCGAGCTCGAGGTCGAGCTCGCGGAGCTGGAGGTACGCCGTCGCGACGTCGGTGACGACCGAGAGCAGCACCGCGCGCCGGAAGGCCTCCGTCGCGAGCAGCTGCTCGACGGCCGACTCCGTCGCGCGCCGGATGCGCCCCCAGATGTCGAGCTCCCAGGTCGCGTTCAGCGCGCCCAGGAAGAAGTTCTGCGTCTGGCTCGCGCCCAGGATCGGCGTCGTGAAGACCGACGAGCGTCCGCGCGCCGCCGCGGCGTCGTAGCCGACCTGGGGGAAGAGCGGCGAGCGCGTGACGCCCGCGATCGCGCGGGCCTGCTCGACGCGGGCGGTCGCGATGCGCAGGTCGTCGTTCTCGCGGATCGCTTCCTCGACGAGCGACACCAGGACCGGATCCTGGAAGAGGCTCCACCACGGCAGGTCGGCGATCGACTCCGGGCTCGCGCTCGGCTCCGGGTAGTAGCTCGCCGTCTCGGGCGTCCCGGGACGCTCGTAGTCGGGGCCGATCGCGCACGCGCCGAGCAGCGCGACGGATGCGACGGCGGCGGCGAGGCCGCGCCTCACTCGTCCTTCCCTGGCGTGCGATGCACCAGCCGCTCGACCACGGTGAAGAGCACCGGCGTGAGGAAGATCCCGAGCAAGGTCGCGATCATCATGCCCCACACCACGACGGTGCCGAGCTGCTGGCGCGAGAGCGAGCCCGCGCCGGCGGCGATGTAGAGCGGCACGCAGCCCAGGATGAACGCGAAGGACGTCATCAGGATCGGCCGCAGCCGCAGGCGTGCCCCCTTCAGCGCCGCCGCCACCACATCCTCGCCCTTCTCGAGCTCGACCTTCGCGAACTCGACGATCAGGATCGCGTTCTTCGCCGCGAGGCCGATCAGCATCACGAGGCCGATCGACGAGTAGACGTTCATTTCGAAGCTCCGCAGCGCGAGCCCGAGGAAGGCGCCGAAGATCGCCGTCGGCACGGCGAGCAGCACGCTGAAGGGCAGCGACCAGCTCTCGTACTGCGCCGCGAGGATCAGGAACACGATCAGGAGCGAGAGCGCGAACACGGGCCCGACGCTGCCGCTGCGGCGCTCCTGGTACGACATGTCCGCCCAGTCGTACCCCATCGTCGAGGGCAGGGTCTCCTTCGCGACCTCCTCCAGCGCCGTGATCGCCTGGCCCGACGTGTAGCCGGGGGCCGGCGCGCCCGTGATCTGGGACGAGCGGAAGAGGTTGAAGCGGTTCGTCGCCTCCGGCCCGGCGATCGCGCTCGTGGTGACGACCGACGAGAGCGGCAGCATGTCGCCGCCCTGGTTGCGCACGTAGAAGCTCTCGATGTCGTCGGGCTTGGTGCGGTACTCGGGCTCGGCCTGCAGGTAGACCTTCCACTGCCGGCCGAAGCGGTTGAAGTCGTTCACGTAGATGCTGCCCATGAACGCCTGCAGGGTCTGGTAGACGCCCTTGATGTCCACGCCCTGGGTCTTGACCTTGTCGCGGTTCACGTCGGCGTAGATCTGCGGCACGTCCGCCCGCAGGCTGCTCGAGAGGCCCGTGAGCTCGGGGCGCTTTCGCGCGGCGTCGAGGAAGCCGTTCACGCCGGCCTGCAGCTCTTCGATCGGCATCCCGACGCGGTCCTGCAGCATCAGGCTGAAGCCGCCGGCGGCGCCGATGCCGGCGATCGCCGGCGGGCCGAAGGCGAGGGAGACGGCCTCGGGCAGGCGCGCGAGCTCGCGGTTGATCGCCTGGACGATTCCGTTCGCGCTGGTCTCGGGCGTCGTGCGCTCTTCCCAGGGCAGGAGCTGGATGAAGAACATCGTCGAGTAGGTGCTGTAGACGCTCGTCAGCAGGTTGAAGCCGACGATCGTGTTGTAGTCCTTCACGCCCGGCGTCTTCTCGAGCACCTGCTCGATCTTCTGCGCCACGGCGTCGGTGCGCTGGAGCGAGGCCGCGTTCGGCAGCACGCCGATCGCGAACACGTAGCCCTGGTCCTCCTCGGTCACGAAGCCGCTCGGCAGCGAGCGGCCGAGGAGCCCCGTCACGACCACCACGGCCAGCAGGAAGATCAGGCTGCGGGCCGTCTTCCGGATGCAGGCGCCCGTGAAGCCGACGTAGCCGTTCGTGGTGCGCTCGAAGGCGCGGTTGAAGGCGGCGTAGAAGCGTCCGAGGATGCCCTGCGTCGACGAGGCGGGCTTCAGCATCAGCGAGCAGAGCGCCGGCGAGAGCGTGAGCGCGTTGATCGCGGAGATCAGCACCGAGATCGCGATCGTGACCGCGAACTGCTGGTACATGCGCCCGGTGATGCCGGAGACGAACGCCACCGGGACGAAGACCGAGGCCAGGATCAGCGCGATCGCGATCACCGGGCCCGAGACCTCCGCCATCGCCTTGACCGTGGCGTCGCGTGGCGAGAGCCCGTGCTCGATGTGGTGCTGCACCGCCTCCACCACGACGATCGCGTCGTCCACCACGAGCCCGATCGCGAGCACGAGCCCGAACAGCGAGAGCGTGTTGATCGTGAAGCCGAGGAGCGGGAACACCGCGAAGGCGCCGACCAGCGAGACCGGCACCGTGAGCAGCGGGATCAGGGTTGCGCGCCAGCTCTGCAGGAACAGGAACACGACCGCGATCACGAGCACCATTGCCTCGATCAGCGTGCTCACGATCTCCTCGATTCCGGCCGTGACCTGGAGCGTGGTGTCGAGGGAGACGGCGTAGTCGAGGTCTTCGGGGAAGCTCGCCTTCATCTCCTCCATCGCGGCCTTCAGGCCTTCCGCGGTGGCGAGCGCGTTCGAGCCCGGCGACTGGTAGGTGACGATCACCGCCGCGGGCTTCCCGCGATAGCGTCCCTTCTGGTTGTAGAGCTGCGCGCCGAGGTCGATCCGCGCCACGTCGTTCAGGCGCACCACGGCGCCGCCCGTCTCGGCGCGCACCACGATCTCGCCGAACTCCTCGGCGGTGATCAGGCGGCCCTGGGCGCGGACGCTGTAGGTGTACTCCTGGCCCGGCGGCGCCGGCTCGCCGCCGATCTGGCCCGCCGGGTTCACCTGGTTCTGCTGCTGGATCGCGTCCACGAGATCGGGAACCGTGAGCCCGAGGCTCGCGAGCTTGTCCGGCTTCACCCAGATCCGCATCGCGTAGTCGGAGGCGCCGAAGTTCTTGACGTCGCCGACGCCGTTCACGCGCTTCAGCTTGTCGTTGATGTTGATGGTGGCGTAGTTCGCGAGGAAGCTCGCGTCGTAGGTGCCGTTCGGCGAGTAGACGGAGAAGATCAAGAGCGGGCTCGGCATCGCCTTCTTGGTGGTGACGCCGTAGGTCTTCACGTCCTGGGGCAGGGTCGCCATCGCCTGCGACACCCGGTTCTGGGACAGGACGTTGTCCATGTCGATGTCGGTGCCGACTTCGAAGCTCACCTGCAGGGTCATCGAGCCGTCGTTGGCATTGATGGACTTCATGTAGATCATGTTGTCCACGCCGTTCATCTGCTGCTCGATCGGGGTCGCGACCGACTGCTCGACGGTGAGCGCGTCGGCGCCGGTGAAGGTGGTCGTGACCTGGATCAGCGGCGGCACGATCTCGGGGTACTGGGCGATCGGCAGGCCCGTCATCGCGACCACGCCGACGAGCACGATCAGGATCGAGAGCACGATCGCGACGATGGGGCGGCGGACGAAGAAGTAGTCGCCGACGGGATCTTCGTTCGGCCTTTCCTCAGCCATCCGTGCCTGCGCCCGTCGCGGCCGTCGGCGCCGGCTCGGCCGGCGCCGGGGCCAGGGCCGGCTTCGCGACCACCTTCATGCCGTTGCGGACACGCTGCAGGCCCTCGACCACGACCCGGTCGCCCGCGGCCAGGCCGTCCTCGATCAGCCAGCCGCTGCCGACGCGCGGTCCCACCTTCACGACCTTCACGGCGACGGTGTCGTCGGCTCCGACCACGGCGACCTGGTAGGTGCCCTGCAGCTCGCTCACGGCGCGCTGGGGCACGACCAGCGCGCCCTTCTCGACGCGCTGCACGCCCCGCACCCGCGCGTACAGGCCGGGCCGCAGGATCCCGCCGGGATTCGGGAAGTATCCCTTCACCTGGATCGTGCCGGTGCGCGGATCGGCCGACAGGTTCGCGATCGCGGCGCTCCCAGTCTCGGGGTGCACCGAGCCGTCGGCGAGGATGAGCTGGAGCGGGGTCTTCCCGGCTTCGCCCTCGGCAGCCGGCAGCGACGGGTTCCGCACGTTCCGCGCGAAGGCCAGGTACTCCTGCTCGCTCAGCAGGAAGATCACGACCAGCGGGTCCACCTGCGAGACGGAGGCGAGCAGGGTGTCGCGCTGGATCAGGTCGCCGACCTGCGCGTTCGCGATGCTCGCGATCCCGTCGACGGGCGAGAGCACCTTTGTCCACTCGAGATCGAGCCGCGCCTTCTCGAGGTCGGCCCGGGCCGAGATCACGCCGGCGCGATTCGCTGCGGCGGCCTGGACCGCGTCGTCGAGCTCGCGCTGGCTCACGGCGCCTTCCTTCGCGAGCGGCGTGTAGCGCGCGACGTCGAGCTCGTTGCGCTTCAGCAGGGCCTGGACGCGCTCGAGGGCACCGCGGGCGTTGTCGTACGCCGCCTGGTACTGGCGGGGGTCGATCTGGAACAGGAGCTGCCCGGCCTTCACGGTCGAGCCCTCGAGGTAGTTCCGCGACTGGAGGTAGCCCCCGACCTGTGCCCGGATCTGGGCGTCGACGTTGCCCTGGGTCGTGCCCAGGAACTCGAAATAGATCGGAACGTCCTGGGGCTCGACGGTGGTGACGACGACCTCGGGCGGCGGCGCCTCGGGCACTGCCGCCGGGCCGCAGCCCGCCGCGGCCAACGCCGCCACGAGCATCCACGCCGGCGTCCCCGCTCGCGCCCACAGCCCCTCGCGTCGTGCGTGTCGTCGCGAAGGCATGCCCTGGCTCCCGGCCCGCGGCCGATCGTCGGCGCAGGCTTGCAGCTTATTCCAAGCCGGCGGCGGGGCAATGCAGAAACCGTATTCCGTGACGCCCGCTCGACGTCGAGGGCGGCGCGGCGGCGCAGCCCTCGCATGCGATCGGCGCGGCCAGGTCGGCAGGGTCTCGTCGTGCCCTGGCTCACGCCCGGGGTCACGCCGCACGCCGATGCGTTGGACGAGCCGCCGAAACCCGCGCCGTGGCCCGGAAGGACCGGGTCTCGCCGCGCCCTGCGGCCTGCCGGACCGGCCCGGAACCGGCCCGCTGCGCAGTGCCGATTTCCGTCGTCCCGACAGGCGTGGGGGCTCAACTCCTGCAGGGTTCCGCCGATATGCCTGGAAACGGGTCTTCTCGGTGCCGCAACGGCCGGACGCAACCCACAGCACAGCCGGAAGGGCGCGCAGACATGCTCCTCGACTCGATCTTCGGCGTCTTCTCGAACGACCTCGCGATCGACCTCGGCACGGCCAACACCCTGGTCTACGCGAAGGGCAAGGGCATCGTCTGCTCCGAGCCGAGCGTCGTGGCGGTGACGTCGGGCGGCCAGAAGGGCGATCGCATCCTCGCCGTCGGCCACGAGGCGAAGGAGATGCTCGGCCGCACCCCGGACTCGATCCGCGCGGTGCGTCCGATCAAGGACGGCGTGATCGCCGACTTCGAAGTCACCGAGGCGATGCTCCGCTACTTCATCCGCAAGGCGCACAACCGCAGCAAGCTCGTGCGCCCGCGCGTCGTGATCTGCGTCCCGCCCTGCATCACCAGCGTCGAGAAGCGCGCGGTGCGCGAGTCGACGCTCTCGGCCGGCGCGCGCGAGGTCTACCTGGTCGAGGAGCCCATGGCCGCCGCGATCGGCGCCGGCCTCGACGTGACCGCCGCGACCGGCAACATGATCGTCGACATCGGCGGCGGCACCACGGACGTCGCCGTGATCTCGCTCTCGGGCATCGTGACGTCGCGCTCGATCCGGATCGGCGGCGACCACATGGACGAGGCGATCATCAACTACGTGAAGCGCAAGTACAACATGCTGATCGGCGAGCGCACCGCGGAGCTGATCAAGGTGACGATCGGCACCGCCGCGCCGAACTCGAAGACCTCGACCATGGAGATCAAGGGACGCGACCTGGTGTCGGGCATCCCGAAGGTCATCGTGACCACGAGCGACGAGGTGCGCGAGGCGCTGATCGAGCCGATCCACGCGATCACCGAGACGGTGCACCTGACGCTCGAGCGCACGCCGCCCGAGCTCGCGGCGGACATCGTCGACCGCGGCATCATGCTGGTCGGCGGCGGCTCGCTGCTCCGCAACCTCGACCACCTGCTGCGCCAGGAGACGAAGCTCCCGATCCTGCGCAGCGAGGATCCCTTCACCGCCGTCGCCCACGGCGCCGGGAAGCTCCTCGACGACGTGGCGCTGCTGAAGGACGTGGCGATGGCGTGAAGCGCCGCGGCGTACCGGAGCGCCGCGTAGCGGCGCGAGGAACGCCGCGCAGGCCGCCCCCCACGCTCGTATCGCCTCGATCCAGGATTGCGCGCGGCCTCGCGCGCCGGGGCCCTACTCCGGGCTCAGCGCCGCCAGCGCGAGCTGCATCGCGAGCTGCATGTCGCCCGCGACCTGGATCTTCCCGCTCATGAACGCGCCCTGGGGGTCGATCTCGCCCGCCCGGAGCTGGCGGTACGCGTCGGCGTCCACCGTCAGCGTCGTGTTCGGCTCGGCGGGGATGGTCTCCGTCCCGAAGCAGGTGAGGATCGCGTAGCCCGCCGGGCCCGTGACGGTGAAGAGCAGCGCGCCCGAGAGGCCGTCGAGATTCGCGAGGCGCGCGGCCGTGAGCTTCATGCCGCCGGCCAGGCCCGAGAGCCCGCCGAGCATTCCGAGCGCCGAGTCGCCCGCCTCGGCCACCAGCCGCTCGAAGTCGGCGCGGTCCTGCACGAGCGTCATGAAGGGCGGGTGCGCGGCCTTGGCCGCGGTCTCCATGCGTCCGCCCGCGACGTTCAGGTAGAAGGTCCCGCCGCCGTCGCCGCGCACGTCGTAGCGGATCGTCGCGTTCACCGCGCGCATGCCGTCGAGCACCTTCTGCGCCGCCGCTACCGCCTGGGCCTGCTCGTCGAGGACCCGGTTCCAGTCATCGGGCATCTTCTGGGTGAAGAACGTGCGGGGATCGACCGCGCTCATCGGGACTCCTGCCTCCGTCGCCGTTGCCAGCGGTCCACTTCCCGCAGGTGCTCGGCGTAGCTTTCGGTGAAGACGTGCGTGCCGTCTCGGCGCGACACGAAGTAGAGATACCGGGTGTCGGCCGGCGCCACCACCGCGCGCAGCGCGTCGGCGCCGGGGCTCGCGATCGGGCCGGGCGGGAGCCCGGGTCGCTGGTAGGTGTTGTAGACGTTCGACGCGTCGTCGAGATGGGCGCGCGTCAGGTTCCCGTCGAAGCCCGCGATGCCGTAGATCACCGTCGGATCCGAGTCGAGCTTCATGCCGATGCGCAGCCGGTTGCGGTAGACGCTCGCGACGAGCGGCCGCTCGTCGGCCGCGCCCGTCTCGCGCTCGACGATCGAGGCCAGGGTCACGACCTCTCGCATCGAGAGGCCCGCCGCCTTCGCGCGCTCCGCGAGCGGCGCCCATTCTTCCTGGAAGCGCAGGACCAGGACGCGCGCGATCTCCCGGGGCGGGATGCGACGCGGCAGCCGGTAGGTGGCGGGGAAGAGGTAGCCCTCGAGCGTCGGGCCCTCGACGCCGAGCTCCGCCGGCGCCGTCGGGTCGTTCACCACGTCGAGGAAGGTGCGCGCGTCCCCGAGGCCCGCGGTCTCGACGCGCCGCGCGATCTGCTGCGCGGTGAAGCCCTCCGGAATCGCGAGCTCGAGCGTGAAGATCCGCCCGGACGCGATCTTCTCGAGGATCGCCTCGGGCGTCATCGCCGCCGTGAGCTCGTACTCGCCGGGCTGGAGCTTCCCGGCGAGCTCGTGCCAGCGCCCGACGAGCTGCGTCGCGCGCGCGTCGCGCACCAGGCCTGCGGCCTCGAGCTCGCGCGCGACGCTCGCGAGCGTCGCGCCCCGCGGCACCTCGAACAGCACGAGCCCGGCGGCGGGATCGCGCGGCGCGATCAGCTCGAGCGCCCGCGAGGCGAGGAGCGCCGCGCCCGCGACGAGCGCGAGCAGGAGCACGAGCGCGACGAGCAGGGCGCGCCCGGCCCGCCCGGCCCGCCTCATCGGCCCCGATCCGCTTCGCGCTCGAGGAAGGTCTGGAGCAGGAGCGTCGCCGCCACCTCGTCCACCTTGCCGCGCTGCTGCTTCTTCGAGCGGCCCATCTCGTGGAGGGCGCGCTCGGCGCCGCGCGACGTCCAGCGCTCGTCGAGCAGCGACACGGGCAGGCCCGTCGCCGCGCCGAGCGCGGCGGCGAAGGCCTCGGCCCGCTCGGCCTCGGGCCCGCGCCGCCCGCTCATGTGGATCGGCAGGCCGACCACGATCGCGCTCACCTCGCGCTCGGCCGCGAGGGCGCGCAGCGCCGCGACGTCGGCCTTCGGGCCCTTGCTCGCGAGCACGCCGGCCGGGAACGCGATCGTCCGCGTCTCGTCGGAGATCGCGAGGCCGATGCGCTTCGCGCCGAGGTCGATCGCGAGCACGCGGGTCGGCGAGGCCATCGGGTCGAGGCTAGCAGCGCCGCCCGTGAGAGACGCAGAGCAGGGCCCGCGCGTTTCAGGGACCGGGCGTCAGCTCGCCGCGTCCGTCGGCGGCGTCGCGGACGGCTCGTTCCGGTCGCGCCGGGCGAGGGCGCCCTGCGCGGCTTCGCGAATCGTCGCGTCGCCGTTCGCGGCGATCTCGGCCAGGGCCGCGCGCGCTTCGTCACCGGGAAGCTTCGAGAGCGCGTGGAGCGCTGCGATCTTGAGCTCGCGCAGCGACTGGCGCCGGAGC
>Ga0105106_10002352_pt1 | contig 13630 bp, 18 predicted proteins | sample PPLLaktember2015_5_FD_79109 | JGI IMG/M metagenome (GOLD analysis project Ga0105106, IMG submission 79109) | Freshwater sediment microbial communities from Prairie Pothole Lake near Jamestown, North Dakota, USA - PPLs Lake P8 Core (1) Depth... | ecosystem: Environmental > Aquatic > Freshwater >...
CGATGCCCCGACCTCCTCCGCGGCACGGATCGCCGATGTGGAAGGCTCTTTGTTGAGCACGGGGCTGCTGCCGCAACCTGCGAGCAGTGCACCGATCAGAACACTTCCGGCCATTATGGCCATATTCAAATGTTTCATTGATACCTCCTGTTGTGTTGTTGTAAAACGTGACCTCCAACCTACCGTTCAGACACGGGCCAACTCAATGTCGTGACATAGTGTACCGTTGATTGCAGTGCAATCCAATAGGCCGAAGGGATGATAATGTGGTTAATCCTTTGACGGACGGGGAGAAGGGAGTACTGACGTTACTCGGAGACCGGATCGGGGGGGGGTTAGGATTCCCTTTTTTCGAACGAGTGAGTTGCGATCTGCAGGCGGCTGTGAAGTGCCAATTTTTCGAGGATGTTGTGGACGTGACTTTTCACCGTGTAGGTCGAGAGGTTCAGCTGTTGGGCGATTTCCTTGTTACTCATTCCCTCCGCAATGAGGACAATAATTTCACGTTCACGTTTCGTCATCCGGGTTGCTGCGGACAGTTTGTCTTTCCCAAAACGGATTGCATTGTTGACAATATGAGTGAACAGGGATCCCGTCAGCACGGGGGGAATAATTCTTGTTCCTTTCGCGACGGATCGGATCGTTTCGAGGACATCGTTTATTGATGCGTCTTTCAGGATGAAACCAGACGCGCCGGCCTGCACCAACTCGACGATGTCCTGTTGCGACGGAATAAGACCCATCCCAATTACTTTGGCCTCCGGCAATTCACTGACCAGAGACTTCACAACATTGAGACCGTTTGCATTCCGCAGCCCCAGGTCCAAGAGAACTATGTGAGGCTTCAGATTCCGCGCCTGCTCCAGTGTGTCGTGATTGCCCCCGGTCGATCCAACCACTCTGAGATCCGGCTGCCTGTCGATGAGCGATTTGATGCCGTCGCGCAATATGCGGTTGTCCTCGATAAGGAGGATCTTTGTCTTTTTCACTGGAGGGATCCTGATCTGATTATTACGCGCGAAAAAGGGGACATTCCCATTAATAAGATGGTACGACAGTGAATCGACATTTTCAAGGAAATTCGGATAGTCGAGGGCAATGGTCGCAGGCAATTCTGGCCCCGGGCAATGTCCCGGGCAATTGGCGCGTAGACCTGAGCGGTTAGGTGCTGCGGGGGGTGTAGTAGTCAGAGAGAGGAAAAGCTCATTGCAAACGTTTTTGACGCTTGCTCCCTACCGATCGTCATTTGCTCCGCTCGTTACCACCGTCGTGATGCCTATACATTGCTACGCCATCGCGAAGCGGAGTTTCTGGAACCTGGAGGTCCAACTTGCGCAACCCCCTTTCGGAAACCGTGGAACCACGCGAAGGGTGGTTTGCGGCCGTGACTGTATAGAGTGCGAAAACATCTCCGGAGCCTGTTCGCTGCCACCCAAGGAATGTCGCGTCCGGTCCTCGAGCGAATGGAAAATCATTGTCAGACATGTTCGCCTCCGTCCCCATAGAGTTATCCATGTGCTTTAGAACTGACCCGTTTTCCCGGCGGTGTTTTCAAATTCGCAGGTCGTCTGTTGACGTGTTTCTGATTGCTCAGGGCTTTTTGCGCAGTGATCAACTTGTTGTTGGACTTTTTTAGCAACTCAACAGTTCTCTTGAACTCATGGACCTGGCGGTTGGCGTCATCTTTCGCAATTCCGTATTTTTCTTGAAGCTTTCCAACAAGCTCTTCATACTTGCCGGAAATGGCAGCAAGTTCGTCATTCATGAGCTTTCCCCACTGGTGCATCGCTTTCCCCCGCCCTTGTTTCCACTTGCCTTCAATGCGATCCCAGCTCATTGCATACCTCCTTTTGATTCAGATATCCACTCGCTATGCTCAAGGACGATCCCTGGTGAACATCAGATGCTTTGCGGCCATTCAATTCTCTGAGTTGTTTCGATTCCTTTCCAGCGGCGCAGTTGGGCATCAATTTCCGCCGCGGTACTGGCTTGGAATTCGGAAATGTACTTTGCTTCAACCCGCTTCCTTTCGCTCTCTTCCTTCTCTCTGCTCTCGCGCCACATGGTACTCGTGGCGCTTCGCCACACGGGGAAAGCGGCAATCGCGGTGATGATCGATACAATAGGATTCACGACGGCCTCTTTAATTGTTGTTGAGTCGTGGGCGAAGAAGGTCTAGTGCCCCTTCATCAAACGGATGACCGCAACGGGAGTGTCCTCCTGAGGGGCCTTCCGGTCACCGTCCGTTCTTTCCCCACGTGCTTGCTCGCACGAAGGGACTTCTGCAATTGCAGCAATCGGCTATTGGACTTCTTGAGCCGTCCAATTGTTTCCTTAAATTCTTTCAGCTGCCGACTCGCCTCTTCGTTCACAATTCCATATCGTTCCTGTAGCTCTCCCACGAGCTGTTCAAAGTCGCCCGCGATCGCGGCAAGGTCATCGTTCATGACCTTTCCCCAATGGTGCATCGCCTTCCCTCTACGCTGCTTCCACTCCCCCTCCATCCGATCCCAGTTCATGGGTCTGTTTCCTTTCTCACTTTCTGTCGTTCGCGATTTCGGGTACCGTTGTCGGCATTCCGTTGCTCGCACTAGTGGCTCCCGAAGTTTTCGAGGCATTCGCTCCGAGCACTTCCGCAAGCTTGGCCTCACGAGCGGCAACTATGGCGATATGCCGCGCTTGAGACGATTGGGGATTTTTCCGGAAAGCCTTCTCCGCCAGAGCCAGGGTCTCTTGAGCCTTGCGCAACTCCGTCGGCGCGTGTTTGCTTGCGGGGGTCGCGCTCGCGTGCGCGCAGGCCTGACGCGCGCTTATGAGCTCTGCTGGGGGCAAGATCGTAGCGCAGCCCACCAGTAGTCCCGAAACGACGATGATCAGGAGACGCGCTATGGATTTCAATGTTACATCCTTTCTCTTTGTACCTCAACTATTCTAAGGCAATTGAAGTATACAGAACTGTGCGACAGATTGAATCGGCTGAAAGGATGAAAAAGGAACTAATCCTCGAACTGTGTCTCGGGGCCGTACCAATCTATGCTGAGCTTTATGTTCGGAGGGAATGCAGGGAAGAGACCAAGAGCAGGATATACGCGTGTTATGCGGACCCAGGGATCGTAAAGTCCTTGGTTCTTGGCCTAAACAGGCGAAATTTGGCCATTATCGACTTTTTTCAACCACCTAGAATCTTTTTGGCGCAGTTATTGTTATATTAGTGCGATGAAAAAGGTACCCTATACGATTTGCCGCCAGTGCGGCCGGGATTTCCCTGGAAACCCGAGCATGCGCCGCTGCCCTACGTGCCGGAAGAAAGAGGCACAGTATCGCGCACAGCGTGAACGGATGAAGCGGAATCTGCCTTACTACCTCAAGACGGATATCTAACCGTCGTCGTTGCCATTTCACCGGCAGAGCTCGTGGTAGCGCTCAAGTGCACCCGGCTCCCCGAGAGCGACACTCCTTCTTAGCGCAAGACAGCCTTCACGGTTTTCGCCCCTGAGGAACTGGCATTCGCCCAGCATGAACCAGGCACCTCCGTCCAGACTGTCCGCCAAGACCACTTTCTGAAGCGCATCCACTGCTTCTTCGATCCTCCCGCTCGTCTTCAGCGACAACGCTTTGTTGTACAATACAAACGAGCAGGAATCGCACTCCCCCAACGCTTGATCGTAATCGGTGATAGCTTCATCATATCTTCCCATCCCGTGCAGCAGCCGCCCTCGTTCGTTGAGGACATAAGGGTCATCGGGTGAAATTATTACACACTTGTCCAGCAGTGCAAGCGCCGACTCCGATTCTCCTATCTCGCTCAGGAGAAGGGCGTATTCCATTTTTGCAGTGACATCATACGGGTCCAGCCTGATGATGTTGACAAGGTCCTGCCGCATGAGCAAACTCAGGACTGTCCGCAGGTTTTCTTTCACGGGACGTTCAAGTTCCCCCACATCTGTCTCTTCGAGAAGCTCGCGCCTCAACCGGAGGATCTTGAAGCGCTCCCACCGGAAATCTCCGTTTTGTGGCTCCACTTGAACCGCGCGCTCAAAGTCGGTTTGAGCGGACTCGATCTCGCCAAGTTCTCTCGATGCGAGACCGCGGCTGAAGTATGCGACGGGAGATTCAGGTCGGAGTTGGATTAACCGGGAGAAGACTTCCCGGGCTTGACGATAGGCACCGGAGGATAGTAATTGGTCCCCTTCATCTTGAAGTAGCTCTGCAGAATTCCGGCATCCGGTAAGCGGGAGAATCCCTGCCAGGAGAATAACTGCACACAGGATTCTGTGCCGAGGAATCCTGCCACTCCGCCTGCGGACCGTGCTTACGGCACAGACGGGAAGGTGACTGATATGGAAGTGCCCGACTCGCGCTCGCACTCGAGAGTCCCTTTCAGCTGCCTCGCAAGATGGTTCACGAGGTGAAAGCCGATCGACTTTGGGCGACGGGGGTCGATGTCTTTACGCAATCCCACACCCCCATCTGCGACGCGCAACATCAAACCATCCTCTTTCATCCGGCGGAATTCCACGGTAATTTCGCCGCGGGTTCCTTCGGCATAGGCATGGCGAAGCGAGTTCTGGAGCAATTCTTGAAGTATCAGAAGCGTGTGAGCGGTACGTTCGGCGTCGAGCTCGCAGGGGTCGGCTTCCACCCTGTACGTCAGACGAGGCGTGCGGTTCTGCTTGAAGAGGTCGGCAGTCAGCGTCTGAATATGACGTTCGATTCCGATGGGTTGCTTGGCGCCGTAGATCCGTTCATAGATATCCAGGATGGACTGAAGCCGATTCTTGAGCGCGAACAGGTCCATTGCGGCGTCCCTGCTCTTGACCGCCGTAAGCATCTTCAGGATACATGAAAGGTTGTGCGTGTACATGCGCAGGTGATTCCGCACCGTTTGACCGATTGATGACTGTGCGGCATGCATTGCCTGCGCGTATTGCTCCGCGTGCTTCCGCTCGGTGATATCCTGCGCCGCACCCATGATCCGCACGATGTGCTGTTTCGTCTCGTCCCAGAGAGGGTGTGCCTCGTCACGCCACCAGCGGTGTTCCCCGTTCTGAGAGACGATCCGGTATTCCGCAACACCCTGTTCCCCGGAGAGCAAATGGGCCAGCCTGTTTTTCACAGCAGGGTTGTCGTCGGGGTGCACATGATGGGGCAGATCGCTCAGCGCATCCACCGACAGTCCTGTCTTCCGGAATTCGTCGGTCACCCAGTCGGTGGCCATGGACCCATCCGGGCGCACGGAAACCGAATAGGCAAAGCCCGGTGACATTTCGGCGATGGCCCGGTACCGTTGTTCGCTTTCGCGCAGACGCCGGTCCATTTGGGCCCTATACAGCGCGATTTCGATGATCGTGCGCAGCTCACGCTCTTCAAAGGGTTTCAGCACGTATCCGAACGGTTCCGTCACCCGAGCACGCTTGAGCGTAGCGTCGTCGGAATAGGCCGTCGCGTACACGATCGGGATATCCGCAGCCTGTCGAATATGCTCTGCTGCCTGGATGCCGTCGATCGGGCCTTTCAGATGCACATCCATGAGGATGAGATCGGGATGGAGATCCCTGGCTTTGCAGATAGCCTCCTCACCAGTCGTGCAGACACCGACCACGCGATACCCCATCGTTGTGAGTCTGCGCTCGATATCCTTCGCCATGATGAGGCCGTCTTCGACCACAAGAATGCGCGCAGAAGTGCCCGTAAGTGTCCCCCCCTTTTGGGAATCACCGGAACGGCTGGTCATACGCATCAATTGGAGTGTGTGGGTAAACCGGGGAACTGGCGGTGACGCGTGGACTCATTCATCCGCGCGGCGTCGGACTTCAATTATCGTCGCCCGGTGCTCGCCAAACTTGCTGAAATACACCAGCACAGCAGCCGGTTCGGTCGAACCCGGTTGATCGCCGGCGAGAGTAACGTTGGAATAGTGCCAGCGATCTTTTGCATCATAGGTGTACAGGCCGGTGGGGTCACCCAAGGCTTCACGGACCTCGTCGCGGGTCTTGCCCTGCAGAGCCTTCAACTCCGGCTCCGTCCAAACAACTTCCGGGCGATCATTCTTGTCCGACGAGCACCCGGCAGCGATAAGAAGTACAAAAAAAAAGAGCAGGACTGGCCTTCTCATGATGCATCTATGGAATGTACGCTTTCAACCCGGGGAAAGCAAATAGAGCGCGTGCTCATGTATGTAGTGTTCCACTTCGGGGGTGACCATCCAGTGGATTGACCGCCCCTCGCAAACCCTCCTCCTGATGTCGCGAGAGGCAATGCCGATCTCCGGGACGGCGCAAAGCTGCATTTGCCCGGCGTAGGGGGTGTTTCGTTCCGGAGCCTTGTACCCCGGACGAGTCATCACCACGACACGCGCGATTCTGAGAATCTCCTCCGGGTCTCTCCACGTGCCAAAATCGGCCAAATTGTCCATCCCAATGATCAGCGTCAGCTCGACACCCCGGTGCTCATGTTGAAGGATCTGGAGCGTCTCGACGGTGTAGGACACCCCACCCCTTTTCACCTCCAGGTCTGAGACTTCCATATGCGGCACACCGGCAACGGCAAGGCGCACCATGGAGAGACGGTGCTCCGGGTCGGTGAGCACCCGGTCGCGCTTGTGGGGCGAAGTGGCCGAAGGGACCAGGATGATCCGTTCGAGACCGAGCGATTCGCGGACATGCGAAGCCACGAGCAGATGCCCGATATGTGGAGGATCGAACGTGCCGCCGAAAACACCGGATGAAGGAGGATTTGAGGAAAAACCGGGCGTCATATGCTGGTCCTGGAGATCACGAGTGAGGCCGGATCAAAAAAGAACTCCGAGCACATCGTATTTCAAACAGCCTCGCACAACTGCGGTGAAGTACACAAACGGCAACAGAGTGAAGCCGGCGGTTTCCTTCAGCGCATGGAACCGCAGACTTCGGAGTCCCTGGTACTTGTAGCGGAAGAGCCATCCACACAGGAACACCACACCAGCTGCAGCCAAGGCCACAGGAAGCGACCCCGCCAGAAGCCCTCCAAACAACGTAATCAGTGCAAGTAAATCCAATAAAGCAACATAGTGCTGCGGACGATGTACCACCAATGGTCCACAAGTTTTCACCTCAATCGACTTCCGGTACCGTTTTGGGTGGCGTTTGTAGAGAAGGGCGTCAAAATAATACCGTCGCGCATGCCGGTAACAGTCGGACATCGTCTGAAACTGAAGGGGATGAACCACCAGGAGGTCTTTGTCGAAGAACACCCGTGCTCCCGCATCGAGGAGGCGGAAGCCGAGGTCCGAATCTTCCCGGAAATAGAGCTTCTCGTTCCGGTCAAAGAAAGCGGAGCTGTAGCCCCCCGTAATCAGAAAGAGGTCACGCCTGACAAAAAGGTTGCAGGGGATATAAGAAACTCGACCCGGGTCCTCAAACTGACGCACAGCTGCGTGCGAACCCGGATACCCGGTGTACCCCTCAAGTACGTCCCACTCCCCGTCTTCCAGCGTCTTAAAGGCCTGTTCCAGCCAGGTTCGAGACGGGGTGACATCGTCTTCTGTAAATGCGAGAAAGCGGCCGCGTGCCAACGCTGCAGCGGCGTTCCGTGCCCGGCCCGCTCCCCCATTCTGCAGCTCCAGAATGGTCAACGCGAAGGGAAATGACAGCGAGCGCAGGTACTCAGCAGTCCTGTCGGTCGAGCCGTCCACTGCAACAATCACCTCGAGATCCCGCCAGTCAAACGTTTGTGCTGCAAGAGATTCCAGGCAATGTCTCGCACCCTCCTTCCGGTTGTACGTAGGCATGATGACCGTGAAGAAAGGAGTCGTCATGAGGCACCCCCTCCCTGCAACATCAAGAGGAAAACCCGTCGATACCCACGCAGAGCCGACTGCGCCCGGCTCCGCCGGCGACCTCCCGTGCACACGCAAAGAACTCCCCAGGCGATCAGACGCACTGCACTCCGCTTCAGAATTATCCCCCGGAGCAGGAGCTGCTCCCAGGGGGAGTGGTGCTTCTTGAAAAATTGAAGCAGGCTGCGATGGTATGTCGCAAGCCGCTGTTCGTCGAAGTGCCCGAACGCGCCTCCGCCCAGGTGCACCACTCTGGCTGCCGGGACGTACCAGACCTCGCCCCCGGAGTCATTCATCCGTTTGCACCAGTCGGTTTCCTCAAAGTACATGAAGAACGACTCGTCCAGAAGCCCGATACGGTCAACTGTCTCACGCCGGACCATAAGGCATGACCCCTGGACGTAGTCCACCATCCGCGGCACCGCCGGATCCGCGTACAGTTCGCGGTGCGCGCCGAAAAGCCGCGTACGCGGAAACAGACGGTCCAGGAAAAGCGCCTCCACAAACAGGTTCCAGAGCGACGGGAATCGTACTCCGGTCCGTTGAGGAGATCCATCGCCGTTCAGGAGGGCAGGTCCGCACGCAGAGACGTTTGCATGGAGATCCATGAATTCAATAAGGCGGTCGCACGCGCCACTCCTGAGAACCGTGTCCGGGTTCAACAGGAGGCAGTAACGTCCCTGCGCGAGGGAAATCCCCTGATTGTTCGCAGCCGCGAAACCCCGATTCACATCGTTCCGGTGGCACACGGATTCAGGCATCACCGAGCGTACGTATTCGAGAGTGTTATCGGCGGAATTGTTGTCCACAAGAACAACCTCGTACGAGTGCCCTGCCGTCGCAGCGGGGATGGAGGGGAGACAACGCTCCAGGTCCTGCCTGGAATTCCAGCTTACGATGATGATTGACAAATCAGTCATAGTACGGCAATCTCACGATGCGCGCATACACACGCCCGGCTGCATTGAGAAACCTCGAAACACGGCCATTCCCAGGAACGACGGTGGGACTCATCAGCTTGAGAATCTCGGAGTCGTGCGCACGGCGTGTTTTCTGCCAGACTCGTCGCTGTGCAAAGATCCATGCCGGGTGACACAAACACCAGAGATACGCTTGCATGATTCCCAAAAGTGATTTCCTGCCGCGAGCGAGGCTCAATGCGACTTTGGCAAGCGTATCGGCGAACGCCAGAGGCGACAGTTTTAGCAGCGTGACCGGTGAATACAGGATGAGACAATTCAGCATCCGGTTGCGTTCCTGATAGAACGTCACCAGACGGCCCGGTTGCTTTTTCGTCGATGCGCTTCCCCGGTGTTGCACAACTGATCCCTGGGCCATTCGCACGTCAAAACCGGCAAGGCGCATGCGCCATGACAGGAACAGATCCTCCTGGTAAAGAAAATATTCCGGCGGAAACGGGTCGCCGACGACGGACTTACGGAACATAACCGAAGCACCACCGGCGAAGAAGACGCGGGAGAGGTCGGTAAAGACTCTCATGATGTTGTACCCGAGGTAATTCACAGAACCGTTCATATCGTAGAATTCCGCAGATACGCCGTCGGTCACAACTCGAGACGCAACCACCCCAGCACCAGGCTTATCCAGGTACTCCAGCAGGCCGGGGATCCAGTCCACCCCAACTTCAGTATCGTTGTTCAGGAGTACGATGATGTCACCGGTCGCCGCACGCACGCCGACGTTATTGCCTTCGGCAAAGCCAAGGTTTCCCGCTTGAGGGAGGTATCGCACTGCGGGAAACTCCTTCTCAACCATCGTGCTGCTCGCATCCGTGGAGCCATTGTCTACAAGAATGACTTCCATCGGCCTATACGCTTGTGCAAACACGCTGCGCAGGCAGGGTCCCAGGAGATCCGCGCCGTCGTAGTCGACGATCACTACACTGACGAGCTGTGGGTTGGCAGCCGCCATGATCAGACCGGTTTGCGCAAGACCAGCACGACTTCCCCTTCACCCATCTGAATGCACTCGATATTGTAGCTCAGGTTCAACACCTGCGGAGCCCGTCGCACGAGATCTACCAGATCCTCCAGCGTCCACACGTGGTAGTGAATGCTGTAGTTCTGTGCGATCAGTTCGTCCGTCCGCTTTGCGATCCCTGCGGGATCCGCGATATGCTCGACGTGCTCCACCCAATCCTTGAAATGTTTCGTCCGGTACCACGCGGGACCTTCGCGCAGGTCCTGCTCAATATGGTCGAACGGGGTCACGCTTCGCGGTGCATCAAACGTGTAGCGTTTGTCGGGGACGCACATGAACAGGATCCCCCCGGGGCCTAACACGCGGACCAGTTCCGTGAGTGTTTGGAGCGGATTCTCGCAATGTTCGAGGAAATGATTTGCCACGACGAAATCCTGCGAGCCATCAGCAATCTTCGACAGTCGCTCGCCGTCGTCGATGATGTCAACCGGCACGAGATCCCGGCTGGCAAGCTCCGGATACTGCCGCCGCAGGTCCTCACGCGACATCCGGTCCACGTACCGCGCGTGCGCCCCCCGGGGAAGTTTCAGGGGATTGTGGAGCGCTCCGATTTCAATTCCGTCACCTTTCAAGTAGTGCGCAGCAATCGCCTCCCGGTCAAGATTCCGGAACATCCGGAAGAATTTCCGCGCGTCGATAATCGTGGATTTTATGAACCGCCGAAGATCCATAGGGAGATGGTTTGGGATTTCCTGGTGTGGGATTTCCTGGTTAAGCGTTTCTGGTTTAGGGTTTCCTGGTTTGGGGTTTCTTGGCCTGAGATTGCCTGTTTCTGTTTGAATCCTGATTGAGATCCCGGTTTCTTGTCCCTAGGTGTTCGGCACTCCGAGGACGCGTGCCGGGCGCCAGAACGGCAGCGCCCACCAGAGCGTTTTCCAGGAGAACACCCTCATGTGCCGGGAAAATTCCGACGGGCGAAAGGGCGCAACGACCGTCCAGCCGATCGAGCGCAGTATGAAACCCACAATGGTACAGAGACGATAGAATACCACAGCCGCGCGCCCGTAGTGTTTCTGATAAAAAAGCAGCACATTTTCGTGCAGGAGGCTGAAGAGCGCGAACCGCCGGTTCAAGTTCCCCACGGTGCTGCCGAGATGATGGACAACCCGGGCTTCCGGCACGTACCAGATTTTCCACCCGGCTGTGTACATTCGAAAACACCAGTCCATATCATTGTAGTAGATTGCAAACTGCTCATCCAGCAACCCCACCTCTTCCAGGACCTTTTGCCGCACCAGAAATGCGGCGGCCATCAGATGGTCGACCTGGCCGGCCCTCGCATAGTCGAAATAGCGCATCTCTCCTTTTCCGAACAGACGAGAATTTGGTAAGAGACGATCAAGATAAAGCATGTCGCATAAGTGAGTGAATGGAGTCGGAAATCCCTTGGCCGAGTGCTGCGTCCGTCCGTCGGGGTACAGAAGCATCGGTCCGCATGCGCCCGCTTCCGGATGGTCATCCATGAACCGAACCAGCGCCTGGAACGCCCCTTCACCGACCACCGTATCAGAATTCAGCAGGAGCACGTAGCGGCCATTGGACAGCTTCATCCCTACGTTGTTCGGGTGTGCAAATCCTTCGTTCGAGGCATTTCGGCGAAGATCGACAGCCGGAAATTCCGACTGTACCATATCGGGACTGCCGTCCGTCGAGCCGTTGTCGACAACGAGTACCTCAAGTGACAGGGTCCCGGCGGTGCGGAACACTGACTCGAGACAAGCGCGGAGCAGCTCCTTCGTATTCAGATTGACGATGACAATCGAGATGTCCGGCGCCACGTCAGGGTCCGAAAAGGGTGAGTATGTATTCTGTGGATTCAGTGCGAAGCCGGAGGACATGTCTTCGCTTTCGAAGCATGCGCGGCACAAGTGCAATGCCCTGGAGTGCGCCCGCGATAGCGGCTCCGCCGCTGCCGGCCATGCATTCCCGCCAGAGACGTCGTGCCCTGCCGCCAAAGAACGAAGCCCCCTTTTTCAGCAGCACAGCAGCGGGAAGGTTTTTCAGATGCAGTGCGGTGAGATTGCGTTCCTGCATGCGCACCGGAAAATCCCGCAGCCGCGCGGCAGTTGCGCCCCGCTTGTGGTAGCAGACTGACGTGGGCACATATATACAGCGGTAGCCCGCTATTTGTGCACGCAGAGACAGGTCGGCGTCTTCATAATATGAAACAAAGTCCTCATCGAACAGTCCAATTCGCGTCAACATTTCCCGCCTGTACACTGCCGCGCCCGCACAGGTCCCCGGCACATAGCGCCGCTCGTTAAACGAACCCCCGTCGGCCTCTCCCGAACCCAACGTGACAGGTGATCCCCCCCGTGTAAAAGCGTCTCCTGCGGCATCAATCAGGCTGCGATCATCAAATCGCAGCATTTTACACGCCGCCATCCCCGCAACGGGGTCAGACGACAACGCATCGAGCATTTCTTCCAGCCAGCGTGGATCGAGTTCGGTATCGTTGTTCAGGAGAGCAACGTACTCTTCCTGAGATGCCTTGATGCCGTGATTTACCGCCGCGGCAAATCCCTGATTTGAGGGGAGCGAAACGCACTGCACCCAGGGAAACCTCCCGCCAACATATGCGAGTGATCCATCAGAAGATCCGTTGTCTACTACTATCGTTCGCGCCGGGCGCGTAGACTGAATAGCGACGGATCCCAGACATACCTCGAGGTGCTGTTTCCCGTTCCAATTCGGTATGATCAGTGCGACCGGGCCCACGTGGCGTTACCTCCAGGAACCAGGGCTTGGATGCACAATATTCCAGATCTTCCGCAGGATCTGCATTGCCCGAGAAGAGTAGACTTCCCGGTAGTGCAGCATCGACATCAGGCCGTAAAGGTATGGTTCACCGTTGTTGAGGAGCAAATCCCGGATTGCATCGCACCGGTGGATGGCCGCATCGCCGAATTCTACGACGAAGACTGTGGACGGCAGCACGTATGAACGGAAATTCGCTCCCTCGGCTTTCAGGCCATTCACAATGGTGTTCAATGCAGGAAAGATGATGTTCCCATCGTGGAACACTATCACGCCGTCTTTGCGGAGGGCCTTGCGGCAGAACGCATAGTCCGAGAGAGCCGCACGTTCTGTATGCTCCCCGTCGATCAGGCAGAGGTGCGGGGCAGAGAGAAGGGACGCCGGGTCCACGGCAGACGCATCTGCATCGAATGTTGTGATTTTAGAGACCACACCTCCCGCCACTTTGTGGAGGAGTGCGAGCATGTGTTCAGTCGAGTTGTCGGGATAGGGCACAGAGCCGACGCGGTCGTCCGCCACTGCGGTCGGGCGCGCGTCGATGGACACGATCCCGGCACATCGCGGATCCTGCAGGTGGGTCTGGAGACTCCCCCCCAGATGCGAACCGATTTCCAAATAGGTATACGACGAAAAGAGACTGCGCACCCCCCACTGGATGGCCAGCAGTGAACGTTTGTCAGCAGCCGTCAGCTGGGCATCGATTGGTGAGAATATCGCGATATCCTGATCTTTCAGAGCGGTGTCGAGCTCTTCAGTTGTCATTGGGCGAGCTTGTTCTGTGGGGAAACACATTGCGCAAAAAGCCCAGGTCGTCGGCAGTGACGGCCCCGGTGAGCCAGATAGTAGCGGCGTAGACCGCGAAGAAAAGCAGAGATGCCGTGGCCAGGACGATGATCCCCGCGAGACGGGAATCCCCGGATGGAAGCTGGTCGCCCAGTGTCACGACGAGCAGTCCCGCAAGGATGGCAGGTATGAGTGCAGCCAGAGGCCGGAGGAGCGTCGCGCCCAGAAACGCGAACGGCGAGACCATTACGCGCCGCGCATAGGCACGGAAGA
>Ga0105106_10002354_pt1 | contig 13624 bp, 12 predicted proteins | sample PPLLaktember2015_5_FD_79109 | JGI IMG/M metagenome (GOLD analysis project Ga0105106, IMG submission 79109) | Freshwater sediment microbial communities from Prairie Pothole Lake near Jamestown, North Dakota, USA - PPLs Lake P8 Core (1) Depth... | ecosystem: Environmental > Aquatic > Freshwater >...
TAGTCACCGAGCTCCCCCGGCTCCGCGATCGGCGCCGCCTGGTCGAGCTTGAATCCAAACTGCTTTGCGACGTCGAGCGGAACGAGCTCCGCGACGCGCTTGACGTCCGCCTTCATGCCCTCGACTTTCGCGACGCCTTCGGCCTGTGCGTATGCCATCTGCTCCACGTGGCCCCAGCTGCTGTAGTAAAGAACCAGGATTCTGGCCATTGGTAATTCCCGCCTTCAGGCTGCCGCTCGCGACTGACGTCGCAGGAATGACTGTATCGCCTCGTTATAGGCCGCCGGATTGTCGAGATTGGGCAAGTGCCCGGCATCCGGAATCATGACACGCTCGGCGTGCGGCAGGACGCGAGCCAGCCGCTCGCCGGCCTGCAGCCGGGAGTTCGTATCGAACCGGCCATTCACGACGAGGGCCGGTGTCGCAAACCGCGCAAGATTCGCGGCGCCTGCCCGCGGGGACGCGGCCCCGAAGGAACCGACAAGGTCCCGGGCCGGATAGCGTTCGAGCATCGACGCGAGCAGCGCATGCGCCGCGGCGTCCTTCGAGTGAAGCTTCATCAGCGGGTTCTCCCGCCAGGCGCGCCGGAACGCGTCCACTCCGCCTTCGCGCACGAGTCGCCGGAACTCCTCGATCGAAAAGTCCTCGCCGCCCGTCGCGGCAGGATCACCGATTTCGTCGGGGGGGCCATCGAGAACGATGCTCATGACGCGCTCGGGCTCACGCATCGCGAATGCGAGCGCGACCCGGGCGCCCTGTGATGCGCCGACGAGCACCGCCCGTGTGACCTGAAGCGCGTCGAGCAGCGCACGCAGGTCTTCGCAGTCCGCCGCGAGATCGGGATCGCCGCCCGACAGTCCGAACCCGCGGCGATCGAGGCGGATGACGCGCATCGAACCCGCGAGCGCGGCCGCCTGCGGCTCCCAGATGTCGAGGTCAACGGTCCAGCCATGGATGAAGACGACCGGCATGCCCTCGCCCTCGTCGCGGAAACGCAGCCGGACTGCACCGGAGAGGAAATAGGCGTCGCGGGTCTGCATGCCATTTCGAATATCGAAAAAAAGTTCGCAAACAGGCTACGAGCGCACGGGGTGGGCGTCAAGCACGGCCTGACGCGGATTCAGTCCTGTGCGCTCAGCGAAAGGCCCGGAACGCGCGCGAGCTCCGCGGAGATCTCGCGGCTCGCCTGCTTCAGCATCGCGAGGCGCTCGCGCACCAGCTTGACCTTGGTGATGCGGCGCGAGTGGCTCGAACTGTTCAGCGCGGCGACGACGCGCCCGTACTGGTCCAGGACCGGCACGGCGACGGCGACGACGCCATAGGCGAGCTCGTCCTCGACGGCTGAATAGCCCGCCTTCCGGCATTCCTCGATCAGCGCACGGATCTTCCGCGGGTCCGTGACCGTGGAATCCGTCAGCGCGACGAACTGCTGCGTGCGGAAGTAGGAGTCGAGGCGGTCCTGGCTGAGTCCTGCAAGGAGCACGCGGCCCATGGACGTCACGTGCGCCGGAAACCGGCTGCCGACATGCGCTTCGAGGCGCATCAGTGTGCGCACTGACGTTCGCGCGACATACACGATGTCGTTGCCGTCGAGCACGGAAAGCGCCGCCGAGTCGCCGGTCAGGCGTGCGAGCTCCTCGAGATGCGTCTTCGTAAGGTGCTCGATGTCCATCGATTCGAGGTAGGCCGCCCCGAGCTCGAGCACCTTCGGCCGCAGCAGGAACTGCCTCCCCCGCCGCGTGACATAGCCGAGTTCCTCGAGCGTCAGCAGGCAGCGCCGCGCCGTGGCTGCGGGCATGCGGGCGATGCCTGCAACCTCGGAAAGCGTCAGCGCCGAATGGTCGCGGGTGAAGGCGCGGATGACCTGGAGCCCCTTCGCGAGCCCGCCCATCGCTTCCCTGCGTACCGGTGTCTGGCGGCGTGGCATGGGTCGAAGTCTATTTCGATATGCGAAGAAGCAAAAGCGAGGCCGCCGCGCACTTGACGGCAACGGGCACTCGCGTTCAGCATGTTCGGCAGTCGAATCTCTTTTCGGTATACGAAAACAGATCGAGGCGGCAGCGGGGGCTCCGCGGAATGAAGATCGGTTCGCAGGCCGGGCGCAGCTCGGCAATCTCGGCATCAAACGCGGATTCGATCGTCGTCCGCGGCCATGACCTCTGCCGCGAGCTCATCGGGCAGGTGACCTTCACCGATCACGCCTGGCTCCTCGTCACCGGCGCACTCCCCACCCCCGCGCAGCGGCGGATCCTCGATGCGGCGCTCGTCGCCATCGCCGAGCACGGGCTCGTTCCGAGCGTCGCCGCGAGCCGCATGACGCTCGCGGCTGCGCCCGAGGCGATCCAGGGCGCGGTCGCGGCCGGAATCCTCGGCTGCGGCTCCGTGATCCTGGGCTCGGCCGAAGCGGCCGCGCGGTTCATTTCGGGCATCCTCGCGCGCGATTCATCGCGCGACGTCAATGCGGCCACGCATGCCGCGCTCGTCGAGGCGCGCAATGCACGCCAGGCGATCCCGGGCTACGGCCATCCGCTGCACAAGCGGGCGGACCCGCGGGTCGAACGGCTGCTGGCGATTGCCGCCGAAGCCGGCAGCTCCGGGCGCCACATCGAAGTCGCGCGGCAGATCGAGAAGCTCCTGCCGGAAGTCACGGGCAAGGCGCTCGTCATGAATGTTTCCGGGGCCATCGCGGCCGTGCTGCTCGACGCGGGCTTTCCACTGCTTGCGGTCAAGGGCATCCCGATCCTCGCGCGCACAGCCGGTCTCATCGCCCACCTGCTCGAAGAGCAGGAACGGTCGATCGGGTTCATTCTCGCGGACGAAGGCGCCTCCGCGATCACCTATGACGGCAAGTCACCTGCCGGATTCGTGCCGAGCGCCTGATGTTCCAGTCCGTACTCCGCGGTATCCGCATCGTCGAACAGGGCACGTTCATCACGGGCCCCTGCGCCGCGATGATGCTCGCCGACCTCGGCGCCGACGTGATCAAGATCGAAAGCCCGGAGGGCGATCCCTACCGCAGCTACCAGAAAGGACTCTATTCGCCGCACTTCCAGGCCTATAACCGCAACAAGCGCAGCCTCGTCTGCGACCTCAAGCAGCCGGCCGACCTCGCAGTCTTCGACCAGTTGATCGCAAACGCGGATGTCTATCTCCAGAACTTCCGGCCCGGTACGGCGGAGCGGATCGGGGCCGGCACGAAACGGCTGCACGGCCTCAATCCGAAGCTCGTTTGCTGCTCGATCAGCGGCTTCGGTGCGGACGGGCCCTATGCCGACCGGCCGAGCTACGACTCGGTCGCCCAGGCGCTTTCCGGATTCCTGAGCGTCGTCGTCGACCAGGAGCGGCCACGATTCCTCGGGCCGGCGCTCGCCGACGCGATCACCGGCATCTACGCCGCCTATGGAATCCTGGGCGCCCTCCTCGAGCGGACGCATACGGGCCAGGGGCGGCTCATCGAGATTTCGATGTTCGAGGCGATGGCGCACTTTGCGGTCGAGCCCTTCGCCGCGTTTTTCGCTCTGGGCGAAGTCCCGAAGTCGAGCGATCGCCCGCGGCTCGCCCAGGCCTACATCCTGCGCACCGCCGACAACCGGCTGCTCGCAATCCACCTGTCGTCGCTCGAAAAGTTCTGGCGCGGGCTGACCACGGCGCTCGACGCCGATCATTTCAACCAGGACCCGCGATTCAATGCCCGGCTCGCCCGGATCGAAAATTACGAGGCGCTCGCCGAGGAACTCGACAAGCTGTTCCGCAAGCGTCCGCTCGCGGAGTGGGTTACGCGCCTGTCGGAGCACGACGTTCCGTTCGCCCCGATCAACGGCATCGACGCCGTCGTCAAGGACCCTCAGGCCCGTCATCTCGGGCTCGTCGTGCCCGTCGAGTCGCATCGGGAAGGTGGACGGGAGGCCGTCCGGCCTGCGCTGCAGTTCGACGGCCAGCGCGCGACCGCGGTGACGGCGGCGCCGCTGCTCAATCAACACGGGGATGCGATCCGCGCGGCGCTTGCGCGCGATCGGGCATGGCCGGCCGCCGCCACGGATGCGGTGGCGCGCCGGGCGGCGGGGTGATCGGCATGCCGGACCCGATACCTGCCCTCTTCCCCACCACGCTCGTCGGCAGCATGCCGCAGCCGGACTGGCTGATCGATCGCGAAAAGCTCGCCGGCCGCTTTCCGCCGCGCGTGCGGGCGCGCGAACTCTGGCGCATTCCGGAAGCGCACCTGGTCGAGGCACAGGACGACGCGACGATCGTCGCGATCCGGATGCAGGAAGAGGCCGGCCTCGACATCGTCACCGACGGCGAGATCCGTCGCGAAAGCTATTCGAACCTGTTCGCCACGGCGCTCGAGGGCGTCGACCTGGACCAGCACGGCACGGCGCTCGACCGCAGCGGTCACCCGGTGCCGGTGCCACGGGTCGTCGGCCCGATCCGCCGCCGCCACGCCGTCGGGGTCCGGGACCTCGAGTTCCTGCGCCGCCACACGACCAAGCCGGTCAAGGTGACGGTGCCCGGCCCGTTCACGATGTCGCAGCAGGCGCAGATCGACCATTACGGCGGAAGCCGCCACCTCGCGGCCGTTGACTACGCAGCTGCGCTCAATGCCGAGATCCGCGACCTGTTCTCCGCCGGGGCAGACATCGTCCAGATCGACGAACCCTATATGCAGGCGCGGCCCGAAGAGGCGCGCCAGTTCGGCCTCGAGGTGCTCAATCGTGCGCTCGAAGGCGTGAAAGGAACGACGGCCGTTCACATCTGCTTCGGCTATGCGGCGATCATCCATGCGCGATCGACGGCGTATTCCTTCCTGCCCGAACTCGCGGGCTGTCGATGCCAGCAGATCTCGCTCGAAACCGCACAACCGAACCTCGACTGCTCGATCCTCAAGACCCTCACCGGAAAGAAGATCATGCTCGGGACGATTGACCTCGGAAATCCCGAGGTCGAGATGCCGGAAACCGTGGCGGCGCGAATCCGGCGCGCGCTGCCCTTCGTGCGCGCGGCGGACCTCATCGTCGCGCCCGACTGCGGACTGAAGTACCTGAGCCGCGAAACTGCTTTCGGAAAGCTCAAGGCGATGGTCGCCGGTGCCGCCATTCTTCGTAAAGAGATGGTGAAAGACACCGGGCCCGTCAGGCTGCAATCGAACTCTTAACGCGGAGACGCAAATGTACACATCCAAGGGGATTTCCATGCTGGCCGCCTGGATCATAGCGACGGCAGTCGCGATGCCGGTCATGGCCCAGGGCACGGCATTGGACGAAATCGTCGTGACGGCGCGCAAGCGCGACGAGTCCTTCCAGGACGTGCCGGTGACGATCAATGTCTTTACCGAGACGCTGATCAAGGATGCCGGCATCCAGCGGCCGGCCGATTTCATCCAGATGGTGCCGAACATGACGCTGGTTGAAACTCAGAACGCAGGCAACGCGTTCGTCGTCGTTCGCGGAATTTCGCAGGCGCGGAACAGCGAGCCATCGGTCGCGGTTCAGGTTGATGGCGTGCTGCAGACGAATCCGGCTGAGTTCAACCAGGAACTGTTCGATGTCGAGCAGATCGAGGTGCTGAAGGGCCCGCAAGGTGCACTGTACGGCCGGAACGCCATCGGCGGCGCGATCATCGTCACCACGAGAGCCCCGGGAGACGAATTCGAAGCCAAGGTCAAGGCGGGCTACGGCAACGAGAACTCGATGCGCGGGCAAGCCAGCATCAGCGGACCGATCGGCGAAACGCTGAGTTACGTCGCTTCAGTCAACTATTACGAGACTGACGGATTCCTGGACAACGTGTTCCTCAACGAGAAGGCAGACCCCGTGGAGGACCTCGGCGCCCGGGTACGCTTCATCTGGGAGCCGAGCGACTCGTTCACGGGCGACCTGCGCTTCTCGATGAGCGACCTCAGCACCCAGGCGCTCTATTTCGTGATTCCGCGCGACGACGAGGCAAATCCGTTCAGCACGTTCTTCACGGCGCCGGATGCCAACAACGTGTCCGAGCAGATCCAGCTCGACAATGCGGGCATCAACGACCGCGACGTCTTCAACGGCGCGCTGAAGATGGACTTCGGCGTCGGCGACGGAACCATCACTTCCGTCTCGGCGTACAACACGACCGAGGAGATCCTGACCGGAGATGCCTTCGACTTCCGCCCGGCGGCAAACTCCATCTTCATGGCGTTGTTCGGGACCGACCTGAACCAGAGCCAGTTCCTGGATCTTGAAACGTTCAGCCAGGAAATTCGCTACACGTCGCCGACGGAAGGCAAGTTCCGCTGGATCGCCGGCGCCTACTACGTCAAGACCGACCGGTTCATTTCGACCGGCAACAACGTGGACACGGGCAACGGCGTGGACCCGATCTACCGCGAGCCGCGGCTGACCGGCACGAATCCGAGCGCGACCTTCCTGGCCGACGAGCAGGACAACGAAGCCTGGGCGGTTTTCGCGGACGCAATCTTCGAGATATCCGACAAGGTCGAGCTCGACGTCGCGATTCGCTACGACGAGGACAAGCGCGAGAATACGACGGTCACGCCCGAGGCCTTCCTGCCGGCCGGCACGCCGCCCGGATCGAGCGGCCAGGTGCGCACGCACACCTGGAGCGAGCCGCAGCCGAAGATCACGCTGCGCTACTCGCCGAGCGAAACGACGACGATCTACGGCGGCTACAGCCGCGGGTTCCGCAGCGGCGGATTCAATCAGACCGGCGTCGGTGCGGTCGCGGATGCCAACGGCATCGCCGGCGTCAACGACCTGTTCCAGGCCGAAGTCGCCGATACGGCGGAGATCGGCGTCAAGTCCGTGTTCCTCGACGGGCGCATGAACTTCGGCGCGACCGCCTTCTATACCGAGTCGGAAAACGGCTATTTCTTCGTATTCCTGGCCGCGAACTCGACCCAGAACCTCGGCAATCTCGACGCCCGGTACAAGGGTTTCGAGCTCGAGATGAACTGGAACGCCACGGACAATCTCGATTTCTATGCGAGCTACGGCTACACGGACAGCGCCATCACGGGCATGGAGGACGAGTCCGTCGTCGGCAACGAGGCGCCCCTCGTGTCGCAGAACACGGCCAATGCCGGCGTGCAGTATGTGGTGCCGGTCGGGGAACTCGACCTGTCATTCCGTGTCGACTACCGCTACACCGGGCGCACATGGTGGGAACCGTACAACACGACCTCCCGCAACCCGCTCGATATCGTCGATGCGCGCATCGGCCTCGGTGGCGAACGGTGGACCGCGACCCTGTGGGGCAGGAACCTGACCGACAAGGAATACAATCAGGAATTCTCGCCGGGCGGCTTCCTGTTCAAGGCACTTCCGCTCCGTTATGGCATCGAATTTGAGTACAGCTTCTGACCGGAGACGATTGACATGGCAACACAGGCAAGACTACCGAGCCGGCTGCATCACACGGCCTACGTGTCGCGTGATCTCGAAGCCACACGGAAGTTCTACGAAGACGTGATCGGACTGCCCCTGCTCGCGACCTGGTGCGAGAAAGACATGCTGTTCGGCGCCGAACGGACCTACTGTCACCTCTTTTTCGGGCTGGGCGACGGCGGCGCACTCGCGTTCTTCCAGTTCGCAAGCAAGGAAGACCAGGATCAGTTCGGGCCGAAGATGCCGTTCACACCGTTTCACCACATCGCCCTTCACGTCGACAAGGAAACGCAGGACGGCATCGAAAAGCGCCTGGCCGCGGCCGGCTACAAGGAACCGCAGTCCTTCGTGCTGGAACACGGATACTGCCGTTCGGTGTATGCGACCGACCCGAACGGGATGATCGTCGAGTTCACGCTCGATCACCCGGACGTCGAGAAGATCAACAAGGTGCGCCGGGCCGATGCCCATTCCGAGCTCAAGCGCTGGCTGGGCGGCGATCACACGTCGAACAACATGTATCGATGAGGGGCAGCACCGAGCGGATCCTCACGACACACGTCGGCAGCCTGCCGCGCTCGCAGGCCGTCACAGACGTCCTGTTCGCCCGGGAGAAGGGCGAGATCAGGGACAAGGGCGCAGCGGCGGCCGTGATTTCAGACGCGGTGGTCGACGTCGTCCGCCGGCAGGTCGCGGCCGGCGTCGACGTCGTGAGCGACGGCGAATCGAACAAGATCAGCTACGCGACCTACATCGCCGACCGCTTCGAGGGCTTTGGCGGCGACACGCCGCGCGAACCGGGCCAGGACCTCGTCGAGTTTCCCGGACTGCTCACGAAGCTCGCCGAGCGCGGCTCGACGGCGAAATACCGGCGCCCGCGTTGCGTGGGCGAGATCAAGCCCAAGGACTCCGAGCCGCTGCACGAGGACCTGCGGAACTTCCGCCGTGCGCTCGACGATGCGAAGCCGACCGAAGGCTTCCTGAATGCCGCTTCACCCGGCGTGATCGCCCTGTTCCAGCCGAACGACTACTACAAGACGCAGGATGCCTACCTCGAGGCCCTCGGCGAAGCCATGCGATCGGAGTACGAGGCGATCGTGGGCGCCGGATTCCTGCTGCAGATCGACGCGCCGGATCTCGGCATGGGCCGCCACACGATGTACCGGAACGCGAGCGTCGACGAGTACCTGAAGGCCGCGGCGCGGCACATCGAGGTGCTGAATCACGCGCTGCGCAACCTCCCCGCCGATCGCATGCGCATGCACATCTGCTGGGGCAACTACGAGGGGCCGCATCACCATGACGTGCCGCTCGAGCAATTGCTGCCGGTCGTGATCCGGGCCAAGCCGCAGGCCCTGCTGTTCGAGTCCGCGAATCCGCGGCACGCGCACGAATGGGTGGTCTTCAAGAGCCAGAAGGTGCCGGACGACAAGATCCTCGTGCCGGGCGTGCTCAGCACGACGACGAACTACGTCGAGCACCCGGAACTGGTGGCGGAACGCATCGTGCGGTTCGCGGAAATCGTCGGCCGCGAACGCGTCATTGCGGGCTCCGACTGCGGGTTCGGCACCTTCGCCGGATTCGGGCCGATCGAACCGGACATCGTCTATCTGAAACTGCGCTCGCTCGCCGAGGGAGCACGGATTGCCAGCCGGAAGCTCTGGAGGCAGTAGGTCACGGTTTCTCAGCTTCCAGGTGCAATTGGTTACATAAAGCCTTGATTTGCCACCATAACGTCATTCGGCCTTAACAGGACTGTAATGTACGGGGCGCATTCTCCCTGCCATGGGAACACGCCTCGCAACCGCATTTGAGCACTTCGACCAGGCGGAATTGCGCTTCTGCCAGTACCTGAACCGCCCGAGCGGTTCGCAGGTTCTTCGCGCCTTCTTCCGCGGTATCAGCCGGCTCGGCGACGGGTGGTTGTGGTACGCGCTGATTGCGATTCAGCCGCTCCTGCTCGGCGCTCAAGGCTGGTTTGTTTCCGCACATCTCACCGCGACCGGCGGCATCGGGCTTCTCGCCTACAAGATGATCAAGCGTCATGCAGTCCGTGAGCGCCCGTTCATCACCCATCCGGCGATCAACTGCGCGGCGGCGCCGCTCGACCGTTATAGCTTCCCATCCGGCCACACGCTGCATGCCGTGTCATTCGCTTTTCTCGGAACGCACTATTTGCCGGAGTTCGCGGGCCCGCTGGCAGCCTTCGCGATCCTCGTCGCGCTTTCGCGTGTCGTACTCGGCCTGCACTATCCGACCGACGTCGCTGCGGGTGCGATCCTGGGCGGCGGTCTCGCCTTCGGCAGCCTGCAGGTCGCGCAATCGCTGATCACCTGACGACGATGCGCCCGCTGCGTGTCCTGATGCTGTCGGACGTGTACTACCCGCGCGTCAACGGTGTTTCCACCTCGATCCAGACCTTTCGCCGGGACCTTGACCGGCTCGGCTGCGCGAGCATCCTGGCCGCCCCGCAGTATCCGCAGGCCGGGGACGACGGGCCCGGCGTGGTCCGCGTCCGGTCGCGCTACTTGCCACTCGATCCGGAAGATCGTGTGCTGGTCGCCCGCGAGCTCGAGCGGGCCGTCCTGGCGTTGCACTGCGAGTTCGACCTGATTCACGTCCATACGCCGTTCGTAGCTCACTATGCCGGTCTGCGGCTTGCGCGCCGACTCGGTGTCCCGGTGGTAGAGACCTACCACACGTTCTTCGAGGAATACCTTCACCATTACCTGCCGTTCCTGCCGCGACGCCTGCTGCGCGCCGCGGCGCGCGCTGTTTCGCGCCGCCAGTGCGAGGCGGTGGACGCGATCGTCGCGCCGTCGCCGCAGATGGAAGCGGCACTGCGCGACTATGGTGTTCGCACCCGTATCGACGTGATCCCGACGGGGCTCGATCTCAGCTCGCTTGGCGGGGGCGACGGTGCCCGTTTTCGCGCCCAGTACGGCATTGGGAGCGACCGGCCCATCGCGCTCACGGTCGGTCGCGTGGCCTTCGAGAAGAACCTCGATTTTCTCGTGAGGATTCTGGAGCGTGTCCGTGGGAAGGTGCCCAGCGTGCTCCACGTCATTGCAGGCGAAGGTCCGGCGCTTCCGGCCCTGCGCCGCCAGGTCGCTGAGCGTGGGCTCGCCGACAACGTCCTCTTCGTCGGCAACCTCGATCGGTCCGGGCCGTTGCTCGATTGCTACCGGAGCGCGAACGTATTCGTGTTCGCCGCGCGCACCGAGACCCAGGGGCTGGTGCTGCTCGAGGCCATGGCGCAGGGCGTGCCGGTTGTCTCGACAGCGGTCATGGGCACGAAATCCGTGCTCGAAGGCGCGCGCGGCGCAGTGGTCGTCGATGAGGACGAAGCGCAGTTCGCGGCCGCCGTCGAAAGAGTCCTGATGGACCGGACACTGCGGTCGTCGCTGGGCGCGGATGCCGCACGGTTCGTTGCGGAACAGTGGTCCAGCGCCGAAACGGCCAAACGGATGCTTTCGCTGTATCAAGGGATCGTCCGGCGCACGTCGGTCGGCGCGCCGGTGCTGCGTTCCGCGGCTCCCTCCTAGCGAGGATTCAGAACTCTTTCATCGTTGTTTCAAGACACTCCGGTCCGCCGCGAGGACGCTGGCACGCGTCCGAAACCAACCCTGGAGACGTCCATGAAAGCCCTTGCTGCTGTCGTTGCGAGCCTGCTCATTGCTCCTGCCCTCGCGGATGAGGCCGAGCTCGATCATCACAAGTCATCCGCAAGCAATGATGACAAGGCGTTCTCGCCCCTCGTGCAGAAAGTCCGCAAGGCGACTGCCCGATTCCGCGACGTCAATGTCGCGCTCGGCGAGGGTTACTCCCCCGGTCCCTGCGTCAGCGGACCCAATCGCGGCGCGATGGGCGTCCACCTGATCAACGCGAATCTGCTCACCAAGGAGGTCGATGCCGAGACACCCGAGGCGCTGATCTACGAACCGTCACCGGACGGACGCATGCGGCTCGTCGGGGTCGAGATCATCACGCTCGCGTCGGACTGGGTGAACGAGGTGCCCGTTCTCGACGGCCACCTGCTTAATTACGTCGGCGCACCGAACCGCTACGGCATACCGGCGTTCTACGAGATCCACGTCTGGGCCTGGCGGAACAATCCGGACGGCACTTTTGCCGACTGGAATCCGCGCGTCTCCTGCGCAGGACAACCGCTCCCTGCGACCTGAGATTCCCGGTTGCAGTTCAAGGGCCACCCGCCGGGTGGCCCTTCTCTCATTCGATGACGGGAAATTCGATCGCGGAAGCCTGTGTCGCAGTCCGCCAGATCCGCTGCGTCGCCTTGATGTAGCTTTCGGGCTCCGCAAACATGATGTTTGGCACGAACGACTGTGGATTGCGGTCGTAGAGCGGGAACCAGCTCGACTGGATCTGCACCATGACGCGGTGGCCCGGCAGGAAGGTGTGATTCGCCTGCGGCAGGCGAATGCGGTACTCCAGCACCGCGTCGGGCTCGAGCGGCTTCGGGTTCGAAAAATCCTCGCGATAGCGCCCGCGGAAAATGTCCGCGGAGATCATCTGCTGGTAGCCGCCCATCGTCGCATTCGGCGGGTACTCATCCGGCCAGACATCGATGATCTTGACGACCCAGTCGGAATCGCTGCCACTCGTCGACGCGAATAATTTCGCGTACGGCTCGCCCGCGATGCGCAAAGGGCTTTTGAGCGGCTCGGTCACATACACGAGCACGTCCGTGCGCGAGGCCGCGTGGCGCTGGTCGTCCATCAGCCAGTCGCCCCAGGTGGAACCCTCGGCGCCGGTCGCAATCGTCGGACGAGGGCGATACGGCACGGGCTTTGCCGGATCGGATACATATTCATCGAACGCGTTGCGCGACGCGGCCGGCCGTTCGAATCCGAGGCCGCCACCGGCGAGCAGATAGAGGTCCCGGCTCTTCGCGCTGCAACCCTCGGCGCAGGCGCGCGGCCAGTGATCGTAGCGGCGCCACTGGTTGGCGCCGGTCTCGTAGGCCAGCACGCGCGGCGTGTCCGGCTTCGGCGCGTCTTTCAAATAGTGGTCGAGGAAGGGCTGCATCACCTCGCGCCGGAACCAGCCGGCGGTGTCGCCCTCGAACTGCACCATGCCGATGCCGCGCCCCTCGCGCCGGCCCTGGCCATGGTTCCACGGCCCCAGCACGAGATGCACGAGACGCCCTTCGGGATCCTTGGGTGCGAGCGCCTTGTAGAGCGCCGGTGAGCCGTAGATGTCCTCCTGGTCGAACAATCCGCCGACGATCATCATCGGCACGGTCAGCGGCTCCTTCGCGAGCAGCTTGTCCATCGCCTGCTCCTGCCACCACGTGTCGTAGCTCGGATGAGCCGCGAGCTGCCGCCAGTAACCCATCTGCTCGAGGCCATGCGAAGCCGCCATCGCGCCGGCTGAGCCCGCACGCAGATAGGCGTCATAGGAATCGTAAGTGTCGCTCCACCACTTCTCGCTGCTCTTGCGCGTCGCCTGCTGGTTGTAGATGAAGTCGAGCGCGCCTTCGGCGCGGAACGCGCCGTTGTGGAACCAGTCATCGCCCATCCAGCCGTCGACCATCGGCGCGAATGGCACGGCCGCCTTGAGGGCCGGATGCGGCCGCACCGTCGACATCAACACGGTGAACCCGCCGTATGACCCGCCGATCGTCCCGACCCGGCCGTTGCTCTCGGGCAGGTTCTTCACCAGCCACTCGATCGTGTCCCAGGTGTCGGTCGCATGGTCCGTATCCGCCGCATTGAGCGGCCCGCGCAGCGGCCGGTTCATGACGTAGTCGCCCTCGGAGCCATGCTTGCCGCGCACGTCCTGGAACACGACGATGTAGCCGGCAGCGACCGCGGTATCCATCATCTGCGGGATGACCGCTGAGAGCCGCGGGCTCTGGAATTGAGACAGGCTCTCGGCGGCGTTGTATGGGGTCCGCGCGAGCAGGATGGGCGCGTCTTTCGCTCCCTTCGGCACGAGGACGATCGTCCTGAGCTTCACGCCGTCTCGCATCGGGATCATCTCATCCCGCTTCACGAAGTCGAAGGCGTCGGTCTTCGGCGTGAACGTTGCCGGAATTTCGCTCTGGGACGGCGGCAAGGTCTCCTGTGCGCTTGCGGCGGCACAGGCGAGTAAAAGGCCGAACCCAACGATAGGGGCCAGGCGACGACCCCGGTGTATGAATGACATGCGGCTCCTCCTGATCGGCGTCAGTTTACAGGGCCTGCAAACGACTATCCTATGGCCACATCGAGGGGGAAACA
>Ga0105106_10002355_pt1 | contig 13622 bp, 8 predicted proteins | sample PPLLaktember2015_5_FD_79109 | JGI IMG/M metagenome (GOLD analysis project Ga0105106, IMG submission 79109) | Freshwater sediment microbial communities from Prairie Pothole Lake near Jamestown, North Dakota, USA - PPLs Lake P8 Core (1) Depth... | ecosystem: Environmental > Aquatic > Freshwater >...
AGCCAGACGCAGGAAGCGGTGCCGCCACAAAAAAGCCGTGTTTTTATCTACGCCGCAACGCCCGGCTGCTTCACGCAGATTGATGCCTTCGATTAATGCCTGGTTGTAACGCGCCCAATGTTCGCGCTTGCGCAAATGAGCCAAGGGCGTGCCGGTCAATGCGTTGAACGTCCTGCCACAGGATTTGCAGCGATAGCGCGGCAAACCCTGGCTACGCCCCCATTTACCCAGTTGGTTGGCTTGCGCCTGGCAATGTGGGCAGTGCTCAGGGATGGGGATCGTTTCAGGAAACCCTGCCGCAGGAGAGAGGTTCGGGTCGCCCAGGTGTGATGCGCCAGTACGTTCCGCTGGCGTGGCGTCAATTGTTTGAGTTGCTCAAGCAACTGCACAAAAGCCTTCACACGCATGATCCACCTCCAGACTATGAACCATGCTTTCAATTTAGACTGTTACTACACGTAATTCAGACAGAGCCTTTTTTATCCTGAAGTACAACGAGTGATCAAGTCCAGTGTGGAATCATGCCGTTTTACCAGCCACCGGTTCAGACACGATGAAGGGGCAAAGTGCTTTTCCTCCCGTGGGACGTTCAATCAAGTAAGTATCAATCAATGAACAGACACCCCACATGGGCTACCCACATTCGGTTTCCCCATGATGATCCGGCTACGATATTCAGCATTATTCCCGGCATCATCGAAAGCCCTGGCAATAAGTTCATGATCCCCCTCCTCGATGTCACCAATTGCAAGACTTAACTGATATGGGGGAACTTTATCGGTCCCAATTAGCGTGCCGCCCAGCCAAAACTCTACCCGATGCAATGATCCAGAACTGTCGCTCGCCACCGCATGGATGAGTTGATCATCAATGATCTTTGTACATTCGAGTGGCCAGGTTAGCACCACCAGTGGTGGCGCCTTGTCCGGGAGACTGACTGGAATCACTGGATTACCCAGGCGCCCGTTTGCCTGGCGTATCCTGTCGATCAAGACATCAGTTACACCGGGCTCAAGACTGTACGCCGTGTGCTGGTTGTCCCGGGTGATATAAGGCGCTGTCTGGTAGAACTCCCATACCCACACTGCACTGTAAGGCACCTTGAGCGCAACAATGCGGTCGAGAAGACGGACTGTGTAGGAATCTTCCCTGCCTTCGAGTCCTCCCGCATCGCCAAACTCGCCTATAAACAGTGGCTTGCCTATTTTGCCTGCCGCCTGCTTGAGTGTATCCAGCAATGCCGTGCTGCGTTGATCCGTGATGCCGAAGCGCCGATTGCCATCATTGGGATAGAGGTGCACGCTGATTAAGTCAATGCCCGCATGAATATCAGCAAGGTTTTTCTCAAGCTGTTCCGGTGTATCCGGCGTGAAATCCGCTTGGCCGGTCATCCATTCCGGCCGCGCACGCAGGTGTTCCGCTGCAGGCCGCGGCGCCGAGAAGCCTGAAGAAATGGGGCGCGAAGGATCGAGGCCGCGAATCAGTTCAGCGAGGCGACGGGTGAAAGCGATCATCTCCGCCGTGGTGTAATTGCCCTTGGGTCCGCACTGGGGCGCCGGCCGTTCTCGTTTGCATCTCGAAACAGTATCCAGATCAGCGCCGAGGTTCAGTTCATTGGTGAGTTCATAGAACAGCAGCACCTTGCGGCCCTTGTAGCGCTCCACGAATTCACGAACATATCGCTCGGCCAGTTGGGCAGAACGCGACTGCGGGTTGGACAGCAGATCATGTACCGTCTCACCCGTCATCGCGGGAAACTGAACCGGATTCCAGATGAACGTGAACACGGCGCGCATACCCACTGCCTCCATATCGCCCATCAGTTCGTCAACGAGTGCCCAGTATGCAGGCGGGTTCTTCCGCCACAGATCCAGATCACCTGGGCGGCTGTAGGCCGAAGGAGCAAAACCGGATGCGGATACACGTAGATAGGTGACGCCGGCGTCGCGTGCATCAGCAATCGCCTTGCGGCCCATGGCTTGGGTAATCCTGCGATATCGCGCACTCCCGTCGCCACCACTGGCCAGGCCTGTGTACTGTTTCAACAGGTCGAATTTGTTCAGCCCGACTGACGGGGGACTATCAGCCGCCAGGCAACTGCTGTCCGCGATGGCTGCAGAAAAAGCCAGCAGAAAGAATACGGCTACACGACGTATCGAATCGAACCGTGCAGACATTTTTTGCTCGCTCATCAGAACAGCCGGAACTGAAATTTACGGAATAAACACTTCGCACCAGACCATACGCCTGGTCAGTCGTTTTCAAATCATGAATCAATCAAGGCTAGCCTGATGCGTCCATTCTGGCGTAACCGAATGCCTCGAAATCAAGACGATACTTCTCAAAGACCAGACGCTCGATGCCTCGGTCGCTTATCAGCGTTTGCCATCCCTCTTCATTGGGGTCATCACTGCTATTTAGTACCGGGACCTCAATTTCACCCCCACCCTTGAATAGACCAGGGACCTGATTGGCGATATGTCTCAGGGAGTCTTCGATGGCTTCGACCCGCCCAACGTAATCGAGTGAAATAGCCGGCTTGCGCATGGCACTCTGAAGCCAAAATGACTGGGGCATGAGTATGCGGTCCATCCCTTCGGTCTGAAAATAAGCGGATTTCACAAAGTCCTGGAAAGTCGCCAGCCCATCCAACGGCGCCAATACATCGAGTCCCGTCTCATTACGCATGCGCCGAAGAAATCTAAAGCTGCTATGCGCGCGCGCATAGGGATTGCGAACGAATGCAAATGTGAAATATCTCTTCCATATGGCCTCTCCGACGACCGTCCTGATTTCCGTGGCGGTCGAGTGTTTCGACAACCCATACCGATTGCGAAAAAATGGCTGGGCGGCTTCACCCATCGCCGTGCCGCCAACCTCGATATCGCAATAAGCGCTGTATTCGCTCAAGAGTTTTGTGACCGTTGTTCCTGCCGATTTCGGCACGTGAACAAAAATGAATTTGTATGTGTTGTTAATAATCATCGAGTCAGGCAATCAAGAAGTAGCGAATGCAGTAAATGTCTTTTTGTCGGAATGACTGATTACTTACGGTGCGAATTGCCCGGTCTTTGAAGCACAGAATACGAATACGCCAGCTAGGTCAGGCCCGAGTATTCCATGGCTTGCAGAACAATTGAACACATAAGCCGCGTCAGAAAAGTCTGCCCTTTTGGCCCGCTCGACAAGGTCCCACCCAGGCACCTCGAAAACCAGTGAGCCCTTCTCCGGGCTCATGGGATTTCCGTGATATTCCGGTTCGGTAAGATACTTCACCGAGTTGCCATCAAGCACTGCCTTTTTAATCCCATCTTCACGATTAAAAGAGAATGGAAAGGTTGCGATCAGGAACCCGTCAGGTTTGAGTACCCGCCCGCATTCCCACAAGGCCTTATCCAAGTCCGGGACATGCTCAAAGATATCGTTGGACAGGACCAGATCAAATATCCCGTCCTGAAACGATAACGCTTGTATATCCTGGTGTGGTGTCGGAAACAGGGATATTTTTTTCCTCTGTTTCAGCATATTCAGAACCAAGAAATCTTGGATAGCGTCCACGCATATAAAGCGCAAACTCAGTCAGCGCCTCGGGGGCATAAATCTTTGCCTTGCGCCCAAGCAATACAGCATTCATAGAACCGGCTTGCCTGAGTTCGACAAGCACGGCCCGGTGCCGTGAAATCAGTTGCCCAGACCTGATGGTTTCTCTGAAGTTTTCGCCAACAATTCGGACCTCATTAGGCGGGTAGGCATGACCAGTAAGTGGGTCAATCACACCCACTTGCGTGATGCATTTAAGGACTTCCTGAATGTACTGCCCATCACGCAGGAATGAATGCGATTGAATCCATGTCCTCCACTCCGACAGGGACCGGAAGGCCTCCCTTATCTCCTGTGGCAATGGGCTATCTGACATCGATATCTCAACTCAGAATGGTGTAGTGATCGCTTGAGACTGGAGGATCTGGTCAATACTCATTTAAGCGGAAACAGCACCGAGTGCTCTTTAGGTGCGAAGAATTCGATCTGCTCCAGCGCTGCCCGCATTGACTTGCTTCCGGATTCGAACGAAAACTGCCTGGCTGAAAAGCTCCGGGCCGCATCCGAGATGGCGTCCCATCGCCCGCGATCGTTGTAAAGCTCGGAGATGCTGGTCGCCCATTGCTCCGGGGTGCTAGCGACAAGCGCCTCGCGCCCGTCAACAATACCCAATCCCTCGGCAGCGATTGGCGAGAGTACGGTGGGCGCGCCATGCGCCAGGGCGCCCGCAACCTTGCCCTTGAGGCCGGCACCGGTCTTGAGCGGCGCGATGAATACACGGCAGTTGTCATAGACCTCGGCCACATCCTCGACATAGCCCTTGATAATCACGTCCGCACACTCAAGTGCCTCGATCGACTCCGGGACGTTACTGCCGTAAACCAGGAAGCGTGCGCCCGGCAGTTTTTTTCGCAGCAGCGGCATGACTTCGTCAACAAAATATTCGACGGCTTCAATGTTTGGGGGATGCCCGAATCCACCGAGAAATGCGATGTCTTGACGCTGTTCGAAGCCGGGCACCTGCTCTGGCAATTCGACCACCCATGGGCACTTTGCTACAAGTGATTCGTCAAGGTTGTGTGAAAGAATAACCGCATGCTCGACCTCATTGTAGGAGAGCACCAAGTCGACCTTGCGCATAACTGCAAGCTCGGTGTCGCGCATGATTGCCGCCCTCTCGACTTGATCGCGGTCACGATTGCTGATGCCCATGCGTAGCTCGCGCAGGAAATGTAGATCGGCGTTGTTGAAGACGATTTTCGCCTGGGGGGCAACGCTTCGAATAAGATCGATGTACTTATCAGCGACGTAAAATCGGGTGATGTAGACGATGTCAAATTCAGCACCACGCTGCTCGATGAGCGAACTCACCGATTGCGTAAACGGCGCGTACTGGCATTCGATGCCCATGCGTTGTAGGGCTTCAGTGTAGTCGCCGAGATAATTTAGGCTCTCGGCTACAAAGGTAAGTTTGAAGCCAAGCGACTGCAGGATACGCATTTCCTGAACAGCCGCGTAGCTGCCCGCATCCTTGTCAGGCTGGGGTGTAAGGGCATCGATGACAAGCGCCCGGTAGCTGACGTTGCGATCCTTGATCAGGTCGGCCTGCTGACCAACCCGGCCGTTGTTGCGATAGCTGTCCGCCCATCTCGCCTTGAACTTCGGCTGATTGACGAGCTGGAATCTCTTCATGCCAGACTCGGTGCTGGTGCCGCTGCTGACGCCCTCGAAGTGAACGACTTCCGAGAAAGGCGTGTAAATGGTCTTGAAGCCCTTTTCCCTAACGCGAAAGGCAAGGTCGGTGTCTTCAAAGTAAGCGGGCGCGAAGTCTTCATCGAACCCGCCGATGTCCTTCCAAAGTGCGGCGGGCAGCATGATGCAGGCGCCCGAAATGTAGTCAACCTGTCGCACATAATTGTAGCGCGGGTCTTTCGCGTTTCCGCTGCGGCCGTAGTTCCAAGGTTGACCATTGCTCCAGACAATGCCGCCGGCTTCCTGCAACGCTCCGTTTGGGTAAACCAACTTGGCACCCGCCAGGCCGACCCCGTCGAAGGTTTCGAACACATTCAGCAGTTCGTCGATCCAGCCTGACGACACTTCGGTGTCGTTATTGAGCATCACGATGTAATCACCGCGTGCGAGTTCGGCACCGCGATTGCAGGCCTTTACAAAGCCTTGTGCCTTGTCGTTGCGCACGTACTCGATGCCTTCGACAAGTGACTTGATTCCGGTTGTCTGGTCTTCCGATCCATCATCGACAACGACGACCTCAAAACTTGCGTCATTCGGCGCCAGCAGCAACGAAGCGAGGCAGTTATATGTCACTGCGAACTTGTCGTGGGCCGGTATGACAATGGAGACCCTCGGGTGGCCAGGCTTGTGAAAAACCAATGGTGGAAATTCCTTGCGCTGCGTTCCGAACCCGCGAATCACCTCTTCATGGACAGTTGCAAGCTGGGCGACATAAGCAGCGACGGTAGCGTCATTCCATGCGCCGCTCTTCCCAGCATGGCGTCCGATATTCTTCAACTGACGCCGCAACGATTCATATCGCTGTTGACCGGACGGGACGAGATAGGCTGGCAGATAAGGCCCACAGTTGCGGCGCAGAACCTCCTCTGGCGTTGAGACATAGGGAACAACCGCGGAAATTTCACCCACGACAAATGGAGGATCCATCACCCGAACACTGAACAGGTGTGGCAGGCCGTCAAGGCTTGATGCAGGCAACGGGATACGGAAGCGATGATCGCCGCCACCCTCAAATGGCTGATCGGCAACAACCGATGCCACGGCTTTGCCGTTATCCAGCAGCACAACCGGCAGGGCTTCATCGGCCTTCTCCCGGTGCTGCACCCAGCCTGTCAGGACGGTCCCCACCAATTCGTCAACATTGCCCTCGAGCAATCCAGTCGTCTTGAATATCAACGGGGAACCGCCGAGTATTTGACCAGTATCAACGATGCGCGCAGATATTCTATGCTCGTGACCAGAACAAAACTCGATGGGCAGCCCCACCCGCAGACCATGCCGACCGTCACCGATTTTTGCCGCGAGCAAATCATCACGATACTCATCCGCCTCAACTCTGCAGAACGGCTCGCCATCCGCCAATAGCTCAATCAACACGGGGCTATCAGGCATATCCGGATTCCAGGCCCAGCCCGTTATCTCTAGGTCGACAATCCCATCCAGATTGCCAAGAAATCCGGATTGTGACGTTGGTGAGTTCACACCACTTTCAACAGCCATATCGTTATCTCTTGCCCCGTTTATTTCCATAAGGGTACTTACTCCCTACAGCGTCCACTTGAAAAAAGCACACGGCCAACAAGAAAGCGGTGCCGACAGGTTCATCAGGCCATGACACATCAAATGACCACTTTCAAGATTCTTGTATCCCATCAATTTTCTTACAGCATCAGGAAGCAAGGGATAACGGCGGCCGCACAATCCCGATTGGCGCCACATCATCGGGAAACTCTGCCTTACTCAGCCCGCCAGCCTCATTTGTCGCGATCAAATCCCATTGAAATCCTCGCACGGCAGGTGGATTAATCTTGAATATTATCAGGCCGTTTTCCTCATATTTTCTCTGGACATAATTGACATCGTAAATCGTTGCATTCGTTGGATCCTCCGGATTGATGTACAAGCAGTTCTGGAACTCTTGCATCATCGGAAATCCGGTCTTGTCGAACAGAAACCAGGTGGCACGAAACACGCCGCCCTTATCAAGAACTCTGGCACACTCGGACAAATAATGGTCGATATGGCTTTCCACGATATGCGTAAACACTGAATGCGCATTGACCAGGGTGAACTTTTCCTGGGTTTGGAATGGCACGTCCTCCTTGCTTCCACCAGGATTAAACCCGGCATTGAAGGCATCATGGTGGGAAAAGCTGAAATTCTCATCCAGAGGTTCAAGATTCGCCTTGCACCACTCTATGGAATTCCGGTACAAGTCCACACCGAAGTAGCGACGTGGCTTATACATTTTCTGCAACAGCAATTGACGAGCATTGCGGCCACACCCACATCCAAAGTCAAAGAAACGCTCATATTTTTCAGGCGCAATCTGGTCCCCGAAAATCAGGCCACCCTCCGGATTGTCAAAATAAATATCTTCGACCGGTCCCACGGATTTGCGCAGTTCGATAGGTGGAAATGGGATGTCCATGTATCGCTCCTTTAAAAATGCTTACACGATGCTTACAAGCTTTTTATTCACCCACAACATTCACTTTCCACAGTAGGTTCAGTGCAAACCTGTGCACTGCGCCAGACAAGCAGCGGGGTGCGATGGAGAACGTCGACTTTCGGATGCAGCCAGACAGTAGCGCCGCTCATGCATGTGGACCAAAATTATGTTTTCGCGGTATTGATTTGCATGAATGCACCCCATGAGATGGGGAAACGTGAGTCCCAGAATGCTAGTGGCCATACTTCTGCTTGTTGTCATAAGGCTGTAGCGGATGCTCAAACCGACCCTGCTTCAGCAAGGCCGGGAATTTCAATTTGAGCGAATTTTCGGACGTTGACTCCTGCACTATCTATGCATGATTATGCTGCATCCAACTGACACCCTGTTACCGTCAAATCTCAGTGCAAACACGAATCGCTTAACAAAGTGACCATAGAACCAAGGGAAATGCATCAATGCAAGGATCGATCGACAACGTCCACAACGGAAAATGCTACGGCTGGGCTTTCGACGACCAGTCTCAGACCCCTGTTGCCGTTTCCATCTACATTGACGACAAACTTACCGCCCGGGGGTTTGCCAACCAGTATCGCGCCGATCTGGAAAGTGCGGGAATCGGTGATGGACATGCCGCCTTTGTCATCGACATCCCGGAGTCATTTCGGGATGGTCATTATCACGCGATGGAAGTCAGAAGCCAGGCCGGCACCGTTATCGCCAGCCGGAATGAGATCCTGGTTGTTCCACGCCTGACGCCCGCCGAATTTGCCCGGAGTGCGCCCTGGGTCGACAGCGATGACCACACCTTCCAGGCAGAACTCAATCGTCGCCTGGCACGCCGTGAGATTCAAGAAAACGTTGTGGAAAAGCTGAGGTTCTTCCGCGAGAATGGCTACGTCGCTATCGAACAGGCCATTCCGCATTGGTTGATCGACAAAGTGCTAGATGACGTCGAGCGCGCATGGAACTCCCCTCCCTCCATTCTCGTATTGAACAATACGCTCAAGCAGCCTGTATTGATGCAAGACGTCGTCCAGAGTCCCGGATTCCGCAGTACTTCATTTCGCTATCTGGACTTCCACAACGTCTCAGACGCCTGCGCCGAAATCATGATGAACCCACAGGTTCTCGATTTCGTAAGAACCTACCTGGATGCCGACATCGCGGCGATGCAAACGCTGCTTTTCGAGAATGGAACGCAGCAACGCAGCCACCAGGATTTCCCCTATGTCCATTCGCTGAAGCCCGCATCGCTGGCCGGAGCATGGGTGGCACTTGAGGATGTCCACCCCGATGCGGGTCCTCTGTTCTATTGGCCGAAGTCGCATCGCCTCGTAAAAACCTATGAGTTTGAGGACGGCACCGTTCTGGCCGAAGGCGATGGCGAGCACGTCCGCAGGTACGAGGAGTACCTGGAAAACTCCTGTCGTGATCTCGGTCTAGAAAAGGTGCAGTTCACGCCAAAAAAAGGCGATGTTCTGATCTGGCACTCTGCTCTCGTACACGGGGGAAGCACTCGCAATAACCTTGCCCTGAGCCGTAAAAGCATGGTGACTCATTACACCACCTTGGACGCGTATCCGTTCGACCGCCGGCACCCCCAGACACCACCTGTGACGGTCCAACGACACAGCGGGATTTACTATGCATCACAACGTGAAGGGCATCAAGAGGGCTTGTATTCCTTCGACTAAGCCAACTGCCGCCGGTGAAACGAAAAGCGCAGCATCTGACGCGCTTTTTTGAAAACGGTGCTGGAGAAAACCTGTGACGCTTTTGGGGGTGGACGAATCACCCCAGCCTTTTTATGGAAAATTCAGGACTTGAGGCAGGTTTGATAGTTTGGATGGCTTCGCTGCGGTCGGTTATTAGCAGTCTGTCGCAGCTTACGGTGCATGGAGTGACAAGAGGTTTTGATTCACCATCCCAGATTGGCGTACCCAACCAACCACATGCCGATGGATGCCTCTCCACCAGGCATCCATCGGCTATCCGAATCCCCGCAGACCGTCAGCGGTTGTCGTTCAGCAGTCTATGAACCTTTTGACCGACATCAACGGGATTCAGCCTTGCCCTGATCGCTTTTGAAGCGGCTGAACCAAGCCTCTCCCGAACATCGGCATCGGTCAGGCGATCAAGGTACTCCGCCGCCTGCTCAATGTCAGGGTCACCCCACAACGTACCAGCCGGATAGGGCCCATGATCCCTGTCGGTAGCAATTACATTCGCGCGCACCAGACAGGAATCGAGCTCCGTCATGAAGTCAATATTGCCTGAATAAGCGGAGGCGACAACCGGCTTACCCATCGCCATGGCCTCGGCCAAGGTGAGCCCGAACCCTTCTGAACGATGCAGCGAGACATAGACATCGAGAGACTTCATCAGGGCAAGCGTGTCCTCTCTGGTAAGAGCGTCCGTCATCCAGATTACGTTCAATCCGTCTGCCGCGAGCCTGAGCTGTGAGAACTCGAATGGTGCCATTTCTGGTGAACTCGCCTTGAGCACCAGCAGCGCCTTTTTGTTATGAGGACCAAATGCCTTTCTAAAGGAATTCAACAGCGCCAAAGGATTCTTCCTCTCGATAACGCTTTTGCAATCGAAGAAGAAACCAAACACCGTTTCGCTTTCAGGAAGACCAAACCGCGCCCGATCTGCCGCGACCTCATCAATGCCATCAAAATCGAGGACATGCGGAACAACGTGAACCGGAACGTCCACGACCTTGCGGATTGCATTCGCTGAATACTCACTGGGCGTCCAGATTTCAGTCAGCCCCCCTGCATCGGCATGCGATCCAGGTAAAGATTCCGTCTCCCACACCCAGTAACCAATGTTCTTACGTTTTTGCCAGAACGCGTGAGGTAGGCGCCCCCTTACGTGCGGATACTCATCGCCATTGGCAACGATTATGTTCACCCCTTTAGCGGGGTCATGTGATGACAGCAATCGGCCCGACAGCATATCGTTTAGGTCGACCCAGTTACCAAGATGCGTCGTGGGCAATGAAACCTCCCTGCACGCGATACCGGAGGCCGCCAGGGTCCGTGCCATCGAGCGCGCTGACTCCCCCATTCCAGTCGGTGTATGGAAATACCCCGCCAGATTTACGCCGGTTCGACCTGACTGGAGCGCAGAAAAACATTCCATCAGATGAGCGCGCAGAACTGGCATTTCGACTTGCCCATCGGCGGGATGGATTTGCCGCTCACTGCGGACCAAGCCAAGCGCAATCCGCAGCCGATTTACCCCGCTTTTGCGATGTGGGCGTTTTTGTACCAAAGCAGAGGCATCCGCCAGCCAGCTCTTTTCCCTTTGGGCCTGATTAACCAAAATCTCCACGAACGTCCCGGCGTGTTTACCGTTCTCAAAGACCGTATCGAAACGGTCTCTCAACTCGGCGTTATGGTAATAATGCTGTTCCGCTTGCGCCGCAACATCTTGGCCCAAGGAGTGGGTATAAAGCTGGAAAAGGGAATTACCTGTGGCATGCACACCCGCATCCGTGAGCATGTCACGGAGATGACGCATATCGAACAGCGTCCCGCCGCCAACCAGATTACCCTGCAACCATGGACTATGACCGAGAATGATCGCTGCCAACAGGTTGGGGGCCCCTTCTGCGAAGCCATCGAACCATGCAACATCCTCGGGAGTGACAATGTTCCGCGGACATGCCTCGGCATAGAGCCATTGGACATAGCGAACGCGCTCATTGTCGACAAACGGAAACCTGAACTCGCGCTGCAGACCGGTATCCTGAAGAAAAAGCATCAGAACTTTCAACAGACCTTTGCGATGTGCGAGAAAGGCCTTTCCATCGTCAACGAAGAAGGCATCCTCGACCGTACCGTATTGTTCGATCCATTGAGCATATTTCTCGGAACCTTCAATGGATGTAAACGCGGCGGGAAAGGCCGCTTGCAGATCAGGACGTCGTCGCCAGCACATCAAGGCATGTTTCACCACATCTACGCGGTCAAGCAGGTGCCCATATAAAGCAAACAACTCACCAATGCTTTCTTCATTGCCGCCAGACGACCTCACCCATCCACGAATGTCCTCAACGTGATCGACCGTTTCGAAAGACTTGGGATAGGCCGCCTTCACATCCGGACGATAGTGCTCCAAAGCAACCAGCAATGGTGCAATTGCGCGCCGGTCGAACTGGAAATTCGGGGTCATCAGAAAACGGCAAAACGCATCTGGCTGTGTTCCTGGTGAAGGGATATTGAGCCCTTTCTCAATTGCCCGCCGAATGACAAATTGCGTCAGCTTCCCAAGGCGAACACCATTCAATATGGCATTGAAGGCAACCGGGATACTTGAAAATTCATTGTAGCCATTGGCGAAAAGTTCGTCGGCGTACTGTCGAGCGATGGATGCGAGCGCGGGGTTGCCTGAGAGTTGGTGGCGTGTCTGATGCTTCGACAATGTGTCGAGCTTATTCGGGTTAAACCCACTGAAATGAAAAAATACCAGCGGTTTGCCGTTTACCCAAAATGAATCGTCAATTTGCTGGAGCTTGCGCTCGTGCAGGTTCCAGTAGGCCACATTAAGTGCGGGATCCTTGAGAATCTCGACACCGTCAAAGTAAGACGGCGCCAGATCCATCCAGCGTTGATCCACGAACAAGGCATTGGGCAGATCCACGACACACTTGAAAGCGAGGCGCCTGCTCCACCAATCCAGGAGGCTGGCAACGCTTGGGTCATTGCGCACCCCGAGAAAGCCCAGGTTGTGCACCCCGCTGTGCATGATGTCGGTTTCAGTTGGGGTTTTGCCATCCTCCGGGGGCGGGGCGAGCATGTGCGGCGTCAGTACAATCGACGATCGTGACAGCGCCTCGTAGACCGATGCCAGGGGAGCAGTGATGAACAAATCCGGATCGAGATAGAGGGCGCTCTCCAGGTTGTACTCGTCCATCAGGTAACGCAGCAGATAGGGTTTGACAGCTGTGCTCAGCTCCAGGATCGAATATTGGTATAGGAAGAGTTCCCCCAAAGGCAGGTTGAGGCTATCGAGTTGCACAAGCTCGAACTGCTCCTTGCCGGGGTCAAATGCGCCATCAAGCCGATCGACAAGCAGAACAAAAAAGCGCCCGTCAGGATGGTGCTTCAGAAACGAAGCACAAAGTGTCCGCGCAAAGGGAAGGTAATTTCGCGCAACGATGGTTGCGGCTACAGCCTGCATGATTAGAGATATCTTTCTAAATGGACCAAACAAATCCCGGGCGGCTCAATGCACGTCCACCGTCAAGGGATAGCCGTGATGGAGGGAGCAGACCGGTTGGGTATTTAAGGAAAAATCCGGTGTTTTCAGAGACAGGTTCGGATTGTAGTAGGGGTCGGCACTCAGCTCATCGCGCCAAGTGCTCTGCATGTACCGGATTTCACGGTCAAATCGTGCCCTTTTTTCCGGGGTGTCCTCGGCGCCACGGCTGAGTGATTCATGATGGTAAAGCTCCGCTTCCGGGCAATATACATTTCGGAAGCCTGCTTTCCGTAGGCGCAAACACAGATCAACGTCATTGAAGGCAACCGGAAGGTTGACTTCATCGAACATCCCAGTCTCCATAAACAGGCTTTTCCGTATCATCAAGCACGCACCTGTCACGGCACTGAAGTTCTGGGCAAGTCGAGCCCGACCAAAATGGCCGGGGGCATTACGCTCAAGGTAGAGATGGGCATGATTAGCCAACCCACCGACACCCAGAACAACGCCTGCGTGTTGTACCTTGCCATCAGGGTAAAGCAGGCGTGCGCCTACAGCGCCTATTTCAGGCCTTAACGCGTAACCGACCATTTCATCCAGCCAGCCCTCTGCTATTACCTCTATATCGTTGTTGACGAATCCCAGAATCTCACCCCTTGCCTCG
>Ga0105106_10002356_pt1 | contig 13622 bp, 10 predicted proteins | sample PPLLaktember2015_5_FD_79109 | JGI IMG/M metagenome (GOLD analysis project Ga0105106, IMG submission 79109) | Freshwater sediment microbial communities from Prairie Pothole Lake near Jamestown, North Dakota, USA - PPLs Lake P8 Core (1) Depth... | ecosystem: Environmental > Aquatic > Freshwater >...
CGAAAAAATGATTATATAAGCCGTGCAGGAAGATCGCGAGCAAGAGCCCGGGAGCCGCAAGGAAAGCCCGCCATCGCCCCGACCTGTCCAGAAGCGACTTCGTGGTAATCCCGACGATTGCTGTTGCCCCGCCGTGCATCAGTGCCGTTCCGAATCCCCGGATGACCCAGACCACCAAGTGCGCATCGGGTCGCAGCTGCACATAGTGGAGGTTTTCGAGGATGGCGAACCCGGTGCCGATTGCGAATCCCCGTATGGCAGCGTCCACCATAAAACCCACTTTATAGCCGCGAATCAGGTACAGCAGGAACACCGCCTTGGCGGTTTCCTCGATCACCGGTGCCACGTAGCGCGTTAATGCCACGGTGCCAATGCCCGTAAGTCGCAGGAGCAGCACGTTGATTCCATAGCACGCTGCAGCGACGGCACAGCCGGCAGCAATTGTCCAGACCACTGTCTGAGAACGTACCAGTTTGAAACTGTCGAGCAGTATCAAACCGACGAGGAAGAGAAGCACCGGCAGAAGTGCGACCGCCAGAGGGAGAAGCAGTTTGATCATCAGAGAATCTTGAGCGATATCATGAATTCCCTGGCGGTCCGCTGGTCCTTCTCGAGAGCAAGAGCATACCCCAGGGAGAACGTCGATGATAGGTTCGAGAAGATAACCAGCTTGAAGTCCAGCTGGGCACCGGCATTAGCGACAGTGCGCTGCAACGAGGAAAGTTGCGGGTTGGCGACAATCGCGCCCGTGAAGAGCGCAAGCCGTGCCCAGGTACAGTACAGGCCGGAGAACCCCAGACGCCGGAATCGCAGCGGCGGGAGCGTCCATTCAAGCATCCCCTTGAGGAACGTCGTCCCCCCAATCTCATTCAAAGTGGTGCCGGGAAAGCTCTCGACGTCGCGGTAGCGACGTACCTCGCGGAAGTCAACCCAGTTGTTCCCAAATCCACCGAAATAGAAATTGGCAAAGGGCTCCGTTTCGTCCTTGGGTGAATAGCCGATGGCGGTGCGCACCCAGACGGATGCGTGATCCCACGGGAGGGCGAAGCCCATATCCGCGGTTGCATGGAATTGTGGGAACCAGACAGACCGGACGATGAACGTGTAATTGCTCAGGGAAAGCTGGAGCCCTTTTTCGGCATCGACAGCGCCGAGAGAACGCAATGTGCGTGCGTACTTGACCTCCCCGCTGAACGTAAAGAACCGATCGTACGTCACTGCGATGTCTTGAGCATAAGGCAGGCGTTCCAATCCCCAGTATGCTCCCAGCCCGAGCGAGTAGTCCATCATCGTCGGGCGGTCGTCGAGCAGATGGTCGCCATAGTTGACCGACAAGGAATTCCCTTTCCGGCTCCGTTTCGTCGGTCCGAACAGGTCATAGAAATCAGCGGCATTGTAGCTTGCCCGGACTTTCCATTGCCAGTACTGATAATTGAATGTGGCGTGCAACCGTTCGATGTTGGCCAGACTCCTGTGCGGCGAGTACGACACGCTCAGATCGGCATTGTGCAGCAGGAGCGGGTCAAAGATGCTGGCACGCAATCCCCATGCTACTGCACTCTTGTACCCATGAACGATCGGGGCGAGTGAGCCAAGGCTCAGATGTGCCAACCCGCTGTATTCGCCCGAGGAGACCTCCAACGAATCGATGTTGATGTTGACCGGCGAAGGAGGGGGGAGCTTCCAGGCCTTGACTTCAGGATGTGTCTCGACCACCGACTGTCCGAGATACGCAATTGCGCTAAGGTCTTCACGCGGCCGGACGGCGATCATCACGGGTTGAAACCCGCGCGTCGAAAACCGGAATGCGGCAAAGGAATCGGCAGAGACCGGGACCGGCCGGAACAACCCCGTTTCGGCGTTGGTCAGCCACTCCATCTCTCTGCGCTCGCGATCGTAGCGCACGATATTGCTGACGCCGGTGTAGAACGTGGAGCCGTAAAGATACCGGCCATCCCCGGAGAAGACGAAATTGAGGGGTGCGGTGTTTTCGAATTCATGCAGAACATCGTAATTAATCCGCATGGTCAACAGGCTGTCGATCGGCAGCGTGATCAGTTGGTGACGTCCGGTGATCTCCGTCATGGAGGCGGCAAGGATTTTCCCGTCGGGGGAAATATCGGGATCATAAAGGTCGATGCCGTACTTTAGGGGCAGAATCTCCTGCCAGGAATCGTACGGCGGTGGTATCCGGACGAGCCGCGATATCCCATCGTGGTGCTGGATACCCCAGAGAGAACTGTCGCTCCGGTTGAAAGCGAGATCGCCGATTCGTGCATTGTGCAGAAGGGTCCGGTCCGCGCCGCTCCGCACATCGAGGACTCTCAGGTCCCTCCATCCCCGGGAATTCTTGGTGGTGTAGTAGAGCGCGTGGCGTGATTCTTCATAGGCTGTCGACGTGACATTGTAGAGCGAGGGCGTAGGAAGATCAGCGAGTGTGCGCTCATTCCCTGTGTCGATGTCGAGGGCGATAAAGTGCGCTGTCTCGCCCGGGTAGTTGACTGCAAGTACCAGCGTGCGGTCGGCGGAATCCAGGTGCGCCCTGGACACCGCCCCCAGCGCCGATGCGCTGATCGGGCGCTCCTCCGTGGCGGGATAACGCCTGAGGGAATCCAGGTTGGTTTTCTGCCAGTCATGCTCAAACCGGATCCAGTTCGACCATTCATCGTCGAGATCCCGCTCAAAAACGCGTTCAAACTGGGACGCGAAGTAGGCACTGCTGGTGTCAGACCGTGCGAACCAGTCAATCACCTTTTGTGGGCCGTATTGCCTGCCGAGGTAAGAGACGAACCGTGTTCCGTAGAGATACGAATTTGCGCCGATTTGGAAATCGATGGTCGTGCCTTCGGACTCCAACCCGACAAAGTCGTAAAAGTACGCGCTGTCACGCACCATCGTACGGAATACCATTTCGTCATAGCCGTTGATTGTTCTTCCTATGCCGCCGGACATCCAGGTTTCCATGAAGACCGCAATGCCCTCGTGATACCACCGGGGTGAATATTTCCGCGGGGTGGTCAGATAGCTGTACAGCATGGAGAGGGGTTCTTCCGCCACAGGGAGGACCTTTCCCATGAAGAGCGCGCGGAAAAAGCGATCCGATGGTGCGGCCTTGTCCGTGGCCACGATGTGCGTAAGTTCGTGGTTGGTGACCCAGTTGAACCGTTCATTGGTGGGGGACGTCTCGTACGTGTTCTCGTAGGGTTCGATGCCCAGGATCATATAGTTGCGGGGGAGGCTAGTCGCTCCGGCATACCCATAATCGTCGTAGTCCTGCAGGAAGATCAAGACATCCTCGGACGGCTTGTAGTCGAAAAGCCGCCGGTGGAAGGCGATCGAATTCTCAAAACTTCGCGCAAGGTGCGGGACGATGAATGAGTGCTGTCGTGCATAGTACACGAGCCGCATGTTCCTGGTCTGTAAGGTGTAGAAATCGGCTGCCGGCGCGAGCGATGTGCCGGCGAGGAGGAAAACCAGTACGGCCAAAGCTGGTGTGCGGAAGAATTGAAGTTGGCGCATCTCGCTTCCACATGGAGAAGCACGGAGGAGAGGGCGAGATCCCTCCTCCGTGCCCGACTTGTTGAGTATTGTGTGGATTGTCACTCCTGCGCAGGAGCGGTCTTCCCCTCGATCGCTGTCCTTTCCATTTCTGTCGTCCGCTCCGTGGAGAGCGTCCGCAAGAGTGCTTGCTTCGATTCGACCGGGAGTCGATCGTATGCCGATTTCTGCTGATCAATCGGGAGTTTTGCGAAGGCGAGTGTCTTCGCCTCAATCGGGATCGCGGAGTAGACGATCATCTTCTCGTTCATAGGCGCCTTGCCCACCATCGCATGCTGCTCTGCAAGCGGCGCCTTCAAGAATGTCTTCATGAGTGCATCGGGAGCCACTCTCTCGGTGAGGGCGACGGCGGCATCCACCGGCATGGTCTTCAGTGTAGCGAACTTTTCCGCCGGTGTCATTCCTTCGAAAATCTTGACGCGCTCGGCGATGGATTTGTTTTCGAACTGTACGGAGGAGAACTTTTCTGCCAGCGTGGCCTTTGCGGAAGCATCCAGCTTGGCGTACGCGGCGTTCAGCTCAGCAGCTCCGCTCCGAAGAGCGAGCGTCGATCGGTCAAGAACATCCATTTTAGAGAAGAAGGAGGTACGGCCGGCGGCGCTCATGCCCTCCAATGCTGTTCTAAGCGCTTCAGGAGCAGTGCGGTCGAGTATTGCGGATGCATGTTCGAATGAAAATCGCGCAAAGATCGCTTCCCGGGCCTCCAATGCCTGTTTGCTGACCAACTCAGTCTTCTCATCCACGGCGATGCGATCGAATGCTTCCACGTTCGCAGCCACTGCAGCACCTCCGCCGGCAGTTTCCTGTCCTGCAAGCTGGACGTCACCTTCGCTTATCTGTTCTGATCTGTACTTCGTGGCCGCCCCGATAGTTCCCGTTGCATCGTCAGCCGGAGTGGGGGGATAGAAAAACGAGAAATAGACGACAGCAAGAATGGCAACCAAGGCACTACCTACGAGCCACGGCGTCTTCTTGCTTTTCGGCAGTTTGTTCACGGAACTCTCCATTGCAGCCTCCTGTGATTGGTTGAAATAGCTCTCTGGGATACTTGCGGCAGATCCATGGAAAATACGTCCATGCTACCTGCGAGTTCTAAAAAGTTTCACTCTTTCGATTCCGCGGCGCCCCCACCTGCCTCAAAGAGATCATGCTCGTACACGGATACCCCGTTTTCAAAGAGAGTCACCCGGACAGGTTCTTCCTTGTGCGATGCCGGAGGACCCAAAACAATGCGCAGATCGTTGATCTGATTCCCTCGGACAATTACTCGCCCGGGAATGAATTCCAGAGTGGTTTGTGCAAATTCCGGCCGGCTCATGAAACGGACAGTTCTTGACCCGATATCAATCTGAAAACGTGCATCTACTGGTCGGGCGCAGTCGAGTTGAACGGCCATTGCCTCCAATGTTCCCTCGTTGAACGTTGCAATCCTGCCCTTTGCGGCAGAGGTGACGATGGCATGTGTCGTCCAGAGGGTTTCGTCGGCGTTTCGCGCAAACAGGGACCCCGCCACGTCCTGCTCACTCATGTCGCTCGGCTGGACCGAGCTGAGCACCAATGCAAGAGAGACACCTCCCAGAGCAATCCCCCCGACGAAAGCGTACACCAGCCGCAGGTCTCTCAGTGGGAAAAGAACCCGGTCGAGGGATTCTTTGATCCTGCGTGGCTGCTGTTTAGTGGTCTGCTGAACTTCGATCGCACGCCGGATTGCAGGTCTGAGGGTTGGAGGCGGCTCCGCCAAAGGGCTCTCTGTGCATAGCCGCAAAAGACTGTGCAGGTCCGCGCGGAGGGCCCTTGCATCTTCGTCCTTCGCGAGGAGCGAATCGAGTGCGCGTTTTTCCCTTTCGGTCAGGATACCGTCAATTTCCCTATTCAGGAGTTCTCTCAGCTTTCTATTGCTCATGGAATCGTAGCCCCTTCTTCACCAGCACTGTCCGCAGCTGCAACCGTGCAGAAAACAGCCTGGACTTCACCTTCTTCTCTGAAATCCCGAGAATTGCTCCAATTTCTTCGTACGTCAATTCCTCAAAATGCCTCAGGACTAAAACTGCGCGCTGTTTTACGTCCAACTCCAAAAGCCCGGTCCTCAAAATCGCCTCCGCGTCTTCCCGTTCTTCAGTTTCTTCCGGACCCGGTTCACCGGAAGCCATTTGGTCGCTCAGCCGTGCATGTTTCCTGGTGTGTTCCAGATGATCCAGCGCCCCGTTGACCAGAATCCGGTAGACCCAGCTGAAGAACTTGTACTTTGGAATAAATGTCGGCAGACGCTCATAAGCTTTTACGAATGCTTCCTGGGTGACTTCTTCAGCAGCATCGAAATCTCCGGTCATGCGTAGCGCCACATTGAACATCGTCTTCTGGTACCTGCCGACAAGTTCGTCGAACGCTTTCGTGTCACCGCTCATGCACCGTTGGACGAGTTCTCTGTCGTGGCTATCGGCATCTTTCATAAGTACCCGGCAAGGGTCAAAAAGTTGGTCCTATTCACTATCCTCGATTGGAAATACCAGGTCAAACCGCGCGATTTTGAATACATCCCGGACAAATTTGGTCATTTTGACCAAAATGAGCGTTTGGCCGGAGCCGGTCAATCTTTTTTGTGCCTTGAGAAGCACACCCAAACCAGCGCTCGAGATGTACTCCAGATCCTGGAAATTGACCCGGCTCGTCGTCATAACCCGGTCAAAAACAGCACTGGCGACCTCGATTTGTGAAGCATCAAACCTGCCCGCGAGCACTATTTCGCCGTCGTCCTGTACTGTAACCGTAAGCATGCTAGGTCTCCAGTGTTTTGCTGAATGAGATCGTGCTCCGTCTGTCGGAGTACGAGTAGGTGAGGTTTTCCACCAGCTGCTTTACGAGGTGAATGCCCAGCCCGCCAACTCCGCGACGTTCCAGGGGAAGAGATGTATCGACTTCAGACGTGCCGGTAATGTCGAAGGGTTCGACGTCCGCGTCCACCAAGGTGACCACAAGCGTGTTGCCGTTTCTCGTGACGCTGATATTGACATCCTGCCTGCCGCCGCGGGCGTGGCGGATGATATTCGTGAAGAGTTCCTCAACAGCCAGTGTGAGTGCAGAGGCGCTGTCACGGTCTGCATGGTACGTCATGAGACTCGTTTCCATGAACTCGAATACACTCTGGAGGGCATCCATATCTCTGCGAAACGATCGTTCCATGGGGGCATCGTCTCTCACGTGGGGAGCCGCTTGACGACGACGAGGGTGATGTCGTCGTGTTGTGGTGCGTTGCCTGTGTGCTGCTTCACCGCTGCAATGATGCGCTCGATGATGGCCGGGGCTGATGCGCGCCGGCAATCAGAGAGGAGAGACTCCAGACGTGACTGGCCATACTGTTGTTCCGCTATGTCCATAGCCTCCGTGACTCCATCGGAGAACACCACGAGCACGTCATCGGGCTGAAGTGTAATGGTTTCTTCCTCAAACGGGAAATTGTCGATAATGCTGAGCGGTGCTCCTCCGGTAGAGAGCCGGCTCGGCTCGGTGGCGTTGGTGTAGAGGTAGGGATATTCGTGCCCGGCGTTGACATACGTGAGCGTATGGGTAGCGGCATCCAGGACGGCGTAAAAGAGCGTCACGAATTTCTCCGGGCTGGTGCTCTGCAAAAGCAGTTTGTTCGCCCGTTGAATGCAGAGCTGTGGTGGGGCATTGATAGAACTCTGGCTCCGCAGAGTTGCCTGCACATTGGCCATAAGTAATGAGGCGGGGAGCCCTTTTCCGGAAACGTCACCAAGGCATATGCCGAGGCGTTGCCCTTCGATAGGAACGAAGTCGAAATAGTCGCCCCCCACGTCCTGTGCCGGGATCGTGCGTCCTGCAATATCGTATCCCGGCACATCTGGAAACACCCGTGGGAGGAGATCCGCCTGGATCCGTGCCGCGAGCCGGATTTCTTCCTTCATGCGCAGGAGGGTCTGTTCCGACTCATAGAGCCGGGCATTCTCGATCACCTGTGCCGACTGGCCTGCAATGATTGCCAGAAGGCGCTGGTCATCCTCGGTGAATCCGGCCTCGGTCTTCTTGTTGTAGACCGTCAGGACACCGCGCACTTCGCCTTTGACCATGAGGGGAACGCACAGCAGCGACTTGACAGAATCGTCCCATCGTACACCTTGAAAGCGCGGATCCTCCCGCGGCCTATTCAGGGTTATGGGCATCCGGTGCAGCTGCATCCAGCCGAGCAGGCTCTCGTTGAAATGGTACGGCTGTCCGGCAGCCGAACGAACCATGGTGCGCACCAGGGTCTTCATGGGCTCATCAGCCTTCCGGTCGACCATGGTGATGACACCTTGTTCCGCCTGGATCGCACGCACGGACCGGTGAATAATGGTCCGCATGATCTCCTGGGAATTGGTCATGCCGCCAATGGCTCGTGCCAGGTCATTGAGAGTCGAGAGTTCCTCTACCGCGTGCCGGAGACGGCGGTTCTCATCCTCGATGACAGGCACCGGTCTCTGTTTGGGGATATCTGGATTCATAGGGCGATTCTCCGTCAGTACAGGCGGCCGTCCGCCATCTGATCTACATTGTGAATTGCACAGATGTTCTCATTCGGGAGGCCGGACGCGCTCCGCGCTTCACGCACGAGAGTCACATCACGCCGTGTAGACCCCCAGCCGTGTCAGTACACTGCGCATCACGTCAGGCTTGTCAGTAACAACACCGTTGACCCCCGCTACGATGGAATGGTACAATTGCGCAGGATCGTTGATCGTCCAGTGGAGTACGGTCGTGAGCATGCTCTGACGGTTGTAGTCGCGATCGCGGGTGGCTTCGATGATTTCCTCCAGATCCCCGGACCGGAACCGTGTGCCGATCGATACGATGGTATTCCCCATATCCCGCGCGACTGCAAGGGGATTCTTCTTGATCCCGAACATCGCCGCGAAACTCCCGGCGGCGTCATAGGCGAATTCGCACCGTTCTTCCCCCGACTGCCGGAGCCCATCCTTGAGGCTCTCGAGTACGCTCCGGCTCGCGTTGGCCACGACGAGCCGCTCGGGGAGCACGGGATAGCGTCGCAATGCCGCACCCAGCGTGGCCCCGTACACTTCGTAGCGCTTCCGGTCATCTTCATCCCAGAAGGGGTTTTTCACATCGAAAAAGAGCAGCTTCAGGCGTTGCACTTCGCCCGACACGAATGTCAGGAATTCACCGAGATCCGGAATGGGGTACTCTGCGCCTTTGACGTGATGATATTTGTACCAGTGCCTGACCTGGTCGATGTTCAGCTTCAGAATATCAAACGATTGGCCGGACCACATGCGCCTCCGGCGTGCAATCCGGTAATCCCCATCCTTCAACTCCTTGATCAGTGCGGTCTCACCGTCAAATTCGGGTGACACAAGCTCGTACGGAAAATCCTCGAACATGATCCGCGTGCTGTCGGGACTGGCATCGTGAAAAACGACGATCCGTTTGTCTTTGGTGAGACAGAGGTCGAACTCGAGTCCGTTCGCCCCAAGGTTTAGTGCTTCCCGGAATGATGCTATGGTGTTTTCGGGGAACCGGTACGGCGCCCCGCGATGGCCGATGACGTACAAACGCCGCAAGGGTACTCTCAGCAGCAAGGGGGATTCCGGAGACGTCGAGACGCTCACGTCATCGTCTCTGAAGAACTCGTTCGTCTCGTATCCGTCGTCCCACCCTGAATCCCAGACCGGGATGCGGGCCGGGCAGTAGACAGGAAGCATGTGAGGCTGGATCTCGCTCGGATAGTGAAGCGCGTTGGTTGCCTTCGAGAAATTGCGCTTGTCAAAGGAGACGCGAAGGAAGTGATCCGAACTCACGCGATAACGGCGGTTGGTGGAGTAGAACAATCGACGCACCGGATCCGGAGTCAGGGTCAACAGGTCCTCCGGATCCTCCGGACCATCCGGATCGATCTCTGCGAGCTGCACCTCAATGCCGTCGAAGACAGGATAACCCGTCCAGTCTTCAGCGGTATCGGTGACGGGATCATAAAGGACGACCTTGACGTAGAGGGGCTTCATTATGCTCACAGGCTCCGTTTCCAAAAATCCAGCATGGTGGTATACAGGTGTGTCCGCGCCGCGAGGTCGGAGATGCCGTGCATCCGCATGGGGTACACCATCAGTTCAAACAACTTTCTCGCTTTGATCAGTTCGTCGATAAACGCCCATGCATTCTGGATGTGGACATTGTCATCGTGCGTGCCATGAACGATCATGAGGTGTCCGTGCAAATCCTTTGCATACTTCAGGAGCGATACCGCCTCGTATCCTTCCTTATTCTCGGCTTCGGTCTTCATCGCCGCCTCGCCCCATTTGGTGTCATAGAAGCGCACGTCGGACACGCCGGCTACGGCAATACCAGCTTTGAATTCCGTCGAACGGGTCATCCCGAGCAAAGTGCATGACCCGCCGCCACTCCACCCCCAGATGCCGATGCGGCTCGAATCCACGAAAGCTTGCGATTTCATCCATCGCACGGCATCGGTCAGGTCATGCAGCTCGGCTTCCCCCATGATGCGGTGGAGGACCAGGTTCTCCAGTTTCTTGCTGGTTCCCGTTGCCGACCGGGGGTCCATGCGGGCCACAAGGTAGCCATTGTCAGCGAGAATATTCTCCCAGACGACCTCGCGCTGCCAGCTGTTCACGACCTGTGGGGCCGAAGGCCCGCCGTACACGAAGAAGATCACGGGGTATTTCCGTGAGGGATCAAAGTCGCGCGGCTTCACGATCTGTGCGGGGAGCGGAAAACCGTCGCGTGCCGGTATCGTGAAGAACGACGGATACTGTATCCCCCTGGCGGCAAACTTTTCCATGCGAGGAGTCGCGAGTGTCAGGATCGTATCTCCGGAGGCCCGATGGAGCGTCAGCCGGGGAGGAGTCGAGGCATTCGAAAACCGGTCAGTGTAATATTTCCCGTCCGGGCTGAAGACAATGTTATGCGATCCGTCCCCCTGAGAAAGCCGTTTCATCCCGGAGCCATCAAGACGGATCCGATAGAGCTGTCGCTCGATCGAGACCTTCTCAAGTGCCGTAAAAAAGAGCCACCCATCCTGTTCATCCAGCCCGACGATGGAACGTTGTACCCAGGCAACGCCGCCGGAGCCGGAGAATGTCGCCCAGTGACCTTTGGTGATCTGATTCACCAGTTTCCCGTCAAGAGTGTACCGGTACAGGTGTTTGTACCCGTCGCGCTCGGATGACCAGATGAAGTGCTTTCCATCCTTCAGAAATACAAGGTCGTCATCAATGTTTACCCATCCGGTATCTGTCTCTTTGAGTATGTGCACAGTCTTGCCCGTACCGCAATCCGCAAAGAGGAGATCTTTCTCGGTCTGGAGCCGGTTCATCGTCTGCACACTCAAACGATTTCCGTCGGGGAGCCACTGGACGCGCACTATGTACTCGTGCGGTTGAGTGCTCAAATCAACCCATGTGGTTACCCTATGCTGAATATCTGCAATCCCGAGCCTCACCGACGGATTCTTTTCACCGACCTTTGGATATCGTTGCGTGGTGACGCGGGGAGTCCATGGTCTGAAGTCAACGTAGTGTTGAACGCTGATGCCGGACTCTTCCGTGCGCAGGAACGCAACGGACCGCGAATCCGGAGACCACCAATATCCGATGTCAAACCGTCCATAGATTTCTTCCCAGTACACCCAGGAGAGCGTTCCGTTCCGGATGCTGTCGCACCCGTCAGCGGTCAACCGGCGTTCGGATTTTGTGCCTCGGTCGAACACATACAGATCGTTCGACCTGACGTAAGCTGCCTTTTGGCCGTCGGGCGAAAGGCGAGCACAAGTTTCTTTCTCGGTGGTCTTAGTGATGCGGGAGAAGGTGGCAGTCGGAATATCCAGTATGACAACATCTCCTCTGAAGTCGAAGAGTGCGGTTGATCCCTTCCCATCGATGTCCTGCGGGTACGGAAGGCTTGACGGTGCGGCATCTTCACCCAGGAGTGTTTCCAGTTGCTTGCGTGCCTCAGTTGCATCCAGCATGGGTTTGCGCACGCCTGACGAAAGGTCCAGCAGTTCGAGGGTTCGATCGGCGGGGAGTTTGCGGGAATCGTACACAATTGCCCGGCTGTCCGAGAGCCACCGTACCGTGGGTGCCGCCGCCATCCGCGTGACTTCAGTCGAGAACATCCATTCGATGGTCGGCCGCTGAATTTCCTGGGCGGGACCGAATGTACGGCAAACCCCGAGAAGTGTGAGAACAGCACACACAACAGTAAACCTGTGGAAATACATGGTCATTGATTCCGGCTTATGATCGTTATTTGAGCAACAATCGCAGAAATGGGGGTTATGAACCCCGGAGATTCCGCTCTCCCGGGACTTTCCGGTGAGATGTCCGGAAAGGAGAAAGGCAGCAGGGCACCAACCCAGCAGGGGGTTGCGCCGGAGTCCATACGTTTGTGGTGACATGCTGCCATGCCGTCCACTCGCCGCGATCAGCGCGCCGCTCCCACCGGCTTCATCGATCCGTCGGCGCGAGACTCTTCGGCCCGGAAAGCCATGAGGTGGCTCTCCATTGCACTGGCGATTGTCGTCGAGAGGGGTGCCGGGTCGTGTTGACTGACCGCCTGAACGAATGCGTGGGCAAGCCCGTAGTCTCCACCGCCGTGGCCTGAGGAGCTCGCGGCCTGTTCATCGACGTTCCAGCGAACGGTCTGTCCGGTCTTGAAATTGGACACATACAGGTCCTTTTCGTCGCCGACGATATCGCCTTCGGTCCCCATGATCCGGATGCGGCGGCGCGCATAGCTCGTGTGCGCCTCCATGTTGAAGCTCGCGGTGATCCCCTCCTCGAATTCCATGGAGACTACCTGATGATCGACCACATCGTTGTCGCAGTGATAGACACAGCGGCCATACGGCCCGTTTTTCAAATGCTCGAGGATGGCGGGTCCCTTATCGCCCGCTTCCGGGAGATCCATGTGGTGCAACCATGTCCGGTCACGGTAGTAAATTTTTGAGGCCGAGTAGGGACATTCGCCCTCGAGGGTGCAGCCGGCGGTGCATCGGTCAGTGCTGCCCGCAGGGGCGTTCTCGCTTTTGAACCATGTGAGTGATCCGAACGAACCGATCCGTATACAATGCTTGCCGATGAGCCAGGTCAGAAGATCGAGGTCATGGCACGATTTCGCCAGCAGCATAGGATTGGATTCCTTCGCATTCCGCCAGTTGCCACGGACAAAGGAGTGGGACATGTGAATATGTTCGACGGGCTCCATGAGCTGGATGCTCACCATTCTCCCCAATGCCCCCGAGTCCACAACCTCCTTGAGTTTCCGGAAGAACGGCGCATATCGCAGAACATGGCAGATCCCGACGACCCGGTCTTCAGCAATCGCAAGGTTCATAATCTCCGAGCACTGCTGCCAGGTCTGGGCAATCGGTTTTTCAAGGAGAATATCATACCCCATTCCGAGAGCTGCCATCGCAGGGCCATAGTGGAGCGCGTCGGGAGTCGTGATGATGACGGCATCGGCGAATTTCTTGACCTTGAAGATATCCTCCCAGGTCATGAATCGTCGCTCGGGAGGAATACTGTACCGCCGGGTGAACCGGTCGCTCCGAAAGGGGATCGGCTCGGCAAATCCGACAATCTTGAGCTCCGCCGGGAATTTCTCAGAAAATGATGCATAGACATTGCCGCGGTTGCCGGCACCGGCGACGATAGCCGTTACGGGCCTGTCTGGTGGTCTGGAGAACGGATCCGGCCGGAACTCGACGGGTCGAGGGACAAGCTCGACGTACGCCTGGGGAGGAATCATTGCACCGGCAGCCGTGACTCCCACGGCTTTGAGCATTTCGCGTCTGCTCCAGGAACGGTTCATGGAGGTATCCTTATGTTACGAAGAGGAGAAACGTGCAACCAGTTTCCGACGGGGATTCACGGAGCAAGTTACGAAAGGAGAATGGCAGAATCCAACCTATTTCATCAAAAGCATTTTGCCGATCAGATGTTGACCGCCGTCAACAGTCAGCCGGATCAGATACACGCCGGAAGACACATTGTGGCCGTCAGCGCTCTTCCCATCCCACACAAACCAGTGGTGCCCCG
>Ga0105106_10002357_pt1 | contig 13620 bp, 14 predicted proteins | sample PPLLaktember2015_5_FD_79109 | JGI IMG/M metagenome (GOLD analysis project Ga0105106, IMG submission 79109) | Freshwater sediment microbial communities from Prairie Pothole Lake near Jamestown, North Dakota, USA - PPLs Lake P8 Core (1) Depth... | ecosystem: Environmental > Aquatic > Freshwater >...
ATTTAAGACGGTATCTACGAACTCTTGCCAGGCGTTGGAGACCACTCGCAACAAGCCCATCAACTGCTCGTACATCCGGCGATCTTCCGGCAAGCGCACCATCGCATCAATCTGGCGGGCATATTTCAGGTTTGCCAGAATGAAACCGTCCGCATACAGGGCATCCATCAGCATCCATTTAATCACACCTGCTCCAGCGATTTCTCTCAATTCGTCCACCATCGCCAACACGACTTCGCCTTCTTTGCCTTTCTCCGATTCACTACCAATCCGCAAGCGCCAGTTGACCCACAACGGTCCGTCCTTCTGCAAACACACCAACCCAACTACCCGCATTTCTGGCCCAATCCAACTGCCATCCACTGCGTACAATTTGCTGCGGATCAAACCCCGCTTATACAGCACTTCTACACAGTGCCGACGATACGCATCCAGACTTTCGACTTTGATCCGCTGCAATTCTTCACGCAATACATCCGGATGATATGGCCGTGAATACGCCGATTTTTGCTCATTCCCTTTCCCACGACGTTGATTGAAGCCTTCTCGGATCTGCACGGCCATATAGCCCAATTGGAGCAATGCCCCCGCATCTTCAAACAGCGTGTTGGCTACCGCACTCAGGCTCATCGCTTCCACAAAGGGCAACACCGCCAGCGTGCGCAATGCCAATTCATCCGGCACTCCTGTCTGTTCGCGCTCTACTCCAATTAGTTTTACTGCTTCAAGCACTTCCAACTCGCAGGCCAGTTGCGCTAATGCATCCAACGCTCCATCTCTGGATGTCAAGATCGCCTCATCGCAATGACCGCCGCGATGTGAGCATTTTCCAGATCGGGTTGCGTTTGATTGAAAGACGCTTGATCAATGCTCTTTCTGTCCGTGTTCCCCTGTGTTCCTACCTGTCTTAGTAAACTGTCAGGTGGCTAGAAAATCTTGAAATTGTTTATTTTGAAGCTGAGGACCTGAATAAAGCCTATGAGATTCAGAGTAGAAGTGTGGAACTTGAAAAAGGCTCCCTGGGGAGACATCATGCACTTATACCAAGCATTGGCTACCAAGGTCGCTGAATGGCGGTTAAATAAGTATCCGCATCACGAGTACCCTGCCATCGGTGAGATTTTAGAATGGTCTGCAAATCCCGAGGTGAGCAGCTTTCGCCTTCGCACTCCCCAGGTATAAGCGCTGGACACCTATTGGTACCTGCCGTAATTACTATTGTAACAATTAATTGGGATTTAACTCACTTTGCAAACGATTTTCAAACATTATAATGGTTATAAACCATTTAGTAGATGTGCCTGTGTATTGTTATACGTACCATTTTATTTGAGCTTCCCATAATAACGCTGGTCAGCGTTCAAATGATGACCCCGGAACAGTTACACAATCATAAAGGAGGTTTCCATCCATAGATAAACAAATTTAACAATAATTACTGAATTGCGGAGCGCATAAAATGGGATACGCAAAATGTGAAAACTCTCTGGTATCCTGAGTTGCAAAAAAGGATACCCATCCTCATCATCTCTGAGAGAAAAAATTCCAAAGGAGAATAACATTTATTATGAATACAGTCATTGGCATACTTTTGTTAATAACCTATTTTGCTTTTATTTTCTATGCAGTAAAGGGTGGCAATTTGTTGCTGGGACTGTTTGTAATGGCTATTCTGTGGAGCGGTCTTAGCTTAATCGCCGGCACTGTTACATTGGATGCTATCAATACAACAATATTTCAGGGCGGTCCCGAGAGTTTTGGTGCAACCGCGGTTAACATCATTTTCGGTAGCTGGTTCGGCCGTGTATTGATCGAGACCGGCATTGCACGCACCATCATCCGCAAGGCAGTTGAGCTGGGTGGCGACAGACCCAGCCTGACCGTTATTCTGCTTTCCTTTGTTGTAACCGCTATCTTTACTACCGCATATGGTGTCGGTGCGGTTGTTGCCATCGGTGTGATCGTATTTCCGATTATGTTTTCTCTTGGCGTATCCAAGCCCGTTGCCGCCGGCGCATTTTCCATGTCGGTGGGCGCTGGTCTGTGGCTGAACGGCGCACTGCTGAGTCAGGCTGTGGGCACCATGGCTATCGGGGAACAAAAATATATTATCGGCCCTAATTGGTACCGATTTGGTGCTGTCGCGGTTGCTGTTTCCGTGGTGTTTTACATCATAATGATTCTCGTGAGTACTCGCAAATCCGAGAGGGTTCACGCATGGGCGGCACCTGATGGTGATGCAGGCGCAGACTCACAAATTAAAAATGCCAACCTGTGGGCATGTATTACACCCATCCTGCCGGTAACATTCGCTATCGCTTTTGGAATCAAAGTCATTCCCGCGATCATCATCTCGGTCATCTGGGCTTTTGCTTGGACGGGGTATCTAAAAGGCTGGAATAATATCGCTGAGATTGTTCAAAAGACCTTCCACGATGGCGTTCAAGATGTTGGCTTGGTTCTCGGATTCCTGCTGTTCCTGCAGATGTTTATCAAATCTGCAGGCACTGCCAGCTCCTTACTGGCTCCTCTCGTATCGCCCATCTTGCCTAACAGCGTATTCTTGCTGTTCTTGGTTTTTGGTATTCTCGGCGTATTGGCTTTGTTCCGTGGCCCGCTGACTATCTGGGGCGCAGGTGCTGCAACATTCGCAATCATTGCCGGCCAGAATGTGTACCCCCTAGCAATACTTTTCCCTCTGTTCTACATTACAGCGACTGCAATTACAACCAATATTTGTCCCACACAATCATGGAACCTGTGGTCTATTGGTTACACCAAAGTATCCGTTAAGGACTATATGAGGCAGACGCTTCCTTATGCCTTGCCGATGGCGTTTGTCCTTGAATTGATCGCATTCTTCATGTTTGCAGCAGCATAAGTCTTTTCTTCGTACACCACATCATAGACGGGTACCTTAACTGTTTATGACGGCTGCTGAGGGAGGAGGGGATTACCCCTCCTCCAATCTCATCAATAATGTAACAAATATGCTCTTCGTCTCTATACAAACTGCTTAAAAACAACGGATAAAATTCAGAGGTAATAAAAAATGAGCAAAAAAAGTATCCGTGTTGGAATTGATGTGGGTGGTACGCATACCAAAGCGGTTGCCCTTGACAATGAAACCCACGAGATTGTGGGTCAATCGGTGGTAATGACCACCCATGACCATAAGATGGGTGTGGCGGCAGGTGTAATCGAATGTTTTGAAAACTGCCTGACAAAAAACAACATTGACCCCGCCGATGTGGTGTTTATCGCCCATAGCACAACACAAGCGACTAATGCCCTTTTGGAAGGCGATGTAGCAAAGGTCGGTATTATCGGTATGGGCAGCGGTGGTCTCGAGGGATTTTTGGCGAAAAGGCAGTCCAATATTCCCGATATCGACCTGGGAACTGGGCGTAAAATTCATACCTGTCATACATATTTAAAACTCAAGGATGTAAACGAGAAGAATATCGAGACCGAGATCGCTAAACTCAAGGAGCAGGGGGCTACAGTAACCGTCGCCTCAAAAGCGTTCGGAGTTGATAGTATTAAAGAGGAAGAAATCGTCCGCAATGTTGCAGAGAAAAATAACGTGTTAGTCAGTGTTGCCTCCGATATCAGCAAACTGTACGGCCTTACCCGCCGTACCCGCACCGCCGCTATTAACGGCAGCATCCTACCCAAAATGATGGACACCGCTAACAGCACCGAGCAAAGTGTCCGACACGCGCACATCCATGCTCCACTTATGATTATGCGTGGTGACGGTGGTGTTATGGATATTTCAGAGATGAAAAAAAGACCGGTTTTGACCATGCTATCCGGTCCTGCTGCAAGCGTAATGGGTGCACTTTTGTACCTGCGCGCATCCAACGGGATCTATTTTGAGGTTGGAGGTACGTCTACCAACATTGGCGTTATCAAGAACGGCCGGCCTGCGGTAGAATACACGATAGTTGGCGGTCACAGCACTTATATCAACTCTTTAGATGTTCGGGTCTTGGGCGTTGCCGGAGGCAGCATGGTTCGTGCAGAGGACCACAAGTTGGTTGATGTCGGTCCTCGCTCTGCTCATATAGCTGGTCTGAAATACGCAGTCTATACCCCTCTTGAGGAAATTGTTGATCCTGAACTTGAATTTTTTACTCCCAAAGAGGGTGATCCCACTGATTATGTGCGCATTAAACTTGCGAGCGGCAAGCGGGTCACTTTAACCAACAGTTGCGCCGCTAATGTGTTAGGTCTTGTTAAGGAGAATGAGTACTCCTACGGGATCGAGGAATCTGCTCGCCGTTGCATGAAGCCGTTGGCAGATTATTTGGGTGTAACCGTTGAGGAAGCCGCCAGTCAGATGCTGCAAAAGGGATTCGAAAAAATTGCGCCGGTTATCGAGGAACTGGCGGAGAAGTACCGGATTGAGCGAGATCAGATCACACTAGTCGGAGTTGGCGGTGGCGCCGCAGCGCTGCTTCCATATATAGCTCAATCAATGAAGCTTAACTACAGTATCCCCAAATACGCCGAGGTTATTTCTTCTATCGGTGTTGCCCTTGCTATGATCAGGGATGTTGTAGAGAGAGTTATCCCTTACCCTACTACCGAGGATATCTCCCGAATTAAAAGAGAGGCGGCGGCCCTTGCCATCAAAAATGGGGCTGTGCCCGACACGATCGAGGTTCATATCGAGATTGACCCCCAGACATCAAAGATAACTGCAATTGCACTGGGTTCTAACGAAGTGCAGACAGCTAATTTGCTGCTCAACTGTAATGAAGAGGACGCGAAGAAGCTTGCCGCCGACTCAATGTATGCTGACCCTGCTGAGGTTCAGACAATTCTGAGGAGCGATACTTTCTATGTATACGGCCGCAAAACTGACAATAAGCAGCAACTTCGACTGGTTGACCACAGGGGTTTTATCAAGGTTCAATGTAGCGAAGCAATTGCTGTCTCCTGTAAAGCGGCCGACTGGGAGGGTGAGGTTACCAAAATTTGGAATGATATGCTGACCTACAGTCATGAGATGGTTCGAACCCCTGATATTTATCTATGTATCGGCGGAAAGGTATTAGATTTCTCCAATACAATCGGTTTGGAGCAGCTTATCATCATCATGCGCAGCGAGTTCCTAGAGGCTAACGATGATGAGGAGATCATTTTGATTAGCGCGCGCACCGAAATTCTATGATTAGGGATTGGGTTGAGGATCTTTTAACCCTTACCGATGAAGATTGGGGGCGTTACGCTTTCAACCGCGATCCCTTTGTGGGCAGAATCACACAGGCAAGCCAATCGGAATACCGTCAAAAAGCTGCGGACAGCGCAGTAGCGCTGGCACACAGTCTGCGTGGCGAATATGGTGACAATAACATCGAATTTTATGCAAAACAGCTGGGTGCCAGTCTTTTGTACAAAAAAGAAGAGAGTGGCAGTGGATATACCATGTTTGCCTGCTACAAGGAACTGAATACCATAACAGTCTTTTTGGACAACGCTGAAGCGACCGATAAACTGGTGGCGGAAAAGGAACTTCAAGAGCTGGTAGGAACTGTAAAGACAGCGGATTTACTCGCTGCTCATGAGTTGTATCACTACCTTGAGCGGATCATACCCGATATCTATACTGCCCAAAAACACATAACCCTTTGGAAGCTGGGGCCGATTGAAAATCGTAGCCGCATAATCTGCCTTGAGGAGATTGGTGCGATGGCATTTGCTAAGGAGTTGACAGGGCTTAAATGTTCATCATATGTGTTCGATGTAATTATGCTGTATCCCCGGAACCCGCAAAGGGCGAAAAAACTTTATGAGACATTCATGGGCTTCGGTTCAGGACGATCGGAGCGGTTATGTTGATACTTCTCGCTTCTGTGGCGATCTGCACTGTACTAATAATTGCAGCCTCAATCCAAATTATTATTCGGCAACCTGAGAAGCAGAAAGGTGAACTGATCCGGATGTCTGAAACAGCGGTTACCGCCGTTATGGGCGGCATGTTGATTGCTCTGGGATTTTTTATTTTGTTTATGAAAAATGCCAACTCCACCATCGCAGGCACAGACCAAAATTCCTACCTTTTTGTGGGTGGCTTTGCGGTGGTAAGTGTTGCCTTTGGCTGCGGAATAATGTTTTACACGTTCCTCCAAAAAATAATTGCCTGTGAGGATAGGGTTGTGTTTGTAACATTATTAGGGCAACACAAGGAGCTTTATTGGGATGAAATTACAGAAATTAAGGTGCGTTTTCTGTCAAATAAAGCAACCCTGATCGGAAAAAGCACTCAATTTACCGTTGGAGGTGAACCCAAAGCTTATAAGGAATTTCTAAAGATCGCTAACAAGAAGATAAGGCCTGAGGTTGGCAGCGATGTATTGGAAAAACTGTTAAATCGCTCATTGATTGGATAGTTGCTAGCTCATACAATGGGCGGGAGTTTAGTCAAAAAATTTCTATGGAGGAAAAAATGGCTGAGTGGAAAAATGACAAGGAACTGTTCGAAATTATGAAAAAGGAGGTGTACACTGGCGTGCTGTGCGATATGCTGGATACAATCGGTTACAGCCACCAGTTTCTACCGCATGAGATTCAAGCACTCCGCCCCACTGATGTAATGGTAGGTAGAGCATTTCCTACAATTATCTGCGATGTTTACGGAGAGCAGGAGAAACCGTTGGGACTATTGGCGGAAGCGGTGGATCATATCGGGAAAGACGAGATTTATATCGTTACCGGCGGTGACCGGCGCTGCAGCTATTTTGGAGAGATCATGACCGCCACAATACGTAAAAACGGCGGTGTGGGCGCGGTTATCGACGGATATATGCGGGATACCCGGCAGGTTTTAGAGCAGAACTTTCCTGTGTTTTCAATGGGTCGCGATGCTCAGGGATCTATCTATCGCAATCAGGTTATCCGTTATGGCTGTTCTGTTGAAATCGGCAACATAAAAATTAATCCGGGTGATTTGATTTTCGGAGACATTGACGGGGTTGTAGTAATTCCCAAGGTGATAGAGGAGAAAGCGGTTTCCGTAACCTTAGCGAAAGTACGGGGAGAGAGGAATACTCGTGCTGCTATCGAAAAAGGAATGTCGGCCGTTGAAGCGGTCGATACTTTCGGAACTTTCTAATAAATGATTTCTTCCTTCGTCAGCTTTGTTGAAAGGGTAATTTAAATTAGGGAAAGGGGAGCTCAAAATCATAAAATTTTGAGTTCCCTCATTTTCATCGGTCAATCAGGCGCAATATAAAAAGAGGTTGTTATGGGTGCACTTGAAAGAATTGGTGACGCTGGACTAGTTCCCGTTGTAGTAATCGAAAATGCTGACGATGCTGTGTCTGCTGCGAGAGCGTTGCTGGATGCAGGTTTGGATGTGGTGGAAATAACTATGCGCACCGCAGCGGGCATTGAGGCTATAAAGAATGTTCGCCTGACCCTTCCCGAAATGTTGGTTGGTGCGGGAACTATACTCACCATCGATAAGTGCAAGGAAGCTGTTTCGGCAGGGGCGCAATTTATCGTATCACCGGGAATCAATCCGGTGATTGTGGAATGGTGCGTCAAAAACGAAGTGGCAATTACTCCGGGCTGCGTCACACCTACGGAGATAGAAACCGCATTATCTTTTGGAATCCATACGGTTAAGTTTTTCCCCGCAGATGTTTACGGCGGTGTTAAGGGTTGTAGTGCTTTGTACGGTCCATACCAATCAGCAGGTATCAAGTTTATACCTACGGGCGGAGTCAACAATGAAAATCTCGCTGACTTTGCTGATAAACCCTTTATCCATGCAGTTGGCGGCGGATGGCTTTGTAAGACATCCGATATCACAAGCCATAACTTTACGGTGATAACAGAAAACGCAAAGAAAGCCATTGAGGTGTTGTTGGGCTTTGAGATTGCACATGTTGGTATCAATCAGGATTCCGAAGAGGATTCTCTTGCGGTCTCCAATAACTTTAATAAAGCATTTGGTTTCCCTGTCAAGGAAGGAACCAGCTCTAACTTTGCAAGCAGCTTTATAGAGATTACTAAGTCCAAGTACCTCGGATCCTGTGGACATTTGGCGGTAATAACCAACAGTATCCCACGCGCAATACATTATTTAAAGCAAAGGGGCTTTGAGGTCGACATGGATACAGCAAAATATAAGGGCAACAGAATGTTAGCCGTTTACTTGAAAGGTGAATTTGGCGGTTTTGCCCTGCATCTGTTACAGAAATAAGGAGAGTGAGCAATGAAGGTTTTAACTTTCGGCGAAATCATGCTCAGGCTTAAATCCCCGGGACATGAGCGCTTTTTCCAAAGCCCAATGCTTGAGGCGACGTTTGGCGGTGGTGAGGCAAATGTGGCGATTACCATTGCGAATTTTGGCATGGAAGTCGAGTATCTGACAGTACTGCCGAACAACACAATAGCCGATGCCTGCGTGCAGGAATTGCGCAAGTTTGGTGTTGATACAAGGAAAATCCAGCGGGGTGAGGGCCGGATGGGCATATATTTTCTTGAGAGCGGTGCAAATCAGCTCCCCAGCAAGGTCATATATGACAGAAGCGATTCCTCAATTGCGCTTGCAAAACCCGGCGATATCGATTGGGACAATGTGTTTGAGGGTGTGGACTGGTTCTATATTACAGGAATTACCCCCGCAATATCCGAAACCGCCATGGAGCTGTCATTGCAATCCGTTAAAGTGGCAAAGGAAAAGAGCCTGACCGTGTCATGTGATCTCAACTACCGCAATAAACTTTGGAATTACGGTAAAAAGGCAACAGATGTAATGATTGAGCTTGTCAAGTATGTGGATATTGCGATAATCAACGAAGAGGCCTGTCAAAAATGCCTTGGAATCACGGTTGAGATGGATGCAGGGAGCGCTAAACTGGAAACATCTAAAAATGAATTGTTGTCCAATGCTGTGTTTAATGCATATCCTAATATGAAGCTTGTTGCGATCACTATGCGTGAAAGCATAAGTGCGGATATCAACGGTTGGGCAGGCTGTCTCAATGACAGGGAGCACTTTTATGTAAGCAAGAAATATGAAATTCACGATATTATCGACCGCGTGGGTGGTGGAGACGCATTTGCAGGCGGCTTAATTTATGGACTCAATGCCTATGAGGATAAGCAGGAAGCGTTGGAGTTTGCGGTTGCCGCTGGCTGCCTCAAACACTCCATAATTGGCGACTTTAACAGAGTTGACATTTCCGATGTAGTGAATCTTATATATGGCGATGCCACGGGAAGGGTCCAGAGATAATTACATCTCTGAAATTTGCTAGAGTATTAACGTGGAAGACCAGATAAATGGCTCTGTGTCAATAGTTGAGGTAATACAGGGGAATAGAGGATAGGAGCAGTAAGGATACATTACTGTGGATAATCCGGTCGCTTACCGCTAAAACCAAAGTATTCTTACCTTTCATCACCCGGTAATAGACCCCCACGGGGAGGAACAGATGCTCTGTAAATCCCGAAAAATGGGAGATCAGGCGGGCTCCACTCGCCTGATCTCCCATTTTTCGGGTCTTTTTCCCCTTCCACGGGTTAGGGGAGGGAGACCTATCGTTTAGAGGTAAATTCACCAAATCTTCACAGGTTCTCCACAGGATAACTAAATGTCTCCCGTAACATCCAGCCATCTTAACCTGGAGGCATATCCTGATGGCATCTCAACCCCTACCCATCTTACCCAATCGCGTGAAACCACGCCTGCGTGGCTGGAAATCTTTGCTCACCCACCAAACCTTTCGCCGGGTTGTACAGTTAGCTTTTGCGGCATTCATCCTAGGGATCACGCTCCAACACGTGCTGGCGGGTGAAAGCAGCAGCGACATCACCGCTTCGCCTGAGGCGTTCTGCCCCTTCGGTAGGCTGGAAACGCTGTTCAAGTACATCATCAGTGGCGGCAGCTTCGTCTCTCACACTCACCTCTCAAATGTGGTGATCCTGGTTGCAGTTCTTGTTACTGCATTCCTGGCCTGTTCGGCTTTCTGCGGCTGGATCTGCCCGTTGGGTTTCATTCAAGATCTGATCGGCAGCCTTAGCGCTTTCCTAAGCAAGCGCTTCCCCAGCCTGAACAAGGCAATGAATACCCTGAAGGTGCGCGGGGCACGCCTGGCTTTCCTGGATCGTTACCTGCGGCTGTTGAAGTACGCGGTGTTGGCCTGGGCCGTCATCGGTGCGGGGATATATGGTGTGATGGTCTTCCGTGATTACGATCTCTGGTCAGCGCTGATCAATATTGCTGAATTTATTTTCACGCCAGGAATCGTAGTTCTGGGAATTATCCTAGTAGTCAGTCACGCTAAATGGATGGATAAAGCTGTTTCAATTTGATGCGGGCGTCCTCGGTTCGGAATAGCCAATTAATGATCGAATGGACACCGTTTCGCTGATCTGTAATCGCTTGGACCTCCTTCTCGAGGATGGTTTCATGGGGTATGGGCTTCTTCAACCTTCTACTGAACACGCTCAACTCGATTTCTGCCATATTCAGCCAACTGCCGTGCTTGGGTGTGAAATGAAACTCCAGCTTCTTGAGGATCCGGCGAGCTTCTTCGGGAGGGAACGTTTCATACAAAGAAGCTGGTTTATGCGGGCCAAGGTTGTCCATAACCACCCGGATCAGGATCACATTGGGATAAAGTTGAAGGACACAATCCGTTCACGATCACCGCAGCCGATCTGCTGGGCAACCTCTCTGTATATACCGACACCGGCTTCATCGTGGATGACAGAGCCCCAGAGGTGAGCGACCCCGAGCTGGATACCGGGCAGGGGCAGAATCTGCACCTGCCGCAAAGCGACCTGCTATATGACGGCCCCAACTTGGGCGGTTACCTGCTGGTGAGCGTGGCGGTGACCGAGCCGCTGACCGCCACGTACGTGGCCGGGCTGAGCTGGGTCAGCTTCCCGAATATCCTGAGTGGGTCTGCCATACTCGACTACACCGGCGAGCTGACCGCCACTGCCAGCCACACCTACACGGTGACCGGAGACGATACGGGCACATACCCGATCACCGCCGACGACCGGGCTTTTAACCAGGGCATCTGCACAACCTTCACGCTGGTGTATGATGAAGACGCACCTCCGATAGAAGAAGTCAAGCTCAGCCTGAGCGGGGATGCTCAGAACGTCTATCACGATGGGCAGACCCTGTTCTACGGCCCGCAGTCCTCCGGCACCCTGACCGTGACGGTAGAAGCCAGCGATGCAGACAATGAAACTAAGTCCGGCCTTGCGCACGCGACCTTCCCGCCCCTGTTCGGGGAAGCGGCGCAGGACGACACCACCGACCCCTACCAGCGCTCCTACCCCATCACCACCACCATCTCGCCCGACGAGACCTATCCCCTGCAGGCGGTGGACCTGGTGGTGCAGGTGGGGTGGCTGGAGGGGAAGTGCAAGATCCTCGGCGCGTGGGAGACCGTGCGGGAACTTAAGGCCGGGAATATGGAGTTCAGGCAGGTGTATCAGCCTGGGGAGATGAAACTGGACCGAATCGACTGCAGGCGGGCGTAATGAATTCCTTTCAAGCTTGACTCTCAATGATTTTCCTGATATTATTCAAGACATGAATAATTATTATTCAGGTCCTGAAATATATTATCAGCGCTGGCTGACTCCGACCTTACAGCAGGCCATACAGGATCATCCGATCGTCGTGCTCACCGGCGCGCGCCAGGTAGGAAAAAGCACCCTGCTGCTTAACGCCGAGCCGTTCAAGAACTGGCGCTTTCGTAGCATGGACGATTTCGACACCCTGCGCCAGGCCAGCCAGGACCCTGCCGCACTGTGGGCTGGGACAGAGCACATTGTGCTGGACGAGGTTCAAAAAGCGCCAGAGCTGCTGCCAGCTATCAAACAGGTAGTTGATCGCCATCCGGGGCGCTTCCACTTTGTCCTCTCTGGGTCAACTAATCTTTTGCTGATGAAACAGGTCTCGGAAAGCCTGGCGGGTCGGGCAGTGTATTTTGTCCTCGATTCTATGAGCCTGGGAGAAACGCACAAAGCTCCTCAACCCGATCTGATCCGCCGTCTGCTGGCTGAAGACTGGCCGGCTGAAGGCGTGCAGCCAGATGGATCGGTGGAAACAATTTCCTTAATGCTGCGCGGCTTGATGCCGTCTCTGCTGACAATGGACACCCCGCAGGCATGGGTGCGCTGGTGGGATGGGTATGTCGCCACGTATCTGGAACGTGATCTGCACCAGGTCTCACAGATCGATGCGTTGCTGGACTTCCGCCGCTTAATGGAACTGGTAGCCTTGCGCTCTGGGCAGCTGCTCAACCAATCCGAGCTGGCCCGTGACGCCCAACTTTCCCAACCAACGGCGCACCGTTACTTGAACCTGCTTGAAACGACATACATGTTCGAGCGTCTTCCAGCGTATACCACCAGCCATACTACCAGACTCCTGAAGTCACCCAAAGCATTTTGGAACGATACCGGGCTGGCTGTATTCCTGTCAGGCTACTACGAAGAGACTGAGCTACAAAAGGCTCGCGAACTGGGAAGTTATTTCGAGACACTGATCTACCACCATCTTCGGATCTTGACCCGCCTGATGACACCGGCCGGGCGGTTGTATTTCTGGCGGATGCACAATGGCCTGGAAGTGGATTTCATCCTGGAGCATGGCAGACGGTTGTTGGCGATTGAGGTAAAGAACACGGCCAATCCAGGCTATGGTGATACCACCGGGTTGCGTGCCTTCCTGGCTGAATTTCCCCATGCCTCCGGTGGTTTACTGCTGCACACCGGTCGCGAGATCCGGCGTTTGGACCGCAACATACTGGCGGCACCCTGGGGCATGATTGCTGGTTAATATACCCCCTTACATGGAAAACAGCTGGCTCGTGTTCACCTTGAATCTGTATGACTTCTCGGTCAAGCGCCAGCGATCTCAAGAATTTTTCTACTACACCACTCCGACCGGACTGGAGGTTGATTTTTACCTTCCCGAACAACAACAGCTGGTCCAGGTAACCCAAAACTTGAACAGCCCGACAACCCGCACCCGAGAATTGCGAGCGCTAAAGGAAGCTGTCCGATCGATCAAGGTCAAGAGCGCTTTGATCCTGTCCAGTGCGAATGAAGACAACCTGGAGGTGAACGGTGTTCCGGTCGCCATCCGCTCAACGGCAGAGTGGCTGCTGTCGGTCCACGCGCCGGTAAAGCCGTAATTTGTGGCGGCGCGGCCTGCGCTCTCCAGATCCTTGCCATACGGACGGTATCTAACCACTCCTGTTCACAATTTGCTGTAACCGATCTTCCATCCCATGATAAGCCAGGCTGACCGTCAGCATAGGCGCGCTGATCCCCGCCAGGCTCCTAAGGCGTAGGCGGGACTTTCAGCAACGCCCCCACTGCATACCCCACCATCGCACTCAGCGTGCCGATGATCGCCATCTCCAGCCCGCTCTTCCCAGGATTACCGATCGTTACGCGTGCCTTGTACACCCCCACCACGAACAGCACGATTGCCGTGATCAGCACCGACACCCACATGCTCATACCCACCGGCAATAAGGCGAACGGCGCCAGCGGGATCAGTGACCCGATGATGGCTGAAATTCCCACCACCAGCGCCGCTTTCCAGGCACCCCGCCGGTCTAC
>Ga0105106_10002358_pt1 | contig 13611 bp, 7 predicted proteins | sample PPLLaktember2015_5_FD_79109 | JGI IMG/M metagenome (GOLD analysis project Ga0105106, IMG submission 79109) | Freshwater sediment microbial communities from Prairie Pothole Lake near Jamestown, North Dakota, USA - PPLs Lake P8 Core (1) Depth... | ecosystem: Environmental > Aquatic > Freshwater >...
GTCCGCCGGAGCCGGAGAGCTCAGGGTCGAGAGCTTCGCGGCGGAAACGGCCGATGTCCAAGCTCGCATCGCCGGCGCCGTTGCGGACATGGAGGTCTTTATTGCTGCGTCCTCCCTCGAGAGAAACCTCCGGAGCCATTACAACTCCAGGATCGTCCGGGCAGTCGGCGACAAGCGGTTCACGGCGCTCCTCGGAGCGAGCTTCAAGACCCTGCCGGTCAAGAAGACGGGAAGGGGCGGCGGGGCCGGCGCACTAGAGGTGGTCCGCGAGGCCTGGGATGCCCTCAAGGTCCTGGTCGACCGCTATCGCTCCCTGTACGCCCGCGACTTCTTCCACCCCTATCTCGAGGTCTTCCGGGCCTTTTCCGGAACGCTGGACCTCGTCAAGCGGTTCCGGGGGACCGTCTTCATCGACGACATCAACCGCCGGCTGGCCGGTTACATCGACCGGGGGATCGTCCCGGACATCTACTTCAGGCTCGGCGACCGCATCTTCCACTTTCTCGTCGACGAGTTCCAGGACACCTCGCCCGTGCAGTGGGGGAACATGGTCCCGCTGATCGAGAACTCGCTCGCCCAGGGGGGGAGCCTTTTCGTGGTTGGCGACACGAAACAGGCCATCTTCGGCTTCCGGGACGCCGACTACAGGATCATGAGGGACCTGGAAACCCGCGTCACCGGGTTCGATTCGGCGGCCGTGAGCGTGGTGGAGCTTCCTGAGAACTACCGCTGCGGGGAGAAGATCCTGGATTTCGTCAAGCGGATCTTTCTGGAGACAGCGGCAGGGGACGAAGAATACCTCCCCATCGCCCACCTCAGCGGCCTCGACTCCTGGACGCAGGAGGTGGTCGCCGGGAACAGGGGCCAGGGTTTCGTGAAATATATCCTCCTCGAAAAAGGCGGAGGAGCCGGGGGATTGGTCGCCGCGGGAGGGTCGGAAAGTGCTCCGGGAGGCGAAGAGGGCGCCGAGGGGGACAACGCTGAGCCCGCCGGGGAAAACGGGCCGGAAAAAGCGCGGGTCCAGGAGCTCGTCCGCGAGATCACGGCGCGCGGCTGGTCCTACGCGGACATCGCTGTTCTGACCCCCAAGAACGAGAACGTGGCCCGGGTCTCTTCCTGGCTCAACGAACGGGGCATTCCCTTCATCCCTTATAGCAGTCTGGACATCCGCGAGCGCAAGGTCATCGCGGAGGTCCTCGGCTTCCTGGCGTTCCTGGACTCGCCGCCCGACGACCTGTCGTTCGCCGCCTTCCTCCAGGGAGGGCTGTTCGCAAGCGCGCTGGCGCGCGACGGCGCCGCCCCTCCCGACGGGGAATGGGACCGGTTCCTTTTCGCGTATCGGGCCGCCAAGGACCGCCCCCTGTACGGGGCCTTCCGCGAGCGCTACCCGGAGCTTTGGGACCGGTATTTCGAGCCCTATTTCAGGACCGTCGGCTATTACCCTCTCTACGACCTCGTGACCCAGATCTATCGCGGTTTCGGTGTCTTCGATCTTTTCCCCGAAGAGGAGGCCTCATTCGTCAAGCTCCTCGAGGTCATCAAGGACTTCGAAGGCGCCGGACGCAACGACCTCAGGGCGTTCCTGGAGATCACGCGGAGCGGCGAGGACGGAGCCTCTGATTGGACCATCGACGTCCCTCCGGATATCCCGGCCGTCAAGATCATGACCATCCATAAAGCGAAAGGACTTGGCTTTCCCGTCGTCATCCTTCTCCTGTACGGTGAATCGTGGCGCGCCCCGGACCTCTTCGTGTTCCGGGGGGAGGACGGGGTCCGCGTATACAAGATCAACGCCGCCCTGGCCGAGGCTGATCCCGAGCTCTTGGCCCTCTATCGCGAGACGAAGGCGCGGGACCGGGCCGACCGGATGAACGCGCTTTACGTGGCGTTGACGCGGGCCCGGGCCGAGCTCTATGTCGTCGGCGTGAAGGGCCGAAGAGACACGTATCCGTTCGATCTCCTCGGCGATGAGAGCTTCGCCTCCGCCGCGGCGCCCCCGCCCGCCCGCCCGAGGGCCGAGCACCCTTCCGGGCCCCGGGCCGAAACCTACAGGTTCCGCGGGCCATTCGAGCTTCCTCCCAACCGGCGGGAATCGCTGAGCTACGACGCCGTCCGGCGGGGGGAGATTGCTCACGGCATTATGGCCGGCCTCGAATTCGTCGAGGGCGGCTTCGCCGAAGCTGTCGCCGCCGTCGTCCGCGACGCCCGCCCTCCGGAGCTCGAAGCGCCGCTCTGGAGGGAAACCGGCAGGGCCATCGTCCGCTATTTCGAGTCATTCCCGGCCGCGGCCCTCTTCGCGAAGAGGGAAGGCCGGCGGGTTCTTCGCGAGGCCGATTTTTGCGACGCGGAGGGAAGGGCCTTCAGGATGGACCGGGTCGTCGTCGACCCGGACGCCGTCACGGTCGTGGATTTCAAGACGGGCGCCGACCCCGACGCCGGGCGCCGCGCCGCTCGGGTCGAGGCCGACCGGGCGCAGGTCCGGGCCTACATGCGGATCCTCGGCGAAGCCGTTCCCGGAAGGCCGGTGCGCGGCTTCCTGGCCTTCATCGATGAAGGGCGCTTCGAGGCCGTCGAATGAGCGTCGCCCTCGTCGCCCCGAAGGACGACCTCGTCTCCGCCGTCGCGGGACGGCTCCGGCCTTCGGGGAAGGACTATTCCCGCAATTGGGTCGTCTTTCCCGAAAAGCGTCCCGGCATCTACCTCCGGAAGCTCCTCGCCCAAAAGGAAGGCTCGGGCTTTATCCCCCCCGTCATCGTCTCCATCGACGGCTTCGTGGACCGGACCCACGCCGACGTCCTAGGGTTCGAAGGGCGCCCCCTCGACGTCCTGGACGCCGTCGCCATCCTCTTCGAGATCCACACGAGCGCACCGGGCCGGCTGGGCGGCGACCATTTCCTGACCGCCGACCGCTTCTTCCCCCTCGGGGTCAAGCTTTTCAACGACCTCGAGGAGCTCCGCGCGGCCTCACTCGGGGCGGAGGAGATCGCCTCCCTGGACCGTTGGGCCGAGGAGTCCATCCCGGAAGAGATGCGGAGCCGCCTCCAATCCCTTTCCTTCTTTTTTGAGCAATTCTACGAACGCGTCCGGGAGCGCGGCTTTTCCACGCCGGCCTCCAGGTTCCGGGACGTCGCGGAGAACCTCCGTCCCGAGCTCTTCGCCGACATCGCGAGCCTCGTCTTTGCGGGCTTCTTTTCATTGACAAAGACCGAGACGCGGATGTTCAAGGCCCTGTTGGCCTGGGACAAGGCAGCCCTCCTTTTCCTGAAGGGGAAGGGGATCGGGTCGGTCCTCGAGAGCCTGGGCGTATCGGACCCGGCCCTCCTCGGGGCCCTCGGGATGCCCGACGCCGAGCCCCCCGTCGAGTTCATCCGGAGTCCCGACACGCACGGCCAGGTCTTCGCCCTCAACGCGCTATTGATCAAGAAGATCGAGGCCGGGGAGCCCCTCGACGAACGGCAGGTCGTCGTCCTCCCCGCTGCCGAGACCCTCTTCCCGCTCTACCAACAGGCCTTGTCCGCCCTGCCCGCGGACAGCTTCAACATTTCGCTCGGCTATCCGCTCGCCCGGACGCCCATCGCCAGCTTCTTCGACGACCTCCTCGAGCTAGCAAATTCCGCCGACGAGGAGGGCCGGCTCTATGCCCCCGCCTATCTGAGATTTGTCCTCCACCCGTATACGAAGAACATCTTCTTCCCGGGGACCGGAGCTCGGGCCGACCTGACGCGCATCCTCTTCCATGCCATCGAGGAGGAGATGACGGCCCGCCGGAACAAAGCTTTCTGGTCCCTCGGAGAGATCGAAGGCGATCCGTCCGTCCGCGAGGCCATCCAAGAGAAGACGCGGAACCTCGAGGGGGCCCCGGACGTCACGGCGTTCATCGAACAGCTCCGGAGCATCCACGCCCGGACCCTGGGCCCGTTCGCGGGGGTCCGCGACGTGGGGGACTTCGCCGCGAAGCTCATCGGGGTCCTGGATTCCATCTATGCGAACAGCACGGCCCGTCTCCATTATTTCTTCCACCCCTATGCCGAGGCGTTCATGGACCGGCTCCACGCCCTCTCACGATCGCTCCTCGGGGGCCTCGTCTTCGCGGAGAAGCGGAGCTATTTCGAGCTCTTCCGCAAGGTCGTCGCCTCCGGCGCCGTGCCCTTTTACGGCACCCCCCTCCGGGGACTCCAGGTCCTGGGCTTCTGGGAGACCCGGGGCATCCGTTTCGAGGACGTCACCATCCTGGACATGAACGAAGAGGTCCTGCCGTCCTCGCGGCGCGCGGATTCGCTCCTCCCGGCGGCGGTCCGCCGGGCCCTGGGACTCCCCACATACAATGACGTCGAGCGCCGGGCGGAATACTATCTCGACACGCTCGTTCGGGGCGCGAAGCGGGTCCGGGTCCTCTTCGTCGACAGCTCCGAGCGGGAGCGAAGCCGGTTCGCCGAGAATCTCATTTGGGAGAGACAGAAGCGGGAACGTGAGCCCGGGGCCGAACGATATGTCCGGACCGTTGAATATCGGGTCGCCCTCCAGCCCGCCCCGGTCTCCCGGACGGGGAAATCGCCCGAGGTCGTCGAGTTCCTGCGCGGCTTCGCCTATTCGGCCACGGCCCTGGACGCCTACCTGGCCTGCCCCCGGCGTTTCTACAACGCTTATGTCCTCAGGCTCCGGGAGAAGGAGGAGGTCGTCGAGCGGATGGAGCGGAAGGATATCGGCACCTTCATCCACTCCATCCTAGAGGAATACTTCAGGCCGCTCGTCGGCCGAACCCTAAGGGCGAAAGACCTGAACCCGGAGCGGATCGGCGCCTTGGTGGATCGGAGGTTCGCGGCCGAGTACGGCGTGAGGCCGTCCGGGAGCGCTTACCTGATGGGCCTCCAGACCCGGCGGCATCTCGGGGAATTCATCTCCGAGCACCAGGTCCCGCTCGTCCGCGAGCTCGAGGCCCGGGGGGCCGAACTGCGTCTGCTCTCCTTGGAGCGGCAGGTGGAGACCCGGTTCGAGACGGATGGGGGGGCATTCCGACTTTCCGCCCGGATGGACCGGACGGAGATGCGCGGCCGCGACCTCACCGTGCTGGACTACAAGACGGGGGCGAACGAAAAGTTCATCAGCGTCCGTTTCCGAAGGCTGGACCCGGACGACCGCGGGACCTGGAGCGATGCCGTGTCGAGTTTCCAGATCCCAATTTACATGTCGATATGCTCGCGGCTCGAGGGCGTCCCGCCCGAGGCCATCCACGGCCGCTTTCTCATGCTGGGGAAGAACCGGCTCGGCCCGACGATCGAGTTCTCTCCCTTCGACGAGGAGGACGCGGAGGCCCGGGCGGGCCAGGTCCGTCTCATGGAACGGCTCCTCGGCCTGGTCCTGAAGGAGATCGCCGATCCCGGCATCCCCTTCGACCCGGCGCTCGCACGCAAGGGCGCGTGCGAGGAGTGCCCTTATACCGCCCTCTGCGGCCGCCGCTGACGGCTGGGCCCGGGGACGGCGTTCCGCGCGCTTCTCGAATCCGGAGCCCGCGACCGGATCGTCATTTGTTTCGTGGAGGGAGGAGGGGCCAGGGACTGTTGGAGGAGTGGGCGCGTCTCCTCGCGCGTTCTGGACGCTATAGGAGAATGGGCCGGGCTCTTTTCAAAGACCCCATCGCCATGAGGGCGGTCGTTTTCAGGATACGGGGGGACGCGTTATCCTGGCCCGGGTTCCGTCGGCGGAAAGTCAGACCCCGTCCCGCTCACCGGCCCTGAATTTTCCGAGCATTTCCGCGACGAGGCGGACCGGGAGACCCACGACGTTGTCGTAATCGCCGACGAGCTCTTCCACGAAGGCGTCGTTCACCTCCTGGATGGCGTAGCTCCCGGCCTTGTCCACATGGTCTTCCGTGTCCAGGTAGCCTTCGACGGCCCGATCGTCGAGGCCCCGGAACCGGACGAGGCTTTCTTCGTATCCCGTGAGGCGTCGTTCCTCGTCCTTCCTGAAGAGGGCCACGCCGGTGATGACCCGGTGGCGGTGTCCCGAGAGCTTCTTCAACGTCGCCCGCGCTTCGTCCCGGTTCGCGGGCTTGCCGAAGATCTCGCCCTCCAGGCTGACGACGGTGTCCGCCGCGAGGATGAGGGACGCGGGGTTACGTTCACCGACGTCCCGGGCCTTGAGGAGGGCCGCGGCGACAGCGAACCTGACGGGGTCGGTCTCCTGCACGGAGGCCTCGTCGGCCCGGCTCGGGACGACGCGGAATCGGGGGGCGAGGCTCTCCAATAAGGCCCGCCGCCTCGGCGAGGCCGAGGCCAGGATGAGGTCTTCGGGGTCGGTAGTTCGAAGCATACTGAAAATATAGGGGAGGGGGGGATGCCTGTCAATCCGCCCCCGGCCGCAGGGGACGCAACTGGACAAACAGGGCGAAGTTCAATAGAATCGATAGGTTATAGCTTCGGCTTGGAGAGCCTTCTGTGAAATGCCTTATCATCGCGGCCGGCAGGGGTCGGCGCCTGGCCGGCCGCGCGGAGAGCAAGCCCCTTCTTGAGATTGCGGGGCGCGCCCTCATCGACCGCGTTGTCGAGGCTGGCGTCCGGGCCGGCATTAGGGACTTCGTGGTGGTCACCGGCTATGCCGGTGACCTGGTAGAGCGCCATCTGGAGGGCCTGGCTCGCGCCGAGGGCGTGTCGATCGCCGCTGTCCGCAACGACGAGTGGGAAAAGGAGAATGGGCTCTCGGTGTTCAAGGCCGGGGACCTCCTCGGCGACCGGTTCATCCTGTCGATGTCCGACCATCTCTTCGACCCGGGGATCCTCCGCGACCTTGCCGGCCAACCCGTCGGGGACGACGAAACGATCCTAGCGGTGGATTTCGACGTGCGCGGCAACGCCAATGTCGACCTTGAAGACGTCACCAGGGTCCGCGTCGAGGCGGGACGCATCGCCGCCGTCGGCAAGGGGCTTGAAGACTACAACGCCTTCGATACCGGACTTTTCCTCGGGACGCCTGCGCTCGTCCGCGCCCTTGGGGAAAGCCAGCGAAGAGGGGACTTCAGCCTTTCGGGCGGGCTGATGGTCCTGGCCGAGGCCGGGAAAGCCCGGGTCTGGGATATCGGCTGCCGGACCTGGATCGACGTCGACGACGAGAAGGCCGTAGCCAAGGCGGAGGCCCTGTTCGGGGCCCGCGGCTGAGGCTGGGACGAAGGAACCGAGATGAGGCTAAAAATGCCCGGCAAGTGGATCCGGTCCCTCCTCGTCGCCGCCGGCGTCTCTCTGTTCTTCTTTCTCATCTGGCAGATCGGATTCGAGGCCATCCTCGCTAACATCCGGCGCTTCGGCGTCTGGTTCCTGGCGATCCTCGCTGTCGGAGCCTTGTGGCTCTTCTTCCAGACCTGCGCCTGGAGCATCATCCAGAACGCGTTGTTCAAGAAGGTGCCGTTCCTCTCCCTGTTCCGGATCAAGATCATCGGTGACGCTCTCAACGTTCTGCTCCCTTCGGCCAGCCTCGGCGGCGAAGCGGCCCGGGCGTACCTTCTGAAGAAGACCATCCCTCTCAAGGAGGGGATCCCCGGCATCGTCTTCGATAAGACCGTCGAATTCGTCGCGTCGACGGTATTCCTGGCGTCGGGGCTTCTCCTGGGGTCCCTGTTCGTCCGTTTGCCGGAGGGCCTCCTGGCTCCGACCGTCATCTGCCTCGCCGTGACGACGGCCGGGATCGTCCTCCTCGTCGTGTTCTCCGTCCGGGGGGTCTGCGCCACCCTGGCGCGGATCACGGCGCGTTTCCCCAGGGTCCGGAAATGGGTCGAAGGACGAGAGGAGCACCTCGAGGCCCTCGACGAGAACCTCCGCCTGCTCTACCGGCGGGGGCACCTCAAGACGGCCGCCGCGGCCGGGTTCCATTTCCTGGCGAGGCTGGTCGGGTCCTTCGAAGTGCTGATCATCCTGAGGGTCCTCGGCGTCCCGGTCGGCCTCATCCAGGCCGTATTCATCTATTCGGTCATCGTCATCATCAATACGGCCTTCTTCATCCTGCCCGGGCAGTGGGGGGTCACCGAGAGCGCGAGCATGCTCCTCCTCCAGGCCATGGGCCGGCCGGCCGCCATCGGCCTCAGTCTCGGGGTCATCCGGAGGATCCGGAAGCTCGTATTCGTAGCACTGGCGTTCGGCCTCTATTTCGTGGATAATAAGGGGAAGGGTGTTCCCCGCCTATAAGGAGTTTTCCGTGCGTGTCGATCAAGCTGTCGTTCTCATAGCCCCCGAGGGCCGCCCCGGGAAAAGGATCCTGGGCCTTGATCCCCTCGAAAGGGTTCTCTTCACGGCCTCCCAGGCAGGAGTGACCGATTTCATCCTGGCCGGCGCCGACGGCGTCGACGGGGAGGCGATCCTTGCGTCCCTCCGGCGGGACAAACGCTTCCAGGACAGGGACATCCGGCCCGAATACGTCCCCCTGTCCGGGCTCGCCGAGCTCGGCCGCCGCGGGAGGATCCGCGGCCGTTTCTGGCTGATGGAGGAAGCCCTTGTGTTCTCTCCGGACATCCTGGAGAGGGCCCTCCGGTCGTGTCCGGGGGAAAAAGCGGACCTGATCGTGGTCAATCGCCGGGCTTCCGCCGGGGACGGGGAATACGCCGGCCTTGCGCTTCTCTCCGCGGAATCGCTCGCCCGCCTGGTGGACTCGCTCCGAGCGCGAGGGGCATCCGTGGAGCTTCCCGAGGGCGTCATCCCCGGATCGCGGAAGACTCAGTTCGAGGCCGGACCGGATTTCTGCGAAACGGCCGCGTCCCGGGAGTCGATCCGGCGGGCCGGGCGCTACCTCATCGGAACCTCTCGGAAGCCGACCGACGGGTTCTTCTCGAAGAACTTCAACCGCCACATCTCCACGTTTCTGACGCGGCAGCTGCTCAAGCTCGATGTGACGCCGATGCAGATCAGCGTCGTCGTGCTCGCCGTGGGACTGCTGAGCGGCTGGATCGAAGGCCGGGGCGGCTACCGCAACGCCCTCCTGGGCGCCCTGCTCTTCGAGCTGGCGTCGATCATCGACGGCTGTGATGGCGAGAACGCCCGGCTGACGTTCCGCGGCTCGAAGTTCGGCGGGGCGTTCGACATCACCGGCGACGCGGCCACGTTCGTCTTTTTCTTCATGAACCTCCCGATCGGCCTTTACAAGTCCACGCGGAGCGACCTCTGGCTCGTCCTCGGGGCCGTCTCCTTCGTGTCCATGTTCCTGTTCTACCTGCAGGTGGGGAAGTACGCCAAGAGGACCGGGATCGGCAACAATATCATCGCCATCGTCAAGGACATCGAGAAGAACGGCAGTCAGCCGGGATTCACGGGCGCCCTGGATCGGCTCGCGGCGAAGATCGCCCCCATCTACCGCCGGGACTTCTTCGCCACATGGGCCTTCATCTTGATCGCCCTGGGCGGGGCGCCGGTCTTCATGTTGATCATCGCCGTCCTCAGCCCCCTCGAGACCGCGTACATGTTCTCGTACTCCCGGCGAAGGCTCCGTCAGGCCGACGCGGAGGCCTGAGCCGGCCGGCTTGACGTCCCGAAGGCCTTGGGATAAAATTTTCCGTCGTATCCGGAGCGCATCGTCCGGACCGCCGAAGTCAAGGGGTTCTATATGTGCGGAATCGTCGGGATCTCGTCGCGAACCGAATTCTCCTCCCGTGTCCTGCTGACCCGTCTCAAGCGCCTGGAGTACCGGGGCTATGACTCGTACGGTTTTCGGCTGGGGGCTACGACGTTCAAGTCCGTCGGCGGGATCCGCGTCGCAGCCGGGGGCCGGGGGCGCCTGGGCATCGCCCACACGCGTTGGGCGACCCACGGCGGCGTCAGCGAGAGGAACGCTCACCCCCACTTGTCCTGCGACGGCCGCATCGCCGTTGTCCACAACGGCATCATCGAGAACCACGAGGAGCTCCGGCGGGAGCTCGCCCGTAAGGGCCACCGTTTCGCCGGCGAGACCGATTCCGAGGTCATTGCCCATCTCATCGAGGAGGGACTGCGCCACGGGCCAATGCCCCGCGTCCTCGCGGACTTGTTCCGGAGGCTCGTCGGGACATTCGCCGTCCTCGTGACTGTCGAGGGGCAGGAGGAAATGTACGCCATGAAGCGGGATTCCCCGCTCGTTCTCGGAGTCGGCGGGGGCCGGACGTACGTGGCCTCGGATATCTACGCCTTTTCCGACGCCACCGACCGGGCGATGTTCTTTGAGAACGACGAATTCGCGGTCATCCGGGCGGACGACTATCGTTTCTTCGACAAACGGGGGAAGCCGGTCGCGAAGCGGGCCTTCCGGTTCTCACGGGAGCGCGAGACCCGTCCCCGGAGCGGGTCCGGCCACCACATGCTCAGGGAGATCCGCGAGGAGCCCGAGGCGGTCGAGAGGCTCCTGTTCTCTCTGGGTCATGACCAGAGGAAGGCGTTCGACGCGCTCATCGGCCTCATCCGGAGATCAAGGAAGGTCATCTTCGCTTCCTGCGGGACGTCCTACCACGCCTCGCTCCTGGGTTCCTATTTCCTCCATCGGGCCGGGGTCGAATGCCAGACGCTCATCGCATCGGAATTCAGGCACTTCGCCGACGTGGACCCGGACACCCTCGTCATCGCCCTCAGCCAGAGCGGGGAGACGATGGACGTCATCGACGCCCTGAAATACGCCGCCGGCAAAGGGGGGCGGATCGCCGCCCTCGTCAACGTCCCCCATTCCACGGTCCAGAGGATGAGCCGCCTCACCCTGAATATCCTGGCGGGCCGGGAGATCTGCGTGGCCAGCACCAAGGCTTTCATCAGCCAGGCCGTTCTCCTTCTGATGATCGCCCGGAGGTTCGGCTTCCGGGTCGACGCGACCGACATCCCGGACAAGATCAGGGCCGTTCTCCGGCGGCGGGCCGCTCTCAAGGCCATCGCCGTGGAAATAGCCCAGTCCAGGGACCTCTACATCATTGGGCGCGGTCTGACCTACCCGGTCGCCCGGGAGACGGCCCTCAAGATCAAGGAAACAAGCTATATTCATGCGGAGGGGATGATGGGCGGGGAGCTCAAGCACGGGACCCTCGCCCTGATCGAGGAGGGGACCCCGGTCATCAGCCTGATCAACAACAGCGACCCCGACATCATCTCCAATACAAGGGAGGTCGAGGCGAGGGGCGCGAAAACCTTCATTATCACCAACAACCCGGCGCTCCGACGGGAGAAGGCCGCGATCTCGATCGCAACCGGCAACGACGGCAAGTTCGGCATCCTGGCCGCCGTCGCCGGACAGCTCATCGCTTATTACGCGGCCGCGAGCCTGGGACGGCCCATCGACAAGCCGAGGAACCTGGCCAAATCGGTGACGGTGAAATAAGCCTGGGGGCAACCGCGGATCCGACGCTTTCGCGGGGCGTCCGGGGTTACCTGCGGAAGGCTTTGCCGATGAACTCCAGCCCGTCCGCGATGCCCGTGCGCCAGTATCCCCAGGTGTGGGCGCCGTCCCGAACGCGGAACTCGTGCGGGATCCTGCGGAACTCCCTTTTCTGCCGGGCCCGGAACGCGGCATCGACATGGGGGATGAACTCCTGAACGAAGATGTCCTTGAAACGGACTTTGCCCAGGTGATCGTTGATGTATGGATGGGGGCCTCCTTGTCATCGCTTATACATCCGTCTATCCCAACCAGAAATCGCATGTCAAACGGCCGGGGAACCGTTTGAAATTCGACCGGCTTTCCGTTAGGATACAAGCTCAGCGGTGACAGAGAGCGTCGGATAATGGAACGTTTCACCGCCCGAGCGGAAAGGAGTCCAGCATGTCCCTGATCCGGGAAAAGGTCGGGCAGGCCTCGGGCCTGCTCCGGGAGTTCGGTGTCGACTGCTGGATCACGTTCACGCGCGAGAGCGCGATCAACGGCGATCCGGTTTTGCCGTTCCTCATTGCGGCCGACCTCACCTGGCATTCGGCGTTCATCGTCGGCCGCGACGGGCGGACGCGGGCCATCGTCGGGCTCTATGACCGGAAGACGGTCGAGGAGACGGGGGCCTGGGACGACGTGGTCGGCTTCGTCACCGGTATCCGCGAACCGTTCCAGGAATACCTGAAGGAGATCGCGCCCGCCCGTATCGCCGTCAACTATTCCGAGGAGAGCGAGGCGTGCGACGGGCTGACCCACGGCATGTACCTGACCCTTCACCGCTTCCTCTTTGAGATTGGGATGGCCGACCGGCTCGAGTCCGCCGAGCGCATCGTCTCCGCCCTCCGGGAACGAAAGTCGGCCGCGGAGATCGGCTATATTCGGGAAGCCGTCCGGACGACCGAGGACATCTTCAGGCTGGTCGCCGGGTATATCCGGCCGGGCCGCACGGAGAAGGAGATCGCCGCGTTCATGACGGCCGAGGTCTCCCGGCGCGGCCTCGTCGCCGCGTGGGACCCCGCGACGTGCCCGGCGGTCTTTACCGGTCCCGACACGGCCGGTGCCCATTATGCGCCGACCGACCGCGAGGTCGAGCCCGGCCATGTCCTGAACATGGATTTCGGCGTCAAGACGAACGCCTATTGCTCGGACCTGCAGAGGACGTTCTACGTCCTCGAGCCCGGCGAACGCGAGGCCCCGGCCGAAGTGGCCCGGGGGTTCGCGACCATCGTCGAGGCCGTGGAGGCCTCGCGACGGGCCATGAAGCCCGGAGTCCAGGGGGTCGAGATCGACGCGATCGCCCGGAAGGTCCTGGCCGGCGCGGGCTACGAAGAGTTCCCGCACGCACTCGGCCACCAGGTGGGCCGGTTCGCCCATGACGGGACGGTCCTTCTCGGACCGAAATGGGAAAAGTATGCCAGGAGACCGTTCCACCCCCTCGAGGAAGGCATGGTCTTCACCATAGAGCCCAGGCTGACGGTCCCGGGCCGCGGCGTCGTCACGATCGAGGAGATGGTCGTCGTGACGAAGGGCGGGGCGGCGTGGCTGTCCACCCCCCAGAAAGAGCTTTGGCTTCTCAACGAAAAGGAGGCTTGAGCATGACAGGATACAAAGGAAAGATCGCCCGCGTCGACCTCTCGGACCGCTCGGTCCGTGTCGAGGACGCCGACCCCGCGCTTTATCGCGACTTCGTTGGAGGCCGCGGCGTCCAAGCCCGCCTGATCTACGATCATCTCAAGCGGGTCGGCCCGATCACGAACCCCCTCGGTCCCGCGAACAGGATCATCCTCGGATCCGCCGCCCCGAACGATACGCTCGTCCCCACGTCGGGGCGCGGGTCGTGCTCCTTCGTCGGGACCATGACCCGTTCCCCCGAACCCGTGTCCTGGGTCCCCGGGCACGAGCCGCTCCACGGCCTCGTCACGCATGCGAGCTGTGGGGGGCTTTTTCCAAATATGCTCAAGCGGGCGGGCATCGATCATCTGGTCCTCGACGGCGCCGCGGACGCCCCCGTCCGCATCCTGGTCAACGAAGGCCGGATCGAGGTCCTGCCGGCTGAGGACGAGCTTTTCGAGACCGTCGGCGGGAGGCGCATCGTCCGGCCCGCCTCGGCGATCACCGACTTCCTGACCTCGCTGTATCCCGGCTCTTCGACCGTATGCCTGGGCCCCGGGGGCTGGAACAGGGCCGCCTTCGCCTGCCTGACCGCCGATCATCATCGGAACTTCGGCCGCGGCGGCGCGGGTGCGGTCTTCGGCTCGA
>Ga0105106_10002359_pt1 | contig 13610 bp, 7 predicted proteins | sample PPLLaktember2015_5_FD_79109 | JGI IMG/M metagenome (GOLD analysis project Ga0105106, IMG submission 79109) | Freshwater sediment microbial communities from Prairie Pothole Lake near Jamestown, North Dakota, USA - PPLs Lake P8 Core (1) Depth... | ecosystem: Environmental > Aquatic > Freshwater >...
ATTTTTACTTGCCGGGTTAATAGCCCTCTTTATTGCACTGGCAACAGTAAGTCAGCAGAGCTGGCGGGCAGCGACGAGGAATCCGGTGGAAGCTCTACGATACGAATAGGGAGGAGAGATGAAGAGGGTGTCTTAAAAGCCCTTTGTGTCCTTAGTGAGAACATTTGTGTACCTTTGTGTTTCACTTTAAATCATTGAACCACAAAGGATCACAAAGGAAAGCACAAAGTCGCACAAAGGAAAAACAATCGAATAACGACTTTTGAGACAGCCTCCGAAGCATTAAGGTATGAGTAACAAGACATTGGCCGAATTGTCAGAATCAGTCATTTTTCCGGTATAAAAATTTGTTATAGATAAAAACATAACCTAAATTTATAGTTATAAAATCCAGGTTATGTTTAAAAATTATCTGAACACCGCACTCTGTTTCCTGAAACACAACAAAGTATTTGCGGCTATTAACATTCTGGGCCTCTCCATTGCACTGGGTGCATCGTTTATAATTCTTCTGTACGTAATTAATGAGCTCACCTACAATCACAGTCATAAGAACAGGAAAGATATTTACAGAGTTCTCAATTACTACAAGGATTTCAAACAGACTATGGCCGGTACTCCATACGTTCTTGCTTCTGCTCTTAAAAATGAATATCCCCAGATCATAAAGGCTTCAAATGCCAGACATGTCAGCTTAATGTTGAAAATCGGAGATGAATCTGTAAGTGTAAGACTCGCAATGGCTTCCGGTTCTGAGATATTCGATATTTTCACCATTCCTATTATTGAAGGTGTTCCAGGTTCGGACCTTCTCGGAGACATGAATTCTATTGTCCTTTCCAGAGAGCTCTCTGAACGGTACTATCCGGGGGAAAATCCTGTCGGTAAAGAAGTGATCGGACTTATCAACAACAAGGAGAATTTGTTCATGGTGAAGGGAGTTTACGAGGATATTCCTGAAAACTCAACCTTCTGGGCGCAATGTTTCATTAGTAGCAAATGGACTCTCGATCCTATAAATGAATCATTTAAAGTAACTAATGCTGATGTTGACTGGACTTTTGATTTCTGGAACACATGGATACTTCTTGCAAAGGGCACTGATCCGGATGAATTTGTAAAACAATTCCCGGCATTTGAGAAAAAGAATATCAGCGAAGATCCGCATAACAGCTATTCTCTTCAGAACCTTTCGAAGGTATATCTGAATTCCGAAAATGTTGCAAATACCGGACTTAAAGGCAATATAAAAAATGTCAGGCTGTTTTCCCTGATTGCTTTTATGATCGTCCTGGTTGCAGCAATTAACTATATAATTTTGTCCACCGCAGTCTCTTCTTCACGTGGGAAAGAAATCGGGATAAGGAAAACATTCGGTGCTCATAACAATAATATAAGAAAACAATTGCTCAGTGAATCGGTCCTGCTCGTTTTGCTTGTACTTCCTATCGCTCTTGTAATGGCATGGCTGGCACTTCCGGTTGCAGGAAGACTTTTCCAGACAAAACTTAGCATAATCTTTTCCAATATCCCGGTATATATTTCAGTATACCTGATAGTTACTGTACTAATTGGTTTCCTTTCAGGTATTTATACTTCCTCTTACCTTTCCCGTCTAAAGGTTATTGAAATTCTGAAAAATGTTTTTCAGACAGGGAGGAACAAGCAGATAGTGAGGTCTGTATTGATCGTACTCCAACTGGTGATCTTTTGCACTTTTGTTTCGAGCACACTCATTATACGTTCACAGTACAAATATGCTCTTAAGAAGGATCCGGGGCATTTTACAAAAGATGTTATAATTCTTGAGATGGGACGTAATTTTAAGGGATATTCAGCATTCATCAATAACATTAAATCAAGTCCTAACGTCATTATGGCTGGAGGAACCATGACCAGTGTTCCGATGCAGGGCTGGATGACTTCTATGTATCCTCATTTTGAGAATCCGGAAGTTAAAATAAAAGTTGAAGGACTTGCTGTTGATTACAACTTCATTAAAACTATGGGTATTCCGGTAATTGCCGGACGTGAGTTTTCAGAGGATTTCGGAAGTGATATGACTCAGTCGGTAATGCTGAATGAAAAGGCAGTAAAGGAACTTGGCATTACCGATCCGTTAGGGAAGAAACTTGGAAACAGCACTATAATTGGCATTGTAAAGGATTTTAATCTTCATTCAATCCACACAGACATACCTCCCCTTAATATTCACATGACCGATAAATATATTCAGCAGGTGGCAGTCCATTATAAGCCTGGTTCCCTGAGCAATTTATTGTCATTTTCTGAGGCTGAGTGGAAAAAAGCAGCACCTGACAGGTCGTTTAATTACCGGACAATTGAATCGATGATTGAAAGTTTATATACCTCCGAAAAGAACTTAAATACTATAGTCTCCGTATTTGCGCTGTTCACTTTAATTATTGCAGCATTCGGATTGTTCGGTCTGGTACTGTTCATAAGCAAAACCAGGACAAAAGAAATAGGTATTAAAAAGGTTTTCGGCAGCACCGGGAAAGCTATTATATATTCTTTTATCCGTTCAAACCTGATAATGGTTCTCATTGCCTGGATTATTTCAATACCCGTAACAATCTACTTTATGAGCAAATGGTTGAACAACTTTTCATATAAGGTGTCAATCAGCCCTCTTGTGTTCATAATCGCGTTGGTGCTTTCAGGATTTGTTGTTGCAGCAACAGTCTTCTTTTATTCTTTTAAGGCCTCCAGAATTAATCCTGTTAAGGCCTTACGGTATGAATAAGACCCAATTTTCACCCCCTGATTCAAAATGTAGCTTTAAAACAGCCGGAAGTACTTAGGAATAAAAACATTTACTTAGATTTATAGTCTAAAACCTGTAAATGATAAAAAACTACCTGATCCTTACCCTGAGAAACCTCAGATCGAACAAGGGGTACTTCATAATCAATCTTCTGGGACTGACAATCGGTATAACCTCTTTTATCCTGATAACCTTATGGATAAAAGCTGAAACATCGTACGATAAGTTCCATAAAAACGCTCAGAATATTTACAGAGTCGATTACCTTCTTTATGAGGAAGGTATTCTTGAACAGCATTCTGCTTCAGGATCATCAGGTGTTGGGAAGGAGATAAAGAACATGTTCCCTGAAGTAGAAGACTATACCCGGTTTTATCGAACTGAAAGCCTGGTAAAATACGGCGATAAAACCTTTAAGGAGAAAAACATTCTGTATGCTCAATCATCTTTCTTTGATATTTTTTCATTTCCTCTTTCAGACGGAAAGGCGGATTCCAGTATTCTTGCAATAAATCATGCAGTAATTACGGAAGAGACTGCCCGGAAATATTTCGGTGATGAAAACCCGATCGGGAAAATGTTAACTATTGATGGTGCCAACGATTTCGAAGTGGCAGGAATTGTCAGATCAATTCCGGGAAACTCTCATTTCAAATTTGATATTCTTCTTTCTTATGAAAATCTGATAAAGAGCTCCAGAAGCTGGGATAATTCATGGGTCAGCGAAAGGGTTTACTCTTACATTCTCATGACGCCGGGGGCTGACGCGAAAGCATTGGAAGCCAAATTACCTCAGATTCCGGAGGCTTTTATCGGGAAATTTATGAAGGAAGCATTCTTCCTTCTGGAATACAGGCTGGTAAAACTCACTGATATTCATCTGCATTCTTCAGTCAGCAACGAACTTGATGTTAACGGTAATTACCGGAGTGTGCTATCCCTGGGTATTGTTGCACTGCTTGTTCTGCTGATCGCATTTGTAAATTATATAAACCTGGCCACATCAAGGTCAATTGAACGGGCTCATGAGGTTGGAATACGGAAGGTAACCGGTGCATCAAAACAGGATCTTGTTTTCCAGTTCCTTACAGAGTCAGCATTAATTAACCTTATTGCATTGATTATCAGCACTACCGGTGTTCTTCTCCTGCTTCCATTCTTCAAACAGGTTATGCAAAGCCCATTACAGCTTGACTACTTTAATGTTATGCTTCTCTTCATACTCCTTCTGGTTTCAGGATCATTGTTCACCGGATTGCTCCCGGCGATTTACATTTCGCGTTTTGCTCCCGGCCTCGTTTTGAAAGGAAAAAATCCGACTGAAGCCGGATGGATAAGATTACTGAAAAACTATCTTGTTGTTTTCCAATTCACTGTCTCAATAGTATTAATTATCGGCACGATTACAATTTACCGCCAGGTAAGTTTTATGCGTAATCACGACCTCGGATTTAATAAGGATGGATTAGTTGTCCTTGATGGTCCGAGAATTCTGAGGGCAAATACGTTTGAATCATACATGAAAACCCTCGAATCATTTAAGAATGAAATATTAGCGTTGGCTGGGGTCGTAAATATTACAGCATCATCAAATGTGCCAGGAACCGAAATAAAAAATTCACGTGTTTTCGGGATCCCGGTCGAGGGACGTAACACTGAAAAAAGAATTGATGTATATTATATTGATAATCATTTCTTTGATACTTATGGCCTGACTTTGCGAGCAGGTGATAATTACCAGCCATCCATTGAAGAGGAATCAACCAAAATAATAATAAATGAATCTGCACTTCCCTATTATGGTTTTGAAGATGCAGTAAGTACTGTCGGTAAAATACTGAGGGGCGGCAAACAGGAGCTCACAATAAAAGCCATTGTAAATGATTTTAATCAGCAATCGCTCAAACAATTACCCACTCCGATCGCATTCTTCAATCAGCCTGCAAATACCTTTTACACTATCAAAGTCAATATGACAGGGATAGAGAATCTATTGCCTGAGTTGGAGAAGATCTGGACTTCCCATTACCCCGGTAATCCATTTGACTATTTTTTTCTTGACGATTTTTACAATGAACAATATCGTGCAGATCAGCGTTTCAGCGGATTGTTTCTGGCAAGTTCGATACTGGCAATAATTATTGCCTGCCTGGGGCTGTCGGGTTTATCAGCCTATGCTATCATAAGGCGTACCAAGGAGGTAGGGATCCGAAAAACCAATGGTGCCACGATTCTTCAGGTTTTGATCCTTTTGAATAAAGATTTTGTGAAATGGGTCGGGATTGCATTTGTAATAGCTGTTCCGGTTGGCTGGTTTATTATGAATAGATGGCTTGAGAACTATGCATACAGGATAGAGCTCAGTTGGTGGATTTTTGCTATTGCCGGAATTATTGCCATTACCATTGCCCTGATAACTGTCAGCTGGCAGAGCTGGCGGGCGGCAGCCAGGAACCCTATCGAAGCTCTCCGGTATGAATAGGCAGATACGAAACCGGTTCCCTGTTCTCCGGAACCATATTCTTGTAATGCTCATAGCGTTTGAGAATATCACTCACAAAGGCAACTGATTCCTTACCAGTGAAATAACCGTACCTGACATCAGGATCTTTATAGTACCTGGGTTCTGATTTCTTCTGAAGCCACACTGCGACATTCTCATCCCAGATTTGGGGATTCATACCGTTTTTTTCAGCCAGCTTCATTGCATCCAGGACGTGCCCCGGACCGGCATTATAGGATGCAAGGATAAACTTGGTGCGTTCGTTTTTGTCGGATATCAGGGGATCAAATATCTCGTGAAGCCAGCTGATGAATTTTATCCCTGCCCTTATATTATTCTCGGGTGAAGAAGTGATATCGATCCCGAAATGTTTTCCTGTTGCGGGCATCACCTGCATCAGTCCGTAAGCGCCGACCCTCGACACCACATCAGGGAGAAACCTCGATTCCTGGTAGATCAGGGCAGCAACAAGTCGCCAGTCCCAGTCGATGGTTTCACTATATGTCTTTATCAGATTGTCCCATTTAGAAACTTTCCCGGAGCTCAGTGCATATGAGTCGCTTTTTACGATTGTCCTGGAACGGGGGTTTTTGAAGTATTTTGAGTAAAGCAGGGCAAATGTCTGGGTCTTCCTGAAGTTCGCGATCCACTGATCGAGCTCTTCCTTTAGCTGTCCGGAATTGGTTCTTCTTATACCCCAGGCAAGGCTTTGCGGATTACTTAATTGCAATGCAATATCAATATCAGGGAACCAGGTGGCAGTTACCAGTGCAAGATTTTCATCACATACGGCAAAATCTATTTCACCATTGGCCACAAGCGACATAAGCGTTTCAGCATCAAAAGGCACCTCTATTACAGTTACCGGGTGTTTCATCTCTTTTGAGAGAAGCCGCAGGTGATCTGCGTGCGCAGATCCTTTTTGCACATATACACTCTTGTTTTCCAGTCCGGCCGGAGTACGGATAAGTTCTTTCTCCAGTTCTGCAGAAGTCATCGATTCCCATTTGTGGGGCTTCCGCTGAACAAGTATCTGCCTGGTACTGTCAAGGGCTTCCGTAAACCCTATCTCGACCCTTCGCGAATCAGATTCTGTCAGCCCCATTGCAAGAAGATCAACCTGGCCGCTCTTGAGTAGGCTGAAGGCATCTTCAATGCTGTTTTCTGTAATCATTTCAATATCAACACCAAGATGATCAGAAAATGCCTGCAGGAGTTCATAATGAAATCCCATTGGCTCTCCCTTGTAAAGGAAGTAGTTGGTTGAATTAAAATCGGTGACTGCAACCAGTTTGCCGCGTGCAATTATCGAATCAAGATCGAATGCTGCTGAATCTTTATTGTCTTTGCCGGCTGGATTTTCGGAACATGAAGAAAACAGTGTTCCGGTTATTGTCAGAAAAATGAGTAGTCTCTTTATCAAAAAATCCTTTTTTAGTAAACAATTGACTTAATACAGACTGCAAAGATACTAAAATTTTCTCAATCATAAAAGGTCCATGCCAGGCCATACCTGAACATCCTGATATTCATAGGATAAGTCGGGATCATAAAGTAATCATTGCCCATTAATCCCGAGTTGACATGATCGACCATTACAAAGATTCTGGTTCGCCGGAGCTTGAGATTCAGGAAAACACTTAGAAAAGGATAATTCCCTGTCTGAACCTGGTCCTGCCTGTAAAACCTCCCGGTCGATGGCATGTAGGAATACGGATGGTAAAGTGTGTGGTACAGAACCTCGGTTCCCAGCTGGAAATTAAGCTGGCCGTTTGTTTTCCTGAAATTGAAAAGATGTTCGAAATAGCCAGCAGCTTTGACTGCTGCAAGCGGCAGGTCAAGCACCTCATCATTACTGCTTTTCTGAATCAGCAGATCGGTCGAAAGATGGAACTTCCATGCCCTGAGCTCCTTTTTTGCATGGAGTGATGCAACCGAAAGGCCTCCGGTATGCTGTTCGGGAACTGCCAGGGTATCGAAATCCGTATAGTTGTCGATCACTGCATAATTTAATCTTATGTCCATAGAACGGGCCGGAAATGAGAAGGATGTTCCAAGGTCGATCCTGAATTCCTTGTTCAGGGTGTTGAGCCATTCAAAGTGGTTGCTCCCCCACCGTTCGTGCCAGAATGAGGGCTGGGTGTTTGCAACGGAACCGGTTATCTTCCATTCGGCTTCTCCCTTCCTCAGGTTGAACGATTTGGAGATAACACCGTTAAGGTTGAAATCGCCGAACCTGTAACCACTCAGGAACAGTTCCCCCGTTGCCATCCAGTAGAACCTGTCACCGATATTGTTGAACAGTTTCCCTATCAGAATATTGTTATTTTTACGCCATACGGAGGTATCAGCCAGGAGAGTATCATGAGTCGGCACTATCTGGCTGTATCTCAGAAGTTCATTTCTTATCCCCACTCCTCCGCCAAGCCTGAATTTACGTGTTTCATTCGTTGAGAAATCGAATCTTATCGTGTTTTTAATGCTCCTTGCCGAAAGGGAGTCAAATGTCTGGATGGAGTCTGTGTAGATTGCTGAATAAAATCCTGAAAGAGGATCATCATCGGAATATGTCCGCCGGTTCCCGTCAAGGATGAATATATGGGAGAAAGTGCCGCTCAGCCTGGAGGGCCTTGAGGCTTCGGTTTTTGAGCTGTCGGCCTTTGCAGGCTCTCTTCCGCCAACGGTGTAACGCTGAACAAGCATGAGATTCCTGTTTTTAAGGTAACTTTTTGCTTTATTCAGGCCGCCAAGGTTTACTGCAATATTCTCGGTTTCAAGGCTCCCAAGCTGGCTATCATCCCTGATACCCCCGTTTTCACCGGTGGTAAGGTCGTTCAATCCGGCTGCAAAATAGGATTTGTATCTGTCTCCCCTGTATGACCCGTAAAAAGTGAAGTTCTTGTCATCGGCTCTCTGATAGCTGTATTGTCCAAGATTAAACACAATGTCATAAATCAGTCCGAAGTTGAGTTTCCTGTTGACATTCTGTGAATGCCTGATCCTGAAAGTCTGTTCCGCCTTTTCACGGGGCCCTCCTAATGTCCATACCATTTCCGTAAAGGGAACCTGTGTGTTCATAAAGAGATATTTTTCAGGCTGGTACATTAACGGGTAATAGTAATTATACAGGAATTTATCGGGGTCGGTTACCCTGTCGAAAAAGTTAATCTGGTAGAAGGGAAGGCCATAGCTGCCGAGGGTGGAGTTAAGGGGTGAGAATTTGTCAGCCAGCCTGTACTGGTGAAAAAGTGAAAAGACAGTATCAAACGGGATCCTGACCTCTTCGGTGAAATCCTGTGAAAGGTTCCACATTTCGATGATCCTGGGTTTTATTGTGTCCTGCCTCTGGGCAAATAAACCCGGCGAAAAGCCAATCAGAATCAATATTGCAATTTTTCGCCTCATCAGCGGCAAAGATAGGAATTATGAGAATATGTTACAGGGAAACTGGGGCTGTATAATGTGGAAATCCATTGACCGCAAAGATCGCAAAGGATTTACGCAAAGTTCGCAAAGAGCATATTATTGGTGGTTTAAATTTGCGTATTACTATATAGCTAATTTAAGAACTTACACTGAGCTACACAGAGAAGTCACAGAGAGACACAGAGTTATGAAATCAGATCTCTGTGGTTCTCGGTGGATCTCTGTGTAACAAAAAGTTTAATCGACATTATCGTTAAGGTACGCATTATTCTCCCTCAGCACAGGCTCCTCGTCATCGCCGGTCGAGAGGGTGAACTTTGACACCTTGCTGTCACCAGTTTTATCCTTCGGGTCCACCGACATATTCCTCCTTACATACGCCGGAACATCCTCGAACGCTTCAATATTGTCTTTTATTATTTTATTCGACAGGCCCTCCTTCCTGAAAAAGTTCTGCATATGCTTCACTTTCTGAAGGGTTGCCTTATGAGTCTCCTTTTCACTTAATTCATCCTGTTCCCTGATCCCCCTGAGTTCCGTAACCTCGTTATAGTTTTCAGGATCGAATTCAAGCCTGCCCTGCTCATCACCTTCGATATTTGAGATCAATGATTTTTGCGATTTATTGTGAACAGAAAAAGACCCGTCTCCCTTGTCGGGGATAATATGGGCCGGGACTGGATTCTGTTCCGTAAGCAATTCGACTTTCCGCGGTTTTGGCTTTTTGTACGGCGTAAGAATGCTGTTCGACGGAAATCCGGTAGCAATTACAGTGACGCTGATATTTTCCCCGAGCGCCGGATCCTGCGATAATCCCCTTATAATAAGAGCTTCCTCCGATGATGCCTCATACATATAATCGGTTATCTCGCCAAGTTCATCCATCGTAAGTTCGTTGGCATCCTTACCCGAAATAATATTCACAAGAATGCTTTTTGCGCCTGTGATATCATTTGAATTCAGAAGAGGCGAGGAGAGTGCATTTTCTATTGCCTTCAGCGCCCTGCCTTCTCCCGATGCCGTACCTGTTCCCATGATTGCAACACCTGATTCCTTCATCACGGTCTCGACATCTGCAAAATCGACGTTTATGTAGCCTGCCACCGTTATTATTTCAGCAATTCCCTTCACTGCAGTGGTGAGTATATCGTCAGCCTTTGCAAAGGCGGTCGATACCCCCTGGTCGCCATAAATCTCCCTGAGCTTTTCATTATTGATCACAAGGAGTGAATCGACAAATTCACTCAGCTTTGTAATGCCTTCAATGGCATAGCTGATCCTGACCTTTCCTTCGGATTTAAACGGGATCGTCACCACAGCTATTGTAAGCAGTCCCTGGTCCTTGCATGCCTTGGCAATTACGGGTATTGCACCGGTTCCCGTGCCGCCTCCCATCCCGGTTGTCAGGAACACCATCTTTGTATTTCCCGAAATGGCATCAATAACCTCCTTAATGTTTTCAAGGGCAGCCTGACGGCCAACCTCAGGCTTGCTGCCGGCGCCACGGCCCTCGGTTATTGATGCGCCGAGCTGAACCTTTACAGGCACCGGACTGCGTTCAAGGGCCTGATGATCAGTATTGCAAACCACAAAGTTCACATCCCTGATGCCTTTTTCATACATATGATTAACGGCATTGTTACCGCCCCCTCCAATTCCGACAACCTTTATGATCGATGACCTTTCGACCGGAAGATCAAAATTCATTATATCATCTGTCATTGTGTTTTTATTTAATTGTTTATGAACAGTATTCCTCATAATTCCGACAGGATTTTCATCTAGTTTATACTTTGATCCTCAACCTCAAACATCTTTGATATCATCTGCCTGATCTTGTCGGTTATCGGTACTTTTTCAACCGTAACGGCTGCCGGTTCGGGTTCAGGTTCCTCCGCAACAGGATTTTCGACCTTTTCAGTAAAAGGCTTTTTTGTCTTGACATAATCATCCTTCGATCCGGCCTGAAACGATTTCTTATAGGTCACAAGGTGGTCAAAGCCCCTGATAATAAGGCCCACGGCTGTGGCATACATGGGCTGGTTTATCTCTTCCCGGCCGTTCCCTGCCAGATGTTCGTTCGGGTAGCCTATCCTTACATCCATTGCGGTTTTGAAATTCATGAGCTGCGGGAGATGCTTGAGCATTGCCCCGCCTCCGGTTATCACCATGCCTGCAGCAAGCTTGTCGGCATAACCTGAATTCTGGATCTCAAAATTCACGATATCGATTATCTCCTCCATCCTCCACTGGATTATTCCGGCCAGGCTCCTGAACGAGATCTCCTTTGGGCTTCTGCCGCTTATCCCCGGAATTGCGACAACCTTGTCATCAGGGGCAATATCGCGGAGAGCCGAGCCATACTGGATCTTAAGCTGCTCAGCATGGCGTTCCAGAATGGCGCACCCTTCCTTGATATCCTTTGTTATGACATTGCCGCCGAAAGGTATCACGGCAGTATGCCTTATGATATTGTCGTAATATACCGCCAGATCGGTTGTACCTCCTCCGATATCCACCAGCACCACACCTGCCTCCTTTTCATCTTCAGTCAGAACGGCATCGGCCGATGCGAGCGGTTCAAGAATAAGATCCTTCAGGTTAAGGTCGGCCCGCTGGATGCACCTCTCGATGTTCTTTGCAGCGGCAACACGTCCGATAACTATGTGAAAATTGGCCTCCAGCTGGTGGCCTGCAATGCCGATCGGATTCTTTATGCCGGGTTCATTGTCGATGATGAATACCTGGGGAATGACATGGATTATCTCCTCCCCCATTTCAACATGTATCTTGTACATGTCCTCAATAAGGTTAAAGACCTCCTCCTTTTTTATTTCATCGTCGTAATTGTCGCGCATCTTGGAACCCCGGGTCTTGATGCTCCTTATGTGCTGGCCTGCAATTCCGACAAATACTTCCTGAAAAACAATGCCTGACAGTTTCTGGACATCATCAACGGTGGCCTGAATTGCATTCACTGTTTCCTCGATATTCTGAACAACTCCTCTTCTGACACCGGTGGAAGGAGCCTTGCTGATCCCGAGAATCTCTATTTTGCCGTTCTCGTTTTTCTTTCCGACAATGGTCACAATTTTTGTGGTTCCGATGTCGATTGCTGCTACATACTGTTCCTTTTTGCTCATAGTCTGAAATATGGTTTTTTCTTATATTATCTCCGTTTGCACACTATCTGGTCCCGGAATGCCAGGTTTATGCTCGAATACTTGTTCCAGCCCATTTCAGGCAGGACCTTATCATAAAACACCTCAAGATTGCCAAGTTTTTCCCCGTAATTGTCAGGAGTGCCAAGATGAATAACATGGTTCCCAACCCTCGGGATCAGGTCGATCTCATCATTCCTGTCGACAAAGATCTGATCGATCTGGGCCGACCAGAAATCATCCCCGTTTATATAATTCACCAGGTGATATATATCCTTCAGTATAGAGTTCTTTATACTAGTGTCAAGTACACTTACGCCGTCGAGCATTGCCTGGCTGATGTTGACATTGCCGCCTACAATGTGGAGACGCGGGGTGTAAAGGTTTCTTCTCCTTATCACAACTCCCTCGTCATCGACGTAATAATCACCCCCGTTATTTGCCATCACCCTCATTATGGGAGTTCGCTGGTCGCCGACTATATGCAGAACACCGTCGATCGAGATGAATACCTCAGCGGTCTTCAGTTCCCTGTATCTAGCCATGGTTTTCTCAATCTCATCCAGCCTGATCTCCCTGAGAGGCTTCCCGACGATATTTCCGTTATTCTTTAAAATTGTATTCAGAATATCCTTTTTTGTAACAAAATGATAATCTGATGAATCCAGAATTGTGATCTCAATCTTTTTGCATGGTTTCGAATTGTGCCAGTGAGAATAATAAACCGGCATTATCACAAGGTATAATGAAGGAATAAGCAGCAATATCCTGGTTATCTTTCTCATTGCTCCCTGCTGCCTTTAAGTTTTTGTTCTATCGGAGCCACCAGCCTGTCAATATCGCCGGCCCCTATTGTGACAAGCACGTCAATCTTATCCGGTTCGAGGCATCCGGGAATATCTTCAGGCACCATCATTTTCTTTGTCCCCAATTTCATCCTGCTGAATATCATGCCGGAATCAACTCCCGGTATAGGTTTTTCGCGCGCAGGATAGACAGGCAGCAGAATTGCCTCATCAAGTTCATCGAGGATCTCCGCAAAGCCGTCAGCATGGTCGCGGGTCCGTGAAAACAGATGAGGCTGGAATATCCCGGTTACTTTTCTCCCGGCAAAGAATTCCCTTACCGATGCCACGCATGCCCTTATCTCTTCAGGATGATGGGCGTAGTCATCAATATATGCGAGCCCGGGCAGGTTAACCCTGATGTCGAACCTCCGCCTGACACCCTGGAAAAGAATTACTGCCTTACGGATCTCTTCTTCAGTCACTCCGCAATTAAGTGCAACCGCGATTGCAGCCGTCAGGTTCTCAATATTTATTATCCCTGGAAACGGAAAGTGAAGATCGCTTAGAACCCCTTCAGGAGTATAGAGATTAAAGCTGTAATAATCAGATAGATGCCTGACTCCGGAATACCTGTAATCAGCACCCTGATCGGGTCCATAGGTGTACAGTGTCACTCCCTGCGGTATGTTAATTTTATCCTTTATCCTGATATTGATGAAGAGCCTGCCTCCCGTCCTGATTTTGGAGCAGAATTCATTGTAGGCTTTTATCATTGAAAGGTGATCACCATAGATATCAAGGTGATCGGCATCGACTGAAGTGACGACTGCCATGAGTGGTTTGAGCCTGTGGAACGACCGGTCGAATTCATCGGCTTCCATCACGATATAGTTCCCCTCCCCGGTCAGAAGGTTTGTGTTGTAGTTCTTTGATATGCCTCCCAG
>Ga0105106_10002361_pt1 | contig 13609 bp, 10 predicted proteins | sample PPLLaktember2015_5_FD_79109 | JGI IMG/M metagenome (GOLD analysis project Ga0105106, IMG submission 79109) | Freshwater sediment microbial communities from Prairie Pothole Lake near Jamestown, North Dakota, USA - PPLs Lake P8 Core (1) Depth... | ecosystem: Environmental > Aquatic > Freshwater >...
CATAGTTCACAGTCCACTCACCATCCAAGGCGACCTTGAACTCGTATTCACCCGCTGCTACTGGAACAGTCAGGGTGTATAACCCATCATCACCCTGCGTCATCGCAGTCGCTTCGCAGGCCGGATCCCAATCGGCGCCACAGCCAGCTTTGGTCTGGTAGCTGCCGGGGAGGTTGACCATGCCGGCCAGCGCACCCTTGATCAGGTCACGCACCTGCTGGGCGGCGTCCGCCATCGATTCAGCAGGAGTCTGCTGTTTCGTGATCGCCAGGGTAATCCCGTTATTCCATGCACTCCATACTGAACCCATTTCGGGGATGTTGGGCATCGGTATCGCGTCTGCGCCAGCTTCTCCCATCGCTTTCAGGTCAGGGTCAGCGGTGGTTGCCAGGACAGATTTATAGGCAGAGGGGCGCAAGCCAGTTTCGTAGAGCACCTGCATCAACTCTTCCGTGGCGACGTACTCGGTCAGGAATGCCTGAGCAAGCAGTACATTTTCGCTGAGCGGGTTCACCAAAAAGCCCTGCACGCCCAGGAACGGAGCGCCGTTGTCGGGGAAACTGGTTACAGCGTAGGGCACACCCGAGGCACGGATGCGATCCAGCGCCCAGGGGCCAGCCATCAAGAAGGGAATTTCGCCGGTCTCAAACAACTGGTGGCCGGTTTCATAGTCGGTGGTATTGGGCATCAGGCCTTCATCTACAGCTTTGACCATCCAGTCAACAGCCGCAACCATGCCTTCGCTATCCAAACCGACATCGTCTGGGTTCCAGGCGCCAGCGTCATTCTTGCCGAAGACATAACCACCAAAGGCGGTCTGCATGGGCAGAGAGTTATAGCCAGGGTCGCCAGCAATGGCAATGGCGTAGGTCGCTTTGCCTTCTGCCTGGAGGGCGCGGCCAACTTCCAACACGCCATCCCAGGTGGTGGGAACTTCGGTTACCAGCTCGGTGTTATAGAAGAACCCCAGGTTCTCAGTTGCGTATGGCACGCCGTAGAGCTGGCCATCGGTATAAGTAAAGGCTTCCAGGGCTGATTCGACAAACTCAGCGCGCTTGTCACCCAGATCGATGGGCGCAACCAGACCACTATCTACCAACGCTCCCAGCCAGTCATGAACGCCGAGATAAATATCGGGGCCCTCACCAGCTGGAATCGCAATGATGACCTGGGCGCGAATATCCTGGACACGACCAAGATCTTCGACGACGAGCTCCACATTGTATTCCGCAAGAAAGTCATCGGCGAGATCGAGCAAAATGGGCGTACGGGTGTCGTCGGCCCAAATTCTCAGGGTCGCCTCAGGCGCTGCGGGGGCCTCGGTCGGCGCAGGCTCTTCAGTCGGGGCAGGTGCTTCGGTCGCAACGGGTTCTTCGGTAGCTACCGGCTCTTCAGTTGCCACAGGGGCAGCAGGTTCTTCAGTGGGGGCGGTTGTGGCGGCGGTTCCACAAGCTGTTAGTACCATCGCCAGGATGAGCAATAAACTCATCGAGGCCCAAATTTTCTTAGACATAATTTTCTCCTCCGAGAAATGTTGTGGTTGATCTCGCTAGGATCAATTTAGCGAAATCTCTGCGATTGATTTAACTAAAACAAAATCAGTTGGGTGTGTTGGTCTGTTCGTTGCATCACCACCTTTCGTGAGTATTTCTTTGAATTTCAGGAAAACACACATAGTTACACCCCTGGTAGGTTTATGCAAGTTGTGATGTCAGAGATGCTACCATTCTTCATCTGTTACATTTAATTATAGTATTTAATTCTAATCTCTTCAGTTAGAATGTGCAACCTTTTCCAGCGACTGTAAATTGGACTAAAATAGAGCTATGCAGAATCGGACAAAGCGAATCTTTTTATGGCTGATTTTTCTGGGGGTTTCCGCCTGCCAGCCCACACAGCCTGCCATTCCCCTCAGCACGCAAACAAATGCACCAATCAACGCACCCACAATCGCAATCAGCCTGGTTCCTACAACTGCGCCATCTTCCACACCCACCAGCGCGATCCTGAGCGCTCTCGCCGACCAGGTAAAGCGTACGCCAACAACCAGTAGACAGCCAGCTATGGCCGCACCAGCCAGCCCCTCGCCAGCAGCCCAGGTTTCCCCGGCTGTCAATGGTTGGTGGAATGATACCGTCTTCTACGAAGTGTTTGTGCGCAGTTTTAAGGATTCGGATGGGGATGGAGTAGGCGACATCCAGGGGCTGATCGACAAACTGGATTATTTGAACGACGGTAATCCGGATACCACCACCGATCTGGGCATTACCGGCATCTGGTTGATGCCCATCACGGAATCGACCAGTTATCATGGCTATGATGTGGTTGACTATTATGCCGTGGAAAGCGATTACGGCACTCAAGAAGATTTCAAGCGCCTGATCGAGGCAGCTCACCAGCGCGGCATCAAAGTGATCATTGACCTGGTGATCAACCACACCGGCATCGAGCATCCCTGGTTCAAAGCATCGCAAGATGACGACCCCAAATATCGCGACTGGTATCTTTGGGAGAACAACCGGCCCAGCTATCTGGGTCCTTCCGGGCAGAACGTCTGGCATTTCTCGAATGGAGCCTACTATTATGCTTTGTTCTGGGGCGGGATGCCAGATCTAAATCTGGAAAATCCGGAAGTCACCCAGGAAATATACGACATCACCCGCTTCTGGCTGGAAGACATGCAGGTTGATGGCTTCCGCATGGACGCCATCCGCCACCTGATCGAAAATGGGATTGCCCAGGAAAACACCACTACCACCCATGCCTGGCTGCAGGGCTATCACCAGTTCTATAAATCGGTGGACCCGCAGGCTTTCACGGTCGGCGAAGCCTGGACCACAACCGAACAGGTGATTGATTACATCGGCGATGAGATGGATATCGCTTTCGAATTTGATCTGGCATTGTCCTTTGTCAATGCCGCTTACGGGCCGATTGTGGCAAGCTTGAATCAGCAGGCGCTAAAAGTCCTGGAAAGCTATCCCGAAGGCCAATACGGCACCTTTCTCACCAACCACGACCAGAACCGGGTGCGAGCGATGCTGCCCAGCGACGAAAAAGCCAAACTGGCGGCGAGCATGCTGTTGACCTTCCCTGGCGTACCCTTCATCTATTATGGGGAAGAAATCGGCATGATCGGCAGCAAACCTGACGAGGATATTCGCCTGCCCATGCAGTGGACCGGTGATGCTCCAGGTGCAGGCTTTACCAGCGGCACGCCCTGGCGCCCCCCTTATGAAGATTACGCCACCCGCAATGTCGCCGCAGCCATCGCCGATCCAAATTCGCTGTGGAATCACTACCGCGAGCTGATCGCACTACGCAACCAGTACCCGGCCTTGCGAACCGGAGATGCCGTTCTGGTGGAAGCTGGTACTGCTCGTCTGTATGCCATGCTACGCTATACAGAAAGCGAAGCTTTCCTGGTGCTGGTGAATCCATATCCCAGGGACTTGAATACCGAGCTGTATGCATTAAGCCTGCCGGAAGGCCCATTTAGCGGGCCGCTGAAGGTAGAACTGGTGCTGGGCGAGGCAGGCTTCGACGACCCTCGCGCGCCTACAATCAACGAAAAAGGTGGGTTTGAGAATTACCATCCTTACGACACCATCCCGGCGGATAGCAGTGCGATTATTAAATTGACGCCCTAAGTCCGGTATAATCAACCTCATGCATGTATTTAAACACCTGGCCGGTGTATACGCCGCGGCAGTCACCCCCCTGACCCAGACAGACCAGTTCGCCCCCCAGGATCTGCCACCCCTGTTGGCTTTTCTGGCGCAGCGCGGCTGCCACGGCGCCCTGATCCTGGGAACCACCGGCGAAGGTCCTTCGTTCTCGATCGCCGAGCGCCTGGCGATCTACCAGGCTGCTATCCTGGTACGCCAGGAGGTTCCTGATTTTCGCCTGCTGGCTGGCACCGGCACACCCAGCCTGGAAGATACCATTCACCTGACCCGCGCCGCCTTCGAGCTGGGATTCGATGGCGTGGTCGTACTGCCGCCCTACTTTTACCGTAAAGCCACCCTGGAAGGTCTGTATAATTGGTACGCGGCGCTGATCCAGCGCGCGGTACCGGCAGGCGGGGCTTTGTTGGGTTACCATATCCCGTCTGTGTCTGGGGTTGCCCTGCCGCTGGAGCTACTGGCGCGCTTGCAGGATGCTTTCCCGGAAAACTTCGCCGGGTTGAAGGATTCATCCAGCGACCCTGAACACGCCCGCCAGTTGGGTGAGCGCTTCGGAGACGAACTGCTGGTCTTCTCGGGCAATGACGCCCTGCTGAGCCATGCCCTGGACGAACATGCTTCCGGCTGTATCACCGCCCTGGCCAACCTGGCCTCACCCGATTTGCGGCAGGTGTGGGATGCTCACCTGGCTGGAATAAGCCGGCAGACTGCCCAGGCGCGCCTCATCTACCAACGCAAAGTGCTGGATCACTATCCACCCGCGCCGCCGTTGATCAAAGCGCTGCTGGCGCGGCAGCATGGCTTCCCAGAATGGTCTGTACGGGCGCCGCTGCTGGCTTTAGCGCTAGAACTCGCCGCTCAGGCAGCCCTTGAGATGGAAAATTTCCCACTGGAAATGAGCGGGGGCTGAAACCTAGACTATGGACGACCAAACCGGTCCAGGGCTCCCAGCAGAAGAACGTTCCCCTTCATCTATGCCGCAGGATGAAGGATCTACCGGCGCGCCTGAAACAGCTCAACCTGAGCAGCCCGTAGAATTAGCCGGCACGCCAGGACCCCTGGATGAGTCACAACCGTCCGCTGCCCCTGACAGCGCCGAGCCGCCTGGCGGGCTGCCCCCCGAAATCCGGCGCCAGCGCTTCCTGCTCACCAATCTGGTTATTATCTTTATCTTCTTATTGACATTGATCTTCCTGGTATCGGCTTATCCGGTCTTGTTGGCGCCGCCCCCCACCGCCACCGCCACCGTCACCAATACCCGCCCGCCGACCCTCACGCCCAGCCCGACCCAGCCGACCGCGACCATTACCCCAACGCCAACGATCACCTTCACCCCGCGCCCCAGCTTCACACATACGCTCACACCTACCCCCAGCCGCACTGCCTCCCCCACCACGACCTCCACGCCGTCTGGCCCACCCACCCTGACCCCGGCCCAGCCAGGCGCGGATAATAGCGCCTATTCACTGCAAACCTGGACCGCGGAGAAAGCGGACAGTGCTGCCCAGCTACTGCTCGATTATCCCAATACCCTCACCATACGAGCACGCGGCGAAGATAACACAGCCTATTATGCGGCTTTTTCGTACGGCATCAATGCTTTGCGTGAAGCCCTGCTGCGCTTCCCAGATGCCCCACAGGCCGCAGACTGGGGCTGGGATTTGGCCTACAGTCTGGCGCTTACCGGCGACCCCCAGGTCGGGCAAACTTATGCGGAATTGATTGCCGCAGGCCTGAATAGCCAGGAGACCGAAGTCGATGACCTGGCAGAATGGTTCCAGAACCGCGAGCCGCGCCTGGAGCTGGCCCTCCAGGAACTTGAGCCGCTGTCTGGCTATTTGAGTGCATATTTGCTGCAAATTGACGGTCCGGGCGGGGCTTTTATCTGGCTGCGCCAGACCAGCGGCGCGTTTCAGACCGAAGTCCTGTTCAGCGAGTTTGATTTCATCACCACTCCGAAATATGCCTTCACGACCGGCGACCTGACGGGCATTATGGAGCAGGCAACCCCAGATGAAGTCATCATCTACCCACTCACTCCAGCGGATGATTTAGGACTGCATGCCCCGCTGGTCTTCAGCCTGGAGCAGGTACCAGCTGTACAATTACCCTTCCAGCCCAGCGCGGTGAACTACCCTCTGGGCGTGTACTATCAGGCAAACTGGGAAGTCGTGGGACGTTCCAACCAGGGGCCTGCCTTACGCTTCAGCACCCAGGTTTTCCCGGCCTGCCCGGTGCGCGTGCAGCGCGATTACGTCTGGGAGAATGAGGTCTTTCAGGGTTGGGCGCCGGCCTTTAACCCACGACCCAGCCGTACAACACTCTACACCTGCCCGACTGTGGTGGAGCACGCCAGCCAGTACTGGGGAGCGCAAGCCACCGCCCGCATCATAAATGCGATCCTGCCCATGTGGCCCCCGGAAAGCGACGCCAACGGCCAACCTTACCCGGCTGACAGTCAGGCTGAATATCGTTTCCGGCTGGGGATCCAGCAAGCCCTCCTGGGCCAGCTCAGCAATGCGCGTAATTCATTCGAGCTCGCTGTGGCAGGCGCTGCTGGGCTTTGGAAAAGCTCTGCAGAGCGCTTCAACCAGGCCTACCAGGAGGCCGGCGACCTCTACCGGGTATGTGTGGCGGTTCGTGAATGCAATCCCGATCAGGCGCTCCAAAAACTACTCAATGAGCTGCCTGCTAGTGACCTGCCTGAGGCAGGGGCGCTGCTTACCTCTTATGGCGCCAGCCTGCGCGCTTCCGGTTACTTTGATTTTGACGGAGATGGGTCACGCGAGCGCTGGCTCACCCTACGCCATCGCCCGCTGGAGAAACTCAGCCTGTATATCCTGACCCAATCTAAAACTCACGTGCGCCTGATCCCATTAGGTACCCTGGACAACAATCTGCCGGAATTCACTTATCTGGATGAAGAACAGGCGCCACCGGTGGTCTTGATTGATAATTCGCGCGCCTTGCGCATGCTGCGCGATTCCGGCAGCGCCGAGCCCGTGATTGAGCCAGTCGTACTGCAAACTATCTACCCTAACCGTTTTAATAACGCGGTTCTGGCCATCGAAAACGAGCTTTGGAATGGCGGTGATCCTTTCGAAGCCCGTAGCGCGCTCACTGTGCTCGCCGATTATCCCGGACTGACCTGTGAAGGTAGCTACACCTGCGATCATTATTATTACCTGCTGGGGCTTGCCAACGAATTATATGGAGATGAGCAATTGGCTGTAGATGCTTATCTGCAGCTATGGCGCGTTTATGCACGCAGCCCATATACCACCCTGGCGCGCCTGAAACTGGAAGGGCTGGCATTACCGGTAGGCCCGACAGGGACCGTCACAGCCACATCTTCGCCAACCCCCAGTGGCACTCCGCCCACGCCAACACCCACGCGTACCCCCACACCCACGCTGGACGGCGCCACACAACCTACTGCAACCCCATCCCCGACCCTGGATCCCAACGCGCCTTATATCTACTATACCCCCACCCCCGACGATCCCTACTCATGAGCCTTTCAGCCAAAAATTTTTCACCTGCCCAGTGGCGCGTGGTGTACAGCGCGCCTGCTCCAGGCGCCTGGAATATGGCGCTGGATGAATCTATATTCGAAGCTACCCTATCTGGCGCATCCCCGCCAACCTTGCGCCTGTACGCCTGGGAGCCCGCCTGTCTGTCTCTCGGCTATGCGCAGCCATTTGCCGATATCGATCTACCTGCCCTAGATCAGCATGGCTGGGAACTCGTGCGCCGCCCTACCGGGGGGCGCGCCATCCTGCATACCGATGAGCTCACTTATTCCGTATGTGGGCTGCAGGATGAGCCGCGCCTGGCGGGCAGCGTCCTGGAAAGCTACCAGGTGCTGGCCCAGGCTTTGCTGAAAGCCCTGCAGCGCCTGCACATCCCCGCGCAGGCTTATGCCAGGCCCACGCTGGCCTCCGGGAGCGACCCCAAAGGTCCGGTGTGTTTCGAAGTGCCTTCCAATTATGAGATTACCGTAGCAGGCAAGAAACTCATCGGAAGCGCCCAGGCGCGCCGCAAGGGTGGCGTATTACAGCATGGCTCACTGCCGTTGTACGGCGACCTGACGCGCATCACCCAGGCATTATGCTTCACTGACCAGGCAGCCCGCCAGAAGGCTGCCCAACGCCTGCTGGCGCGCGCCACGACGGCTGAAGCGGTGCTCGGCGAAGCCCTGCCCTGGGAGGTCGCGGCGCGCGCCTTTGAGAGCGCCTTTGCCGAAACGCTCAACCTCAGCCTGATCCCAGGCGAGCCCAGCCCGGAAGAGCTGGCACACGTACAGGCTCTGGTCGCAGAAAAATACGCTCATCCATCCTGGAATGAGCGTATCTGAGCACAAATTTTTATTCTAGGTCAGACTTAGGGATTGGCAGGAGTAGGCGTAGGCGTCTCCTGCGGTTGGATGAAGATCACCTCGGGATAACCCAATTGCACCAGCAATCCATATAGATACGATTCGGCGTTGCGGCGTGCCTGAATCAAGATGCCGTTTTCCATGGCGGCTTTTTCGATCTCCCGCTCGGCTGCGCTGCGTGCATCCCCTTCCAGGGTGAGACTGCCGCGCGTCAGCAAGCCGGTCTCCCGGCTGTACACGTAGGTTTTTTCATTGTTCAGGGCGGACACAAAGACTTCGGGGTCAGGCAGGCGCACGTACAGGACGCCGCCTTCCAGCCACAGATCTTTGGGACCCAGCTTGTTCAGATCCACGCCCGCCAGCACCTCGCCATGCGCCACCAGGATCAGGCGGTCGCCAAACAAGAAGCCGAAAGGACCTTGCATCGACTCGGCTGTGATCACCTTCTCAATGGCGTATTCGATCGTCTCCAGGCGCGCCAGGCTGCGCACGCTGCGCACGATGGTGATCGGGTCAGGCAGGATCGTAGGGGTCGGGTTCAGCACACCTGCTACCTGCGTGCCCACCAGCCCGGTCATCTGCTCCACCGGCGACAGGGCAGTTTTCAGCACATTGCTGACCGCCCAAACCATGCCGAACGCAAACAGGGCGAAGATCGCTAAAATTCCGACCACCAAGATCCAGGCTCTTGTTTTATCCATGGCTTTGATTATACTAGGACTTACGCTGCAAGTAGAAGAATGGGGGTGTTTGGGCGGGCTATGCCCGCCCAAACACCCCCGATTTCCTCTAAAATGCGTAATTCCTTTATATTTGGTCAGTAAAACCCATGTCGATCGGCATTCTCTCCTTGCACCTGCACCTGTATGGCTGCAATTCCCTAAAAGAGAAACGCAGCCGGATCAAGCCGCTGCTGGCGCGCCTGCACCGCGAGTTTAATATTTCGGCGGCAGAGATGGATCACTTAGATGCCTGGCATGAAACCCTGATCGTGGTCAGCCTGGTGAGCAACGATCCCGCCCACACCCAGCGCGTCTTGCAGCGCATCCCTGGTTGGGTTGAAAGCACCTTTCCCGATCTAAGCCTGATTCACGAGCAGATCGAGCTGCTCTAAACGTCAACAGCAAATCGGAGGAACGATGGACCTCAAACTGCACAACCTGCGCGCCCTGGTCAGCGGCTCCAGCCGCGGGCTGGGCTACGCCACAGCCCTGGGCCTGGCGAAGGAAGGAACGCGGGTAATTGTCAACAGCCGCAGCCTGGAGGGCGCTGAAGGAGCTGCCGGGCGCATCCGTGAGCAAACTGGCAATGTCCAGGTGTACGCCCTCGCCGGGGATGTCGCCGAGCCGCAGGTCCCAGCGGAGCTGGTGCGCCAGGCCGCCGAGCGCCTGGGCGGGCTGGACATCCTGATCACCAATTCGGGCGGGCCGCAAGCCGGCAGCTTCGCCAGCCTGGATGACGCCGCCTGGCAGAAAGCGGTGGAGCTGAACCTGCTCAGCCACGTGCGCCTGATCCGTGCTGCCCTGCCCTATCTGAAAGATTCCCCTGCCGCCAGCGTGCTGACCGTGACCTCCTACTCCGTCAAGCAGCCCATCCCCAACCTGGTGCTCTCCAACAGCGTGCGCGCCGCCACGGTGGGGCTGACCAAAACCCTGGCCCTGGAGCTGGGCAATCAGGGCATCCGCTTCAATTCGATTCTGCCGGGCTGGACCGAAACCGAGCGCGTGACCGTGCTGATGCAGGCGCGCGCCACCCTGAACCAGACCACCATCGAAGAAGAAATACAGAAGCAGGCTGCCGCCAGCGCCCTGGGACGCATGGCGACGCCCGAAGAATTCGCCAACGCGGCCGTGTTCCTGGTCTCGCCAGCCGCCGCCTATATCACCGGTGTGATGCTGACCGTGGACGGCGGGACCTACCTGGGCACGCTCTAGGAGACCCAACGGATGCCCCTGATTGCCATCGCCTCGCATAATCCGGTCAAGCTTGCTGCCGCCCGACAGGGCTTTGAGACGGCTTTTCCAGAGCAAGAATTCACCTTCGTCCCGGTCTCCACCTCCTCCGGGGTCAGCGAACAGCCCTTCAGCGACCAGGAGACCCTGAGCGGGGCGGAAGAGCGCGCCCGCCAGGCGGGTCTGGCGTTGCCAGACGCTGATTACTGGGTGGGGATCGAAGGCGGTGTGGAAGAGCATCCCTGCGGGATGGCAGCCTTTGCCTGGGTGGTGGTGCGCGGCGCAGCCCAGAGCGGCCGCGGGCGCAGCGCGGCGTTCTTCCTGCCCGAGGCGGTGGCGTCGCTGGTGCGGCAGGGCATCGAGCTGGGCACCGCCGACGATATGATATTCGGGCGCAGCAATTCCAAGCAGGCTAACGGGGCCATCGGCCTGCTGACCGGGGACGTGATCGACCGCGCCGCCCTGTACGTCCCGGCAGTGATCATGGCGCTGATCCCCTTCAAGAATCCCGAGCTTTACCCCCCACCCGCGCAAAGCCAGGTGGGTGAAATCCTGATCAGCAGCGATCCCGCCCGGCTGGACCTGGACACAATCCATGGCTTCCTCAGCCAGCAGGCCTACTGGGCTAAAGGCATCCCGCGCAGCATTGTGGCGCGCGCCCTGGCCAATTCAGTGTGCATTGGGGCCTATCAAAACGGGCGCCAGGTGGGGCTGGCGCGGGTGGTCACGGACCGCAGCACTTATGCTTACCTGTCGGATGTGTATGTCGTGGAGGAATTGCGCGGGCAAGGCCTGGGCAAACGCCTGATGCAAGCGGTGCGCAGCCATCCGGACCTGCAAGGTTTGCGCCGCTGGGAGCTGCTGACTCGCGACGCGCATGGGCTGTATGCCCGGTACGGGTTCAGCCCCCTGGCGCACCCCGAGCGGCATATGGAAATCAGCCGCCCGAATATCTATCAGCCCCCGGAAGAAGCCTGATCTCGCAGCGGCGGATCGAAGCGCACGCCCAGCATCCGCAGGCCTTCGACGATCACGCTCAACTGGGCAATCCCCAGCCACAAAAAGGACAGGGTGAAGAACCAGGCAACCCCATCCAGCGCATTCGGCAGACTTGCGCGCGCCCTTGCCAGCCAGATCTGCAGGGCGTTCACCTGCAATTGATATTCCAGGATCACTTCCTGGCCCTGTTCCAGCCCGCTGTTCACCCCGGCAATATCAACCGCCATCAACTCCAGGGACGCCTGGATCGCCAACAATTGATCGTCGCTGCTGCTGATGCTTTTCCCGATTTGCTCCAGGGTCGCCGGGACTGCCTCCAGGTCAGCGACCACCTGCCCCAGGGCATCGTGCATGGGCACTTCGGGGTTGTAGGAGAGCGAGCGTCCCAGGAGGGGAATCCCGGCAATCACCCGCAGGATACGGTCGATCACCTGGGCAGCGTTCTGGGCGGAGACCAGCGAAACCTGGGCTGAGCGGATGGCGGCGGGCAACTCTTCTTCGGTCAATGTCGTCAGGTTCTCGATCGCCGGGACGGTCTGTCCGGTGGCCTGCGCAACCTGCTCCAGGGTGGTCTGCAGCGAGCCCACGCTGGTTATGGTCGAATCGAGGGAGGTGGCGGCAACCCCCAGGCCATTGTCAGTCACTCGCAGGATATCTTCGATGAAGAGCAGATTGTCTGACAGGGTTGTCTCCACCTGCGGCTGCCCGCGCCAGACAAGGGCAATCACTGCCAGGGCGAAGACGATCCCCCCGATCCCGGCCAGGATCAACAGCGCGCTTACGGCGCGTAGCAGGAATGAACGCATACAAAGCCTCCTCCCGGAAACCGGCATCCAATCGCAATGCCCGGCGAAAAAAACAGGATTAAAACGAACACGCCCATTGTACCATTTAAGGGGTGGTACAATTTGCAGGCTGTATCCCAAACAAGGTGATGAAGAATGCATATTTTAGTGACCAATGACGACGGCGTGACGGCGCCGGGCTTGCTGGCGCTAGCCCAGGAAATGCGCCAATTGGGCAAGGTGACCGTCCTGGCGCCGGACCGCAACTGGTCGGCCTCAGGGCATGTCAAAACCCTGGACCGCCCGCTGCGGGTAAAAGAGGTGGTGCTGTCAGACGGCAGCCAGGCGCTGGCGACCGATGGAGCGCCGTCAGACTGCGTGGCGCTGCCGGTGCTGGGGCTGCTGCCCGAAAAGATCGACCTGGTGGTGTCGGGGATCAACCCCAACGCCAATGTGGGGCACGATGTCACCTACTCCGGGACGGTGACAGCCGCCATGGAAGCCGCCATCTGGGGACTGCCCGGCGTGGCGGTCTCGCTCGACCGGCCCTCGGAGTACCACGGCCTGCTGGATTACGGCCCGGCGGCGCGCCTGGCAAAGCGCATCGTCGCCCAGGTGATCGCCCGCGGCCTGCCCAAAGACGTGCTGCTCAACGTGAATGTGCCTTACCGCCTGGAGGCTGAAATCCGCGGCCTGCGCATCACCCGCCAGGGCCTGCGCGTGTACCACGACCTGCTGGACGCCCGCAAGGACCCGCGCGGCCGCCCTTATTACTGGATCGGCGGCGAAGCGCCGACCGGAGTGGTGGAAGATGGCACCGATTTCGGGGCGCTGGCCGAGGGGTACGTCTCGATCACCCCCCTGCACCTTGATCTTACGGCGCACCAGAGTATGGAAATACTGCGAAGCTGGAGTTGGGGGTAAGACGTGTGAAGCGAGACGGTTTTCTTCATCATACCTAACGTGTATGTGCTGCACGAGACGATACGGGTGGTCATATTGCCGTTAGCGTCGTAGCTCAAGGTGAATATGCTCCTGGCAGAAGTGACGCGGTGCTTGCCGCTGGGGTAGGTATAAGCTCCGATGCTGCTCTTGGTGGATAGATTGCCGGTGGTTCGGTTATAAGCATAAGTCTCGGAATAGAGCCCATCGCTGCCCCAGTGGCTGAGGCGGCAGTCTTATCTAAAGGCAAATACCTCAAGGCTCGTATCGCTGGTCAGCTTCTCCGAGAATGGAGCAAATGAAATTTAGCTCTCTACCAATGTGGATTGATTACAGTTCTGTCCTTTGCCTTTTCCTTGTCACTGGTTCGGGAAGCGCTAGCCCTTCCATATTTTTCGAGTCGCTCCCGCGCTACTTCCGCGACGCGCTCACTCGCATCTTGTGCCAGTTTTTCGATAATAAACATTGACGTTTTTTTGTTATACGCAATTTGCCTACGTACATCATCGTCAATATCTTGAGATAAATCAATGAACAGACTCTCATCTAGCTTGCGTTTTAATGCAACAGCCCACCGTATTTTGGGATCCGGGTGTTTTGCAAGATGATACAAAACGGATAATGGCACCGTTTTATTGTGAATAACCCAGATTGTATTTTCAGAGTAATTAACCTGATGTGCAAGTTTTTCTAGCACCTTGACAATAGAAGAAGACCACCGTTACAAGTGAAGCGACCAAGCAATCACTCGAAAACGGAGGTCTTCAAAATGGATATTACCACCTATCTGATCAGCGTGTACTGTCTGGTAGATGATTGGCTCAAAGGCAAACGTATTCGCCAACGTGGACCACACCCCCAACTTTC
>Ga0105106_10002362_pt1 | contig 13608 bp, 14 predicted proteins | sample PPLLaktember2015_5_FD_79109 | JGI IMG/M metagenome (GOLD analysis project Ga0105106, IMG submission 79109) | Freshwater sediment microbial communities from Prairie Pothole Lake near Jamestown, North Dakota, USA - PPLs Lake P8 Core (1) Depth... | ecosystem: Environmental > Aquatic > Freshwater >...
CCGAGGATGGCGAGGTTGTCGGCCTCGGTGCCCGAGGCGGTGAACACTATTTCGCTCCCGGAGGCGGAGAGGAACGATGCCATCGCCTCGCGGGCGTCGAGAATCGCCGCCCTGGCCCGCCGTCCGAACTGATGAATGCTGGAGGGGTTGCCGAAATCGTCGCGGAGATACGGCAGCATGGCCTCCAGAACCTCGGAGGCGAGCGGCGTCGTGGCGTTGTAATCGAGATAAACGGGCGTCGGCATGTCGTGGATCGCCTCGGCTGGGAACTACAGTGATATCAATCCTTTCTACCACAAAAGGGGGGGATCGCCTACCCGAGTACCCTGTGTTAGCATAATCTTCATGGACGAGTCGCCCAACCTCACCGCAACCGGTCTCGATCCGGCGAGCTTCAAGCACATTCAACAGCACCTCGAGGACGGCGTTCTCCGCATCCAGCTCAATCGGCCCGACGCGTCGAACGCCCTCAACCTCGCCGCGCTCGAAGAGCTCGCCTTCGCCCTGGATCAGCTCGAGCTGAAGGAGTCGGCGAAAGTCGTCGTCATCACCGGAAACGACCGCGCTTTTTCCAGCGGCCTCGACGTCGCCGAGCATACCGACGAGAACGTCTATCAGCTCCTGGACGCGTTCCACCGCGTCATCCGGAGAATGATGCAGCTCGAGACCGTCAGCTTCGCGGTGGTGAAGGGGATGGCTCTCGGCGCCGGATGCGAGCTGGCGGCCGCCTGCGACTTCTGTTTCGCTACCGAAGGAGCGAAGCTGGGTCAGCCGGAGCTGAAAGCGGGCCTCTTCCCTACCGTGGCTCCGGTAATCTATCCGCGCATCGTCGGCTTGCATCGCACGTTCGAGCTGATCCTGACGGGGCGCATCTACGATGGACGCGAGGCGGAGTCCATCGGACTCGTGACCCGCGCGCTCGCTCCCGACAAGATCGACGCGGAAGTCGAGAAATGGATCCAGTTTCTCAAGACGTTCTCGACGCCGGTGCTCCGCTTGGCGCGGCGCGCCATCTCCGAAGCCGCCTACATGCCCTTCGAGGACGGCTTGCGGCTGGTCGAGGAGGTCTACCTCAACCAGCTCATGGCCACCGAGGACGCCAAGGAAGGCGTTCGCGCGCTCCGCGAGCGCCGCGCCCCCGTCTGGAAGCACCGCTAGACCTAGCCCGGTCCTGGTAACCCGCCGAGCCCTTGGGATATACTCCCGCATCCTCTTTCGCGAGGGGCCCTTCGGGCCCGTGCTCCCCGAGCGAGGCGCGCACCAGAACTAAGGAGTGTTCATGACTGACTTCGACCTCACCGAGGACCACCTTGCCGTGGAGAAGATGGTCCGAGAATTCGCCCGAGCCGAGGTGGCTCCCCACATCCAGGAGAACGACGCCAAGAAGCACTTCGACCGGTCGATCCTTCCCAAGATGGCGGAGCTCAACATTCTCGGCATCTGCGTCCCGGAAGCTTGGGGCGGCGCCGGGCTCGACTACGTCTCCCTCGGCCTGGCCTGCGAAGAGCTGGAGTACGTCGATACCTCGCTTCGTGTGCTGATGTCGGTTCACGTCGGTCTCAACAGCCTCACGCTGCTGGCGTGGGGCACCGAGGACCAGAAGAAGCGATACCTCGTCCCCCAGGCCCAGGGAAAGAAGATCGCGACGTACGGCCTCACCGAGCCGAATGCCGGGAGCGACGCCGTGGGGATTCAGACCACCGCGATCAAGAAAGGAAATCGCTACGTCCTCAACGGCGAGAAGCAATGGATCTCGCTCGCGCAGATCGCCGACAACTTCCTGGTCATCGGCTGGACCGACCAGGAAAAGAAGAGGAACCGCGATCACTCCGGGCTTTCCGCGTTCATCGTCGAGCGCGGATTCAAGGGGTTCGAGAGCGGAGCCATGACCCACAAGTGGGGAATCCGGGCCGGAAACACCGGCTGGTTCACGCTCACGGACGTGGAAGTTCCCGAGGAGAACCTCGTAGGCAAGGAAGGCGAGGGATTCAAGATCGCGATGTTCGCCCTCGACCAGGGACGATACACCGTGGCCGCCGGCGCCACCGGCCTCATCCGCGCCTGTCTCGACGAAAGCGTCCGCTGGGCCAAGGAGCGGCAGGCTTTCGGAGTGCCCATCGGTCAGCACCAGTTGGTCAAGCAGATGATCGCCCACATGGTTCGTGACTACGAGGTCTCGCGGCTTCTCTGGCTCCGCGCGGGAACGCTCAAGAACGAGGGTCGCAGGAACACCAAGGAGACTTCCCTCGCCAAGTGGTACTCGACCGTCGCTTCCGAGCGAGCCGCCTCCGATGCCATCCAGATATTCGGCTCCTACGGCTACTCCGACGAGTATCCGGTGGGCCGCTTCTGGCGCAACTCCAAGGGCGCGGTCATCTACGAGGGGACGCGGGAGATCCACACCCTGATGCAGGCGGACTATGCCCTGGGCTATCGCGTCGACAGACCGACCCGGGCGAGCCTGCCCACGTTCAGCAAGGCCGGGACCAGGAAGTAATCCGGGCTCCGCCGCGTGGTGACGCGCAATGGCGCTTGCTCCCGAGTTCCGGGCTCGAATACAATGAAATCTCGGCTCACGACTCCACCAGCCCTAGCCCAAAGAACACTCCGACGAACGACCGCAAAGCCCTTGAGAACCCGATTGGCAGCCAAACTACGGCGATGGTGGCCACGTAACACGAAGGAGGCAATGAAGCCGTGAACGTCGATTTGGAAGCGGTGGTCGTAGCGTTCAGCGACGACTCCGTGAAGCGGAGCTACTATCTCGACACGGACTCCGGCCGGGTGTTCAACGTGCTCGAGGATCACGACGACCCCGAGACCCAGGAGCTCGTCTGGCAGCTGGAGGCCGACACCCGCGGCCGTTACGTGCAGATTCCCAAACCGAGCATGGAGGAGACCCTCGAGGAGCAGGACGCATTCGTCGCGTCCCTGGCGGAAGGGGATCTGAAGGCCAGGCTCGACAAGGTACTCGTCGACGACCACGACGGATCCAAGTTCGCCGATTTCGTCGAGCGCAATCGAGAGGCCCGGGATGCCTGGCGCGACTACCGCATGGTCCGCTCCCGCAAGCAAGCGAGCGAGTGGCTGAAGAAACAGAGCTTCACCACGGACTGACGTCGCGTACGGCGCGCGTCGGCGTTGCCGGCTGGTCCTATCCCGACTGGGAAGGCATCGTCTACCCCAAGACGCCGCGGTTCGATGGGCTCTCCTACCTCGCGAATTTCTTCGATACCCTCGAGATCAACTCGTCCTTCTACCGGATTCCCGCGGCGCGAACCACATCGTCCTGGGTGAAGCGCGTGCGCGCGAACCCCGACTTTCGGTTCACACTCAAGCTCTACAAGGGATTCACCCACGAGCGCGCCGCCACCGTGGACGACGAGCGCCTGTTCGCGGACGCCCTCGCGCCGCTCGCCGGCGGCGGAGTGCTGGGGGCGGTGCTGCTCCAGTTCCCCTGGTCCTTCAAGAACGATTCCGAGGGCATCGATTACTTGAGCGCGACCCTCGAGCGATTCGCCCGATACCCGCTCGTCGTCGAAGTGCGGCACGCTTCGTGGAACCAGCCGGAGTTCTACGCCTTCCTCGCCGAGCGCGGGGCCGGGTTCTGTAACATCGACCAGCCGCTCATCGGACGCTCGCTCGCGCCCTCGGACCGCGCCACCGGCCCCGTGGGTTACGTCCGACTCCACGGCCGCAACTACCGGGATTGGTTCCGCGAAGACGCTGGCCGGGACGCGCGCTACGACTACCTCTACGGCGAGGAGGAGCTCGACCCGTGGGTGGAGAAGATCTCGGAGATCAGCGGCGCCGCGTCCTCGACCTACGTCATCACCAACAACCACTTCCGCGGCCAGGCGGTGGTCAACGCCCTCCAGATCCGATCTCGGATCGAGAAGCGAAAGGTGAAGGCCCCGGCCAGCCTCGTAGAGCACTACCCGGTGCTCGCGAAGAGCGCCGAGCCCGACTCGTCCTCCCAGCCGAGATTGTTCTAAGGGAAGAAAAATACGAGGGGGATGTGGAGATGAGGAGATAAAGGAGATTATCCCCGCATCCCGCTATCTCCACCTCCCCCTTCTTACACCGGGATCTAGAAAAACGGTTTCGGGGGAGCGCCCAGGTTCAAGACATCCTTCACCACGCAGGCGGCGGTGGCCACCGGGCCTCCCCTGCTGCTGCGGAGGCTGATCGTGCCCATCGATGCCGTCTCGAACACGAGCGCTTTCTCTCCGGGTCCGAGCAGATAGAGGGGATCCGCGGCGTCGAGCGCTTCCGGCTCCGTGCGCAGGCAAATGTCTCCGTCGCTCGAGCGCTCCGCGGTCGCGACGAGGCGGATACGCTTTCTTCTCGACCGCGCCTCGTCGAGCTCGGCCTTACCGATCGCCGAGACGCCTCGCGTTTCGGCGTCTCCGAGTGACAGCGTCGGACTCCAGAGAGCGCGGGCGAGGATCAGGAGCTTGTACGCCGCGTCCCAGCCCTCCAGGTCGAGCCGCGGATCCTCCTCGAGGGTGCCGGCGAGGCGCGCCCTGGCGATCGAGTCCTGAAGAGCGATTCCGGACTCGAGGTCTCGAAGAATCTGATTCGTGGTGTCGTTCAACACCCCGCGGAAACGCGTGACTCCCGAGCCCCGCAGGCCGAGCACTCCGACTTCCAGGCTCGGAAGGGGAATCCCCACGGCCCCCGAGGCGCCGATGCGCGCGCCGCTCGAGCGAGCGAGCCTCGAGAGCTCGTCGAAAGCGACGACCAGGGGCCCCTTGCTCGCGAACACGACGGGCGTGCCGCGCTCGAGAGCGAGCCGAGCGGGGGCAAGTCCCGGCCCTCCGGTATCGGCGTCGGTGATGCTGGTATCGACCAGGATTCCGTCCCCGCGAGTCTCCTCCAGGGCTTCATCGAGCAGCACGGCTCGAGCCCCGTCGACCCCGGCCACGGTCTTCCTCTCGCGCTTTGCGGCCACGAGCGCCGCCGTCTCGCGTCCATCGGCCCGGATGCCGCCTCCGCGGTCGAACACCGAATGTAGCGAGACCACAGCCCCTTCGCTGCGATAGGCGTCGTTGTCCTCGAGGAGCCGCAGGAGCGCCTGCCCGACGTTGCCGAGTCCCAGGAGGATGATTCTTATTTCTTTCACCAGCCGCTTCCCGCCGTGGACTGTACATCGAAGGTGAGCGTCGCCCAATAGCTCTCCCACGAAACCTCGGGGTCGTTCTCGATGCGGATCATGTGAATCGCACGGACGTGCCAACGCCCCGGCGCCGTAACCTTCACCTCCGCCTCTCCTCTCTCGTCCGTGGAGGAGACGATCTCACGCACCGCACCCGACGCGCGGGACCCGACGATTCCCACCCCGGCAAGCGGTTCCCCGTCGAGGAGAACCCGCAGCCTCAGCGATCCCCCGGGGGACACCCGGTTGGGGTGGTCCAGGGGCACGATCTCGAAAGTCTGCCCCGCGGTCACGGACCAGTCTCCCCCGGCGCCGGACTCCTCGCCGACGTCGACGACCGCTTTCGCCCATTTGGTGTAGCGCTCCACCGCGGGCGCCCCGCTCTGTCCGAGCTCTTTCCGGATGGCCGCGACCTGGGAGAGGCCTTCTTCCGCGAGATACTCTTCGAAATCCGCGCCGTTCATCCTCACCGTCCGGGGACGGGTGCCGAGAGCGATCACGTGGGCGCCCGGGGCCGCCGACCCGAAATCGAAGGTGAGGGATTTGCCGTCCACGCGGAACTCCGAGATCGGGAGCTCGCCGGCGGAGCTCACGGAGAGGACTTCGCTCAGGCGGTGCTCGGCGAGGAGCGTCAGGCTCTCGGGGAAGACATCTCCATTGTTGACGAAGACCCGCGTGACCTCGTCGACTCGGAGACGATACTTCCCGGGAAGAATCCAAAGGTCATGAGCGAATCCCAGCGCGGGAAGGAAGAGGAGAAGCGCGAGGACGCTCCGCACCGGCGAGCGCGGTGCGGAGCGCCTCGTCATTTCGGGAGGGTTCAGGCCGCCGTGAACTCCGCCGTGAGCCGGGCGTTGCCCCAATCGAGGATGAACTTCCCCTTGGAGCCCGAGGCCTCGAGCCTGATCGTCATGTTCTCGACGGGGGCTTCGGGAGAGCCGATCGTACCTTCGGCCTGGCCGATGACTTTGGTTGGCTTGGAGCCGCTTCCCAGATCCTCGGCCACCACCAGCGACCATTTCTTGTCCTCGGAGAGATGAGCCACGAGCTTGTAGGTTCCCTTCGGCACGACGCTCCCGCCGAACTTCAGGTCGACGTCGGTGGTGAGGGTGGTCGCCTTGTCGGCTCCCATGCGCCAATAGCTTCCCGGAGCCAGAAGGCTCTGGACGTCGCGGCCCATGGCGGCGGGCCCCACGTAGTCGACCTTGACCTCTCCTCCCCCGATGGAGGCGGTCGCGGTCCCCGGCTTGTTTCCGTGGGCCAGTACCAGCGGCATCGACAGCGCGGCCGCTCCGGCGGCGACCCATAGTCTCGAAAGCATTCGTTTCCTCATTTTCCCTTTTACTCCTTGGTTTGCTTGGATTTCAGGAGGCGATCTTGAAGGGCATCCGGATGCGGCTTCCCGCCCAGCTGAGGACGATGGCGGCGTCCGCGGGCTTTCCCTCGATTGCGATGGTCATCTCCTCGACGTGATCCTGCCCTTTCGAGATCTCTCCCTTTACCCTCGCGGCGACGTCCGTGGGCTCGTTCTCCGACATACCCCTGGCGATGATGAGCTGGAACTCTTCGGGAGACGCGAACTGGCCGACGAGGGTGTACTCGCCCTTCTCGACCCGGCTTCCTCCGAAGAGTAACGGCACTTCGGTCTTGAGCTTGGTCGCGTTGTCGGCTCCCATGCGCCAGTAGGACCCGGGCTGAATCATGGAGAAGACGTCGCGCCCCTTCGCGCTCGGCCTGCCGTAGTCGATCGTGACCTTGGCCCCTTCCAGCGACGCGGTGCCCCTGGGGTTCATCTGCGCCCAGACGGCCGCGGACGCGAACAAAGCGATCGCGACGGCGAAACTCTTCTTCATTGTCTCCTCGATTGGGATGCGCGTGAGCCTATCGATCCTGGCTCGAGGCCCTCGGTAACGCGGCCTCGATCGCCGGCGACAACGCCTCGCGCGACTGAAAGTTCACGAAATGGTTCACGATGGTCCCCGTCGGGTCGACGAGGAAGAGCGTCGGGAAGATGTTCACGTTTCCGAGGGACGCCCGCACTCCGGGGGTCAGGTGCAGGTTCGGATAATTGACGCCGACCTTCGCGGCGTACTCGGCCCGGTAGGCGTCGTCGTACTTGAGCTTCAGCACCCTGTCGGCGTTCAGCCCGACGACGGTAAAACCCCTCTCCGAGTACTGCTGCTGGAGCGCCACGAGCTCCGGGCCGATCTTGACGCACGGAGGGCAGTTGGTGAACCAGACGTACACCAGGATCGCCTTGCCTTCGAACTCCGCGAGACTCGTCTCTTTCCCGTCGAACCCGGTGCCGGCGACGCCCGGAAGCGGCTTGCCTTCCCAACCCGTCAGCGTCCTCGTGACCGCCTGGTTGAAGCGCTCATCCGCCTTGACCTTCTCCACGTCGATGGCGGTCAGCTCACGGGTCGAGGGATCGCGGGTGATGAACTTCGGAACGCGCGGATCCGATTCCATGATCGAGAGCACCACGTCCGCCTGCTCCGGGCCGTAGAAGTCGAACTGACCGGAAATCTCCTCGAGCGTCGGCAACCGGCCCTCCCGGCTCTCGAACTCGATGATGAACAGGGGCACGCGGAAGAAGGCGCCGTTCAGCTTGTCGAGGACCGCGCGCTCGTCAGGAGCGGTGAAGACCTCGTTGTAGAGCTTGGACACGACCAGCGGCTCGCCCGGCTTCAAGTTCTCCTTGATGTGGGCGATGATTCGGCGCTCCGGATCTTCCGCGTCCTGCGCCGACGCGAGGCCGCCCCCCGCCGCCGCGAGGGCCAGCGTCAATGCGAAAACCTTCCGCCGCATCTGGACTCCTTGTCGAGCCCCTTCCGAGGCCGCATGGCATCTTAACCACTCACCGATTCGGCCGCAAGCCGGGACGGATAACGCGACCAGCGCCAAAGGTATGGAGATACTTTTCGAGGAGCCTGCTAGAATCCAACCGCCATTGGAGGTGATGATGTCGAAACGCTCAGCCGCGTCGCTCGCGGCGCTGCTTCTCCTCGGACCCGGTATCAGGGCCGTCGAAGCGCAGCAGAAGTACCGGATCGGGGGCGGAGCGGGATTCGCGGTCCTGTACCACCCGGACGTCGAGCTCGGGCGCACGGCGGTCGTCGGCGGCGCCCTCGGGTTCCGCATCAGCGACAACTTCAGCATCGAGACCGCCTTCAGCTCCGCCTTTTCCGAGCGCCAGTTCGACGCCCTCGGCGACCCCCTCGACGAGTCCCAGGGCGGCATTCCCGCCTTTCAATACGAGGCCAACCGCTATCACCTCGACGGCTCGTTCCTCTTCCACCTCGGCCGGAGGCAGCCTTTCCATCCCTACGTCATCGCCGGCGGCGGGCTCGAGCGAAGCGACGAGAAGAGAACCAACCTCACCTTCACCATCGACGAGAACAACGTCATCACTCCGGGCCCGGTGGAGGTCGTTCTCGACGCCAGCGAGTACCAGCCGACGGCTCACTTCGGAGGCGGATTCGATCTCTACTTCCTGTACAACGTCTCCGCCCGCGTCGAGTTCCGATGGTGGCTGCCCAAGGACCTGGACAAATCGACGCGGATGTTCTTCTTCGGAGCGAGCTACTACTTCTGACGGAGGTGCTTTCCGAGGAAGCGGGCGATACGGAGGCCGTCCATCCAGTTGAAGGGGAACTTCGCGGTGGTGTAGTGCCCGCAGGGAAGCTCGAAGGTCTCGTGCTCGATCGAAAGCCGCTGGAAATCCGCAAGGAGTTCCCGGGAAAGATCGGGTGGAAACGAGAGGTCGAAGCGGCCGTGGATCAGGAGGGACGGCCGGGACCTCGCTTTCACGTGCCGGTAGTAGCTGAAGGGACTGAGCGGCAGCCAGAGCCTTCGGAGCTCTTCGAGGTCCACCCCTCCCTCGAGCCCCTCGCGCACGTGGCGGGTGGAGATCCCCCGCCAGACCACGTCGGCGAAGAAGGGCGAGATGTGGTTGAAGACGCCGGCGGCGATGCGGTCGTCGTGAGCGAAGGTGATGAAGGCGATGGCGGAGCCGAGGCTCGTCCCCACGATTCCCAGAGGACCGTGCCCCGCCCGTTCGAGCCAGGAGAGCGCGGCGCGCGCGTCGAGGACGGCCTGCCGACAGGACTGAAGCGTCCGGCCGACGTTCGGGCTCAAGGTGAGGTCCGCTCGCAGCATCTCCGGCGGGCGCCGCTCCTCGTGATAGGGCAGCGCGAGCTTCAGCGCGGCGACGCCGAAACGGTTGATGAGCCGGCAGAGCCCGTCCTGAGCGCCCTCTTTGGCGTTCCACTGCGGCAGAACCACGACGGCCGGCCCGCGGTGGGCGGCGCCGTTCGCCGGCAGCGGGAAGTACTCGGCGAACGCGGAATCGTTCTCGGGAACTCCCGTCACCGCGGGTGACGGGAACGAGAGACGGCTCCCCGCGAGGGAAAAATCGTCCACGGTGGGAGCCTCGAAGTAATCCTGGCTGAGCTCGAGAGCGCGCTCAGCGTGCTCGTGCACCGCCGACCTCGCGCGAGGATGGTGGTCGGCCACGGCCGGCCGGTTCCAGCCACGGAACTCCGGAAGGTGCTGAAGGCCCCAGCCGAACGGGAGCACGCGCCTCTCGGGATCGTCGCGGAACGCGAGGCGCCTTTCCCAGGCATGGAACAACTCTCGAACGGGATTCATGGAAGACGTGAGGGGCGGAACTCTACTGAGGAATCCCGTGGTAACGAGTGGGATATGGGGATAGGGGGATGAGGAGATGAAGCCAAATTTTGTCGCCCGTCCGAATCATCTCCTTATCCCCTCTTCTTGCAAAACTCTTTTTCTGCGCCTTTGCGTGCCCTTGCGTCCTCGCGTTCCTCGCCTCGGCCCTTCGTTTGGCCAAGGGGTATCTGGAGACTTCAAGAGTGCGCGAACTGGCGGGTCAGTGCGTCCTGAATGATGACGTTCTTCCCCGAGATCTCGATGTAGCCCTGTCGGTGAAGGTCGCTGATCATCCTGGAGACCGTCTCCCGGGTAGCCCCGATCATGTTGGCGATCTCCTGGTGCGTCGGACGCCGGAAGGCCACCCGCCCGTCCTCGCCTCGGCTTCCGCTGTCGCTCGCCATTTCGAGGAGCACCCGCGCCACCCTGCCGTAGACGTCGTGGAGGGCGAGGTTGCCGATCTGCTGATTCGCCTTGCGAAGCCGGGCGGAGAGGACCGCCAGAAGGTTCAAGAGCACCCGGGGGCGCTTCTCCACGATGGACAGGAAGTCCTTCTGGTGCAGGACGACCATCTCCGTCTCCTGCATCGCGATGGCCGTGGCCGACCGGGGCTCGTTGTCCAGGAGGCTCATCTCTCCGAAGAAGTCCCGGTCGGAGAGCATCGCGAGAATGATCTCGCGGCCGTCGTCGGAAAGAATCGTCACCTTCACGCGGCCGGACAGGATCATGAAGAGCGCGTCTCCAAGGTCGTGCTCGAAGAAGATGACGGCGTCCTTGGGGAACTTCCGGCGGGTGGCGACGCTGATGAGGCTTTCCAGGTCCTCGTCCGCGAGGCCGGAGAAGAGCGGCACCTGGCGGAACAGCTCCGCCGTAACCTGCATCGCCTCCTCGCCTTTCTCTCGGGATCCAGTCATCGACACGTACTCCCTTGCGCCGGGCCTCGAATCCAGCAGCGACGCGGGCTTCTCACCTTCCCGGCCTCCTTCTCTTTTGTAAGTGCCCGCTATTGTACTCGGAACCGTCTAGGGAGTCATGTGCGCCCGGAGGGCCGCCACCGCGGAGGCGGCCTCGAGCCCGGTTACGATTCGCCAGGGCTCGAAGGCTCCCCCCTCGCCCGGCGCGAGGAGGCCGAGCGAGACCGACAACGCCGCGGCGTCGTATCCCGGATTCTGTCGCGCGAGATCGGCGAACTCCCGCTCCCCCGAAGAGCGGCGGGCGGCATCGTAGGCGTCGGGAGCGAGTTTCTCGAGCGCTCGAGAGAGCGCGCTCGCCAGATCCAGCCGGTTCACGAAGGCCGTCGGCTGAAAGGTGTGGTTCGGGTACACATCGAGCACTCCCGCGCCGACGGTTCCCAGGATGTACGGCGACGCCCATCCCTCTGCCACGTCGGTCGCAATCACCTGACTTCGCGCCGTGGACGCGTCGAAGGCCTCCCGCAGATCAACGTAGAGAAGCGCGGCGAGCTGCTCTCGGGTGAGCCGTCCCGCCTCCCGGATTGCCTCATACTCCGCCGGAAGAGTCGTTTCCCGGAGGGAGCGCTCTACGGCTTCGAGTCGGGAACGGAGCTCGCCGTCCTCCGGACGGAGGGCGGATGCGTTCGCGAGAGCCCGGGCGGCGCCTGCGAGATCCTCGTTGCGGTAGCTCGCTTCGCCGAGCACTTGATGGGCGTCGGCGTTGGTCGGCTCGAGCTCCGTCGCCCGGAGCGCGTGGACCGCGGCGCGGTCGGGATAGCCCGCCTCGAGCTCGGCCTCCGCGGCTTCCAGATAGAGCGAGCCAGCCTGCGGCGCGACCTCGAGCGCCCGCAGGTACTCCGCCGCCGCTTCGTCATACTTCCGCTCCCCCATCTTCGCGCGCGCCAAGACCAGGCGGGACTCCGCCAGATTCATTCGTAGTGTCGACGCGTAGCGATCGACGAGATCGTGCTGAGGGAAGGTCTCCTCGAGGCGAAGAAGCCTCTCGAACGCCTTCTCCTCGTTCCCGGACTGGAGCGCGACCAGAAAGTAGCCGCTCTGCGCCGCCCCAAGCTCGGGCGAAAGCCGGAGGGCCGCTTGAAACCTGCGCTCCGCGTCCGATGGTTTTCCCAGACGCATGTCCAGGAACGCGGCCGCCGTCGCCACTTCGGCGCTCCTCTCGTAACGGCTCGCCAGCGATTCGATGTCGGACACCGCCGCATCCAGACGGCCGGTCTGAAGCGATTTCCAGCCTCGATCGAACCTCGTTCGCTCCGGCCCCGGCAGGTCCGCCGGCGCCGGAAGTCCCATCCTCTCCACCACGTCCCAGTCGGGCACGGGATGAGGCACGAAAGAGCGCTTGGGAGCGCAGTGGGCCGTGGCTAGAGCGACACTCCCGACGAGAACGAGGATCTTCCGTTCAATCGGCGTAAAGCACCTCGAAACGAAATCGGACCAAGCCCGAGCGGAAATTTCCATTCTAGTTTGCCGCTCGTCCAAGTCAAGGCGCCCCATGTCCGCTCGCGACCCTCTCGACCTCAGCGAAGGAGACTCGCCCCTCCCGGATGAGCCGCGGCGGTCTCTGCCGGACGTCGACAATGGTGGACGGAAGACCGCCCGGGCAGGGACCTCCGTCCAGAACCAGGTCGAGCTCCGATCCCAGCCCGGAAAGGACCTCCTCCGCGGTGGTCGCCGGAGGCGCGCCCGAGCGGTTCGCGCTGGTCGCCGTGATCGGCGCGCCCAGCCCCTCCGCGAGGTCCCGCGGAAGCCGGAGACCGCTCGCGCGAACGGCGAGACCGCCGTCGGGCGAGGAAGCCGCGATACCGGGCTTGGCTTCGATCACCAGCGTGAGGGGCCCAGGCCAGAATTCCCGCGCCAGCGGGAGGACCGCGCTCCCGAGGCGTCGTGCCACCGCCTCGAGCTGCCCCAGGCCGGAAACGATACAGGGAAGTGCTTTCTCCGTCGGGCGGCCTTTCAATTCGAAGAGACGTTCGCATGCGGCGCGGTTCCGCGCGTCGACACCGAGGCCGTAGAACGTTTCCGTCGGGTAGGCCACGATACCGCCCCCTAGAAGGACGCGAAGCGCCGCTTCGAGCACCGGGGCCTCGGGCTTGCGCGGATCGACCTCGAGCGTCTTGGCAACCGACACGGCCGACCTCCCCGAGCCGCATGCTATACTGACTCCAGTTCCAACGTTCCACTTCTTCTCGATGAAGATCCGCCCAGGGCGTTTTCTGTCCGTGCTCATCGTTCTCTCCTGGCTGATCCTGCTCGGAGCTCATGCCTTCAGGACCTACTCCCTCGCCGACGCGACGCCTCTCGTGGATCTCTCGGCGAGCGCCGACCGGGACGCAGAGCTCACCCAGCGGGGGGTCTTCTACCGCGGATCCCGCATCGGCTACATCCGCGAGAGCTTCACGCCGATTTCCAGCGGATTCCGCGCGGAGCAGAAGGGCGAGCTGACCCTGAACCTCCTGGGGCGGGAGCGCCGCGTCCGGATGGAAGGCTCGGCCGAGAGCGGGCGAAAGGGCGAGCTTCGCGGCTTCACGTTCCGGCTCTCCACCTCCTCGCGCCGGTCCCCCTTCGAGACGACCGTGGTCGGCGAGGTGCACGGCGACGAGCTCCACCTGAAGATCCAGTCGGGCAGCTCGCAAGTGAGGGTCGAGCGCAGAATCATCGTCGAGCCCATCGTCCTCCCGCTGAACCTCTATTACACCCTGGCGGCGCGCGGACTCACGCCCGGAGAGACCTATCGAGTGCGCCTGTTCGACCCCATGACCGTCTCCGAGGGCGACGCGACCGTCGTGGTCCGCGATCCCGAGATCGTCC